>Ga0157380_10000523_pt1 | contig 23586 bp, 17 predicted proteins | sample S35metaG_FD_119757 | JGI IMG/M metagenome (GOLD analysis project Ga0157380, IMG submission 119757) | Switchgrass rhizosphere microbial communities from Kellogg Biological Station, Michigan, USA - S3-5 metaG | ecosystem: Host-associated > Plants > Roots > Rhizosphere > Soil | place: USA...
CCCTCGATTCGTAGCAACGCCGCTTCGATCAATGGCGTCGGTGCGTAGGTCGGATCGTCGACCAGATCCTGCAATGCTGCCAGTGGCAGGCGATGCCCGAGCGCGGCTGCCGTCTTCAATGCATCGTGATCGACGGCTGACAGCGCATCAGCGCGGGAAACGACGAGCGTGCGAATGGATGCCGGCAGCGAAGCGCAACCGGATCCGGCTGCCCGCAATAACTGGTCGAGAAACAGGGGTAATCCTTCTGCCCTGTGAATGCAGGCAGCAATGGTCGCGGCGGGTAGCTCCGGATACTGCTGCGCGAGTTCCCGTGCCTCATCTTCCGCCAGTGGCGACAAGTCGATCGTCGTGACCGGACAGCCCCGGGCGCGGGCACGCCATGCCGCACCTGTTGGATCGCCTTCCGGCCGTGTCGTCATCAACAGCAAAGCGGGGCAGTTCGCGACGGCGGCAGCGATTTCCCCAAGCCGCGCGAGTTCATCGTTGTCGGCCCAATGCACATCCTCGACGAGCAGCAGCAATGCCCGGTGCTGCGACGCCATGTCGATCAAATGAGCAAGGGACTGCGTACGGCCTCGCTGCCGAATCGCCACATCCATCGCTTGCTCCAGTGCGGCGAGTTCCTGGCTGAGCGGTGCGTCGATGAGAGCCGACAGGAAAATCCGCCGATCGAAATCGGCGCCGCTGCCATCCAGCGCTTTCTCGATCGCAGCGGCGCGTTCGGACGGATTCGCATCGGCACCCAGGCCGAGCAGGCTGAGCGCCAGCAGCGTGATCGGTCGTCGGCCCGGAGACTGTCCGAAATCGAAGACTTGGGCGCTGTGCGTTGCGAGGCCACGCTCGATGGCGGCACCGCAGGCGGCATCGGCAAGTCGAGTCTTGCCGATGCCCGCGTCGCCGCGTAAGACGATTGCACGGCCATGCCGGCTGGCTGCGCAATGATCGAGCGACGCGAGAATCATCGCCAGCTCCGGCCGCCGTCCAACGAAGATCCGCTTGCCTGCCGCATCGCCAGCGCGCATCGTTCGCAACGCCCATGCCGACGACGTATCGGGCAAGGCGCCTTCGGGCAACGTCGTTCGCTGCACACCGATGTGTTCGCCGAGTGCTTGCCGCAAGTCGTCGGAAAGCAGGATCTCATTGTCTGCGGCACGGGCAGCGAGCGCATGAGCCTGATGAACGGGGCGACCCGTCAGCGGGAACACTTCGCTGCTGCTGATGATCTGTCCGTGTCCGATGCCGACGCGAAGTCTAATGTCAGCCGGCAAGGGCGTCGTGTTTACAAAATCACGCAGTAGCAAGGCAGCTCTCGCGGCACGCTCGGATTCATTCCCATGGGCTGTGGGAATACCGAAAGCGGCAATCACTGCTGCGCCCACGCGGCGATCGGCCACTCCACCGAACTCCTGCGCCGCCTGGTGAACCAATCGTTGCAGTGAGGCCGATATCCGATGCACCTCCTCCGGATCGATCGAGGCTTCCAGTTCCAGCAGTCCTTCGAAACGTGCCACCAGGACCACGGCGTCGCGCAAACCAATGCGTATCTCGTTAGGCGCAGCGAGCGGTGTGGGGAGAGCTTCTTCCTCGACACTGTCCGCTTCGACCGTTTGGTTCGCCGAGCGTCGACGGCGCATGAGGTCGCGATACAACGTATCGGTCGCGGGTTCGGGCGCTACGTCCAGTTCGCGTCGCAAGGCATCCCGGCACACTTTGTATTGACGCAGCGCCTCTGCCAACGCGCCATGCCGTGCATGCAATTGCATGACGTCGCGATGTGCCGCTTCATTCAGTGGGTCGAGCGAAAGCAGGCGCAGCGACGCAGCCAATGCGCCTTCGTCATCCTGATTCGCGGTACACAGTGCTGTCAGGCGTTGCAACGAATCGATGACTCGTCTACGCAGCGCCTGGCGTTCGGTACTCAGCCATTCATCGAACGCACCCGATCGCGCATCGAATCCTTCCAGCAGTTCGCCACGATAGTTCATGAGGGCCGTCTGCAACGCCGCGCGATTCTGCGCTTGCAGCCCGTCGTCCAGGCTCTTGATGTCGGTTCGCAGGAAAGCGGAGTCGAGCAACAAAGTTTCCGTCTCGCCTCGCAACAGACCACTACAGGTAACCGGCAGGGATCTTCGCAATGCTGCCAGCGCCTGGCGCAAACTAGACCGCGCGAGGTCTTCGTCAGCGTCTTCCCAGAGTAGCGACGCAAGACGATCGCGTGCATGGGCTTCGTCAGGTCGCAATGCGAGCCAGGCGAGGAGCGCACGGCCCTTGCGCGACGCGATGCGAATATCGTGGCCGGCGTCGTCCTGGAGGCGAAAGCCTCCAAGCACTTGCAGGGTCAATGAGGCTTGCTGCGTTCCGGGCGGAGGCATGAAGACTATTTTCACGTTTTTTTCACGGCTGTCGAGCCAGGTCCCTCACGGGCCGCGCGTAAAAAGTCATCCGGCCGAGCCCGGATGCCTTCCGGCTCCATTCCAGATGCATACAACGGAGACCTGACATGACGCTTACCGATTCGCGCGGCCTCGCCGTATCCACACAGTCCCGAGCTTCGCTGCGGCAATTGGAGCGGGCCGTGGACCTGTCCTGCGGCTATTTCATGGATCCTCTCAGCACCATCCAGGATGCCCTGGCGGCCGAGCCCGGCTTTGCGATGGGCCATTGCTTCCGTGCCGGACTCGCCATCATGGCATCGGACCGGACGCTGTTGCCGCTGCTGTCCGAGAGCATCGAAGCCGTCGAATCGTTGGGGAAGCGGGCTAACGACCGTGAGCGAGCCCATGCGGCAGCGGCGCGTCGCTGGCTTCAGGCCGACTTCGCCGGAGCGGTTTGCGCCTATGGAGACATCGTGGTCGACTATCCGCGCGATCTGTTTGCCTTGCAGCTTGCGCATGTAGGGGACTTCTTCCTGGGTTCCTCGACCCTGCTTCGCGATCGCATCGCGCAAGTGCTGCCGCAGTGGGATACGAGCGTCCCCGGCTTCGGCTATGTACTGGGAATGCATGCATTCGGTCTCGAAGAGACCGCGCTCTACAGCCACGCTGAAGACACCGGCCGCCGTGCTCTCGAGCTGAATGCCCGCGATCCTTGGGCCATTCACGCAGTAACTCACGTGATGGAGATGCAGGGTCGCGTCGTCGACGGCACTCGCTGGCTGACGTCGCGCGAGCAGGACTGGTCGGTCGATAACGGCTTCGCGTTCCACAACTGGTGGCATTTGGCGCTGTTCCATCTGGATCTCGGCGACACTGCACAGGCGCTGGCCTTGTTCGATCGCCGGATCAGTCCGGCGCCATCCCAGGCGCCCCTGGAACTGATCGATGCTTCGGCCTTGCTGTGGCGGCTGTCCCTGCGGGGAGTGGATGTCGGCTCGCGTTGGGAAGTGCTGGCCAATTCATGGGAGCCGTTCGCGTCGCATGCCTGGTACGCATTCAACGATGTGCACGCAGTGATGGCCTTTGCCGGTGCCGAGCGATTCGACCTCGGCCGACAGACCCTAGATGCGCTGGCACAGCGGGCGGCGGGTTCCGATACGAACGCGATGATGTCGCGGGAGGTCGGTTTGCCCATGGCGAATGGCTTGCTTGCGTTCGCCGCCGGGCGCTACCAGGAGACGATCGACCTGCTACTGCCGGTCAGGGCGATTGCGCAGCGTTTCGGCGGGAGTCATGCGCAGAGGGACATCATTCACCTGACGCTGCTGGAGGCGGCCTTGCGCGGTGAGAAGAAGGCGTTGGCTCGTGCGCTGGCCTCGGAGCGCACGCAGTTGAAGCCGACGAGTCCGTTCAACTGGCAGTTGACGGGCATGGCGTTGGAGTTGGCGGGAGATGCCGCTGCGGCACAGCAGGCAATCGCCCAGGCAACAGTCAGAAGGAAAGCCCAGAGGGAAGGCCGGGCCGCATAGGCGCAGCGCGAATACCTGCAAGAACTGGGGTATTTCCAATGCCCCCAGTCTTCCGCATCAAGGCTGGTGCGCCCGCGCCAGGTATTCCTGCGACTGCATTTCTATCAAGCGGCTTTCCGTGCGCTGCATTTCGAACTTCAGCTTGGCTCCGTGGTAGAAGCCGGTCACGGGAGCTGCAGCGGAGATCACCAGCTTGACGCTGCGATCGTAGAATTCGTCCACCAGCGAGATGAAGCGGCGTGCCTGGTTTTCATGGTGGCTGTCCAGCACCGGCAGGTCGCCGAGAAACACGGTGTGGTAGCACCGCGCAATGTCTATGTAGTCCGCCTGCCCGCGCGGGCCGTCGCATAGTTCCTTGAACTCGAACCAGATGACATCGTCGGTCTGCCGCACCGGCGTGAGCCGGCGATGATTCAAGGTCAGCGTCGTGCGCACCTTGCCGGCTTCGCCCGCGACATCTTCGAACAGCTTCTCCATCGATACCGGGGTCTGCGGATCGTGGCTGTCGAACCAGATCGCCGCACGCTTCAACAAACGCAGACGATAGTCGTTGCCGCCGTCGACGTTCAATACCAGCGTGTGCTCCTTGAGCAGCTTGATTGCAGGAACGAAACGCGCACGCTGCAACCCTTCCTTGTATAGATCGTCCGGTGGCACATTCGATGTGGCGACCAGCGTGACGCCGCGACTGAACAGCGCACGGAACAGGGTGCCCAGCAACATCGCATCAGCGATGTCGGAGACGAAGAACTCGTCGAAGCAGATGATGCGGGTCTTGGCGGCGATCTTGTCCGCGATCGATTCGAGCGGATCGGCCTGGTCGGGATGCTTCTTCAGTTCGTCGTGCACCGACTGCATGAAGCGATGGAAATGGCTGCGTTGTTTGTTCTTGAATGGCAGGCTGTGGAAGAACAGGTCCATGATCCAGGTCTTGCCGCGGCCCACGCCGCCCCAGGCGTAGAGGCCGCGCTGCGGCGGCTGCTTCCGGCGGCGTCTCAAGAGTCCGTTCAGCAGCGACTTGGGCTGCGGCGCAATCAATCGATCGCGCACTTCGTCGAGCGCCCCGACCATCGCGAGTTGAGCGGCATCGGGTGTGTAACCGTGCCGCGCACATTCACGCTCGTAGAGACTGCGGACCGAGTCGGACGAAGTCAAAGTGAGCGGTGGGCTATCGAAAGGGGGCAATCAAAGGTTCTGGTAGTTCGGTCCCGAGCCGCCTTCGGGCGTGGTCCAGGTGATGATCTCGTACGGATCCTTGATGTCGCACGCCTTGCAATGCACGCAGTTCGCTGCGTTGATCTGCAGGCGGCGGTTACCGCTCGCGTCTTTCACCATCTCATACACGCCGGCGGGACAGAAGTTCTCGCAGGGATTGCCGAACTCCTTGGTGCAGCGATCGACGCAGATCGAGGTATCGGCGACCTTGAGATGAATGGGCTGCGCTTCGTCGTGCACGTTGCCGGCGAAGAACACCGAAGCCAGGCGATCGCGCGGCGGCAGGCTGCGGTCCACCCAATGACGGTCCGGTGAGGTGTATTCGTCGAGCTTTTCCAGCGCCGACCAGTCCGCAGTGTTCTTGAGTGTCCAGGGTGTCTTGCCTTTGAGCAGCGCTTCGATGCCGGCATTGATCATGGCGAGGTACAGGCCCTTCTTGAACGCCGGTTTGAAATTACGCACCGAGTGCAATTCGCGATGACCTGCCGAGGCGCGCCAGCGTGCATCGTAGCCGGCGATCTTGCCCGTTTCATGGAGGTGTTCGGCTGCGACGGAGCCCGATCTGATCGCCTGATGAATGCCCTTGATCTTGTAGACGTTCAAGGTGCCGGCACAATCGCCGATCAGCAGTGCTCCGGGCATTTCCAGCCTAGGCAGCGACTGGTAGCCGCCGGTGGCAATCGTTCGCGCACCCGCGGAAAGAATTTCACCGCCTTCGAGCAGCGGCTTGACGCGCGGATGACTCTTGAACTGTTGGAACGTCTCGAACGGCTTCAGTCGCGGATCCTTGTAGTTGAGTCCGACGACGTAGCCGACGTACACGCGATCGTTATCGAGGTGATACAGGAAGCTTCCGCCGTAGGTGCCTGGATCGAGCGGCCAGCCGAAACCGTGTTCGATTCGGCCCGGTTTCACGCGGCCCGGCGGCAGCTGCCAGAGTTCCTTGAAGCCGAGACTGAATGTCGGCGGATCGATACCGCCCGCACGCAGGTCGAATTTCTTGAGCAGCACCTTGGTGATGTTGCCGCGCGAACCTTCGGCGAGAATGGTCGTCTTCGCATGGATCTCCACGCCTGGAGTAAACGCCGGTCCCGGCGTACCGTCCTTGTTCAATCCCATGTCGCCGATGCGCACGCCTTTCACCGCGCCGGCTTCGTCGAACAATGCTTCCGCCGCGGCATAGCCGGGGAAGATGTCGACGCCCAGTGCTTCGGCCTGCGTCGCCATCCACGGCGTGAGCTGGCCCAGCGAGACGATGAAGTTGCCGTGATTGTTCATCGGCGTCATGTTCACTACCCAGCCGGGCAGGCGGATCGATCCCTTCTGGGTCATGAGCCGCACGTCGTCCTCGGCGGCGGGGACTTTCATGCCGGTGTATTCGGTGCGCCAGTTGGGCAGCAGTTTTTCCAGCGCCGCAGGTTCGAGCACGGCGCCGGAGAGTGAATGAGCGCCGACCGCGGACGCCTTTTCGAGCACGCAGATATTGGTTGCAGCGTTGAGCTGCTTCAGTCGGATCGCACAGGCAAGGCCTGCGGGTCCCGCACCCACGATGACGACGTCATACTCCATCACTTCGCGTTCGATCTCGGTCATGGCTTCGCTCTGTTCGGCACTTCTAGTATTGTGGGGGCGTGGCTGTATTTTTCAGGGTCGGCTTATCAGGCTCGGACTAGCGTTGCTGCGCTGCTATTTCGATGCGGCGCGCGATGGCTTCCTGGGCAACGATTTGCGCAGCGGTTCGACTGCTTCCAACTGCGGTCGCACCGTCTTGAGATCGCCCAGCACCACTACCGACATTTTGGCTGGATCCAGGTGTTTCTGCACGGCCGCCGTGACTTGCTCCGGCGTCACGGCGTAGAGGCGCTCCACGAACGTAGTCAACCAGTCGGCAGGCAGCCCCTGCAGATTCACGAAACCGAGTTGGCCTATCAGGCCGCCGCGCGTTGCATTCGACAGTACGAAAATGCCGTTGCGGTAGTTCTTCACCGCCGTGAGTTCCGGACCGGTCGGCACCTCTTTGCGCAGCAGCGAGACTTCCTTGAAGATCTCAGTGATGGCGGGCCCGGTCGATGCGGCCTTCACGTCCGCGTTCTCCGACCAGACGGCTTGACGATAGTGCGTTGCGAGGCCGCTGCCCGGAGAATAGGCCCAGCCCTTGGCTTCGCGCAGGTTCATGGTGATGCGCGATGTGAGGCTGCCGCCGAGCAACGTGTTCGCTACCGAGAGCGCCATGAAATCCGGCGCTGCTGGATCGATCACTCGCAAGCCGACTCGGATCGTCGATTGCGGTGCGCCGGGACGATCGATCAAATGCGTCGAGCCTGCTGGAGCCGGTGGCGGCGGCAAGTCCAGGACAGCAGGCCCGGCCCGCCACGACCCCAGCTTGTCGCGAATCGCTTTCTCCATCTGCGCATGATCGAACTTGCCGGCAACGTAGACATGCGTGCGCTTGGCGCCGAAGTTGTTCTCGTAATAGCTGCGCACGTCGTCGATGGTGTACGACTGCAATTGTTCGGGCGTCGGGAAGCCCTTGCCGTACGGATGATTGGGATAGAGCGCTTCGGCAAATGCTGCGCCGGCTATCGACTGCGGCTGCGTGAGCGCCACGCTCAGGCTACGCAGGTAATTCTGTCGTAGCCGCGGCAGTTCGCTCTCGGGCAGCTTGGGCTGGGTCAGTACTTCCGCCAGCAAGGCGACGGCGTCATCGCCGAACTCGCTGAGCACGTCCATCGACAGTGACGTTTCATCGTCGCCGACCCCTACGCCGATCTCGCCGCCCATCTCGGCAGCGATGTCACTGAGTTGCTCGGCTGTATGAGTCGTCGTGCCTTCCTTCAGCAGTTCGCCGGCGATATCGGACAGCCACAACTTGTCGCCTTCGTTGATCGCACCGGTGCGAACCGAAATAGCGACGCTGACTTTGGGCACGACACCGAAGTCGACGAATGTCGCCTGCACGCCGTTGTCGAGCGTGATGGTGGTCGGAACCGGAAGTTGAAACGGACGCGGCGGTCCCGGAGGAGGAGGCGTCTGCTGTGCGTACGCGCTTTGCGTAAGAACCAGCGCCGAGGCAAAGCATGCGATGGCGTACTTCATTTCGCAGCTCCCGCTTCAGGCTTGCCGGCTTCGACGATCAGTACGGTGCGGTTCTCGGGCCGCAGGTATTGCTGCGCAGTCTGCAAAATCAGTTCCGGCGTCACCTTGGCGAATTCGCCTTCGATGCGATTGAGTCGGTCGGGATCGTTGTCGAACAGCGCGAAAGTGGCGAGCAGGTCCACCAGTCCGACGCGGCTGCTCGAACCGACCAGGTCGTACAACTCCGAGCGGATCTTGCGGCGGGCGCGATCGATTTCTTCCTGCGTCACCGGCTCGGTGCGAATGCGTTCGATGTTCTCGTCGAACGCCGCCATGATCTGGGCTTCGGTCGTCGCCGGGTCGTGCACCAGCGATGCGGACCACAACATGGGGCCGTGGTAGTTGAACATGTTGCCGAGCAGGTTGATGCCGCCCGAGACGCCGCTGGTGTAGCCGCGTTTCTGCACCAGGTCACGATGCAGGCGCGAAGCCTCGCCCTGCAATAGGATTTCGTCGATGAGGCCGAAGGCGAAATGCTCAGGTGTCCAACGCTCCGGCACGTGATAGCCGACGGCAAGGGCAGGGCGGGGCGCGAGTGCGTCGATCTGCTTGGCGTGCTTCTCCGCCGTCTGTGCAGGTTCGCTGATGTCTGGAATCGGCGGCGCCTGCCGCGCTGGAATCGCAGCGAAGTACTTGTCGATCCAGCTGCGTACTTGCGCCTGGTCGAAATCACCAGCTACTACCAACACCGCGTTCGAGGGCGTGTAGTACGTGTTGAAGAAGGTGCGGGCTTCTTCGAGCGTCGCAGCGTCTATGTGTTGCAGGTCGCCGTAGAAGTTATGCGCGTTGTACCAGTTGGTATTGGCAACCTGCGGCAATTGCAGCCAGGGGAAGCCGCCGTACGGCTGGTTCAGGACATTGACCTTCACTTCCTCTTTCACCACGCCCTGCTGGTTCACCAGGTTGTCCTGCGTGAGGTCGAGGCTGTGCATGCGGTCGGCTTCGGCCCACAGCATGGTTTCCACGGCGTTCGAGGGAAACGATTCGTAGTAATTGGTGTAGTCGAAGCGCGTCGAGCCGTTGAGTTGTCCACCGAGACCCTGGACCAGCTTGAAGAACTGGCCTTTGGCGAGGTTCTGCGATCCCTGGAACATCAGGTGCTCGAACAGGTGCGCGAAGCCGGTCCGTTCCTTGGGTTCGATGCGGAACCCGATGTTGTAGTAGACGCCGACCGTGGCGACCGGGACCGAATGATCTTCCGACAGCACCACGCGCAGGCCGTTACCGAGCTTGTAGTACTCGATGGGAACGTTGAGGGCGCCCTTGGGAGCTGGAGCAGTTGGGGTAGCCGGGGCCGGTGCGGGCACCGCCTCATCGACCTGGGGAGAGGAGCATGCAGCCAACAGCGTCGCCGCCCACGTGGCTATCGCAGTGGCACCGAAGCGGGTGGCACGGGAATTCCGTCTTGCGGTCGGCTGCATTCGTTCTCCGGCAGTGGATTGGATCGCTTCGGCGCCTGCATCGGCGTTTTATCGGCCACGCCCCCTGTCTCGTTGACGTCGACGACGGCGCGTACCTGGTTCAATCTGACCAGTTTACCGGTTGGCTGCCCCCAGGCGTCACATTCTCCGCGTCAAATTCTCTGCGCCCCATCCACCTCGATGACGCGGCCCGAGAAGAAGTCGTTCTCGGCTATGTAGATCGCCGTGTGCGCCATCTCCGAGGGTTCCGCCAGGCGCTTCAATGGCACGGCGGCCAGGGCTCGCTCGATCATTTCAGGTTTCATCGCGTCGAGGATTTCGGTGCGGGTAAAGCCCGGTGCGATCGCGCCGCTGCGGATGCCGTAGCGGGCCAGTTCTTTCGCCCAGGTCACCGTCATGCCGACCACGCCGGCTTTCGCAGCGGAATAGTTGGTCTGGCCCATGTTGCCGGCGCGGGAGAGGCTCGAAATATTGATGATCACGCCGCCGTTGCCCAGCGCTACCATGCGGGCGGCAGCTTCGCGGCCGCCGAGGAATACACCGGTGAGATTGACGTCGATCACGGCCTTCCATTGATCGAGCGACATCTTGCCCGACACCTTGCCATCCTGGACTTTGACCAGCAGGGCATCCTTGGTAATGCCGGCGTTGTTGACCATCACGTCGAGGCGCCCGAAGTCGGCGACCACCGCGTCGAAGGTCGCGGTCATGTCCTCTTCACGCGTGACATTGCACAGGTATTGTTTGGCGTTGACGCCGAGCGCCGCGCATTGGGTGCGTGTCTGGTCGAGATGCTCTGCACTCAAGTCGATCAGCGCGATATGCGCGCCTTTCTCTGCGAAAGCGACGGCCAGCGCCCGGCCGATCCCTCGACCGCCCCCGGTAATCACGACCACTTTGTTCTTCAGCTGCATGGGTGTGGCACCTCGTTGCGTAGTTCGCGCCGGATGGTAGCTGCTTCTTTTGCGTCGCACAAAGGCTGGATAAGTCCAGTGATAAGTCCAGGACACCCACCCGTCAGCGATAAGTCCGACACCCACCCGTTGGAGACCCAGGTCCAGGACACCCATCCCTTTGGCGACCGCCAAATCGATGGGTGTCCCCAGGCCTGTCCTCCCAGGCCTGTCCCCCAATCGATGGGTGTCCAGGCCTGGACGTGTCAATCGCTCAGAGGGTTTCTATAGCCACGGCGACAGCTTCGCCGCCGCCGATGCAGAGCGAGGCGATACCGCGCTTCTTGCCCTGCAGGAGAAGGGCATGGACCAGCGTGGTGAGAATGCGAGCACCGGTCGCGCCGATGGGATGGCCGAGGGCGCAGGCCCCGCCGTTCACATTGACCTTGGCCGGGTCGAGGCTGACGTCGTGGATCGCCGCCATGGTGACGCAGGCAAAGGCTTCGTTGATTTCGTACAGATCGACCTGGTCGGCGCGCCAGCCCGTCTTTGTGAGCACTGATTGGATTGCGCCCACAGGTGCAGTCGTAAACCACTCCGGCGCCTGCGCGAAGCTGGAATAGGCAACGATGCGCGCGAGTGGCTTCAGCTTCTGCTGCTGGGCGAAGGAGTCGCTGACGATGATGGTGGCCGCCGCGCCATCCGAGATCGACGACGAACTGGCCGCAGTCACCGTGCCGTCTTTCCCGAAGGCAGGCTTCAGCGTAGGAATGCGCGCGACATCGCAAGTGAACGGTGTTTCGTCTTTCGCGAGCACGCGCTCGCCCTTGCGATCTTTCACCGTCGCAGCAGCGATCTCGTTGACGAATTTGCCACCCTCGACCGCCGCGAGCGCGCGACGTACCGACTCAGCTGCGAAGGCGTCCTGCTGTTCGCGAGTGAAGCCGTATTTCTTGGATGTCGCGTCGGCGAACGCTCCCATCATCTTGCCGTCGAACGGACTCTGCAGTCCGTCATAGAACATGTGATCGAGGATTTCGCCATGACCCATGCGCATGCCGCCGCGCGCCTTGGGCAGCAGGTAGGGCGCGTTGGTCATCGACTCGATGCCGCCCGCGAGAATGGCATTCGCCGAGCCGGCACGAATCTGGTCGGCGGCCATCATCACGGCCTTGAGCCCCGAGCCACACATCTTGTTGATGGTGGTCGCGGGCACACGCAGGGGCACGCCACCGGCGATGGCAGCCTGGCGGCCGGGTGCCTGGCCGATGCCTGCCTGCAGCACGCATCCCATGATGGTTTCATCGAGCTGTTCGGCGGCGACGCCACTGTCTTTGATGGCCGCGGCGATGGCGACGGCGCCGATTTGTGGAGCGGTCAGAGCGCTGAGCCCACCCTGGAATGAGCCGATCGGGGTGCGGCGAGCAGAGGCAATCAGGACTTCACTCATAGGACTCTCTCTGTGATAACGGCTTCTTTGTCGGGCTACCCTGCCGCCCCCCGGCAGCGGGGAGGGAGGATCGGAACCATGGTGCAGCCTATCCTTACTGCAGCGCAAGATTAATGCATCTTACTCGCCGGTACCCTTGTTGACTACACCAGAAATGCTCACGCCGGCGGCTCGACCGGGCGCCTCGATGCGAGGCTGGCAACACCGTCACTGTCCGACAGATCCGGCTCGTCCACAGTTGCCAGAATGCGGGCACGGGCCTCGTCTCTCAATGCTTGGGCCGAGGCAGATCCCTGACTTTCCGGGGGAGGCAGGACGGCAGGCAGGATGTCGATCCTCAGCCGCTGGTAGCGAGGCAGGATCCGGCCGCCGGGCAGCATATGTCGTGTCCCCCGAATGGCAACCGGAATGACGGGAATCCCGGCCCGCGCGGCAATCAAGAAGGCACCGGAATGGAATTTTCCAATGCCGGGAGCCACGTTGAAGGTGCCTTCGGGAAAGAAGGCGAATCCCTGTCCCGCATCCGCCGCCTTGATGAGTCGACGGGTGTCCACCGCCCCGGCGTTGCGGTTGAACCGGTCGACGAATTCCGAGCCGATCCGCCGGAGCAGCAGCCCCGCCAGCGGCACCTTGGTGATTTCCTTCTTGATGACGAAGCTGAAGCGCGCGGGCAGGAAAGCCTTGAGCAGCACGCCGTCGATATAGCTCGCGTGATTGGCGACGACGACGCAGGGCCCGTCCGGCAGGCGTTCTTTGCCAACGACCCGAACACGGACACCCGATACGAGGAAAAACAGGCGAGCCGCTAAGTGCGCGATAGATCGACGCACCCTGACGTTCAGTCCGGGCACGAGCGTCACCAACCCCAGCGCGCTGAATCCGAGCACCAGGAAAGCGATGACTACATAGGTGCCGTATACCGAGTCGATGGCCGACCGGGCAGTCGATTTGATGAGGGTCGGCAACTGGCTTGCTTCCTGTCCAGCCGGCCCAATAGCAAACATCGCAATCGCACAATGCGTACTGCGTCCGAGCGCTGGGGCCGAATTCTGTGAACTGTTTCTCTTTATGTAAACCCTGGATGTCTTCTGTGATAACTATCACTCCAGCCCCTGGGTCGCCTCCCCATACTGACCCCACTGCAAGACGCAACGGAACCGAGCCGTTCCGAGGCAATTTGCGCTAGTGACAAAGGCGATGAGCACCGCACCCAAGACATCAGTTTACGCGAGGACCGGCGACGACACTCCAGAGACTCCGTCGCTCGCGGCAATCGACCGTTTTCTGGATGCCGTTTGGATGGAACGCGGACTGTCTCCCAACACCCTGTCCGCGTATCGCGCCGACCTGACTGCACTCGATCGCTGGCTGCAGACCCGCAGTTGCTCGGGCTTGCAGGCTAAACGCGCCGATGTGCTTGCGTTCATCGCGTGGCGCGTCGAAAACGGCGCTCGTCCCCGCTCGACTGCACGGCAGCTCTCCAGCTTCCGCCGTTTCTATCGTTACCTGATGCGCGACGGCCTGATCAAGGAGGACCCGACCGCGCAGATCGCGATGCCTAAGATCGGCCGTTCGCTGCCGAAGTCGCTGACCGAAGAGGAAGTCGAAGCGCTGCTGAATGCGCCGGAAATCGAAGATCCGCTCGGGCACCGCGACCGTTGCATGCTCGAAGTGCTGTACGCGACCGGCTTGCGCGTGTCCGAACTGGTCAACCTCAAGTCGAGCCAGGTCAACATGAACCAGGGCGTGCTGCGCATCGTCGGCAAGGGCGATCGCGAACGGCTGATCCCGCTGGGCGAAGAGGCGGTGAGCTGGTTGCAGAAATTCATGAGCGGCGCGCGACTGGAAATCCTGCTCGAGCGCCAGACCGACTACCTGTTCCCGACGCGGCGTGGCGATCGCATGACCCGCCAGGCGTTCTGGCACATCATCAAACGCTATGCGCAGAAGGCCGGCGTGCAGAAGGCTCTGTCGCCGCACACGCTGCGCCACGCCTTTGCGACTCACCTGTTGAATCACGGCGCCGACCTGCGCGTGGTCCAGATGCTGCTGGGCCATAGCGACCTGTCCACGACGCAGATCTACACCCATGTAGCCCGCGAGCGCATGAAGGAACTGCACGCGCAGCACCATCCACGCGGCTGAAGTCGTGGTCGGGTTTGGCGCAACTCCACCGTCTTGTTAGACTTCAACGGAACCGTATAGGCGGCCCGGCGTCGAAGTCGACATCGGTACCGGGAGTTGTCATGATCAAGTTCGTTCTGAGTTGCCTTCTTTGCATGGTGGGCGTGGCTTCGGCCGCCGAGCCCCCAACGACAAATGGGGCCAAAGCTTCCGATCCCCGCACGGCCGATCCCCGCACGGTAATCGCCGCGAAATTCCCGGGCGTCAAGCCCGAGGAAATCAAGCCTGCTCCCATTCCGGGCATGTTCGAAGTCGCGATGGGCGCCGACACGGCGTACGTCAGCGCCGATGGCAAGTACCTGATCAACGGCGATCTCTATCAGATCGACACCCGCACCAACCTGACCGAGAACAACCGCAGCGACATGCGGCGCAAGGCGATCGCGAAGCTCGACGAGCGCGACATGATCATCTTCGCGCCGGCGGCGGCGCCGAAGTACACGGTGACTATATTCACCGACGTGGAATGCGCCTACTGCCGCAAGCTCCACAGCGAGATGGCGGAGATCAACAAGCTCGGCGTGCGCGTTCGCTACATGGCCTATCCGCGGGCCGGCCCGAATACGGACGACTGGCACAAGATGGAATCGGTGTGGTGCTCCAAGGACCGCAAGGCCGCCATCACCCATGCGAAGCTAGGCGAGGACGTCAAAGCTCCGGACTGCGGCACCACCCCGGTGGGCAAGCAATATGCGCTTGGTGAAAAGCTCGGCGTGAACGGCACACCTGCGGTGTTCACCGACGCGGGCGACTACATCGGCGGTTACCTGCCGGCGCAGAAGCTGTTCGAGCAGCTCGAAGCGCTGGACAACCAGAAGGTCGCCGCCGCGAAGAAGGGCGGCTAAGACGGTCAGCTGGTCGGAATCGTAAGCTGGTCAGAATCAGAATAGAGAAACTTCGTTCTGACCAGCTTGCTGGTTGGCTGCTCCGCTCATTTCTCCAGCAGTTGCAGCTTGTCCGGCTTGCCGTCCCATTCCTTGGCATCTGCGGGCGCGGCCTTGCGTTCGGTGATCACCGGCCAGTTCTTGGCCAGATCGGCGTTGAGCTTGGTGAACTGCTCCTGGCCGGCGGGGACTTCCTCCTCCGAGAAAATGGCTTCGGCCGGGCATTCGGGCTCGCACAGCGTGCAGTCGATGCACTCGTCCGGGTCGATCACCAGGAAGTTCGGACCCTCGTGAAAACAGTCCACCGGACAGACCTCGACGCAGTCCATGTACTTGCACTTGATGCAGTTTTCAGTGACAACAAAGGTCATCGAGGCAACTCCGCAGACACGATCGGTTGGGGCCGCGCATTGTGCCAAACGGCAGGCGGGTAGTCACGGAGGAGGCCTTTCCCTACTGCTTACCGATCGCGCAGCGTGACCTTGCCTTCCTCCCAGTCGATGTCCCGGAAATGCAGCCGTTCGACTCCGGCACGCCGATCGTCCAGGTAGCGCCGCAACGCGAAGTCGACGCTCAGGAAGGCGATGTCGTCCCAGGGAATCTCGCTCTCGTCGTACAGCACGGATTCCAGGCTTTCCTCGCCCACGCCGAACTGGCCATCGATCAGTTGCGCCCGGAAGGTGATATGGACCTGGTGGGCGCGCAATACGTTGACGACGGACAGCATCGAACCCACTTCGACCCTCGCCAGCGCCTCTTCGTCCGCCTCGCGCGCCGCTGCATCCTGCACCGCTTCGCCGTTCTCCATGAACCCGGCCGGAAAGGTCCAGAACCCCAGCCGCGGCTCGATGGCCCGCTTGCATAGAAGGATCTTCCCCTGCCACTCCACCACGCATCCCGCGATGATCCGCGGATTCTCGTAGTGGACGGTCAGGCAGTTGGTGCAGACGAAACGCGGACGGTTGTCGCCCGCAGGCACCCTGAATTCGACCGGATGGCCGCACACGGAACAGAATTTCATCCGCCGCGATTCTACGCCCCGGTAGGGACTTTTTGTCTCGCGCACGGAGATCACCAGTAAAAAATGGTTCTGAGCCTCCACTTCCGGCCCTTTTATTCTGCCCCGTGTTATCCGTGCGATATCTCCGGAGACGCAGTGCCGTTGCCCCAACCTCGGTGCCTACCCAAAGGGCTTCAAGAAATATCGCACGGAGAACGCGGGGCAGAACGGAATCTTCTTGTCTGAGCAGTTCAGTGCGCTCCGTGAGAAATCCGTGCGCGAACCCGGGACTGCCGCTCATCAAGTCCACTGTGCTGGCAGTGCTCGCCAAGGACCATCTCGACGCCATCATCTAGCCAACCTCGCCTGAACCTGCGATGTCGATCGTTCCGCCAGCGGGACCTCGTGCCGGCGGCGGTGCGGGTTCGGCTACGCTGATTGCGAACGAAACGGGATTCCCCGATCTCATCGTGCCCGCAGGCATCACCAAGGACGGACTGCCCGTGTCCATGTCCTTCTTCGGTCCGGCGTACAGCGAAGCGAAGCTGATCGGCTATGGCTACGACTTCGAACAGGGCCACCAAGGCTCGTATGCTCCCGAAATTCACGCCAGCGTTGCCATCGGGCAAAATCAGTTATTGAGAAGCTCGCCGCAGCGACTTGCTCCGGGGACCGGCTCCTGAAGCGAAGCGCAAGGTGCCTGTCCCCACGCGGCATCCGGATGAAGAAGGGGGACAGGCACCGGGACGGAGCCAGTCCCCGAACATCAGAACTGATATTTGATACCGGCCCGCAGCGTTCTCGGTTCTTCCGAGCGGCTCATGCGGCCGTCGACTTCGACACCGGGGGGATCGAAGCCAGCAACGTTCGCAGCATAGTAGTAGACGATGTCCTTGCCGTGTTCGCCCAGCACGTTGAGCAGTTCGGCGTAGACGGTGAAGTGATTGGGTTTCCAGGCGCCACGGATGTTCACCATGGTTTCGCCGCCGGCGCGCAGCGAATCGTCTTCGATGAGCGGATAGGGACCGAGATAGCGCACTCGCAGGCTGGCTTCCCAGAGATCGTGTACAGCTGAGACGCCGAACTCGCCCGCTTCTTCGACCGCGCCTGGCACATAGGCACCGGCAGATCCGTTGACATAGCGTGCGCGGCTGCCGGTCCACACTGCATCCATCGCGAGCCAGTCGATCGGCCGCCAGAACGCGACGACCTCGTAACCGCGGCGTTCGGTCGCATCGCCCGGTTCGACCGAGTTCGAGTCGCCGACGAATTTCAATTCGCTGTCGAGATCGAGCCACCAGTACGTCGTGGTGATCCTGAAATTGCCGGCCTCGAAGCGGGCCCCGACTTCCTTGCCTTCCCCCTTGCCGATCGCAGGAACGGGCGTGGCGCGATTCACCACGCCGCGCACGTCGTTCGAGTGAAAGCCCTTGCCCCAGTTGCCGTACAGCTCGACGTGTTCCGATAGCGAATACGCCGCTCCCAGCTTCGGCGATGCCACGCTTTCGTGGCCATCGCCGGCACTGCTTTGCTCGACGCGTGCCTTCACGTCATAGCGATAGAGGTCGCCTCGCACGCCGGCCATGAGCCGCAATGCAGAGGTCGCGTTCCAGGTGCCCTCCGCATACAAGCCGCCGGAGGTTTCGACGACGCTGTTGCGGCCGATGTATTCGATGAACTGCGCCTGGTCGGTGTGCTCGACGCCGACGTTGCCGATGTCGTCGCGCCGGAACTCGACGCCCGATGTGAGGGACAGCGAATCGCCGAACTTGAAACCGTGTTCGTAGCGACCGCCGCCGATCCAGCGCCGGTCGAACTGGTTGACCTGGTAGTCGTACGTGGGGTCGGACAGCATGTGCCAGTCGTAGTACTGGCCGTACAGCGATGCACGCCAAGCTTCGCCGGTGAGTCGTGCGGATGCGATCCAGCGCAGCGTGTCGCCCACGGCGCTCTCATCGATCGCACAGTATTCGTTCCTGCAGACCGGGCTGCCAATGATGCGTTCGGGAATCTGCTCGGTGGGATCCCAGGTCGCCTTGTAACCGGAGAGCGAGACCTCGAGCTTGCCGAGGGCGGTGGAGCGGTCGTACTTCGCCCACCCCGAATAGTGCTGCAGGTTTTCCGGCAGCTCCCAGGGTCCGTCGTAGGCCTTCCACTGGCCGACGAGAGTCAACTCGCCATCGCCAAGGGAGCGCGATCCGCCTGTGGCTACCCGCTGCCATCCGTATTCGCCGGCCTCGAACGCAACGAACGGATCCAGGTGATGCACCGTCGTCATCAACGAGGACCCGGCCATGGAAAAATCGCCAACGTCGGCGCGATAGGTGCCTTTGCGGTAGTCGATGCGTTCGATGGTTTCGGGGATCAGGCCATTGATATCGAGATAGCCCTGGCCGTGACCGTGCGTGCGCAGGTTCATCGGGACATCGTCGATGTAGGTGGTGAAGTCCGTGCCGTGGTCGAGATTGAAGCCCCGCAGGAAGTATTGATTGGCCTTGCCGCTGCCCGAGTGCTGGGCCGCTATCAACCCCGGCACGACTTCCAGCAGTTCGGCGACTCGTAACAAGGGCCGCACCGACAGGTCGGCCCCACCGACAGCGCCTTCGCTGGCCGCATCGGCCTTGCCGATCAGCTGCTCGCCTCGGGCAAATTCCACCACGACCTCTTCGAGCGTATCGCTGTCGCCCGGAGTGGCGGCCATTGCGGGAGCCATTGAGACAAGCATGGCGACGACCATGGCGGCTGGGACAGTGACGATCGATCCTGCCTGGATCGCGACGGTGGTCATCTTGCGGGTCGTCATTAGCGGGAGCGTTCCTTGATCTGCACGAGTCGGCGCGGGTGGGGATTCGGAGGACGCGGATTCTCCGTTGGGCCGGCGGCGGCGAGCGATTAATTACGGTTTAAAGCCTCGTTAGCGCACGTTAATTAACGTGCCGAAGTCCTGCGGGAACAGGGGCTTGAGGCGGGAGTCAGCGCTGTATCAGTCGCAGCAGCCGAGCGGGTTTCAGTGCGCCCTGCGCAAAGGCACGGTCACAGCGAGGTCACGACTCGGATGGCCGGAAGCGCGCCGTGAGCGAATGACGCTCGCCGGGAAACACCTGGCGAACGTGCGTAACCGGCTGGCCACGTTTCCATGTCCAGCGTTCGAGCGATAGACAGGCGCTCCTCGTCGCGATCTGCAAGCGACGGGCGATGGTGGCTGACGCGGAGATGGCCGTGATGATGTGCTCGGCCTCGTTCCATGGAACGTGCGATAGCAGCCAGGTGCCGGGCGCCGTCGCCGCGAAATCCACATCGGCCGCCGCCGGGACCGCGGCCAAACTGATGAGCCGCTCCTCGAGCGCGAAGGGCACCTCGTTCTCGAAATGGATGCACCGCAAGTCGAGCAGCTGCCCGCCGGCCGCCAGTTCCGACTCGCTGCTGGTCTTCGCCGCTCGCTGCGTCTGCGATATCAGGGTGAAGCGATACGGCAGCTTGCGGCGCAGGATCTCGCCCTGGATGTCCGGAATCTCCAGCACCGCCGCATGATGAGTCGGCGCCTCGACGAACGAGCCGACACGGCGCTGGCGCTTGATCAACCCACGCTTGGCCAGCGACGACAGGACCTTGTTGACGGTCATGCGTGAGCAGCCGTACTTCTCCATCAAGTCGTGTTCGATGGGAATCCGATAGCCGGGCGGCCAGCGGCCGGAAAGAATCTTGCTCTCGAGGTCGGAGTGAATCTTCTGATGCAGAGTGTCGGGCCTGCGGCGCGGAGTCGTGCGATCGGAGTCGATCATGAGAACTCAAGCAGGTCGCGCAGTGTGTCAGAAAAGCGGGCGGCGATCCGCTCGCGTGCGTGATGCCTACCATCGGTCACGACTCTGCGGCCTGCGCTCCACACGCAGTTGACGGCGGAAGCCCCGGCGAAGATCCAGCTATCCAGAATGGAGTCGCCGTGACGTTCCCGCAGGGAAGGATGCGTGTCCGACAACGCGACGATGTCCGCGACATAGCCTTTAGACAGTAGCCCGGTGCGTTCGCCCAATACTCGCGATCCACCATCGAGGGCGCCGGCGAACAGCGTGTAACCGGTCGATCGACCCTCCTGGCCGTGCAACACGTTGCGTTCGCGATGGAACAGGCGCTGGCCGTATTCGAGCAGTCGCAACTCTTCGGCGAAGTCGACGAGTACATTGGAATCGGTGCCGATGCCGAAGTGACCTTGCAGAGCCAGGTAGTCCCTGGCAGGGAACAGTCCGTCGCCGAGATTCGCTTCGGTGACCGGACAGATGCCTACTGTCGCGCCGCTCGCAGCCAGCCGCGGTATTTCGGTCGGTGACAGGTGCGTTGCATGGACCAGGCACCAGCGTGCATCGACTGTTGCATTGTCCAACAACCATTCCACCGGACGGCAGCGGGCGAATGCCTGCCATTGCCGGACTTCATCCAGCTGCTCGGCGATATGGATATGCAACGGTGCAGCGGGCAGCATCGATACCAGGTCGCGAAGTTGCTCGGGCGTGACCGCACGCAAGCTATGAGCGGCGCTTCCCAGGACGCCGAAGTCTAGACTGGCAACCGCCCGCTCGCTCGCTTGCAGCAGATGGGCAAATGAATCGATCGAATTGACGAAGCGCCGCTGCGATTCCGTTGCCGGTTGTCCGCCTACGCCGCCATGGGCGTAGAGCACCGGCAGCAGAGTCAGTCCGATGCCCGTATCGGAAGCTGCTGCGCATAGTCTGTCTGCGTGCTCTGCGACATTCGCGTAGGCCGCGCCGTCGACAGCGTGATGCAGATAGTGAAATTCACCGACGCGTGTCATGCCCGATTCGAGCATCTCCACATAGGCCTGCGCAGCGATCGCTTCGAATTGCTCGGGTTGCAGCTTTTGCACGAAGCCGTACATGGCGTCGCGCCAGGACCAGAAACTGTCCGAGCCGCGTCGATGCTCCGACAAGCCGGCGATGCCGCGTTGAAATGCATGGCTGTGTACATTGCCGGCGCCTGCGATTCCGACCGCGTAGTGCTCGTCATCCGGTGCCTGTGGCGTTGATGCTTCCACCTGGTCGATACGGCCAGCGGCGATCCGAATGCGAACGTTGTCGGTCCAGCCGCCTGGCAGCAGTGCGCTGTCGAACCAGAGCGAATGGGGCCGATCGATATGTCTAGACATGAAGGCCGGATCCTGTAGACAGCGCCGCGCCGCCTCGGTATATGTATAGACATATCGGCGCGGCTGCGCAACTGGAACCCTGGGGTTCCACTCGAGACGTGGACCTCGCCAAACAGCCTTGGACCCACCAGGCTTGGACGCAGGAAGCTTGGACTTGGAGGACTGCGGATGCGGACACAAGCCGTAACGATTCGTCCGGGGCAGATGGAACTGGACGACTGGCAGGCTCTATACGGCGGTGCAAAAGTTAGCCTCGACCGCACTTGCTTGCCGGCCGTGGCAGCAAGCGCAGCCGCAGTTCGCCGGATCGTCGCTCGCGGCGAACCGGTGTACGGCATCAACACCGGCTTCGGCAAATTGGCCTCCGTCCATATCGCGGACGATGAGCTGAGCCTGCTGCAGCGGAATATCGTGCTCTCGCATGCGGCTGGAGTCGGGGAGCCCACGCCGGCGGCAATCGTCCGACTCATGCTTGGACTGAAACTGGCCAACCTCGCTCAAGGCGTCTCGGGCGTTCGGCTCGAATGCATCGAGTTGCTGGAACAACTGATCAACGCGGAGCTGCTGCCGGTAATTCCGTGCCAGGGATCCGTCGGAGCATCCGGCGATCTCGCGCCGCTGGCTCATCTCACTGCGGCGATGATGGGAGTGGGGCAGATCCACACTGCCGCAGGAATCGTCCCGGCAGCTGCCGCATTGGCAAATGCGGGATTGCGGCCCATCGAACTCGGGCCCAAGGAAGGCCTCGCGTTTCTCAACGGCACACAGTTCTCCACCGCCTGGGCCCTGGCCGGATTGTTCGAGATCCATCGCGTCTTCAACACGGCATTGATCGCCGGAGCGTTGTCCACCGAAGCAGCCAAAGGATCCGATACGCCGTTCGATGCGCGTATTCACCAGGCTCGCCGTCATCGTGGACAGATAGAAGTTGCGTCAACGTTGCGCAACCTGATGCGGGGATCGCAGATCCGCGCCTCGCATCTGCTGAACGATGTCCGCGTGCAAGATCCGTACTGCCTGCGATGCCAGCCTCAAGTCATGGGTGCGGTGATTGGATTGCTACGGTATGCGGCCGATACGCTGGCTGTCGAAGCGAACGGCGTCTCCGACAATCCGCTGATTTTCAGCGAAACGACCGAAGCTTTATCCGGTGGCAATTTTCACGCGGAGCCGGTGGCCTTCGCGGCGGATGCGTTGGCAATCGCCGTCTGTGAAATCGGTTCGTTGGCGGAGCGCAGGGTTTCGCTGCTCGTGGATCCCGTACTGTCCGGATTGCCCGCGTTCCTTGCGGTCGAACCGGGCCTGAATTCCGGTTTCATGATCCCGCAGGTCACGGCTGCGGCGCTGGCTTCGGAAAATAAACAGCGCGCCTATCCGGCCAGCGTGGATTCGATTCCTACTTCGGCGAATCAGGAGGACCATGTGTCCATGGCGGCGCATGCGGCGCGTCGCCTGTTGCCGATGGCGGAGAACGCCGCTTCGATCGTTGCAATCGAATTGCTCGCGGCGGCGCAGGGTTGTCATTTTCACGAACCGCTGCGCTCCAGCGATGCATTGGAAAGCGTGCGCAGCGTGATCCGACAACGCGTGCCGTTCATGGACACCGATCGCTTCATCCATCCCGATCTGCGTGCCGCGTTAGACCTGGTGCGTGAAAACCGCATCGTCGCTGCAGTGGACGGTATCGACCTGCCTTCGCTCGAATCCGCCGCATGAACGCCGCTCCGCAATGGCTGACGGTTCGGCGAGGGAATGCGCCGCTGATCGTCAGCATCCCCCATGCGGGAACGCAGCTGGCCGACATCCAGGAGCAAGCGAAATCTCAGTGGCTGGCCACTGTCGACGCGGACTGGTGGGTCGATCGTCTCTATGCGTTCGCATCCGATCTGGATGCCACGACGATAGCTACAGCGATCAGCCGCACCGTGATCGATGTCAATCGCGATCCGCACTCCAGGAGCTTGTATCCGGGACTTGCGACTACCGAGCTGGTGCCCACGACCACGTTCGATGGAACGCCGCTCTACGATGCGAATCGTGTTCCCGACGCGCAGGAGCAGGCGAGGCGTCGCAATCTGTATTTCGATCCTTATCACGCAGCGTTGCGCGAAGAGATAGCACGGTTGCGACGAGTCCATTCGGCCATCGTGCTGTATGACGCGCACTCGATTCGCTCGCACGTTCCCAGGCTGTTCGACGGCACGCTACCCCAGTTCAACATCGGTACCTACGAAGGCCGCAGCTGTTCGCAGCAACTCACGGATGCAGTGGTCGCGGTCTGTTCCGGATTCTCCGAGAGCTTCGTAGTGAACGGCCGTTTCAAAGGCGGCTGGATCACG
>Ga0157380_10000524_pt1 | contig 23566 bp, 18 predicted proteins | sample S35metaG_FD_119757 | JGI IMG/M metagenome (GOLD analysis project Ga0157380, IMG submission 119757) | Switchgrass rhizosphere microbial communities from Kellogg Biological Station, Michigan, USA - S3-5 metaG | ecosystem: Host-associated > Plants > Roots > Rhizosphere > Soil | place: USA...
GAAGCGTGCGTGGCGGGATGCTCTGAACCAGCTATTCGCTGAAACAAATTTTTTCCTTAGTAATCATAAAGTAAAAAAGGCCACCGTTTGGTGACCTTTTTTTGTGGGAGTACACGGGTTCGAACCGCGGACCCTCTGCTTGTAAGGCAGATGCTCTGAACCAGCTGAGCTATACTCCCAATATTTTTATTTCAATGTATCTCTCGAACCGCGGACCCTCCCGCCCTCATTTGCTTCGAACGAAGCGTGGTGGCGGGATGCTCTGAACCAGCTGAGCTATACTCCCTTTCTTAAAAGAGGAGTGCAAACATAACATCTATTGCCAAAATCCCAAAGTAAATACCCCTTTTTGATTGAAAAGGAGCTATTTATAATTACAAAATATTGATTTTCAGACTACTACCCATTTTTAAAAAACGCTCAACTGAACCAACCCAACCCTGCTTGTGATATTCACACAACTTATCTTCAGCTTCAAAAGGAAATAACCCTGTTAGCTTGCCACCCTCGCCATGCTCCATGTGTTACCACCGGTGTCCGTCCAGACGATATTCATTATAAGAGTTTATTTCTCGTAATGAGCATGTTGTATAAGCGGTTGAATCATGAAACAGAATTCAATAAAAGCGGTACAATTAATAACAATACTAAACGGTGATTATGTTAAATTTTTATGAAATCATGAAACTCATTTCTCTTCCCTAAAGCAGCAAATTTGCGTAAGTATTCATTTTCAAAATTCTGTATCAATGAAAATCCTATTTCAACTTCGTCCATCTTTCTGGGCATATAGCATAGTATTGATCTCTGCCTTCTCTGCCTTATGTTCCTGTAACGACATGCCCCAAGATTCCAAAGATTCCAAAGAAGCAGCTAAAGAAATGAACAAACCCAACTCCGATGCTACACGTGAAAGTGATGAGCGGTTTTTGGTAAAAGCTGCCGAAATAAATTTGGAAGAAATCCGACTAGGCCAATTGGCAGAACAAAGGGGAACTGCAGCTGAAGTAAAGGAACTAGCTAGAATGCTGGTCCAGGCTCATAACAAAGCCAAAGACGATTTGCAAGCACTCTCTTCCAGGAAGGGGATTGCGATACCACTAGCACCTACTGATGCCGTGGAGAATGCATACAAAAATCTTAATGAAAAGTCCGGACATGATTTTGATAAAGAGTATTGTAACAAAATGGTTTCCGGTCATAAAGATGCAATTGATCTGTTTGAAAATGCAACAGAAGGCAATAATGATCCGGATGTTAAGTCATGGGCTTCGAGAATGTTGCCAGACTTGAGGACACACCTTGTACAAGCCCAAGCTTGCGATGACAAATTGAAACAAATAAATAATTAATAATTAAATACCACAATCATGCACAAATCAACCGAAGTACTTAATTCCCTCATTACGATTAATAATGATCGGATCAAAGGATATGAAACTGCCCTTGATGAAACCAAAGACGCAGACCTAAAATCGTTGTTTACCCAGTTTATCCAGACCAGCAAAAACGCAAAAAGAGAATTAGAAGTTGAAGTTGTTCAACTTGGAGAAAAACCGGATGATGGAACGCGATTGGATGGAAAAATATATCGCGTATGGATGGATTTTAAAGCTGCTGTTACAGGGAAAGACAGGGAAGGAATACTCAATTCATGTGAATATGGGGAAGATGTGGCCTTGAATACCTATAAGGACGCCCTGGAGGAAGACCACGTAGATCCCATGTACATACCAATGATTGAATCCCAGAGAGACAGGATTAAGATGGAACATGATCGCGTGAAAAGCCTGAGGGATATGGCACCTATCAAATCTTAACTTGTAGAAAATGGATCAATTTTAACATCTCTTCCCGATTGCCAGCTTTCGTAATGAAAGTTGGCAACCGACTAAACATCAGGCTATTCTTACTGCCTTTGTTATTGATCCCTCTTTCCCGAAGTTTGGCCCTGACATATTGTTCCAGCAAGGCTAGGTGATCATAGTTGTAAGCCCAGAAGAGATCTTCGCCAAATAACTTTTGCAGCCAAAGTTTTAAACCGAATACCTGATCGCACATCAAACCATCGTGCATAGGCTGCTTTGAAAGATGAGCTTCATATTCACATTCATCGCCACAGTTTTCGCATTTCAATTTCAACTTGTCCCATTGACCAGTGACTTGTGCACTTTTGGTGAGTTGATGACGACACTCGCGACATTTGACACTGACATAAGCGGTCATGGTGCCATACCAATGTCCTGGTGATTCTACATGATGACATTTCGTGCAAGTAAGTCGCCACGATTTTTCGTGAGGATTGACCAAAGCTTTGCCTTCGCATTTTGAGCAGTGCACCACAAAATGAGTTGCCATGTCTGATAAAGTGGCTCCGGTATCTGCAAATCTCATGTGATCACTCACAGCTCTTTTACTTTTTTGATATTAGTAAAAATTTTCTTCTCTGTATGATACACCCCGTTAACATATCCTAAAGCATTATCCTCATAGCTTGAGACGGTCGTATCTGGTTTTGATTCGTAAAAAGGAAAATCAAATTCAATGGCGAGCGGATCTTCTTCATTTGGTCCAATACCTACCATTTGATCTTGTTCAAGATAGAAAGGGGAAGGAAGATTTTTTTCAGCCCAAATAAGCGCAGTCTTGTAGGCTTCTTCCCTATACCCAGTCGAGCGTTGTGACATCGTATTGATCGCCCAACCTGTATTTAGTATGTCCACTTCCAAACCTTCCGACCATTCAAAGTCAAGTGACATTATTTTTTTATCATCATGATATGAACCACCACGATTCCAATAACCCAGGAGAATGATATCCTTAAATCTCTCCTGGTAGGCCGCAGGTTCCATAAACTCGATCCAGATACTGGTTTGCTCGTGATCAGGCAATGCGTCAAGTGTGGAAAGTATTTTTCCGAGGTAATCTTTTCTCAATTCCGGAACAGGCTCTTGATAAATCAAAATATATGCAGCCATTTCTATTACGCCAACCGAAATATTTTCAAGACTATTTTGCTTTAGTGCCTTCAATAGGTTTCTACCGGTAGCTACCTCTTTCCTACTCTTATCAAGTGAAGCTTTAATCGCCTCTGCAGAGATGCCAAGTCCCTCTTGCTCTTTGTACCACGTGACGATGATTTGCACTTCAGGATCGTTTTTATCTGCGACAATTGAAGATTTCTTTTTGTAATAAAGATTCTTGAGATCGAGTTTTACGATGTTCTCTGCAACTTCCAGTTGCCCCGGAAAATTTGTTTCCAGCCAGGTCGGCAGATCATTTTTCATTTCTTTCTTTTTAAAACATCCAAACAAGGAGATCAGCAGTGTTGCCATGAGTAGTTTTTGGAATAGGGGATATAGAAGATTCACTTCAGTAAAAGGTTAAGATGAAAGTAAGATAAAAAGGAAGTGCAAATGTATCAGTGCCGGATGTTTCTAACAGTTAATAATAGTGAAACAGATTATCGGAGCTCAGTTCTGCCCACTTCGACTGCCTGTCACTCATCCTCGTCCGCCCGCTCAGTGCAGCGCCTACAGGGCAGGAGGATTTTTTTACATTCATATTGTTACCAACCTTTAGCCCCTACGGGGCATTGAATGTCTATCTCTCAATGATTATCAATAGAGACTCAGCTAGAGCAAGTACTTAATCTTAAAGCTCGGAAATTTCTACTCTATGCCTCCTTGCCCCTTGCCCCTTGCTCCTTGCCCCCTGCTTTTTGAAATTTAAATGTAGTTTTGTGCCCATATCGCCAAATCATGAAAGTAACCGAAGAATTAATCGACCAGATCCTGGAACAGGGAGAAAACGGCTCTCTTGATCCGTCACCATATATGGAAAGCCTCAAATACCTTCTCCTTGAAGATGAAGAGGTAGACCTGACCGAAGAAGACCATGCCTACCTGATCTTCCTGGGCACCATCTGCCTGGAAAGTCTCAGCCGCAATGGCCTCTACAAAGAGATCGCTGACGAAGAGATCCTCTTTGATATGGAAGACGCCACCTGGGAGGCCTTTGACAATGCTGATGGTGACCTTGACGAATTCTTTGACAAGATTGCAGAGGATTTTGTTGAAAAAGACCTGCTGAGCTTTCTGGCCTTCTCCATCCTCCCATCAGACGATGAGGAAGATGACAATGATGGTCCGGTGATGAGTTCAGAAGACGCCCAGATACTTGGCTTCGTACGTGTCAAAGCTATGCTTGATGCGGTGCTGATGCCGGCGGTGTAAGGTGCTATTTGAGGAAGGAAGTTTATTGATCTTTTCGGAGAACAATATTCATAAATTCTTCTTTTCTTCTCCGTGACACCGGAATTTTTACACCATCAGCCATCACAACCTGGTCACCATCATCCTTGATTATTTTCTTTACGAAAAAAGTATTGACGATATGGGATTGATGCACTCTGAAAAAATCGGGCTCAGGAAGCATCTCCTCAAACTCTTTAAGATTTCTTGAGACCAAGTGACGTTCACCTTCAACGAGGTGGACAAAACTATAATTACCATATGTTTCAATATGCGTAATGTCTTTAGTCTTTGCAAAAACATGCCCTGCGTTTGTTGGTAGTGTAATCCGGTCAAATGATTTTTCCTGGGTAGTACTAATCAATTGAGCAAATTGTCGTTGGAGTACCTCCTGATTGATCTGTTCCTTTGATTTCTGCACCGCCTCCACAAATTCGTCAGGATCGATAGGCTTGAGCAAATAGTCAATTGCATTGTATCTGAATGCGCGAATGGCAAATTCATTATGGGCAGTCGTGAATATGACATTGAAATTGACTTCTGGCAATTGATCAAGAATATCAAAGCCGGTTCCATCTTTCAAATCGATATCCAGGAAAACAAGATCAACTTTTTGTACAGGAATAATATTGATAGCATCGCTTACACCAACCGCTTCAGCAGTGATCAATATCTCCGGGAAGTATTGATGCAATAACCTTTTGATGATACCACGGCCATCGGGCTCATCGTCAATGATGATACATTTGAATTGATTCTGGGGCATGTGCAGGGTGAATGCAATGGTTAATATAGTAGTTCTTACCGAATTTCACCTAAAGTATACCGAATTTCATGGTGATGGCATATAAAAATGATATTTTAGGATAAATTTTACCCCGTGCCCCTAAACCATCTCAGGCTTTTTACCCTGTGTTTATTAGTTATTTTAATGGAGCCTGTTGCAGGGCAACATAAGTCATGGCACCAATATGGCATCAATGATGGCTTGCCGGGTAATACGGTCTATGATATGCTCCAGGATAGCCGGGGATTAATGTGGTTTGTTACAGACCGCGGGATTTGCAGGTTTAACGGTTATGAGTTTAATTCCCCTGTCGATACAAGTGTGTTCGCAGGTGCTGAAACATTCCTGCCTACAGAAGATATACAAGGACGGATCTGGTTTATCAGACTTGACAACTCAATATGGTTTGTTGAAAATGATACCATAAAGGCATGGCTTCATAATTCACTGCTGAAGCAAATTCTAAAATCGACATCCATCATAGACCAGATGGGTATTGATGAAAATGGAACAGTGTGGTTAGGTGTCAATAATCTAGGTTTCCTGGTTTTCAATCGTGATGGTCAACATAAAATGTTAAGAGGTTCTAGCCATGATAATTTTTCATTTTTAAAAATAAGGAATAAAGTAGTATATGCCAGACAAAGCAGGGATGTTACAGTTCATCCATCCGTTGCTGACTTTGTGGAGCTTTTGAATCTGGAAAAAGAATCTTTTTATAAGATTGGACAAGCTAAATTAAGAGACATAGGTAAAGCAATGTCTAGCATTAGTATCTGGCCAATGGATGAAGGCAAGTTTTTATTATTTGCGGATAAAAGCTATTTCATTTTGCATGAAAATAACATAATACAAAGTATAACTTCAGATATCGTTTCAGAAAAAGTTATCCAAACTCATCAAGGAGAACTTTTAATGGCGTCACATTTGAACCCGTTTGCCGGACTTCATTATTTCGCATCATGGGATCATTTTAACCGAGGCGAAGGTGAAAATCTTTTAACCAACTTTTTCGTCACAGATGTTTTTGAAGATCAAAATGGAAGTTGGTGGGTGACTACTAAAAATTCCGGAGTTCTGTATTGCAAGAATCCTGATATTGAATGGTATGATAATCCCTCCGGACTCCCCTCAGAAGAGGTACTCACTTTAACGGATGACGGCAAGAATACGGTTTTCGCAGGTTTACCAAAATCAGGAATCTTTAAAATCAATTATCCAGGGAATGAAGTTAAGAGTTTAGGAAAGCCTGATCAAAAGATGGAATTGATGGCACTTCTGTTTGATCATAAGCGGAACCAATTATGGAGCAGCAATCCATTGTCATATTTCAATTACCAAACTTGGCAGACAGTGCCGCTCTCTAATGCAAAGGATATTTCCTTAAGCCTTTCTAGGGACAAGCTATGGATGAGCTCAACATTTGGCTTCTATTCTCTGGACTTAAAAACTAATCGAGTAATTAATCACAGGATGCCGGATGATCCCTCAACATCTATGCGAACATTTAATGTGGCGGAAGATAATGATGGAAGGATTTGGGTGTCAACCGTAGACGGATTGCGATTATGGAAAACGGATCATTACGAACTTCCACCATTTGACCATGATGCATTGAAGTACCCGGTCAGGGATATTGAGCTTTTAGGTGACACCAGCATTGCTTTTGCTTTTCGTGGTGGAGGTATTTTGATTAGGGACAAGTCAGGACACCTTATCCATCTCACGCAACAATCAGGCCTTTGCTCTGATAACATTTCCAAACTGAAGGCTGGAAATGATGGCCACCTCTATGCCTGTTCTAACAACGGATTTGATATGCTTATATCAATCAGTAATGGCTGGAAAATCAAACACTTTAGCAAAAAACAGGGGTTACCATCTGAGCTGGTCAATGATATTACTGTATTGGATAATCAGATTTGGGTGGCCACCGATAAAGGACTGGTGCGTTTAAAGAATACATCTATTTCCTATCCAATGCCCGCCCCTGTCTTAGAAAAATTTGTTGTTAACAACCAGAAAGTCCCTTATGTTGATGCCATTCGACTGCCTTTCCATCAGAATGACATTTTATTTAAATTTTACTCCCTTGACTACATGTCAGAAGGTGAAATTATTTATCGGTACAGGGTTGAAAATGGAGACAGCACTTTTCAAACCACAACCTCACGTGTAGGCTATTTCCCTGAGCTAGCTCCTGGAAATTATAAATTTGAAGTTCAGGCTTTGGGAGATGACGGAAACTGGAGCAAGTCATCCAGTTGGTCTTTCACGATACTTCATCCTTGGTGGCAAAAGTGGTGGTTTCTTCTTGCCGTGCTGGTGGCACTTGCTGTTATCATGAGGGTGATCATTAAAAGTCGACTTAAAGCTTATCGTGAAAAAACGGAGGACGATATTAAAATCAAAGAGCTTGAGCTGGCAGCGCTACGCGCCCAAATTAATCCTCATTTCATCTTCAATTGCCTTGGGAGTATACAGCATTTTATAGCAGAGAATGACAAGGATGCTGCTACAAGGTATCTAGCCCGTTTTGCAAAACTAGTTCGGCTAGCCTTGCATAGTTCTGTAGATGGAAAACATAGTCTTTCAGATGAAATCCATATGTTGGATCATTATCTTTCTCTAGAGCAAATGCGCTTTAAAGGCATTTTTGATTATTCCATTAAGGTTGACCCAGATATTGATGTGGATGCTATCAGTCTCCCTCCCATGCTTGTACAGCCGTTTGTAGAGAATGCTGTGATCCATGGCATGAAGGCCAAAAGGGATGGGGGACTTATTGAAATTACGTTTTCACTCAATAGGAACAACCTGGACGTGCATGTATCAGACAATGGGCCTGGTGTCGATATTTCAATAACTGATCGTAAGTCATTGGGAATAGGACTTACACAACGAAGATTGCACCTATTAGTCGATCATGACCCTGAAATTACTTATCAAATTGAGAACAGGTCAGGTGCCGGTGGAGAAACAGCGGGCACAACTGTCAGGTTAAAAATTCCTCTGAAATAAGCAGGATTTCACCGCTTTTCATGATATCCCTACCAGATTTCATCTATTTACCTTTCAAATGCTCATTGCCTGAGATTTTGTATAAATTTCCACTGCTTTGAGAATGTTAAATCTTTTTAGGATAAATTATTTTATTTCATTCATTGAGACCACCAGGTAAGGTTCTTCCAAAATTTAAATAGAACCAATCAAAATTAACTGGCATTTCCGTTTTGTAAATTTTATGCAATAAGGATAATAACATCTATTTCCTGATCTATTGTAGAATATAATATCATGCTTCGGTCCTTGGCTAATCAAGGAGAGAGCATTCAATGCAATTGTTATTTTATTTCATAACCCAAAAAACCTATTATTATGAAGTGCTTCATTACACTATTATGCCTGGTTTTCATCACTCTTTCTGCACAGGCGCAGATCTTTGTAAAAGCCGATGCTTCCGGCCTCAGTGACGGAACTTCCTGGACAAATGCCTATACCGATTTGCAGGATGCCTTGGACGCCGCACCCCCCGAAACCCAAATATGGATTGCAGCAGGCAAGTACTTACCATCCGGTGCTACACCGGATAGCAGTCATTTTTTTTCAACAAAGGCATTAGAATTGTATGGTGGATTTGTTGGCACAGAAAGTAATCTGACTGATCGTGATTTTCAAACCAACAAAACCATCCTAAGCGGAGATATCGGTAATGATGATGTGCCAGGTGACTTCGCAAATTACAGAACGGATAATGCGCATCATGTTTTGTTAGTAGATGCGCCACAGGGTGAAACGATCATTGATGGCCTGCAATTTCAGGGTGGCATGACCCGCATTGATCCATTAGTTCCTGACGCATCGGATATTCCTTATAATCGGTGGAGAGGAGGCGGATTATTCATATACAAGTCTAAGAGTACAGTCAGAAACTGCACATTCAAGGATAATTATGGAACCCAGGGTTCGGCTTTTTTTGCTGTTGGGGATACATTCCAGTCAATCGTCCTGAAAATGGAAAATTCCATATTTGAATTGAATTCTTCAGTTACCGCGGGTGCTTGCTGGATATCGGGATGGAATAGTGCAGTAATCATACAATCTGTATTTCAAAATAATATTGCTGGTTCGAATGGAGCAGGATTGATACTCGGAAATATGAATGCAATCCTAGAGGATTGTTCGATTGATCAAAATTATTCTGCAAACCAGGGAGGTGGATGTCTCATTTTCAATAATGCATTCAGTTTGATTCCACATCCAACATATCATTTTAATAGATGCGGGTTTACAGAAAACAGCTCACTGGTTTCCGGAGGGGCATTCCGTTTGAATAATTTTATCTCAAGTTTCAGTTTATCATTTGACTCATGTTCTTTTGAACGGAATTTTACAACCAACGATTTTGGAAGTGGAGGTGCAGTTCACCTGGTGGATTACGCAGATGCAACATTCGTTGAATTACCCAGCATAGTACAGTTTACTCATTCTACATTTTCTGAAAATGCTGCAGGATATGGCGGCGCCGTTGAATTGGATTGCGGTGATGATTCTTTGCGCATTGAAGTTTCTGATTCTGAATTTTTGAGCAATTCAGGTACTGATAGTGGTGGTGGACTTTATGTCTGGATGGTGGACAGTTCACAAGTTTATGCGCAAATCGAACGCACGGACTTTAAAGGGAATTCAGCTCAAGTCGGAGGAGGACTTATTTTGGATGGCTATTACAATATTCAGAATTTGCATTATGCCATAGACAGTTGCCATTTCAGCGATAATGTAGCTGGTTCATATGGTGGTGCTATTGGTCAATTTCTTACAGAGGGACCTGGCCATATTGGTACAATTCGCAATTCGCAATTTCTCAATAATCAAAGCATGGGACCAGCCGGCGCCTTATATTCAAAGCAGGAGACACTACAGATTGAACAATGTCTTTTTAGTGGGAATATTGCTGCAAGCGCAACTGGAGGCGGTGCCATTTTATTTTTTGGGACTGATTCCGAAATCAATGTCAGAAACAGCATTTTTGAAAACCATAATAGTGATGTAGAAGGTTCTACTGTATACAGCTATCCAGGAGTTAATGCGAGATATGAAAATGTCTTATTTCACGATAACCATGGTCTAAGCACATTTGCGAATCAAGGCAATACACAATTGGTCAATACAACCTTCGTGAATAACGAGTATGGTTTATTCCTTCTTGATAGCAGTACTATTGAAATTCAGAATTCAATTTTTGACAATAGTAATGACAACCTCCGATCAGAAGGAACAGCTGAAGTCATATCAAATGGTGGCAATATAAGCAGTGATGCAACAATGATTGCAGTATTGACAGGAACTGGGAGCTATAATGATTTAAATAATACTGACCCTTTGTTAGGTGTCGATTTTGTACCCATGAGCGGAAGCCCATCTGTTGATGCAGGAAACCCTCAAGGAATAAAATTTCCATTTGACCTGGCAGGAAACCCACGAGTACATGGCAACAATATTGACGCCGGCAGCTATGAAAGTTTCCTGGTGGCTACACAAGATGCTCTTTGGAATACAGCAGATTTCAATGTGTTTCCAAACCCGGTAAAAGATGTGCTCCACTTTGAACTTGATATGGATTGGGTTGGTGATATGAACCTGGTCATCTTCAATTATGCAGGCCAGCCTGTTCATCGTACCAGGATGACTAAATCAAACAACAAACAGTCTTTCAGCGAAAATCTAGGTAACCTAACTGCAGGAGAGTACGTTGTCGTCCTTAAACTTGCTCATACGAGCTATGCTACAAATATTATTCTTCAACCATAAAAGATTGAAACTGCGAGATAATGTCCGATAGTTAATGTTTAAATATCAGCTGACAATCTTAAACCTCAAAAACCATGTTTAGACTTACTTGCATTGTGCTTGCCCTATTCTTCTGTGGAATAGCTTCAGGCCAGAAAGCTGTCTCCAAGGAGATACAAAATTTAAAAAACGCCGGAGTTGAATTTAGTAGTGTTGAAGTGCTGAAATATTTGACTACGGATATTCAAAACCGGGAATATAACCTCGACGGACTTAAGAGAGGAGCTATTCTTCAACTAGATCAGGATGCTATCCAGTCAATGTATCAGGAGCAACAGGATTTTATTTCACTTTCGGTCCCGATCACCAACCGGACCAATATGGTTTTGACTCTGAAGCGTCATGAAATAGTTACGCCTGATTTTAAATTATTGGCGAGTTCAGATCCAACAAATCCGGTTGCTTATACGCCTGGACTCCATTACAAGGGTATCGTTGAAGGTGATCCTAATTCACTGGTAGGCTTATCGGTATACCGTAATCAGGTTATGGCTTTCATTTCTGATCAACAGGGAAATTTGGAAATCAGATTGATCCCAGGAGATGAAAATCTAAGACATGTAGTATTTAATGTCGAAGATCTGGATCAGCCATTTGTTTTGGAATGCAATGGTCCCGAAGATGAATTGGATTACACAACAGAGCAATTATTTCAATCGCCCAGCTCTCGGGATCTTAATGATTGTGTCCGCCTATATATTGAGTTGGATGATGAGTTAGTGACTGCAAAAGGCGGGGTTATTCCGGCAACAGATTATATGATGGGTGTCGTAAACCAAAGCATCGTAGTTTTTGCCGACGAACAGATTAACATGGTGGTTAGTGAGATGTTGGCATGGGATGGCAGTAGCCCATATACATATACAAATGCTACATTCATGATGAATTCCTTCATGGATAACACCGGATTTTACAATGGGGACCTTGCCATGTTGGTCAACTTTACCAACTTCACCACGCATTCCTATGGAAGTTTAGCAGGATTGTGTAATCCTAATCCGGATATGAGTAAATGCGTTGGTGCGTTAAATCAAACTTCTGAGTTTTCGAATGTTGTAACTGTCTGTCATTATTTTGGACACCTTTTGGGTTCTAGACATACGCATGACTGCATATGGAACGGCAATAATACCTCAATTGATGCTTGTTTCTATGAGGGGGGTAATAGTCCATGCCCCGGGCCTGATCCTGCTTACCCGGTAAATGGAGGTACTATGATGAGCTATTGTAGTCCTGGTCATGGATGGTTTTACAATTTGGCAGAAGGATTCGGTCCACAACCGGGTAACATCATCCGGAATACTGTTAACCAGGCTGGAAATTGCATTTTTCCATGCGGGCCTCCATCGCTGTATTGTTTTTCCAATGGCGCAAATGCAGCAAGTAAGTTTATCAAAAAAGTAGTATTGGGATCCATCTCGAATGAAAGCGGTTTAAATTATGGCTATGGAAATTATATTTCACTCAGTACAAATTTGAATGCTGGTACGGCTTATTCAATTAGTCTGACACCAGGGCATGCTTCCCAAACAAAATACTGGCGTGTATGGATTGATTATAATCATGACGAAGATTGGGCGGATGCCGGAGAGCAAGTCGGTCAGGGTTCGAGCTCCGGTTCCGGTGCAGTACCTATCAATTTTACAGTCCCTACCAATTCACCTGCGGTTTCAACCCGTATGCGGGTCAGCATGTCATATGGAACCTTTCCTCCTATATGCGGTGAGTTCAATGAAGGTGAAGTTGAGGACTATACAGTTAGCATTTCAGGAGCTCCTTCACCGACATGTTCAGATGGAATTCAAAATCAAGGCGAATCAGGTATAGATTGCGGTGGCCCTTGTTCTGCATGTCCGCCACCACCTACTTGCAGTGACGGGATCCAAAATCAAAATGAAACAGGAATAGATTGCGGTGGCACATGCCCTGCTTGTCCAGAAGGGGATAGCACAATACTTCTTGCCAGTTATTTTGAAACCGGCTGGGATAGCTGGATAGATGGTGGCCCTGATGCAGCAAGAGCGTCCACGTCAAATGCATGGGAAGGCCAGTATGCCATAGAGCTAGCAGATAACTCAGGCGCACAATCTTCAATGACTTCTCCTATATTCAATCTTTCAGACGCCGTTGGCCTGCAGATCAACTTTCATTTCAAAGCAGTGAGTATGGAATCCGGAGAAGATTTTTGGGTTCAATATAAAAACGGATCCGGTGCCTGGACAACCATCGGTAGTTTTGTTTCGGGGTCAAACTTCACGAATGGGAATTTTTATTCAGCCTCTCTTACTGTACCCAATTTTATACCCACATCCGCAGGTTCGCTAAGGATTCAATGCGATGCCAGTGACAACAATGATCAGATCTTTATTGATGAGGTGACTATCCTCAAGCTAAGTGGAGCACAGTTTATAGAATCGGGATTGATAGTTCAGCAGGTTTTCGACCCTGTAATAGTTTCGTCTCAGTATGAAGAAATAGAAAAGGAAGTAGTGCTCTTTCCTAATCCTGCAAATGATGTATTGTTGGTACAACTTCCTTTGCCCGCAGGAATGAATATGTTTATGCAAATCTTTGATGTAACAGGTCACCGAGTTTTGGAAAAGACAACAGAATCCGAAGTGGTTCTTCAGAAGTTGGATGTTTCAGCATTGCCTCAGGGGATGTACTTTTTGCAAGTTGTATCAAATGGGCGAGTGACGTCAATGAATAAATTTGCGAAGCTATAATTGCATAGGAATATAACATTTGGTGAAACCACTAAAGTATACCCAATTTCAGAGTATCAATGATTTACAACTTTTAAGAAATACAACACCTCAAAAACCCAATGGAACTGTTTCTAATTCTTTTTAGTGAACGCAGCATGAATGATAGCATCCAGCAACAATAATGTTTTACAAGTAGTTAAACAAGAGTGTTTCTTTTAGGAAGAAAAGTATTAAAAACATCTTTTCATGTATTAAACTTCAAAAACCATGTATAAAATTACTTGCATTGTGCTTGCCCTATTCTTCTGTGGAATATCTTCAGGCCAGAAAGCTGTTTCCAACGAAATTCAAAATTTGAAATCTGCTGGATATACCTTTAATAAAGTTGATTTCTTGAAATTTCAAACGACTGATATCCATAGCCGTGAATTTAATCTGGAGGGGCTTAAGAATGGAACTATTCTTAATCTCGACCAGGATGCTATCCAAAAGCTTTTCCAGGATCAAAATGATTTCATCTCACTGGAAGTCCCATTATCCAACCGATCCAGTATGACGCTTACATTAAAGCGTAGGAATTTGTTTACGGATGATTTCAAATTATTCACAAGTGCTGATCCGGAAGTAGCTATTGACTACACTCCCGGCCTGCATTATATGGGCATCGTAGAAGGTGATCCTTCATCTCTTGTAGCGGTTTGAGTTTATAAGGATCAGGTCATGGCGATGATTGCTACTGATGATGGTAACCTGGTGATTGGTCGTATCAATGGAGATGTTGACAACAACCATATCATTTACAATGACAGAGACTTGGAAGTAGATTTATCATTTGAGTGCGGGACTGAAGATGATGGTCTGGAATATACGCAAGAACAGCTTAGCGCTGTACAGCATAGTAGAGATTTAAATGACTGCGTACGGATTTATATTGAGATCAATGATGACATTGTAACCAATAAAGGAGGTGCTATCCCTGCGACGAATTATATCACTGGGTTGTTTAATCAAAGCTTGGTGTTATATGCAAATGACCAACTTTCATTAGTCATCAGTGAAATTCTAGCTTGGACAACTCCAAGTCCATATACTGGAGGTAACTCGAGCCAAATGTTAGCTGCCTATAGAGCAAATACTGAATTTTTCAATGGAGACCTTTCACACCTCGTTTCTTTTGATTCAATATTTGGAGGTGTAGCAACGGGTTTAGGAGGAATATGCCCCAGTTCTCCTGATAATAGTAAGTGTTTTAGTGGCCTTCGCCATAATTATTATGCGGTACCAATATATAGTGTCCCGGTGATGATGGTTACTCATGAGATGGGGCATTTAATGGGGTCTCGCCACACACAGGCTTGTGTCTGGAATGGCAACAATACCGCTATTGATGGATGTACTGCACCGGAGGGTAGTTGCCCTCAACCTCCGCTTCCACCAGATGGCGGCACCATCATGAGTTATTGTCATGTCTCCAATGGATCGTATTATAATTTCAATCTTGGTTTTGGCCCTCAACCAGGAAATGTCATTCGTAATAGCGTTAATGCAGCTTCGAATTGCCTTACTCCCTGCGGTGCACCTTTGGCGTATTGTGGATCTAATGGGACGAATAGTACCAATGAATACATCAGTAAAATTGTTTTGGGGAGCATCAATAATCTGAGTGGAAGCAATGGAGGTTATGGAGATTTTACTTCACAATCCACAAACCTTATTGCTGGCAATACATACACCATTACCCTAACGCCTAAGTTTACAGGTGGTAACAATACCAAATACTGGAGAATATGGATAGACTATAATCAGGACTTTGATTATTACGATGCGAATGAGTGTATTGCACAAGGTACGGGTGGTAACACCATCAGTCTTACATTTACAGTTCCTCAATATGCCCCGATTTCATCTACCAGGATGCGTGTATCCATGAAATTGGCTGGTTACCCTAATTTCTGTGGTACTTTTCCACTTGGTGAAGTTGAGGATTATTCAGTTGGTATTTCAGGTGCACCAGTTCCAACATGCGCTGATGGCGTCCAGAACCAAGGTGAGACTGGTATTGACTGTGGTGGTCCTTGTTCTGCATGTCCTTCATGTAACGACGGTATACAAAATCAAAATGAAACAGGTATTGATTGCGGCGGTGTATGTCCTGCCTGTCCTGTCAGTGACAGCACAATTCTCCTTGGCAGTTATTTTGAAACTGGAATGGATAGCTGGATAGATGGAGGTCCGGATGTTGCAAGAGTGAGTAGTATTAATTCTTATGAAGGTTCTTATTCCATGCAACTTGCAGATAATTCCGGAGCTCAATCCGCGATGACTTCACCAGTATTTAACCTTTCTGACGCAGTGGGTCTGCAGATCAATTTTCATTTCAAAGCAGTTAGCATGGAATCCGGTGAGGATTTTTGGGTTCAATATAAAAATGGATCAGGCAATTGGACAACGATAGGCAGTTTTGTTGCAGGTACTCACTTCAACAACGGAAGTTTTTATTCAGCTTCCGTAACCGTTCCCAACTTCGTGCCTACTTCCGCTGGTTCATTACGCATTCAATGCGATGCAAGTGATAATAATGATGAGATCTATATTGATGCTGTAACCATTGTGAAATTGAATGGTACAGAGTGGATTGAATCAGGAGTAACGATACAAAATGTTCAAAAACCTGGAGAGCTTTTAGAAGGGACGCTCCAGACAGATGAAGGCAGCCTATTGGCATATTACCCAAACCCCACGAATGGTATGCTGACCATGGAGCTGTCTTCACCTGCTTCTGTAAATATGTCCTTTCAGGTTTTAAGCCTTACTGGGCAATCATTGCTGACTAAAAAAGCTGAACCCGGAAAAATCATGCAACAATTGGATGTTTATGACTTACCCCAGGGACTTTATCTTTTGCAATTCCTTTCAGAAGATCATGTAATCTCTGTAGTGAAGTTTGTGAAGCATTAAACGCTAAAAATGGAAAACCCGGTTTTAACTTATGGCTAATCGGGTTTTCCATTCTCTTGAAAACCATTCAACCCTCCCCTAATGAAACTAATTATCTCTTCCCCCAGAGTAATCTTTTTTGTGATCTTTCTCTTTGGTGTGATGCAAACCTCATTGACTCGTTCGTCAAGTTACCCCATAGGGCCATCAAACGAAAATTCATGTACTCCGCTATCATGTGATTTCAATGAGACGATGTCGATGGCCGTAATCATTACTTGTCCTCCAAACATTACTGTTTCATGCTCGAACCAGGTTCCTGCCCCAGATGTCAATTTGGTAGTCGCTACTTCCAACTGCGGAGGACCAGTCATCCCGGCCTTTATAAGTGATATTATTACTAATCAATTCTGTCCGAATAATTATACAATCACGCGTACATATCAGGCAACGGATGCATGTGGTGGTTCCGCAACATGCATACAAATTATTACCGTTGAAGATATTTCTCCTCCGATCATCACATGTCCATCTAATATAACCATAACATGCACAGCCAGCACTTCTCCTGGCGCTACCGGATTTGCTACTGCCTTTGACAATTGTACACCGAATCCTTTTATAACCCAAGTAGACAATTATTTTCCTGGTATCTGTCCAAGTAATGGAATCATACAACGTACATTTACCGCAACAGATGAATGCGGAAATAGTGCAATCTGTATACAAAACATTACAATTCAAGATACTTCACCACCGATCATCACATGTCCATCTAACATAACCATAACATGCACGGCCAGCACTTCTCCTGGCGCAACTGGATTCGCTACAGCCACTGACAATTGCACTTCAAATCCAACAATGATTTTTGCAGATTTTATTTACCCAGGCCCCTGCGCAATTTATGGACTAATTCTACGCACATTTACGGCGACTGATCAATGTGGAAATAGTGCAAGTTGCATTCAAACTATTTACACCACTGAAGATACCATTCCTCCGATCATCACATGTCCACCTAATTTAACCTTGTCGTGCTCGGACAATACTGATCCCGTCGCTACCGGATTTGCCACTGCCACTGACAATTGTACCCTAAACCCACTGATATCCTATATCGATAATTATTTCCCAGGCCCGTGCTCAAACAATGGGGTCACGCAACGCATATTTACGGCAACAGATGATTGCGGAAACAGTGCGAGCTGTGTTCAGGTCTTTTCTGTGAATGATATTTATCCAGCAACTATTATCGATGGTCCTCCAGATATTTCAGTTTCCGCACCAGGGCCTTCGCCATGTTCAGTTTTCATTTCTATGGCCATACCAGCTACTTTTGATTCGTGTGATCAGAGTGTTGATTTGATCAACGATTTTAATTCAACACCTGATGCTAGTGGCGTTTATCCGGAAGGCACGACCCAGGTTATATATACTGCCACAGATAATTGCGGGAATACTTCGACCCATTTATTTACGGTCACGGTAACCTGCACTACTCCTGCCTCCAATGCCATGGTCATCCATAGTGATGGCAACGCTGACATCAACGGTTATACAAGTCTCGGTAGAGCGTCTGAGGGGGCACCACGAATCAAAACAAAAGAACTTACACCTGCCGTTACTGCTGGTAGTTACAATTCTTCAGTTTCTGTTCCGCATGGACTCACCGCTTCCAAAATCCTCAATGCAAGTTTGATGGTAGAGTGGGATAGTAATCAATTCGCACCACCTGAGCATTCTTCGGCGCAAAATCTACGTTATAGCTATACGGTAAATGCTACTGATATTGTTGTAAAGAATAATACTCCTTCCGGTGATTGCCTAATTTGCTCAAAGCCGGTTCATATCATGATCACCTATAAAGAATAAGGTAGCCAGCTCCTCATTTTTCGCTCTTCCTCAACTCCACAGCCTTTGTTGGAGTTTGCTCCAACAAAAATCATGTTGCAGGAGCAAACTCCTGCAACGGAAGTCGCTATAAACCTCCTGAGCCCTCTGCCCTCTGCTCTATGCCTCATCCTTCGCCTTCGCCTGCACAGCAATACTTTCCTGGTGCACAGCACTCAGGTAATTGCTGATAAATCCTTCACTCAAACCACGTTCTCTACCCATCACTTTTGCTTTCTCAAGGATTTCATTCCAACGTGCAACCTGGAAGACAGAAACTTTACTCAGTTTTTTATGTAAACCAATTTCTTCACTAAGCTTCATTCGCTTGGCTAATAAATTCAATACTTCAAAATCCAGGTCATCGATCTGGTGACGAATCGCATCTAGGTGCTGTAGAAAATCTAGATCATCCGTTGTCTCTCTTTTAAAGTCGAGATGGTTGATCAGTTGTATGTAAGTTGTTGGTGTGATCTGTTGTTGTGCATCACTCAAGGCATGATCAGGATCGCAATGCGTCTCTGTCATCAAGCCATCATAGTTGAGGTCGATGGCATATTGTGCTACGCTATGTAGGTCAACACGATTGCCACAAATATGGCTGTTGTCACAAAACAATGGAATGTTCGGCATGCGCCTGCGCAATTCAATCGGAATTTCCCAATAAGGTTCATTCCTGAACATGGACTTTGCATAAGTTGAAAATCCTCTGTGAATAGCTGCGATTTGTTTGATGCCGATAGCCTGAATTCGCTCGATCGCTCCAATCCATAATTCGAGGTCTGGATTAGTTGGATTTTTCACCATCACGGGGACATCTACACCTTTTAATGCATCCGCTATCTCCTGGACTGAAAATGGATTTGCAGTCGACCTGGCACCAATCCATAAGACATCAATGTCATGGGCCAATGCTTTATCAACTTGTCGTGCATTTGCAACTTCAATCGTTGTTCTTAACCCTGTCTCCTTTTTGACGCGCTGCAACCAAGGAAGTGCTATTGAACCTTTTCCTTCAAATACACCCGGTCTTGTGCGAGGCTTCCAGATACCTGATCTGAACAAATCAATATCAGCATCCGCAAGTCCCTTGGCTGTAGCCATCACCTGTTCTTCAGTCTCTGCACTACATGGCCCCGCGATCAGGAAAGGCCTGTTGTCCTTCTTCAGGAACATCGTGGTAGGTGAAGCTTCTATCTGGTTTAAGATCATTCTGTAGGCACAGTTTCTTGCAGTGGCGAAGGTATAAACAGTTCAGGGGATTTTCGGTTCACAAAAAAGCTGTCAGCTCTCAGCTATCAGCTTTCAGAAATGTCACGTGGTTAAAATTTCACTGTTAAGGTAGGTTGCATCTACGCTCATGTGTCCGCAAAAATCCATTTTACGGTTTTGCAAAGCACAGCTTTGCTGACATTCGAGCGTAGATACAATCTACGCTCAACATGAGTATTTTTTTAAAGTCCCCTTTAGGGGATTTAGGGGCTAGCTGCCAACGATAAGCCTCTTTCGCTCTTCCTCAAGCGCCTCCAATTTTTCCCTGATCACATTCCGTTCATTATCCAGGCTATGCATGATTTGGTCAAGGTGCTGGCGAGTGCCGGTGACATTGATGAGTGACTGGGTGATTTTTTGTTGGACGAGATAATCTGTTATAATATTATCAAAGAAAATATCAGCGAAACGACCGAAGTCTTCAATTTTCATATTGATATTGAGTTGGAGTCCTTTGAAAACATCTTTTAATTCATTGCCAAAACGGATGAGTGCATGTTGAGATTGATAAGCCATATCTCGAGCCTTGTCAATTGATTCATGTTTAAAACGGCCACTATTTAAACCATATCTTGATCTGCTTCCCCACATGTCTCGTTGTCCCATAAGCTGAGCATCAATCAGATGTTGTTCAGCTCCGCGCACAAAAGTTAATGCTTCCTGTCCCGCTTTAAATGCCTCTTCAACTTCAATACTGTATTTATGGAGTTTGTCAGTTTGTTCATGAATACCTTTCAGCTTAAGTGCAACTTCAGGATCCATGTGCATCAACTCCTCTTCGCGTTGATTGATCAGTGTAGAGACTTTTCCTTCTACAACTTCAAGGTTCTGTTCTTTTTTAGTCAGCAGATCAAGTTCGAAGCGTATGAGTTCAACAGATTTATAGAGTTCATTAAATCGAAGCGAAGCGCGGAGATACTCTTCCCTTTCTTTGTCAAGTTTTTCTTCCCGATCTCCAATAAACTTTCTGAACATGGTTGTCAAGCCTTCGCGTTCCAGCGTTTCGACATCACGTTGTTCTTTGGTCAAGGTGGTTTCCATAGCCAACAACGCTTTCTCTTCGGCTTCAAGTCGAATGGTTAACTCCGAAGTATGTTCTTTGATTTTCCGGATCCGTTCTGCTTCACGAATGGCTTCCTGTAATTGTTGATGTAGCTGGGTCATGTCCTGCTAAAGGATATTTGACGCAGAAAGTTCTCTGATGAATCTATATCCGATGAATGCGCTCTGTCACCAGATAAAGGCTGGACATGCATTCGATAAGCGATGTGTTTTTCTTCCAGTTGTGGAGAAGTTTTCATGGGCCTCCTGTATTCCAGGGCCTGGTTGCTGATCATCCATTCAATCGCCAGTAACTTCCAGGTATTGTTGATGATTTCAAAAAGTTTTATTCCAGCATTAGCGGCCATACTTACATGATCTTCTTGCCCTGCACTGGTGACAATAGAATCTGTTGATGCAGGATGAGAAAGTATTTTATTTCTGTTGACAATAGCAGCTGCTGTGTATTGACAAATCATCATACCTGATTCCAATCCTGGATCATTAGCAAGTGCCGGTGGAAGTCCACGTTTACCACCAAGTAATAAATAAGATCTTCTTTCGGAAATGCTTCCATATTCTGACATCGCTATTGAAAGAAAATCAGAAGTAAGTGCCAATGGTTGCGCATGAAAATTTCCTCCTGAAACAATCCTCACGTCATCGTTGGAGCCAAGAACTAATGGATTATCTGTAACTGCATTAATTTCACGATCGACTATGCTCTTGGCATAAGCAATCACATCTCTCGAAGCACCATGTACTTGCGGTGCGCAACGGAATGAATATGGATCCTGCAGATTTTCTTTTTGCGCAACAATAAGTTCGCTACCCTTTAGCCAATTTCTTATTTCCGCTGCGGATTGAATTTGACCTATTTGTTTTCTGACGGAATGAATTCCCTCATCCAAAGGAGAAGCACTTGCATCGAAGGCATCAATGGACATTGCAGCGCACATATCTGCTGCTTCACACAAACGCATCGCATTACTTACTCCATATACAAGCCAAGCCAGGGAATATTGAGTGCCATTGATTAAGGCAAGTCCTTCCTTAGCTTCTAGTGAAATAAAATCGAGGCCTGCAATCGTAAGCGCTTTTGCTGCGGGCATTTGTTCACGTTTGTAAACTACTTCTCCTTCACCGATCATTGGAAGACACAGATGCGCAAGAGGAGCAAGGTCACCAGAAGCACCCAGGGAACCGATCGTAGGTACGACTGGATGGATTTGATGATTGTACAGGTCAAGTAAGAATCGAACTACTTCTTTTCTGACACCCGACTGACCCTGAGCTAAACTGAAAATCTTCAACAGCAAAGTCAACCTTACTATATGTTGAGGTACGGCAGGTCCAACGCCACATGCATGAGAGCGAAGAAGATTCGTTTGAAGGTGTTGTACCCGATCCGGGGAGATCGTAACTGAATACAAGGAGCCGAATCCGGTATTGATCCCATAATAAACGGCTCCCGGCTGATCCAGCAATTTCTCCATTGCCTTGCGATTGCGGTCTATCCGGTTCCAAACATTTTCTGCCAAGGTGATCCGGGCAGAGGTGAGATTTAAAATGTCTTCGATCGTGAGTTCTGCCCCTTCATATACGTACTGATCCATGGCCTAAAAATAATCATCCCATGTGGGCTACGTTAATATGGTTTATCATTCCGTTAAACCTTGGTTAAAGAAAGGCTTGTATGGCACTATCATAAATGTGTTATGCTTTGTATATGTGTATTTTAATATGATCATCAGCCATTTTAAGGTAAACAGGAAAGAAACTTTTCAAGAAGGCTTCTCGTCTTTATTCCGGGAGGTAAGCCAATAATTGAAGTATTTTTGGCGTCTCTACCACAACAACTCATCTAACATCAAAGAACATGAACAGAATCTTCCTTTTGTTTTTTATGCTAACCCTTGGAGCTATGACTACAGTCCAGGCTCAGCGTATCGCTATTGTGGACATCACCAGGGTGCTTGAAGAAATGCCGGATTATCAATCCGCACAAACCGAGCTTGATAATATCGCCGCCGAATGGAGGCAACAAATTGCCCTCGAATATGACCAGATCAAGGCTATGTACAATAAGTACCAGGCTGAGCAGGTCCTCCTGACTGAAGAAGGTCGTAAGAAGAAAGAGGATGAGATTATGGAAAGAGAAAAACAAGTGAGAGATCTGCAAAAGGAAAAATTCGGACCGGAAGGGGCGCTTTTCCGTAAACGTCAGGACCTTGTCCAGCCCATCCAGGAAAGGGTTTATGCCTCGATCAAGACTTACGCAGAGGACCGCGGCTTTGACTTTATCTTTGATAAAGGTGGAAGTTCAGGCCTGATCTTTTCCAATGCCGAATATGACAAAACGGACGATATCGTCCGCCTGGTCAATAAATAATGGCAAATCATTAGTTTTGCACACTTTTTTAATTCATTATCAGAAAACGTATAAATGAAATCAACATTGAAATATATCATGCTCGTGGCCATTGGCCTCATGATGAGCTGGTCATCCCAGGCACAGAAATTCGGTTATGTCAACTCAGGCATGATCCTGGAAGCGATGCCACAGGTTAAAGAAGCAGAGTCAAATCTCGAAGCCCTCGGCAAACAATTGCAGGCTAAAGGGGAAAAAATGATGCAGGACTTCCAGCTGAAATACCAGGAACTGGAGCGCAAAGTACAGGCAGGTGAAATCACTCCTAAAGCACAGGAAGCAGAAGCTGCAGCTCTCGAGGCTGAGCGTAATAATATCCTTGCTTATGATCAGGAAATGCAAAAACAATTAGCTGACAAAAGAGAGGCTTTACTTTCTCCAATTCTTGAGCAGA
>Ga0157380_10000525_pt1 | contig 23544 bp, 20 predicted proteins | sample S35metaG_FD_119757 | JGI IMG/M metagenome (GOLD analysis project Ga0157380, IMG submission 119757) | Switchgrass rhizosphere microbial communities from Kellogg Biological Station, Michigan, USA - S3-5 metaG | ecosystem: Host-associated > Plants > Roots > Rhizosphere > Soil | place: USA...
AATTCCAGCATGGTTATCGTAGATGATTTAAGCGGGGCCAAGGAAGCAACGCACCATCTTATTGACCAGGGATGCAAACGAATCGCACACTTGGAAGGTCCACCAAACCTTGGGATTACCAAACAACGTCTCGAGGGCTACGTGCAAGCATTAAATGATGCAAATATTCCCGTTAATCAAGAGCTTATCGTATCGTGTCCCCTGGGAACAATCGAAGAAGGGAAATCTGCAACGGAAAAGCTACTGAAAATGTCAACACCGCCAGATGCTATTTTTGCAACGAACGACCCCGCAGCCATGGGTGCCATGCAGGCTATTAAGGAAGCGGGCTTAAAAATACCGAATGACATCGCCGTCGTTGGATTCAGCAACTGGTTCTTTAGCGCATTGCTTGAGCCACCGTTGACTTCCGTCGATCAACCGGGATTTGAAATGGGCCAGGAAGCTGCTAAGCTTTTGATACGTCAGATCGAATTCAAGTCGAAGGACAATCTGGATCCCGTTCCCGAGCGGAAAATTCTAAAGACACGCCTCATCGTTCGAGATTCTTCTCTGAAGAAGGGTAAGAAAAAATAAAGCAGATACGCGGTTCAATAACCGCGTATTTTTTTTACATGTTGCCGCAATCGTTTATTGCACTTTTATTGTAACCTTCTTTGGTTTACAGTTGCCAATTAACTTTACTTGAAAAGTTATTCATTTCTGACAATGGCAAAACATTTCAACTCGGCACTAAGTCATAGCTTAGGTAATTTGACAACGTCGAAGCAAGAACAATTCGGACTTTCGGGTGAAACTACCAACGGCAAATTTAGACTTCAGGTTTACAACGATAATACAGTAAGGGTACAAATCACGAAACATGACCAATTCGAGGACTTCTCGTATGCCGTCATCGCCTCGCCTGAAACACCAGCTTTTACTATTCTCGATCAGCCTGAAAATATTGTTTTAAAAACCGCTAGTCAGGTCCTCACCATTACAAAATACCCCGTCCGATTTAGCTTTTATACTCACCATGGCCAGCTCATCAATGAGGATGATACTTTCGGAACAAGTTGGAATGGGGAACAAGTCACTACTTACAAAAAGCTTCAGGACGGCGAACGTTTCATTGGATTGGGGGAAAAGACAGGTCCGCTGGATCGAAGAGGACATGGTTACGAAAATTATAATACAGATAATTTTGCTTACTCTCCAAACGCCGATCCCCTTTATTGCACCATCCCTTTTTACATGGGTGCTCATCACAACGTTACCTATGGGATATTTTTTGACAACTCCTATAAGTCGTTTTTCAATTTTGGCGCATCGAATAACCGATTTGCAAGTTTTTCCGCCGACACCGGTGAAATGAACTATTACTTCATCTTCGAACACTCGGTAGGAGGAATTATTAAACATTATACGAACCTCACAGGAAGAATGGAGATGCCTCCCTTGTGGAGTCTCGGATATCAACAATGCCGTTATAGTTATTATCCAGACAAAGAGGTTCTCATCGCGGCGAATACATTCCGCGACAAAGATATTCCGGCCGATGTCATCGTACTCGATATCCATTATATGGAGTCGTACAAAATCTTTACCTGGAGTAAACGTGATTTTCCAAATCCAAAAGAACTGATCGCCAAACTAAAAGAACTGGGGTTTCATGTGGTAGTGATTTGCGACCCAGGTATTAAAATTGAAAATGGATATAAAACCTATGACGACGGGGCGAAGGATGACGTCTTTATCAAGTATCCGGATGGGACCAACTATGCAGGGCAGGTGTGGCCGGGATGGTGCAACTTTCCAGACTTCACCAATCCAAAAGCGCGCCAGTGGTGGAAAGACCAGATCAAAGAATACATCAACGTGGGGGTTACTGGCCTTTGGAATGACATGAACGAAATCGCGACATGGGGCAATATGTTGCCTGACAACATTGAAATGGATTTTGAAGGGAACAGGACTTCGATCCGACAGGGTCGGAATATTTATGGTATGCAAATGGCACGTAGCAGCTACGAAGGCGCCAAATCGTGGATGAAGAATCATCGCCCATTTAATTTGACACGTTCAGGATTCTCCGGTGTTCAACGGTACTCCGCCGTTTGGACAGGCGACAACGTAGCGTATGATGATCATATGTTGTTGGGCGTGCGGCTGGTCTCCAGTATGGGATTGTCGGGAATTGCGTTTGCTGGCTACGATGTAGGAGGATTTGTTGGTGATGCCAGCACAAAACTTTTTGCACGATGGATTTCCATTGGTGCCTTCTCCCCTTTCTTTCGAGGACATTCTATGATCAACAGTCGTGATTCTGAGCCGTGGTCGTATGGCGAAGAGGTTGAGCAAATATCCCGAAACTACATCAAGTTCCGCTACCAGCTCCTTCCCTATATATATTCGCTCTTTTATGAAGCTTCTCAAACGGGTTTGCCGGTACAACGGTCACTGGCAATTGACTACACACATGATTATAAAATTTACAATGGCCTTTATCATAATCAATACCTGTTTGGACCCTATTTTCTCATTGCCCCTGTAGACAGCACAAAAGATCTTGTTAGGATATATCTTCCAGAAGGTCAATGGTATTATTTGTATAATGGCCAGAGATATTCAGGCAATTCTGAAATCATTTTGGATTGCCCTTTGTACAAGTTACCTGTCTTCGTAAAGGCGGGTGCCATTGTTCCTATGCAGCCCATTAAGTCCCACACCGGCGAAGTCACGCATACCCTTATTTTGCACATCTATACCGGTGATTCATCTACTTTCAATTTTTATGAGGATGATGGCTTGACCTATGATTATCAGAAAGGAAATTATGCGCTCCGAAAAATTACGCATGATCATCACTCCCGTACCATTTTGATCTCTGCCGTGGACGGAAAGTTTACCTCGCCAGCAAAACGATTCAAACTCGTATTTCACGGGATGGCTGACTACAGTCAGCGGGTCATTGTGAATGGAAGTGAACTTTCGTTGACGCGCGACCTTAATATGTCATTTGTCGCGCTTGAAAAATTTGATCCGATCCATGATCCGGAACCAGCGCCTCAGCAGCAAGTTCATGTAATTGATTTCGATTATGTGAGCGAAGAGATCCTTATTCAGTTTTAGTCCAAATGATTCACGCGAAGTATTAGCGCAGGGAACGCTGAGAAAATTAAGGAGAGATCGCAGGGTCGTTCGAACTTATCAAATCGGAATAGTTTCCTTCAACTTCGTCGTTCTTTCTTTCGAAGTTGCCCTTGACAATATAAATGCGCTGCCACTCATCGCGATACCTTTCAGAAAAGTAGCCCAACCATTTGCATCGTAAATATTGATCCATAGAAGCGGGACGTACAAGATAACCACGATAAAAAAAATGTAGACCCCCAAGAAAGATCCCGTCACCCCAACGTTTTTGGAAAAAATAATGGTGAAGGCTACGGCGATAAAAATAATGCTTGTGCAATAGGTCCAAAAGACTTCGCCCGGTAGTTCATATGGTGCTGCACCCACAATAAATACTAATTTATTGTGAAGAAAATTTTCTATTCCAAAAACAGTCAGCGAGAGGGCAATTAAATAAGGACTGAGCTTTGCCCCCCACGCGGCAATTTTTTCCAAAAAGGCATTTCCGGGGAGCGACATCGATAAAAGATAGGCGCCAGACAACATGAATATCGCATCAAATACATTTATGAACTCACTATCACCAGGAAATTGGAAAACGCGCGGAATGTGAAGGACGACAACCCAAACTGAAATCATTAGGCCCAATAGCGTGGCAGCCAACCGTGGAAGGACATTAATGATTATTCCCAGACCAGACGCAAAGAGTGCAGCCCCTGCAAAATATGTCCAAAATAGCCGGCCTGGCATCCACGTCGGAACCAAATGGACGATGAACTCCGCGTAAAGAAAATGTTGGATTCCAAAAACAAGCATAGGTACGGCTAAAAAGTAGCGACCAAGTTTTGTAATTTTATAAAGAGGCATATTTGGATTCCGTGAAATTGCGGGAAAATCTAATAAGGCATTACCAATGATCACTATACAACTTCGAACAAGTTTGTACACGACAAAACATCTTCGCCAGACCGCTTAACTTTGCAAAAATTAGATCGTTATGCTTACAGACGAGGTTCTGCTTACTAAAGCAAAAAAATTAATCGAGGTTAAAATAAATTGGGGCGATAGCAACGACTGGACCAATCAGGACTTTGTTGCCCTCAGCGAAAAAATCCAGGAACAACTCAATATCCCATTAAGCCACGTCACGCTGAAGCGTATTTGGGGTAAAGTGAAATATGACAGCCTTCCCAATACCCATACCCTCAATACTTTGGTTCAATTTGTCGGTTATGAGAACTGGCGGGAGTTTAAAATTCAACATGGCAACGGAACACCACAAATCGAGGCCAACCCTGTGAATTCTCACGCAGTGGTGACCGCTCCCGGTGCTACCCGAAAACTCTTTAAAATGATTGATGTCACCGCGACGGTAATCTTATTGGCAGGGTGTATCATGATTTTTGTTCAGGCAAAAAAATCACAGTTGAATCCGGCAGATTACAAATTCACCAGTAAAAAAGTCGTTTCTGTGGGCGTTCCAAACACGGTTATCTTTGACTATGATGCCTCCAAATCACCGTCCGATATTGTGATCATACAACAGTCATGGGATACGAAACTTCGTACAAACGTCTCTAAAAATGATCGCCAACATACTTCTATTTATTATTTCCCGGAATACTACAGAGCCAAGCTTATTGTGGGCAATCAGGTGGTAAAGGAACATCACCTTTTTATCAAGTCGGATGGCTGGCTTACCGCAGTCGATACTTCCCCTGTCCCCGTTTATTTTAAAAAAGAGGACGCCTTAGTCGACGGAAAAATGGCGCTATCAGTTGAAAAAATAAAATCGCAAAATATTAAACTCCAACCTGACATACGCACTACACTTTATGCAAACGTCCGGGAGTTCGGAGAAATCTACACCGATCAATTTACTTTTGAAACCAGACTAAAGAATGATTACAAGGAAGGATCTTCCGTATGTCAAAAAACAAATATTTTTCTCCTGGCGGATGAAGCCTGGATTGGTATTCCGTTGTGTGCTAAAGGGTGCGTTTCAGACGCAGATTTATTGTTTGCTGGAACGCTTATCTCTGGGAAGAAAAAGGACCTCTCTGTTTTTGGCACGGACTTCAACGACTTTGTAAATGTAAAAATTGAATCTGAGGATGGGAAAGCAAAGATTTTTCTTAACGATGTCCTATCGTATGAAATAGACGTAAAAAAGCGTGCTAAAATTATTGGGATGTATTTTGCCTTTGAGGGAACCGGTTCCGTTGATTTCGTGAAGTTGACAAGCGACAAGGTGGAATTTGAAGATCAATTCAACTCACCGCCCGATCTTTAACATTGTGTGATTAACGAACGAAGCCTACATCGGCGCAGTACTCTCCGTATTTTTCAATCGCTTGCCTGGTCTCAATTTGTTTGCTAGTCACTAAGAGCTCGAGCATCTCAAGCTTGGCCTCGCATGCCTGAGCCTTGGCCAGGCGGTTTGATACATCATGGTTACTACGCAACGTTGTAGCTATTGTGGCGACCATTGTTGACAGGGATGCGCCAATGCATATTAGCTGCCAGACCGGTAGCGCAGGCTGAGTCGCGGCTTTAATACTATCAATTGCACCCTGACCCCCAATGGCCGGAATACCCGCTAAGCCTGTTCCAACCACCCCGCAGATGATCGCTATGTTGATGAGTACTTTGTTCCGTGGTTCGTGTTTTATGATGAAAGCATGAACGCTATTTCGTTTAGAAATAATTTTTTCCAACAATTCTTCCATGGCCAGAGAGGTTTAGCTGTTGAAGTTCTTTGTGACAAAATTTGCAATAAATTTACATTTTAATCTTCAACAGCAACGGCGGGATTTAGATTATTCCACCCGACGCATGGGAAATTCCTGAGCATGATGCTCCCCATTTATCAGTCCTGAAATTTCCGCGATCAGGGAATCGGGGGACACCATCCGATAGGTGACTCGCTGCGGAAAATCATGGGCGGGATTTTCAAAGATCAATTTATTGGAATCTGAAGAAATAAGCGTAAACATCACTGGCATATCATTATTTTGGCCTGCTACCGTGGGTATGTAGTTTATCACTTCACCCTGCTGTACAAGCCTAATAGATTCAGAAGAAACGGTATCACCAAGATGAATCGAATAGCTTCTTCCCACAAAAGTTGAGTCATTATATTTTCTCCAAGTCTCGTAGCTACTGCGTTCCCCTGAATTTCCAGACCATGTACCAACCAGCCATTCAGCCTCCGCAATTTTTTTTACTGGCTTCATCGCCCTAGTTTCCGCCTGAGGGTGGGGCGTGCTGCACGCGGCCAACGCGCAAGTCAAGGCTATCACAAGATTAGTCTTCATATCGTTTCTCGAAAGTAGATAAACAAACTTAACAAAGTGACCGCGGCGCAAATTGTAAAAATGCGACAGAACAAGAGGGTATGTGAGTCAATATTGCATAGCATGACTCATGTACTAACTTAACAGTTCGCATTCGGCTTGTTTATTTCATCTAAGGATTGAATCCAATGTTGGGACTCGGGTTAACGTGTTGCCTACTATCCATTAAACGTCCATTAAACATACCCATCGACAATTTGTAAATCCCACGGTCCCTCCCACCCCGTTTATAAGATCAATGGGTGATTTCAACCAATCCAAATTATTATGAAAATCATTCACTTCTTAGGCAGGGCGCTATTAACAGCGATTGTGCTTACAAATCTATCAGGATGTGGCGAGGAAACACCAGCGGGTCCAGATGATCCTAAACCTGACGCTGACGCCTTAAACCATTGGTTTGATACCAATACCGAAAATCAAGAACAATATTTTATGGTGACCGCCAGTACGGGAGGCAATGTAACAGGGAACCAGGGAACGATTGTGAAATTCGGAACGAATGCATTTACTAAACCCAATGGTGACCTCGTAGTCGGAAGCGTAAACATCACATTAATTGAGTTGTACGATCGCGCCTCTATGTTGTTAGCCAAGAAACCAACCAATGGGAAAATGTCGGATGGCAGCATTTCAACATTGGTTTCCGGGGGCGAATTTTATGTCAATGCTACCCAAGATGGTGTACAACTTAATTTGAAATCTGGCTTTACGATTGTGGCGCCGACAGAAAACACAGGCGAAATTGACCAGGCAATGGATTTATTCAATGGTGAAATAGTCTGTGATGGTGACGACTGTGACCTGGTCTGGCAAGAAGTTAAAGACAGGGGTATTGAAATTGGAGAATTTCAAACGACAGGTGGATTTAAAACTGCTTATTACGCATTTCAAAGTAAATTCGGATGGACTAACATCGACCGTTGGTACAATGATCCACGGACCAAAACAAAAATATTTGTGAAAGTTCCTGAGGGATATGATCGGTCAAATTGCGCGGTCTACATGGCCTACGACGGTGAGCCTACTGCGTTGGCAAGTTTTGATACCTACGACAATGACAAAAAATTATTCACCGAACATTATGGCCTGATCCCAATCGGCCTGAAAGTTCATTTTATTTTTGTAAGTATAATTGAGGACGAAATTCACTATGCACTTCAGTCCGCGACGATTACTGAAAACCATATTGAAACGATTAGCGACGTTAAGGCAATCACGCAAGAAGACCTCGTTAGTCTTGTAGATGCGTTGCCTTAATATGCCTCCATTGCGCAACATCGTTAGGCCGCAAAGTTTATGATTCAGGTTATCGATAAAATTATAGTGGGTTCAAAGAGGCTGTCTCAAAGGGCAGCCTCTTATGACGCTGGGCTTTGATATCGTTGTTTTGTTCCAATCAAATTGCGAGAAGGCAGCCAGAAGTTTAAAACTGTCGCGCCTACAGCACTGCATTTCCTTATGAAATTTTTTTCCTACCAACTGCCACCCGCCAGCTGGCGGGCTCGTCACACGGCAAACGAGCCTTTGAGGTCGGCACGCTTTTCGGGGGAGTTTGGATTGCCCTGAGAGATGCTGCTGTGAAACTTAACCGTAACATTGTTGTCGTCAAAAATAAATGTTAATCCGTTTGTATGACATGATTCGATCAGGCGCAGCGTGATAAGGAATGTTTTATTATCGATCCAGGTTGCGCTACCGGCTATCGCCGTGGGCACCTCCATTCTCGCTGCTACAGGAAAGGGCGTTCCTTTCTTTTCATTCCTTTGTTCGATCCATTTATTTATACCACAAGTGATCTCGTGCTTATCGTTTTCATAGCTTACGACGAAGCCACAAGTTTCATTTTTGAAATTTAAATAGATTTTTTTCGCGTGGAATTCATTCGTCTGCAACAAAAATTCCTTTCCGGAAATTAGCTCCACCAACGGCGATGCCAGGTTTTGCCTGGGCGGATCCAGGTGCAGGCTCACTAACTTTTGCTTCAGGTCTGCTTGATTTTTAGAATCTGTCGGCAACTTTATTTTCGTTTTATCCATTGCCGGTAAGAGATAGGACCAAACTAAGTCCATTGATTTTTGCATAGAAAAACTTTCGCCCGTGATTGCAATGACGGAATCGTACTCAGGCATGATGATACTGAATTGACCGAAAGCACCATCCGCACGGTAACCACCTGGCCGGCATCTCCAGAATTGAAAGCCATAACCTTGCGCCCAGTCATCTTCTTCCCTTGGGCGGGTCGGATTGCTGGAGTTCGATACAATCTGCGTACTTGTAGCTTGTTGAATCCATTCAGGCGTGAGAATTTGTTTGCCTTTCCATTGGCCTTTTTGCAAATAAAGCTGTCCAAATTTTGCGATATCTTCTGTTCTTACGCGCAGGCCATAACCACCGGTATTGATACCTTTGGGATCAGTTTCCCAATCTTCACCCTGAATATCCAAAGGATCAAAAAGTCGTGGCCTCAAATACTGCATCAACGTTTGACCAGACGTTTTCTGAAGAATAGCAGACAACATGTACGTGGCACCAGTGTTGTATAAAAAATGCGTTCCGGGCTCACGCTCGACCGGCTGGTTAAGAAAAGTCTGTACCCAAGTGACTTGTCCATTGCGCATCGGTTGAATGGTATCTTTGACATGACCGGTCGACATCGTCAATAAATGCTTCACTTTCATTGCGGCCAGGTTTGCATTAACAGATTGGGGTACCTCGGAAGTGAAAAATGAAACAACCGGGTCTTCGATCCTAAACAAACCTTCGTCGACTGCCAGGCCAACCGCTGTCGACGTAAAACTTTTACTTAAGGAATACAGGGTATGCTTCAGCGAAGCAGTATAGGGAGACCACCATCCTTCCGCAACAACATGTCCGTGCCGCACAATCATGATGCTGTGAAATTCTATTTTACTTTTTGCAACCTCATCCAAAAACGAATTTAAACTGGAAGAAGAAACCCCTTGCTGCTCCGGTGTGCTACGCGGTAAGGTTCGATTGCCTGCAGAATTATAATATCCCGGAGCCATGGCAATACAAGCCAATCCTGCCGAGCCTAATCCAACTTGTTTTAAAAAAAATCTTCTGTTTGACAGCATGAGGTAACGATTTCTTGGCCTGCTTCACTTATTTTGTTTGCGGCTTAGCAACTAATTTTGCCAAAATGCGTTACAGTTCTTCACAGTTTTTTACAAACGGTATGTATTGCTTTGAAGGTAAAAACCTGTACTTCACCTAAACGTTGTAATTATCTCAATGGACTGCCTACTCATTTAGTTGCAATACCCTCTTATCCCCTATACTATGACCACGCTCCCGAATACGCAGGCGGCATTACTCCCACGCATAACTGTGATCGATGCGTTACGCGGTTTTACTTTATTCGGAATCATCATAGTCCACATGATTGAACAATACTATGCTGGACGCGTCCCCGAGAAATACGAAGTTCAACCTTCCCTCGTTGACACGATCGTCTCTGCGATATCGGGAATTCTAATAACAGGTAAATTTTACGCAATCTTTTCATTTCTCTTTGGATTAAGTTTTTACCTTCAGCTTTCTAAATCGAATTCCGACTTTCCATTCTTATTGAAGTTTTGCTGGCGATTGATCATTCTTTTTGGTATCGGTTTTATTCATCACCTACATTATCGCGGAGATATTCTCACGATTTACGCGATGGTTGGAATCGTCCTCCTCATTGCCTACCGTCTGCCAGATAAGTATTTATTGGTACTAAGCCTGCTTCTCGTATTTGATCTTCCTGGAATTTTGACCCGCGTCATTGGCCTTGTCGGAAATGAACCTGGAGTAAACGCGTTCATCAGGAAATATGAGGTAAGCGATGCCTCCTATTTTGAAACATTTAAATCCGGATCATATTTTTCCCTATTAAAAGCCAACTTGGAAAGTTTTGCAATGAAAATGGATTTTCAGGTTTGGTCTGGCCGGATCTATATGACACCTGGTCTATTTTTGTTAGGGCTATACGCCGGACGGAAAAAGATCTTTGAACAAATTCCCTCCCAGACACGCGTTATAAAAAAATACCTACAAAATGCTGCATGGGCTTTGTTGGGAACGGTGTTAGGTGGGCTATTATTTTTTATTGGTGCCAACTCGATCGCCGGTGGCCTTTCAGATGATGCTAATATGCTGGCCGGGATATCCCTATTTGACATATTCAATACATTTCTCGCCGTCGTTTATGTTACCGGGTTTATGCTATTATATCAAAACGAAAAGTGGAAAAGCAGGTTTATGCATTTTTACGATGCCGGTCGCATGGGGCTCACCACGTACTTAATGCAGGCATTCTTTGGCGTCTTGACGTTTTCAACATTAGGATTTGGATTGGTGGGCGAGTTGGGGGCTGCTGTTTCTTTTGTTATTGCCGTGGCTATATTTATTCTTCAGATATTCCTCAGCAAATTCTGGATGAAGCATTTTTATTATGGCCCCATCGAATGGTTATGGAGAAGCCTCACAAATTTTAAAATGCAGCCACTGATGAAGCCCAGGATCGATACCTATATGGTGGCTTCCGATCAGTCAATCTTGAAATAAGTTATTGTTATCTCACGTAGAAGAAGTGTTGTTATCGCATGTAACAACAGGAGCTTCCTATTGCCACAGAACTTTCGTCCGGAAACCCACCAAGGGAGTTTTGCGTCGATTGTCGCCGGAGTTCGGGATGCTTTCCTACGCTTCGCCTGAACTATTTAGCACTTCACTTTAGTAAGGATGCAATTGGAGCAGATCCACCGTCTGTCAGGCAACGAGCCGGTATCCAGCCCGTTAACTCGCTCAACAATAACCCTTAAAAATTAAACAAAATGAAAAAGATTATTTTAATCACGGTCCTTTTAGCAGGTGGTCACTTGTACGCACAAGATGCCACAAACGGCAAATCATCATTCGGGAGAAAAACCTATCACTCCGGATATGGAGCATTAACGACAAACTATTCAAAATTTAATGGCGATGACGCTCTATTCGTCGGGGCCTACGGCGGATGGATGATCAATCACAAACTTATGCTTGGATTAGCAGGGCACTATCTGGTGACGCAGCATGATGGTTATGGTTTCAACCCGCAAACAAATAAAATGAATGAATTGAAAATGGGATACGGGGGTCTTATGGTTGAATACACTTTCTTTGAAAGTAAGGTCGTTCATGCAACTGCTAATACGCTCGTCGGCTTCGGTGTGGTGACCAATGGTTCGCAAGGCAAATATAACCCTGCGACGAATGAAACATGGGTATCTTCGGACGAATCAGGATTTTTAGCCTTTCAACCTTCCATTAACGTCGAGGTAAGTGTTACAGATTGGTTTCGCGTCTCAGCAGGTGGCGGCTACCGGCTCATTACCAGCTCCGACATTGCCAGTATCAGCAACGCTGACATGAGCGCTCCGACAGCTAACGTTACCTTAAAATTTGGGATATTCTAAATGGCCGTTAAAGATTCTGCCCCAAAAGTCGTCGCAACTCCAGCGACGACTTTTTCATTAAAAATATATCCGATTGCACTTCGAGGTAACTTTTGTGAACATCAGATGCGCTTCGCGGCAATTCACTTATTTAGAATTGCTAAGGCTTAATAAGTTATCTTACTTTACTGCATAGGCGGAAAGACAATACCCGCCCGCATTCCACAGACAGCACCAACTTCAGATCGATGAAAAATGAATATCCCATAGGCCGAATGAAAATGTATGCTGTGCTTTTTTGCGCCAATATTCTCCTAACCATTTTCAGGCTGATCATCATATCCGGTGCTTCTGTTGGATTTCATGTTGGGGCTTCGATTGCATCCCTTTTTGGTTTTTTGATTCTTTGGGAATTCATATTAGCCTTCGGGGCATTCCTGGAAAAAAAATTCCCGCTAGACATTCATGTAAACAAAAGAATTATCATTCAAATCATCTCCACCTATATAATAATTATCATCATCGGAGACGGAATTTTTATGATCGCTGTAAATATTTTCCATGTCCCGTTGCCGCCAGTCCTTCAAATTTTCGGTTATCTGCTCTTCTTTCTCTTGTCTATAGTCCTGAACTTAATTTATTTCGGCACTATTTATTTCTTCAATTGGAAGAAAGACCTGGTTAACCTGGCCAACATGCAACGCGAACAAGCGATCGTAAAATATGACGCATTAAGAAATCAGTTGAACCCGCATTTCCTGTTCAACGCGCTTACATCGCTGAATAGCTTAATTTTTGAAAATCAACAGTTAGCCAGTGATTTTCTTCAACAACTTTCAAAGGTATACCGATACGTTCTTCAAAATAAAGAGAAGGAAACGGTATCAATGAGCACCGAGCTTGACTTTATCAAGCATTACATTTTTCTTTTAGAAATTAGATTCAAAGACGCCATCGAATTTCAAATTGAGTTAAGCGACGAGATCAAAATGAAAGAGATTGTACCGGTCACGCTTCAGATCCTTGTCGAGAATGCTATCAAACACAATATAATTTCCTTGTCAAATCCGTTACGTATTTCGATCACAGCCGACGGCGATTACCTGATGGTTCAAAATAATCTTAACAGAAAAGCACAGGTTGAATCCAGCAACAAACAAGGTCTGGAAAATATAAAGGGCTTCTATCGCTATCTGTCTCCTCTGCCCATCCAAATCCTGGAAACTGAAAATAGCTTCACGGTAAAAATCCCATTAATCTAATTATGAAAACCATTATTTTAGAAGACGAGCCTTTGGTGGCGAAGGATTTACAGAAACTTCTAATGCTAATTGAGCCATCAATACAAATTATTGTCGTATTGGATTCTCTTCAATCTTCGATCGAATACTTCAAAACGCATGACGCCCCAGATCTCCTTCTCATGGACATTCAACTTAGCGACGGTGTTAGTTTTGATTTATTAAAACACGTGGACATCCAGTGCCCTATTATTTTCACAACGGCATATAATGAATATGCAATCCGCGCATTTAAGGTTAATAGCGTCGATTATCTACTTAAACCCGTCGATAGAGTTGAGTTGCAAGCTGCCCTGGAGAAGTTTAAAAAAATGAAAGCCGCGCAAGGAAGTGACCTTCACGAACAAATTCAGCGCGCTGTTACCCACCTCACATCAGCAACAGAAAAGAAAATCTACAAGGAACGTTTTATGGTGCATTCGGGTAAATCTTTTTTGGTAGTCCATCACGCCAACGTAGCTTATTTTATAAAAGATACTTTAATCTACCTTGTCACAAATGACAAACAGCAATTTCTTACCGATTTTCAGACGATGGAAGAATTGGAAGATCTCCTCGATCCAAAACTTTTCTATCGGGCCAACCGGCAATACATCATCAGCGCGCAGGCGGTAGATAGTTTTCGAACAGATATTTATAGTAAGATGATCCTCCAATTAAAAAATCCTCTCAATGTAAGTATTGACATCAGTCGCGAGAAGGCGCAGGCGTTTAAAAATTGGATCCAATAAGCGAAGGGGAAACTTATTTTTTCTAACCTTTGCTCTGTAAATCGTGATACTCACCGGTTATGGCCAAAATAAATCCTTCATTCGACGCCTACATCAAAGCCGCCGCTCCATTTGCGCAACCCATTTTGAACCATTTACGAAATCTTGTCCGCAGGGCTTGCCCGGAGGTCGAAGAGACCATCAAGTGGGGTTTTCCACATTTTGAATATAAAGGTGTTATGTGCAGCATGGCGGCTTTTAAGAATCACTGTGCTTTTGGTTTTTGGAAGAGTGCCATTATGAGCGATCCCGAAAAAATAATGGAAGTTAAGGACAGAGGCGCAATGGGTAACTTTCAGAGGATAATGGATCTTTCTGATCTTCCGCCCGATAAAGTTTTGATCGCGTACATCAAAGAGGCTAAAAAGTTAAATGAAGATGCTATAAAGTTGCCTCCACGAAAAAAAACCACAAATAAAAAACTGATCGTACCTGCCTATTTTGTGAAAGCACTCAAAACAAATAGCGACGCCTGGAAAAATTTTGAGGCGTTTAGCAATAGTAACAAGAAGGAATATTTAGAATGGATTGATGAGGCGAAGACAGAAGTTACCCGAGAAAAAAGAATAGAAACTGCTGTCGAATGGATATCAGAAGGAAAAAGCAGGAATTGGAAATACATGAAAAAGTAGCCTTCGACAATCCTGCTTCTTCTCTTTGAAACTATTCTATTTGCCTTAGAAAATCATCTAATATCTGATTGAACATTTCAGGCTTATCCATTTGAGGCCAATGGCTTGTTCCATCAATTACTGTTGCCGGTACATCAGGCACCTGGTTGTGCAGGGAATTGGGCTGTTTTTGTTCGTTTGATGTTTGGATGATAAGCTTCGGCCCCTTATAACGTTTTATCATTTCTATCGGGTCAAATTCAAATTGAGCCTGAATAATTTTGATTGACGTTTCCCTGGATAGTTTTTTTACACCCTCCATAACTTTCGTCGCCACTGCTGGCTTCGCATCAGCAACCAACTTCTCCATATAATCATCCATCACCTGTTGATATTTGTCCGATTGAAGGGATGTTATCACTTGCGTGGATATTTCAGCTGGCGTTTTGCCAGGCGTTCCAGCCATAACAAGTCCTGCGACACGATTGGCGTGGGAATCAGCGTAGGCAATTGCCGCAGAACCTCCCATGCTGTGTCCGACCAGGACGAATTTATCAATGTCCAATGCATCAACTATTGCAACGATATCATTCGCTAAGGCTTCAGCTTTAAAACGGGAATTACGAGAAGCATCTGATTTCCCGTGCCCTCTGAAGTCAAGCGCAACAGCCCTATGAGTCTCTCTGATGTGAGAAAGTTGATTTGCCCAATGGGAACCATCGCCGCCAAATGAATGGGCGAATACCACTGGCAGATTACCAGCGCCACCATCGTCAACAAATATATATCCTTCTTCGCCTTTAATTTTGTTTCTTTCCGCCGTTGTTGTGTTCATCTGTTGTTGTTAAAAGCCAAATTTTCTGATCAACCCAAAAAAGGAAAAAACCTGACCCTTTCGAGTCAGGTTTTAGATAAAATGAAAGCCACTATTTATTTCCGCGCGCTAAATTGAGCGCTAAATATATCTGGCCGAGAGAATTCTTAGTGCTTCCTAAAATTCTTTTCGCACCTTCGCTTCGCGCAATTTCATTCAGTCCATAATTGTAACGCGCGCCGACTTGAAAATCTCCAAAATTAAAGCCCACGCCACCTACAAGTCCATAATCCCAATTGTCAAAGTTGTCTCGATCGAGTTGTCTGAAATCATCACCTAGGTCTCCGTCAGTATCAATATTTGCCCCGACCAGGTAAGCCCAGTAGGCACCCGCATGAATTTCTGCAGCATTCCCTAACTTAAATACTGCGAGGACGGGTACATCAAGATAATTTAGATTTAATTTTGTCTCTTGATCGATGATGCCGAACGTTGTAATGACTTTATTTCCCTTCGTGGAATAATTTAACTCGGGTTGAATTGCAAAACCTTCGTTGACGAACAACTGACCGTATACACCGGCGTGAACACCATACCTGGCATTTTTGTCGTTCACTTCATCAGTAATTAAATTACTAACGTTTAATCCCGCCTTAATACCAGCTCTAGCTCTTGGACGTGGTTCATCGCGATCCGTATCTATCGAGGTCGACTCTGTCTCTGTTTGTGTACGCACTGTAGTCTCCGTCGTCGTTTCATTCTGTGCATTCACCTGAAAAGATAAAAGCACAACCCCCGCGATAATGGCTCCAAAGCGCATGAAATTTAATTTCATTGCATTCATAAAATTGATTTTAGTTTAACATACCTTTTCAAATAGTTCAATGAAACAACATGCCATTTTTTCTGAATTGCGATTCCTGGAGAAAATGTTTGCGAATGTTGTCTATTGGATGAATACGGGACAAAAATGAAATTCCCAGGCTTGGAATGATGTGAAGTTGTTCAACAGGGTGTGGACAATTTTCAGCGATTACGTCCCTTTCTTTATTACTTTTACAAAGCGATGCGCCAACTTGTAGCTATTGTTTTTGCCGATATGGCTGGATACACAGCCCTGATGCAAGAGAATGAACTTCTCGCAAAATCCAAACGCAAACGGGTAAAGGACGTGCTCGATGCCACGATCGAAAAATATCATGGCAAAATTTTACAATATTATGGCGATGGGTCCTTGAGCATTTTCAAAAGTGCCATCGATGCCGTGAATTTCGCCGTCAACATTCAACAACAACTTCGACTGAATCCTAAGGTGGACCTGCGAATCGGGATTCACACCGGAGACGTCAGTGTCGAGGATGAATCCATTTATGGTGACGGCGTAAACATAGCTTCCCGGGTTGAATCCCTGGCGGTCTCTGGCAGTGTTTTTATCTCGGAAAAGGTTTATGATGAAATTAAGAATCAAGACCACATCCAGGCGAAAGAACTTGGGTTCTTCGAGTTGAAAAATGTTAGACATCCGGTTCGCGTCTACGCCATCACCAACGATGGAATGATCGTGCCTACACGGGCAGAGCTCACTGGAAAAACCAAAGTTCCGTCAAACCGATTGGCCGTGTTGCCATTTGTAAACATGAGCGCGGATCCTGAAAACGAATATTTCAGTGATGGTATTACTGAAGAGTTATTGAATGCCCTCACAAAAGTGGAAGGACTCCAGGTGACCTCGCGGACTTCCGTATTCGCTTTTAAAGGAAAGAACGATGATATAAGGGATATTGCTGTTAAGCTGAACGTAGACAAGATTCTCGAAGGCAGCGTTCGAAAGGCAGGTAATCGGGTGCGCATAACGGCACAGCTAATCAACGCAGCTGATGGCTATCACCTTTGGAGTGAAAATTATGACCGGAATCTGACGGATATTTTTCAAGTGCAGGATGAAATCAGCGCTATCATTGCTAACAAGCTCAGGGAAAATTTCGCTCCCCCACAACATGAACCACTGATAAAAGTACCGACTAAAAATATAGAAGCCTATACGCAATACCTAAAAGCCTTGCATTACTGGAACAAAGTGACTCCGGCCGATACCCGGAAAGCTATTGAGTGTTTTGAAAAGGCGATCCAATTGGAACCCGAGTATGCGCAAGCCTATGCAATGGCCGCTGGCGCTTACAGCCACCTTGGGGCTACGGGACAAATACTGCCGCAACAAGCATTTGACATTGTGCGCCAGTATGCCGACAAAGCCCTGGCACTGGATAGCCACGTTGCAGAAGGTCATATAGCAAAGGCGAGCCTTTATTTGTTTTATGAGTGGAAATGGAAAGAAAGTTATGTTGCCCTTCGAAAGGCTATTTCACTTAACCCTGGCGCAACGGCAGCCCACCATTTGCTTGCATTCTATTACATTATCATGGGGCAGAAAGAAGATGCCATAAAAATAATGGAGGAAGCCGTCCGGATTGATCCACTGTCCCCGATCATGAATCAGTTTCTGGGCAACGCTTACATTTTTGCTGAACGTTATGACGACGCAATTCGAAAAGCGGACATGCTGCTCGAGATGAATCCGGAAATGAGGATTAGCATCGAGCTGAAAGCGTGGGCGACGGGGATGAAAGGTGATTGGAAAAAAGCTCTACAGCTTTTTGAGGAAGTGCACCGCTTAACCAACCATCCGCTCAAAGGATTGATGGGCGTCGGCTATGCCTATGCCATGTTAGGTCAAAAAGAAAAGGCGCTTGAATGCATTGAGAAGTTGGAGCGGCGTCAGCGTGAAGAACCGAACTCAGTGATTGATGCAGATCTGGTTGGCATTTGGTATGCTTTAGGAGATATGGACAAAGTATTTTATCACATCAGTCAGTGTGTGGAAAAACGTACGGCGCCCGTGAATTACTTTCTTGAGTACCCAGTCTTTAAAGGCCTCGCCAATGACGCTCGTTATGAGCAATTAAAAATTAAAGAGAACGTCAACTAAAAATGCTACGATGGCATCTCAAATCGGATAGAAGATTCCAACGTACTTAAAGTGCTTTAAGTCCATTTAGAATTATGGAGTCGCAGTTTCCCCAGGTATGTCTTGCTGCATGTCGCCGGGCGGAGAGACACAACAACATATTCAGTTTCAAAACGAATTTAGCGATCGTGGACGCTACTTGCTCTTAATTTGATAACCCTTATGTTCCACTAACCATGCGATCGTTTTTTTCACTCCCTCTACCCTGCTTATTGGAGGTTTACCTACCTGTGCGTATAGATCCTTTAGCGGCAGAACATTATCGGTCATCATGTTGGAAAGTCTGAAGCTGGTGATCGGAAATTTAATTTTAGCTTTTGTTAAAATATCACCTGCAAAAGCCGCTAATCGAATGACAAAAAAAGGAACCTTCTTTATTTTACCTTTTCCCATTTCAAGGGAAATTTCATTGGCCCATTCGGAAATTGGCGTCGGGTCATCTCCAAGATAAAATGTTTTTCCGTGGACATTATCAGCCGCAATCAACTTCAATATTTGGTGCACAGTGTTGTCAATAAATCCATACGTTTTTGTGCACGTATTTCCAATGTCAAAATACTTTCCCTGATACACGACATTAAAGAAATCCAGGTAAGGAACCTTAAACCAGGGACCCCAGATTGAACTCGGTCTGATAATTACCCAGCTGTAAGCAGCATCCTTGATGGCCTTTACAATTTTTTCGCCTTGCACCTTGCTCTCACCGTAAATCGTATGCGGCTTATATTCATCATAATTTTTGGGGATGAAGCCTGGCTTGCACACATACATCGACGATGTGAAGAGGACCTTCTTCAATGAACGCACTTTTTTAGCGATGTTAACGATGTTTTGTGTACCCTCAACGTTCGCGCTATAGTGCGCCATGTCTTTGCCGTCAAGGTCTGCGACCGCCGCCAAATGAAGAATAACTTCTGGGTCAAATTTCAATATTTCAGCTTCCAGCTTCGCAGCATCGAGAATGTCCACCTGCTTCCAAAACTGGAGGTGGGAGTCCTTTGGTGGTTTGGCGCTATCCAAATTTACAACAACGTTTCCCTGTTGAATTAATGCTTCCACCAAGTTGGTACCGATAAAACCAGACCCGCCTGTGACTAAAACTTTTTTCATTTCTTGTTAATTATCGTTATTAATAATTTTTAAAATACGCGTTAAACGCCAAGTGGCCTGTCCTTGATGGGTTGTGCCGGCGTTCCGACGCATATTTTTCCAGGAGGTAAACTTTTTAATACGGTGCTTCGTGCAGCCACAATGGTTCCTCTGCCGATCGTCACTCCTGGTGCAACATAAACATCGTTTGTGATCCAGCATTCATCTTCAACCACTACGGGTTTGAAGAAAATGTCAAAAGCCTTCTTCTCATAGAAGTGGCCTCCGGTGTTAAAATAGACTTTATGCGCAACGGCGACATGACTTCCTATCGTGATATCTCCCAGACTATACAGAACGCTATCATCGCCGATCCAGGTGTAGTCTCCTATTTTGACTTTCCAGGGATATGTAACTATTACCGTTGAACGGATTTTAGTGTGCTTTCCGATTTGGGCACCAAAGAGCCTCAAGAGGAATGTTCGCCAGCCGTAGAGAAATTGTGGAGACCAACTAAACAGCGTCGCCTGAACGATCCACCACAGCTGAACAGTCATTTTAGATTTACCTCTGAATGAATCGGGGACTGTAAACAAACTAAGATCTTGGTATTTCATTTCATTATATTAGGTCGATCCTGAATTTCATTTCAATTTCCCACTACTTTCAAAAATTGTTTTGCCGCTGGCCCTTTTTCGAAAGTTGTTTTGAAACACGCTATTGCGTTTTTGCCCATTGAAATTTTTTCTTCCTCCCGAAAGTTTGCCCAGCGTCTTAATAACAATCGTGTTCCTTCTAAAGTATCGTCTTCCACAATTCCTCCGGAAGCTTTTTCAATTTCTCTCCAAATATTGACTTGATTGGATATTAGCACAGCCTTACCGCAAGCTAGCGCTTCGATCACTGCGATACCAAAATTTTCCTGATGACTGGGCAATATAAAAGCCTCGCAGCCGTAAAATGCTCCCCATTTGGCGTCTCCCGTCATCATACCGGGAAAGAAAACAGATCCTCTCAACCCCAATGTATCATAGGCCAGGCGTTGCATTTCCATTCCGTATGAAGTTTCAAGGCCCGGTCCTGCAACAACAAGTTTTGGTAAGGCAATTTGCCCTTTCTCAGTCGATAAGGCTGCGTAGGCGTTTATAAGAAGGTCTACGCCTTTCTTTTCGTGAACCCGACTAAGAAAAAGTAAATAAGGGGCATTTCGAAGTTCAGGTTGCTTGTCATAAAATGCCTCACGCATGCCTTCGTTGTACGCGGGTGGTTGTTCTGCTCCCAGCCCAACTACATATTCGCCCTTCGGTTTATAGGGTCTGAATGGCTCGCGCGCCAGGCGGCATTCTTCTTCACAAGTAAAGAGAAGACCATCGGCCCTATTCACGAGCTTATTTTCGATCAACTTCCAGTAAACATAATTCCGTATGGCCTTTATTTTTCGCCCGGACGCACGTTGAAAATATGGGTCAAGCATTCCGTGCGGCATGACAAATAACTTTGGCGATTTGCTATTTAATCTATCAAAGGATTTTCTCACGCCATAACCATAGTAAAGCCATAGACCGTGGACGATCACCGCATCAAATCTAGACAAGTTATTTTCCAGCCAGGCAATAAGACTGGCGTTGTATGCCCACGGTCCGCTTGGCGCACCCAAGGCGTTAACAGGAAACGGGTCATTTTTTATGAAGGGGGAACCGGCTGGGTCTAAACTAACAACTTCATTTTGAACTCCTAATTCTGTCAAGCCTGAAATAATAATCCGAACAGCCTGACAAACACCACCATGTTTCGGATCCATACTTGGGCTGACGTGAAGCAATTTCATTAGTAAAACGTTGCGTAATCGTGAGTGTTATAAATGAAAAACCGTTTAATTATTTTTTAAACCATGCAATTTAAGATAAGCGTCAATCATTCGGGAAGGTCGAAACCTTTCTATATTTTCCAACCCTCTACGAATAAGGTCAGTCCTTATGGATGCGTCTTGTAATTTTAGAAATGCATCGGCAAATTCGGCTGGTTTTGTAGGATCGGCATGAATCGCTGCGCCATTGCTTACTTCAGGCATCGGCTCAATGTTGCTCGAGATAACGGGGGCACCACAGGCCTGGGCTTCGATGAGGGGCCATCCAAAGCCCTCGGAAAACGAAGGCCATATGAATGCTTCACAACCGCTGTAAAGCGCCAGTAATGTTGCATGGTTTGGACCCACAACAGAAACGACACGGTCCCTTAGACCTAAAGATTCGGCATGTGACAACAACTTCTCATCAGCCTCCTGACCTGCATAATAAATTTTACCACTCCATTTATTCCCCAGCGCCGCTACCATATCGATTAGCATCCTTCTATTTTTCCGCTCTTGATCAGAGCCCACGTGAAGCACGAACGGCGTCTCAGGTTTTAACCCGGCCCCTAACAGCAAATCGTTTCGTTGCTTTGCAGCCAAGGGTCTAAAATCAGCATTGAATCCCAAGGGTATAATCCGCCAATCTCGTTTTTGCCCCTGCGTTTCGGAGGAGAGCGCCTTCAATTGTGAAAGGGTAAGTTTTGAAGCGGCAGCCAGCAAAGTGGCGCGATCCAGATTTCTTAAGATCCATTTTTGAAGAATCTTACCTGTAAATGAAGCCGTGCAATAGGCATCCTTATAACCTAGCGCTCCTCGAATAGCGAGTACATCGTGACAAGTGACCACCGTCAACTCTTTGGGCAAGTATGCCAGATAGGGAGCATTCGAGTGATCACATATTTGGAATCGGATGTTCGCGTTCCTTGCCATCTCCTTACGAACGCGCCACGACAATTCAAAAGGGAATAATATCCATTTGTCTATATGTGCCAACCATTTGGCTACACCTGATCTCGCGTCTTTAAAAAAAGAACCAAATCGAATAGTAGGCTGCCATATTTCAGAATCGTGTCCGGCGTCCCGGAAACCCGCGTTGACCAGTTGCGCAAATCGCAGCATACTTTCCTGTCGGTCCGGAGAATAATTTCCAATTAGAATAATTCGCATAAATCTTAATTACCGTCGTTGAAAATAATTCTTAGGGGATACAATTTCAGGATTTGAATGAGACACATTGAGTACTAGTCGTTCGATAAATCTGGACTGAATTTTAGCTGCCGCTTCCTGGGCGAAATTAAAAGCGAAATGAGGCGGCTGAGATGAAACATAACAAAGTAAAGTAAGACCATTTGTGGCCAACCTCTCATCAAGTAGACAACGTATTGGAATACACTTTCGTAAACCAGAGACTGAAAAAATGCCGTTAGCGCTAAAACTCCACAAAAGCTAAAAATGAATCGCTTTTCGGGCGCCCCACCAGACGCCAACGGATCCAGTGTTCTGGGTCTGAAGAATTTATCATTCAAATAAAATATCGGGATCATCACGACACCAAGGGCCGCCAGGTACCACCATCCTAATGTCGCCATGCCAATTCCGGCCATATGTCCGACACGCCATCCAGTCGGCGTTCCAAAGCCCCCCGAAAGAATATACAAATAATCTCCATAGGAAAGTGCATGCAATGTCTCTTTGTCTACGTCAAGATTAAACGCTTTAAGAATCGGGGTTGGAAGGGAGGCGAGAACCTGCTCAATTGAAAAGTCCAGCATATCAGGATCAAAGGTTCCTACCTTTGAATAAGTAATAAGACTGGCGTCATTAAATTTAATATTAGCAAACCGCGCCGTAAAAATATTATTCAGATAACGCTCATCCCAGTCAAAGTCCGGCGATTCACTTAACGATTCTTTTTGCGCTGCCTCAATAGCCTTCTTATCATCCAAGGTTTCTAACGTGAGGCTAACGAGCTCACCAGGCGAAACATCTTTTTTTTGTTCCCTGACGAGAACCATCGCTGTTCCCAAATCAGCAAACGGTCCGGTTAGAACCCAAATGGCTACAGCTGCGACCAAAACATTCCTCACTGTGATAATCCGGGTCTTATACACGCCAAGCAAGAGGCCAAGGGCATAAGCAAAAACAGGCGTTGTTAATCCAACCATAAATGTACC
>Ga0157380_10000526_pt1 | contig 23524 bp, 16 predicted proteins | sample S35metaG_FD_119757 | JGI IMG/M metagenome (GOLD analysis project Ga0157380, IMG submission 119757) | Switchgrass rhizosphere microbial communities from Kellogg Biological Station, Michigan, USA - S3-5 metaG | ecosystem: Host-associated > Plants > Roots > Rhizosphere > Soil | place: USA...
ATGCGACTGAACTCCTTGGGGAATTTGGGATCGACCTTGAAGAAGCCGACGTCAGCCAGGTGAGGATCGGAAAGCAGGTCCTCGAGCCGGTTGACGCGAGAGCACGGGATATCGAGGCTGATTAACTCGGCGAGCCAGGTCTCAGTGTCGCGCCGCGGCAGCTCGTCAGCAATCACCGAGTACAGGTAGTCGACGCGACCGTTGCGCTCCTGCGCGTCGGCAAACCAGTCGGAGTCCGCGATGTCGGTCCTGCCGATCAGCAGCAGGAACCGGCGCCACTGGTCGGCCGTATACGGCATGACGGCCAGCCAGCCATCGCGAGTCCGGTATGGCCGCCGGTTTTCCGACAGAACGCGCGAGTACCCGAGCTGGCCGTCCTCGCGAAACGTGGCTTCCGCCAGGTGCTCGTTGAGGAGGAATGAGACCATCGCCTCGAACATCGGCACTTCGACGCGAAATGGGCCTGGGTGTCCCTGGGCGCGCGCCAACAATGCCGCCAGGATCCCGTAGACGGCGTGCAGCGCGCCGATCTTGTCGGCCAGGATCGTGGGCGCGAAGCGCGGGTTGTCGCCATTGCGCAGGTTCATGCCGGCCAGCCCCGACGCGGCCTGGATGATGTCGTCGAACGCTGGGCGGCCACGGTAACGCCCGCGCTCGCCGAACCCCACCGCGGAGCAATGGACCAGCCGGGGATTGATCGCCAGTGTGGCTGCAGAGTCGACTCCCAGCCGCCGTGCAGCGTCGGCACGCATGTTGTGCAGGAGCACGTCGCTGCGCCGCACCAGGCGACGCAGCACCTCCTTGCCCTGGCCGGTTTTCAGGTCGACTGCGAGGGCCTTCTTGTTGCGGTTATTGTTGGCAAACAACGCGCTCATCCCGCCGGCCTGCGGCGGCGTGGATCGGGCGACGTCGCCGGCGATCGGCTCGAGCTTGACGACTTCGGCGCCGAGGTCCGCCAGGATCTGGCCGGCATAGGGCCCGATCACGATCGCGCTCACTTCAAGGATTCGCAGGCCGCGCAACAGGGGTATCACGCGCCCAGAATCGGACCAGTCCGCAGCAACTTTCAATACGGCGCCGGTTATCAATGCATACCTTCCCGGAAATGGCTTGTCCACGCGGCGGGGCGGCGTAAAGTGATGCTGCATGCAGGCGCGCCTGAGTCTCCAGCAGTTGAAATCATTCGCTGCACTCGCCGAAGCCGGCAGCTTTGGCGACGCAGCCGAGATGCTCGGGGTGTCGCAGCCCGCGCTCAGCCGGACCATCCAGCAGATCGAAAGCCGTCTCGGCACGCGCCTTTTCGACCGGGACACGCGCAAGCTGAGGCTTACGCCTGCGGGCGAAAGGCTCGAGCCGCTGGCGCGGCGGATCATGCGCGAGTACTCCGACGCATTTGCGGAATTCGACGATTTCGTCGCCGGTCGCCAGGGCGTGGTACGGATCGCCGCCCTGCCCTCGATCGCCGCGATGCTGTTGCCCGGCGCGATTGCGCGCTTCCACTCGAGCCAGCCCGACGTTCGGATCCAGATCTGGGAAGACGTCGGCCGCCCGGTGCATCACGCGGTTTCCGAAGGCCGCGCGGACATCGGCATCGCCACGCCGCCGCCGGATGCCAGCGACCTGCGCTTCCGCGCCCTGCTGCAGGACGAGATCGTGCTGGTCTGTCGCGCCGATGACCTTCTCGCCAGGCGCGAGGAGCACCCGTGGACGGTTTTCGCGGACCGCACCTTCATCATGCCGTCGGTCGACACGGGCCTGCGGGCGCTGATCGACCAGGCCATGGAGAAAGCCGGCATTGCGGCAGAGCCGCTGTTCAACTGCAAGCAACCGGCGACGATCGGCAGCCTGGTCGATGCCGGGGTGGGAATCGCGGCGCTGACGCGGCTGACGCTGGCACAATTCGAGTCGCCGACGCTCGTCTGGCGCCGGCTCAGGGACCCGGTCACCGCGCGTTCCATCGGCGTGGTCAGCTGCGCCACGCGCACGCTCGCTCCCGCGGCGCGACTGTTCATCAAGGAACTGGAAGTCCAGGCGCAACAACTTTCGGAAGCGATCAACGACAAAGCGCAAGGGAGAAAACTGCCGTGATCCGACGCAGGGACCTGCTGCTCGGCCTGGGCGGACTGCTGGCGGGCGGAAGGCTCGCGGCCGACACCCAGGCGATTGAAACCGCCTATTTGAACGCGCGCGCGTGGACCGGCATTCCGGCGCGTCCATTCGCCGATGCATTCGGTGTTTACCGCGACCGCCTGGTCGCGGTGGGCAGCAACGAGGAAATTCGCAGCCTCGCGCGACCGACGACGCGCCTGGTCGATCTGCAGGGCGCGTTCGTGACGCCGGGCCTCATCGACAACCATACGCACTTCCTGCGCGCCTCGTTCATGCTGCGGACGCCGGAGCTGCGCACCGTGCGGACCCGCGACGAATTCGTCCAGCGAATCGCGGAGTCGGCAGGCGCACTGACGCCCGGCGAGTGGCTGCAAGGCGGCAACTGGGACGAGCAGGTGTGGGGCGGTGAGCTTCCGCGCCGGCAGTGGATCGACGCCGCGACGCCGAAGACGCCGGTCGCGGTCGTGCGCCTCGACCAGCACATGGTGCTGCTCAACTCCCTGGCGCTCAGGCTCGCCGGCATCAACCGGGACACACCCGACCCCGATGGCGGGTTGATCCTGCGGGATGCGGACGGCGAACCGACGGGCATCCTGAAGGACAAGGCAGACGAGCTTGTGCAGCGTGTCATTCCCCCGCCTGGCGACGCGGCGGTCGAACGCGCAATCAATGCCGGAATTGCACACGCCCTCTCCAAGGGTCTCACCCAGGTGCACGTGACCGAGCTCGACTGGGTCACGCACGATGCGCTGCGCCGGATACGGGCTCGGGGCGAGCCGGGTCTGCGCTTCTATTCACTGGTCCCCATCGAGGATTGGGAGCGTATGGAGACGCTCGTGCGCGCCGAGGGGCGTGGCGACGACTGGGTGCGCTGGGGCGGCGTCAAAGGCGTCGTCGACGGCTCGCTGGGCTCGCGCACGGCGGTTTTCCGGGAGCCCTACGCCGACAGCACCGGCAACTACGGGCTGTACCGGGTGCCGCCGGAGCGCATGTACGAGATGGCGCGTGGCGCCGATGCCGCGGGACTGCACCTGGCCCTGCATGCCATCGGCGACGAAGCCAACCGGCGCGTGCTCGACCTCGTCGCCGCACTCGCGAGCGCCAATGGCAGTCGCGATCGCCGCGTCCGGATCGAACACGTGCAGCACCTGGCCATGGCGGACGTGCCGCGGTTCGCGGCCCTGGGCGTCATTGCGTCGATGCAGCCTTACCACGCGATCGACGACGGCCGCTGGGCGGAGAAGCCGCTCGGCGCCAAGCGCCTGCATGGCGCCTGGGCGATACGATCGCTGCTCGACGCGCGTGCACGCGTGACATTCGGCTCGGACTGGCCGGTGGCGCCGATCGAGCCCCTGCTCGGCATCGACGCCGCGGTCTTCAGGCGCACGATCGATGGAAAGAATCCGGACGGTTGGGTCCCGGAGCAGCGCATCTCGGTGACCGAGGCGCTGACCGCCTATACGACTGCAAACGCCTTTGCCGGGTTCCAGGACGATCGACTGGGCGTGCTGGCGCCCGGCTTCATGGCCGATTTCGTGGTTTTCGACACCGACCTCACCGCCGCGGGCGGGGCAAACGTGACGCGCGCGCGCGTGCTGGCGACGGCGGTGGGCGGCCGGATACGTCATGGGACGCTGCAGACCTGAGCACGGAGAGGAACCGATCATGACCAAGATGCGAAACGGCGAAGCTGCCCGGCTGAAACTCAGCCGTCGCAGTGCGCTCACCGCCGCAGGTGCCTGCTTCGCGATGCTGAGCCAGAGGGCACTGGCCGCCCATGCCTCCATGACAGCGGCCGCGGTGTCGCCCGGCACCACTCCCGGGTTCGCGAAGGACACCGAGGCGGTCGGCATGGTGGAAATCGCCGGGATCCATGGCGGCAAGGGCAAGGGCAAGGCCAAGTGGTTCCGGTTCGATGGTGCATCCGCACCCGCGAACTTCATGATCTACGACCTCCCGCCCGGCGCGAGCGAGGGCGTGCATACCCACTTCCTCGACGACCGCAATCGCGAAGGTTCGTACGACGAGTACTACTACATCGTCAGTGGCACGGGCCAGATGGAGATCGACGGCAAGATCGTTACCGTCGCCCAGGGCGACCATGTCCATACGCCCCTGGAGGTCGCGCACGGCGTCGAGAACACCCACCCGACCGACAACCTGCGCGTCTTCCTGACCTTCATCAAGCGCGGACACGAATAGTGGCACGCCGGGACGCGGGCGAACGTGGCGAGCTACTCCAGGCGCCGCTCACGCGGCGGCAAGTGCTCGAAGGCCTGGCGACGACCGTCGCATTGATGGGCGTCGCCTTCGAGAAAGCCGGCGCGCGCGCTTCGAACACCTGGGATGCGATCGTGATCGGAGCGGGCGTGTTCGGCGCATGGACAGCCTGGAACCTGCAACGCAGGGGCCAGCAGGTGCTGCTGCTCGATGCCTGGGGTGCGGCGCATAACCGCTCCTCTTCCGGCGGGGAGACGCGGCTCATCCGCACGGAATACGCCGGCAATGCGCTCTATACGCGCTGGGCATGGGAGTCGCTTGCCGACTGGCACGAGCTGTCCGCACGGCACGACAGCCCGATCTTTCACCAGACCGGGGCGCTTTACCTCTATCCAGGGGATTCATCCAGGATCGACGGGAGCATCGCGATCCAGCGGGAACTCGGCATTCCGATCGAAAAACTGGCGGTGACCGAACTCGCGGCGCGTTGGCCGCAAATCGACTTCGACGGCATTGCCGTGGGCGTCCTGCAGCCGACGATGGGCGCGTTGATGGCCCGCCGCAGCGTGCAGGCCCTGGTCGGCGACTTCGTCAAGGCGGGTGGCGACTTCCGGGAGTTCGCGGTCGAGACTCCGCGGTCGGAACGACTGTCGCTGCCTGCGATCTCCGGAACCGGCGGCGAGCGGCTTCGCGCGGATCGCTTCATCTTTGCCTGCGGTTCCTGGCTGCCCAAGCTCTTCCCGGAGGCGGTCGGCGCACGCATCGTGCCGACGCGGCAGGATGTCTTCTTCTTCGCGCCCGCGGCCGGCGACGCGCGCTTCGGCAGCGCGAGGCTGCCGGCCTGGGTGGATGTGAGCAGCCCGGACCTCCACTATGGCTTCCCCGACATCGAGGCCCGTGGATTCAAGATCGCGCTCGACGCCCATGGCCCGAAGATCGACCCGGACGTCGGCGATCGAAGGATCACCGATCCGGCGCTTGCGGATGTCCGCGCATACCTCGCGCGGCGCTTTCCGGACCTCGCCCAGCGCCCGCTCGCGGAATCCCGGGTCTGCCAGTACGAGAATTCGGACAACGGCCATTTCCTGATAGATCGGCACCCGGTCTGGGACAATTGCTGGATCGTAGGCGGTGGCAGCGGCCACGGATTCAAGCATGGACCCGCGGTGGGGCGGTATGTCGCCGATCTCGTGCTCGGCACCGGCAGGGCCCACCCGGAGTTCGCGCTGGCCGCACATCAGGCACACGGCTGAACATGACTTCTCGCCTCACTCGCCGCAGCGTGCTGACTGGCCTTGGACTGTTGCCGTGGATCGGCGCCGGCGCGACCGACGGTTCGCCGACCACGATATTGATACGTAATTCCTACCTGTTCGACGGAACGGGCAGCGCGCGCCGGCCGCGCAATGTGCGGATCGTCGGCAAGCGCATTGACGCGATATCCGAGGGCGACATTCCGGCGCCTCAAGGGGCGACGATCATCGACGGCGCCGGCCAGACGCTGATGCCCGGGCTCACGGATGCGCATTGGCACATGTCAGCCGTGAAAGGAGTCCCGTGGATGGGTTCTGACGACGGGCTCGCCGTCGCGCTCATCCTGCAGGACGCCGAATTTCAGCTCATGCGCGGCTTCACCACGGTGCGCGACACCGCGGGCTCGGTTTTCGGCATCAAGGCCGCAATCGACCGCGGCGTGATGCCCGGGCCGCGCTGCTACCCCAGCGGTGCGGCCATTTCGCAAACATCGGGCCATGGCGACCCAGGGCCCGTCGACGAGCTCCCCGGTACGCTGGGAGGAGAGCCGTCCCGCCTTCAGCGTTCCGGCATGACAGCGGTGGCGAACGGCGTACCCGAAGTACTGGCCGCCACTCGCCAGCAGTTCAAGCGCGGCGCATCGCAGATCAAGGTCATGGCCGGCGGCGGCGTCACCTCGGACCATGACCCGGTCGACACGCTCCAGTACACCCCTGAGGAGTTGCGTGCCATCGTGCAGGTGGCGACCGACTGGGGCACTTATGCCTGCGCGCACGCCTATACGCCCGCAGGCGTACGTCGCTGCCTCGAGCAGGGTGTGCTCTCGATCGAACACGGCCATGCGCTGGATGACGCGACGGCCGCCCTGATGGCCGAGAAAGGGGCCTGGCTCTCCACCCAGCCGTTCGAACCTGGCGACAACGTGCTGACTGCCGAGCAGCAGGCGAAAGCGCAGGAGTCCATCGGCACCGGCGGCTGGCAGGCGTGCGCACGGCTGGCAAAGAAGCACGGCATCAAGCTTGCATTCGGGACCGACCTCTTCGCGCGCACGCGCGAATCCCGGACCGAGAATGCGATGCTGCCCCGCCTGGGCCAGATATTTTCCAACGCCGAGGTCCTGCGCATCGCAACTTCGGGCAACTGCGCGCTTTTCGCCCGGAGCGGCCTGCGCGACCCTTACCGCGCGGCCCGGCTTGGCGTGCTCGAGGAAGGCGCATGGGCTGACATGCTCCTGGTCCGCGGAAATCCACTCGATGACCTGCGCGTGCTCGAGGATTTCGAACGGAACCTCCTCGTCATCATCAAGGACGGCATCATCCACAAGAACCTGTTGCCCCTGTGACCCGACATTTCGAGAAAAGGAGAAATTGAAATGACCAGAGCGTGCAGGCGACCCGCCTCGGCCGCCGCGATCGCCTTGGCCTCGCTGGTACAGGTGGCGCAGGTCCAGCCCGCGTGGGCCGAGCAGACGACCGCCGTCGCACCTGAGCCGTCAACCGCGCCCGGCTACACCATGCCGTACACCGCCGTGTGGGACATGACTTCCGACCGCGGCGACGTCTATCGCATCTTCGTGTCGTTCCCCGCCGAAGGGGAGCCGCCTCCCGACGGCTATCCCGTCCTGTACGTGCTGGACGGCAATGCGATATTCGCGGCGTTCGCCGAAACGCGGCGCATGCAGGAACACGAGGACATCGGCAAGTCGCTCATCGTCGGCGTCGGGTATCCGACCGACAAGGCCTACGACGAGCGCCGGCTGGACGATTTCACGGCCGCCACGCCGCCGCCGCAGCCCTGGCGGGAAGCGTTTGCCAAATTACCGAGCGGCGGGCGGGACCGGTTCCTGGATTTCCTGGCGGGCAAGCTGCGGACCGAGATCGGCAAGCGCTACAAGATCAATCGCGACCGGCAGGCCCTGTTCGGGCACTCCCTCGGGGGCTTGTTCGGAATCCACGCGCTCTTCGCGAGGCCCGACGCCTTCCACGCCATCGTCGCCGCAAGCCCGTCGCTGTTCTGGCACGAGCGGGAGATGCTGGCGGAGGAACGCGATTTCGCCGCGCGCCTGCAGGAGGGCAAGATCCCGAAGCTTGCCAGGCTGATGGTCGTGTCCGGCGATCGCGAGGAAACCTCGGTCGAACGGTGGGACGCCGAGGCTTTCGTCAAGCGGGCGGAGCCGCTGTCCGCCTACGGTCTTCGCCTCAAGTCCGAGATCTACGTCGGCGAGGGGCACATGACCGTTCCGGTCCGCGCGGTCGCGGAAACGCTTCGCTTCGCTTTCAGCTGGCCGTGACGGCGGTCCCGCGGTTCAAGGCGTCGCGGTGAGAAATCGCCGTTCACAAAATGATCCGCTCGGGCTGACGTCCCCGATTACGCGCCGCGACTTCGTGAACGGAGTCCTGGCGGGCTGCGGTGCGGCGCTCGTGGCCGGTTGCGACCGCGCGCCGGTCGAAGCGGCGTCCTCGCTGGCCCCATCGGGTTCACCCTGGACCGGCTACGGCGGCGTCGGTGACTACGCCTGGTCGAACGGCAACACCGCGGCCGTCATCGAAGCCGCACACCGGATCCGGGACGGCAGCTATCCGGCCGCCGCGTCGACCCCCGTCGATGAAGAGTTCGATCTCGTCATCGTCGGCGGCGGATTCTCCGGGATAACGGCTGCCTACGAGTTCGTAAAGCGTGCCGGCGCAGGCCGTCGCTGCCTGTTGCTGGAAAATCATCCGGTCATGGGCGGCGAGGCCAAGCAGAATGAATTCGTCGTCGACGGCCGCAGGCTTGCCGCGCCCCAGGGGTCCAATGCCGGGCTGGTGATCGGGGCGAAGTTTACCCGGGGCAGTTATGACTCCGGGCGCCATGACGTCTATGCGGACTACTACCGGGAACTCGGATTGCCGACACACTTCGACCTCGAGCCGCTCGCGGGCGGCGCCGAGCGTTACGAGATCCCCAACTATCACTATGCGCCCATGCATCCGGCTTCGGAGAGCGGCTTCGCGACAGGCTATTTTTTTCGCGGGCATGGCTGGGTGCGAAATCCCGTAGCGAGCAAGTTCGCGGATACGCCATGGCCGGCGGCCATCCAGCGCGAGATGGATGATTTCATCCACGACCGGCGCGACGTGCTGGCGGGCATGAGCGGTGCCGATGCCTGGCTCGACACGGTGTACTACTCCGAACTGCTGGACAGGCTGGGCTATGGCGAACAGGTCCGGCGGTACGTGGATCCCTATATCGCCGTCGCCAATTTCGGCGTGTGCAGCAGCGCGATTTCCGGCTATGCAGCCAAGCGGCTGGGACTGCCCGGCACCGCGACGCCGGACAGCGGAAAGCAGGCGCCCGTGGATATCGGTGTCGTTTCCTTTCCGGGTGGCAACACCTCGATTTTCCGGATGATGCTGGCGCGCGCCCTGCCCGGCGCCTTCAATGGCGACGCATCCACCCCGGACACGGCGGCTGCAACCATTGATTTTGCCGCGTTGGACCTCGCGGGCACGCCGCTGCGCATCCGGCTGAATTCGACCGTGTTCGACGTGAGGCACGAGGGCCAACCCGCCTCGGCAGATCACGTGGTCGTCACGTACGCCAGGAGCGGCGTGGTGCAGAAGGTCCGCGCCCGCTGCGTCATCATGGCCTGTGGCGGGTGGGTCAATCGCCGGGTGGTCAGCGACCTGACTGAGACGCACGCCGCCGCCTACGGTGGTTTTCATTACGGCCCGGTGCTCACCGCAAACGTGGCGCTCAGGCACTGGAGGTTCTTCGACGAGCTGGGATTCACGAACGCGCGCTGGTTCGAAGGGCTTGGATGGCAGGTAACGGTGCGGCGCAATGTCTCGCTGGGCAGCGCCACGCCCCTGACGCCGGATGACCCGATCGTGCTCACCTTCTATATTCCATTCCTTAGACCCGATCTCGCTCCGGCCGAGCAGGGCCCGGCCGGCCGGGCGATCCTGCTGTCAACCTCCTACTCCGAGTTCGAGCGCCAGATTCGGGCTCAGTTGACCGAGATGTTCGGCAGTGCGGGCTTCGACGCGCGCCGCGACATCGCCGGGATCATCCTCAACCGCTGGGGGCACGCATACTGCGCACCCCAGCCCGGCTTCTTCTTCGGCAAGGCAGGAATGCCGCCGCCGCACGAGGTGCTGCGCCAGCCGCATGGCCGCATCGTGTTCTCGCATTCCGAATTGCAGGGCACCATGAGCATGGCGTACGCCATGCTGGAAGCGCACCGGGGCATCGGGCAGGCGATGTCGATGCTCTGACGGGAGCCGCGACGCCGGTTATAAATGCATGCGTGCGGGTACCCGGAGGCATGCGCTAACTTTCCCGAATGTCGCCGACCGCAACTAAGCGCCACTTCTGGTGGCGGACGCTCCTGGCGGGCCCCGCGGTATGCCTCACCAGCCTCGCGGCGCTCTGCGGCGGCGCATTGTGGGTTCCCCAAGGCGCCGCGGCGATCAACCACCTCGCCCTGCCGCTCGTGCTCTTTCCCGCGATCCTGGCGGCGCTTTTCTTCCACGCCTGCCTTGACCGGAGCCTGATCCGCGTCGCTGCCGTGCAGGGCTCGCTGCTGCTCTTTAACGCCCTGCTCATCCTGCGTGCCTCGTGGTCAAGCTGAAGCCCGATACCGCCAAGACCCTCCTTGCGCTGCACGGACGGTTCGCTGTTTCGCTCGGCCTCGCCCTGTACGTGCTGGTCGTGACCGGCACCAGCTCGGTTTTCGCGAAGGAGATCGCGGACTGGTCGAGCCCGCTGGCGACGCTTGAGCATCCGCGGCTGCCCGTTGGCCTGGACCAGGGACTGCGTGCCGCTGCCGCAACGGTCGATCCGCGATACCTTGCGGATGTCAGCGCCTACTCCGGCGCAGGCGGCCGCATCGTGGCGTTCTTTCACACGCATGAGCTCCGGCCGGAGAGCGGCAAGTTCGAGGAGATCGGCGTCGAGCTCGACCTCGATCCCCGCAGCTTCACCGTCCTCGAGCGCCGAGAAGGCTGGAGCGAGGACATTGCGCGCCTCAATGCGGCTCCCGGGCTCGCGAGCTTCATCACACAGCTGCACGTGCGACTGCACATTCCCGCGCCATACGGGCTGCTGGTTACCGGGGTCCTGGGGCTTGCACTCATGGTCGCGGTGATCAGCGGTTTCTGCATGCACCGTCACCTCCTGCGCGACCTGTTCAAGCGCCGCGGCGGCGGAGTGTCGCTGCTCGCGGCGCGCGACCGGCACGCGGGCGCTGCGTCCTGGATCCTGCCGTTCGCGCTCGTCCTGGCATTCACCGGCAGTTACTTCAGCTTCACGGACTCGGTCGGGCTGCCGGCACTCGCGCGAGTCGCGTTCGCCGGCGATGAGGTTCGCCTGGTCGAGGCCATCGTGGGCGTGCCCCCGGCCGAAGACGCGCGGGCCGCGGCACTGGCGGACATCGACGCCATGGTTGTCGATGCAGGGCGGCGTGGCCGGACCGTTCCCAATTTCGTCCTGGTCGAGCGCTGGGGACGCAGGGACGCGCGGGTTTCCGTGTTCCTGGAACCGGCCGAAGGCGACCTGACCAGTCCCACCTACGTCTATGGCGGCACCGACGGCAGGCTGGTCGTCGCGAAACCCGACTTTGGGCTCGTGCCCTCCGCAGGCGGCAAGCTGATCGAGCTGATCTTTGCGCTTCACTACGGCAACTTTGCCGGCGTGTCGTCGAAGATCGTCTGGGTCGGGCTGGGATACGGAGTTTCATTCACGGCGCTGACGGGCCTGCTCCTGTGGTGCAGGCGGCGTGCCGAGACGCCCGCATGGCGGCGCCTCAACCGAGCCGTGCACTGGGTCGGGTTCGGCCTGCCGCTCGCGCTGGCGGGGACACCTTATGGGTTCTTTCCGGCGCGCGCAGCGGGCATCGCCGATACGCAAAGCTGGATGACGGCCGCATTCATCATTGCCGCCGTGTTCGCAGGGGCCCTGGCCGCGACGGCGCGCGACATGACCCGCGTCAAGTACCTGCTCCTCGGCCTGACCGGCGTCGCATTGGCCGGCCTGCCCCTGTTGCGCCGCGCGACCGGAGGCACGGACTGGCCGGACGCGCTTGCGGGCGGACTGGCCGCCGTCGTCGCGCTGGACATTGCATTTGCGATTGCGGGAATCGCATGCTTCGCGGCGGTCTGGTGGCAGTCCAGGCTGGCCACGTCCCGACCTGCATGACAGCGACGACGGCATGCCTGCTGGCAATCCTGGCAAGCTCTTGCTTGCTGGTGCTGCTCGCGCGCCGCGATCCCGGGCGCCGATGGCTCCTGGGCCTGCTGGCCGCGGCGCCCGGCCTGGCGCTCCTCGCGTTCGGCTGGGCGCAATTCACGATCTGGGCGGGCGCGACTGTCGTGATCGGCTGGGCGATCACCGAGGCGGTGAATGCGGCGCGAAGGAGCCCCGACGAGCGCTGATCCGGCCCACGCTACGGCAGTGCGTCGGTCAGCCTTCGCTCGCGGGCAAGCCGCACGGCGTCCTTGCGCGTACTCACACCGAGCTTCTCGTACAGCGACTTCAGGCGGTACTTGACGGTATTGGGCGACACGGCCAGGAGCCGGGCGATTTCCTTGTTCGTGAAGCCGCGGTTGAGGTGCTGCAGCGTGAGGATTTCCGGGTCGCTCAGCGCATCCCGCTCGCGGGTCGGGCCCGCATGCCTTTCAAGCGTCTTGCGCAGGCGGCGCAGGAAATTCTCGCGGAACCGGTCGGATTTGCCTGGGGCCGGCACCCGCGGCTCGAACAGAGCAGCCTGCGCGATGAATTGCCTGCTGTCCACGAACGGGCCGAGGAAGTCCTGGAACATCGCCATGTCCACCGCTTCGTCGAAGCGCGCCACCGCGCGGTCGACCTGGCCCCCGGTGCGATGGGCGTGCGAGGCGAGGATGCTGAGCGTGATCAGCAGCCTGCCATGACCATGCCTGCGCGCCCAGCGCTCGGTGCGGGCCAGCTCCGCGAGGGCTGACGCAGGATCGCCCAGCGCCAGGTACAGCCTCGCCTGGCAGACCGACGCCGCAAGTGCAGTCGTCCGGTTCACAACATTGTCCTCGCGCATGCACGCGGCCAACTCGGCCAGTCCCGCCGCCTGGGCAGCGAGCTGTGCGTCGGCGTGCCTGCCCTGCTGCAGCAGCAACTCGATGTCGTGGATCCCTGCCAGCACTTCGAGCGGGCGCAGCTGCCGGCGACGCGCCAGGCTCCGCATGCGCCCGATCATCGCCCGGGCTTCCTCGGGGCTCCTGCCACTGGCGGTCCGTATCGCTGTGCCGAATCCGGCGGCATAGAACTCGAGCCAACCGTCCGCGTCTTCCACGTGCGGCAGCGCCCACGCCAGCAGCGCGGCCGCCTTGTCCGCGGCGTTCCGCTCGTAATGGATCTCGGCCAGGTAGACCGCGCAAATGGCGGCCAGGTCCGATTTCGGGCCGAAATGACGCTCGATGTCCGACCAGGTTTCCTCGAGCGTAGCCTGCGCTTCCTCGAGCCGCCCCTGGGCGAGCTTGATGCGCGCCTCCTGGAAGCGCGTGAACATTTCGCCGTACGGCGAGCCCAGCGCGCGCAGGTGCGCGCGCGCCTGCCGGGTCGGCTCCAGTGCGCGCTCCAGCCAGCCGCAATCGCAGTACCCTTCACCGAGCGATTCGCACACGTCCGCAAGCATCAGGTGATCGCTGCCGGGGAGACTGCGGATGAGGGATTCCTTGGCGAGCAGGTCGTCGAGGGTGATCGGCGTATCCTCGTAACCCGAGAGCATCTCGCCCACGAGCTTGACCTCGGTCCAGAGCCCGGCGGGCAGCGTCGCGCGGTCGCGCGTGCGGCAGAACTCGTCGAATCCCGCCCGGGCGGCGCCCACCTGGCCCTTCTTGACGAGGAGGTAGACCCGCGCCAGCTGCAGTCGGGGGAACTGCTGGATCGTCGCCTCGGTCAGGCGATCCAGCCCGGCGACCAGGATGTCCATGCGGCCTTCCGGGATCAGGCGCCATCCGCCGGCTTCGTCGAGGATTTCCGCAATCAGCCGCTCGTCGCCGGCAAGCACCGCATGGCTCACGGCCTGCGACGGCTTGCCCCGCGCGCAGTACCAGACGGCCGCCTGCCGATGCAGGCTCCGGAAAGTCTCCGGGTCGCGGCGCGCCAGGCGGTCGCGCAGGATCTCGGCGAACAGCTGGTGATACCGGTACGTGCGGTGCTGCGGATCGAGCGGCACGAGGAAGAGGTTCTGCTGCTCGAGCCGTTCCAGCACGAGCGCGCCGTCGGTTCGCCCGCACAGCAGGTTGACCAGCTCACCGTCGAGCTGCTCGACCACGGCGGTGCGGGTGATGACGCGCTCGATGTCGGCGGGCAGCGAGGCGAGAACCTGCTCCGACAGGTAGCTGGCGAGCTCCCAGGCGGGACCGGTGAACCTCGCGATCAGCTCGGCCCGGTCACATCCCCTGCGCAACGATAGCGCCGTCATCTGCAGCGCGATCGGCCAGCCCTCGGTCCGGTCGACAAGTTTCCGGAGCTCGGGATCGGTCAGCGTCACCGCCGGCTCGCCATGCAGCAGGAGCCGCGCCTCCGTCATCGTGAACCGGAGGTCCTCGACGCCGAGCTCCAGCAACTCGTCGTCCGCCGTCAGTACGGACTGCCCGACGCTCGGGTGGTCCCGCGAGGCGATCACGACGTGCAGCGTCGCCGGCGCGAGCCGGATCAGGTTGCGGACCAGCGCGCAGACGCTTTCGCTGCTGGCGCGATGAAAGTCGTCGAGTATCAGCACCGTCTGGCGCTCGCTCCGCGACAGCCAGTTCACGATTGCGGACAAAGCGGCCTTTGGCGGCAGGCTTTCGCTCACCAGCTCCGCCCCGATCGCGGCTACGAGATATTCGGCGAAGAGGGAGACGTCGAATTCCTCTTCGTCGAGCGTCAGCCAGGCGACGCGGACTTCGCGCTGCAGGAGCCGCTGATACCATTGCGCGAGCAGGCTGGTCTTGCCGTATCCGGCCGGGGCCCGAATGAGCGTGAGGCGCCTGCCCAATACCTGGTCGAGTCGCGCCGTCAAAGCCTCGCGCAAGATGTGCCGGTCAGTGCGCGCCGACGGGGAGATCTTGGTTAGGATTGGACTGCTGGATCTGCTCTTTCTCGGCGCCATGCCACTGTCCGGTGCTGCCGGTCATCATAGCAACTCCCCCGCGGCTACCCACCAAACTCCCCCCGACTGCCCACCGGATCGATGGGCTTACCCGTTATGACGGGCTCACCCAGCGGGTTGCGCAGTAACCTTGAGTGCATGCGCATCGGGGTCGACGTCGGCGGCACGAACACGGACGCGGTGCTCGTGTCGGGGAATCGCGTGATTGCTTCCGCCAAGCGACCGTCGACCGCCGACGTGGGCGGCGGCATCGTGGCCGCGACCCGCGCCGTGCTCGCCGAGGCGGGCCAGGACACCCGCACGATCGACAGCGTCATGCTGGGCACGACGCACTTCGCCAATGCTTTCGTGGAGCGCAAAGGCCTCCTCGAGGTGGCGGTCCTGAGGCTCGCGGGCACGACGGGTGAGGCGCTGCCGCCGATGAGCGGCTGGCCGGCAGACCTGCGCCGCTGCATCGGCGAAGCCAGCTTCCAGCTGCCGGGCGGGTACGAGTTCGACGGTCGCGAGATCTCCGCCCTGGACGAGCGCGCGATCCGCAACGCAGCGCGCCAGGTCCGGCGGCAGGGCATCGAGGCGGTTGCGATCTCCTGCGTGTTTGCCCCGATCAATCGCGCCATGGAGGAACGCGCCGCCCGGATCGTCGCCGAGGAGATTCCCGGCGCGTCCATCTCGCTGTCCAGCACGATTGGCAGGCTCGGTTTGCTGGAGCGCGAGAACGCCACGATCATCAACGCGTCGTTGACGCGCATGGCAGCGAACGTGTTGAGCTCGTTCACTGCCGCGTTTGCCGAGATGGGCATCCGTGCCCCGCTCTACGTCACCCAGAATGACGGCACCCTGACGTCCGCGGCGTACGCCGCCCGCACGCCGGTGTCGACGTTCGGATCCGGACCGACGAACAGCATGCGCGGCGCGGCATTCCTCACCGGACTGCAGGACGCGATCGTGATGGATGTCGGCGGCACGACCACCGATTTCGGGGCACTGGTCAACGGCTTCCCGCGCGAATCGTCGGTGGCAGTCGATGTCGGCGGCGTCCGCACCAATTTCCGCATGCCGGACATCCTGTCCCTCGGAATCGGCGGCGGAACGCGGATCCGGATCGACGGCGACGGCGGACCGATCCGAATCGGGCCCGATTCCGTAGGTTACCGCTTGCTGGAGGACGCCTACCTCTTCGGCGGCACCACGCTGACGACCAGTGACATCGCCGTCAAGGCCGGCCGCGCGACATTCGGCGACCCCGCGCGGGTTCCCGACCTCGATCCGGCTGTGCTTCGCGAGATCCTCGCGCGGCTCAGGCGCATGTTCGAGGAAGGCCTCGACCGCATGAATACCACGGCGGGCGATGTGCCGGTCGTGTTGGTCGGAGGCGGCAGCCTGCTCGTCGATCGGGACCTCAAGGGCGCATCCCGCGTCGTATCGCCGGAACATGCGGCCGTCGCGAACGCCGTGGGAGCCGCCATCGCCCAAGTGGGCGGCGAGGTCGACCGTATCGTCACGTACGAGGGAAGAAACCGCGAAGACATCATGCGCTCCATCGAGGAGGAGGCTGCGGGCCGCGCCGTGGCAGCGGGCGCTGATCCGCGGACCGTCCGCCTGGTCGACGTCGAGGAGGTGTTCCTCAGCTACCTCCCGGGCCACACCGCGCAAGTGCGGGCCAAGGCGGTCGGCGACCTCGCGGGACTGCCATGCAACCGATAGCAGTGAGCCGGCCTGCCGGCCGCACTCGTCTCGCGCGCGAGGACATTGCCGACCTGGCGCGCGGATGCGCATTCCTCGGCTCCGGCGGCGGCGGTGACCCGCACGCGACGTTCATGGAAATCGAAGCGCTCATGGCTGCCGGCGCCAGCGTGGAGTTGCTCGACCCGGACGCGCTCGACGACGACGCGTTCGTCGCCGGTTGCGGATGGATCGGAGCGCCCACGGTCGAGCTCGAGAAGATCCCGAGCGGCCGCGAGGCGTTGCAGGGCCTGCGCAAGCTCGAGGAAGTCGCGGGCCGACCCGTTGGCGCGGTGTTCCCGGTCGAGATCGGCGGTGCCAACGGACTTGCGCCCTTCGCGCTCGCCTTGCGGTCGGGCCTGCCGGTCGTCGACTGCGACGGCATGGGCCGCGCCTTCCCCGAATCGCAGATGGTGATATTCAACATCCGCGGCCAGCGCGCGACGCCCGCCATCCTCACGGACGACAAGGGTAATTGCGTCGTCATCGAGTCGGCGGACAACCTTTCGGAGGAGCGCCTGGCACGCGCAGTGGCGGTCGCCATGGGCGGCGTGTGCCATCTCATCGAATACTCCGCGGAAGGCCGCCAGATTCGCAGCAATGCACTGCATGGAACGATTTCCGAAGCGCTCGCGATCGGCCGCGGCCTCCGGCTCGCACGCGAGGGCGGCCAGGACCCGTTTGGCGGGCTGTTTGCCGCCCTGCGTGGCTGCCGGCAATACGGCCATGCCGGAATCCTGTTCGAGGGAAAGATAGTCGACCTGCAGCGCGAAACGCGCGGCGGTTTCGCGGTCGGCCGGGCCGTGATCGCCGGCTTTGCGGGCGGCGGGCGAATGGAAGTCGACTTCAAGAACGAGAATCTGCTCGCACGGCTCGACGGCAGCGTGCGGGCTATGGTGCCGGACATCATCACGATCCTCGACCGCGAGACGGCCGACACCATCGTGACCGAGCGCCTGAAGTACGGCCAGCGCGTCGCGGTCATCGGCGCAAGCGCCCCGCCTGCCTTGCGCACACCGGAGTCCCTGGCCGTCCTGGGACCCGGGGCGTTCGGGCTTGCCGAAACCTATCGAACGGTCGAAGCGCTGAACGGCTGGTGCGGATAGTGCAGGCGCCGGCGGATTCGCGGGTCGAGGATTTCGCCACGGCGCCCGTGCCGGAGGCGCGCACCGTGAACGGCTGGCGGGTGGCGATGATCGTCACGGGCTTCAACATCGCGCTGCCGGGATTCCTGAACGGCGCGCAGATTGCCGGCGCGCTGGGGCTCTGGCAGGCCGTGCTGGTTTCCGCGCTCGCCGGCGTGATCCTGTGCGCCACGGGCTGCCTGACTGCGGTCGTGAGCGTGCGCACCCGGCTGACCACCTACCTGCTGGTGCAGCGCTCGTTCGGCGTCTCGGGTGCCGGCCTGATCAACGTCATCATGGCCCTGGTGCATTTCGGCTGGTTCGGCGTCAATGTCTCCTTCTTCGGCGATGCAATGGTCGCGGCAACCCGCGACGTGCTCGGCATCGAGGCCGGTTCATTCGCGGTCTACGTGCTCGTCGGCGGGATGCTGATGGCCGTCACGACCATCTTCGGGTTCAGGGCGCTCGACCGCCTCGCCCTGATTGCCGTGCCGATCCTGGCGGTGATCATGGGCGTGGTGCTCTGGCTGGCGTTGCGGCGCGAGGGCCTGGCCGTGGAGGCACTTCAGGCTCCGCCCGAGCCGATGGATTTCGGGTTGGCGCTCTCGACGCTCGTCGGGTCGAACATGATGACGGTCGCGACGATGCCCGACCTCACGCGCTACGTGCGTTCTGGAAGCCAGGCGGTCATCGGCATGCTGCTGTCGTTTCCGTTCGCGACCCCATTGCTGATGTTCGCGGCCGCCGCCACGTCGCTGGCGATGCGGGAAACCGACATCATGCGCATCATCGTCGGGCTCGGCCTCGGCCTGCCGGCGCTGCTGGTGCTGATCCTGTCCACCTGGACCATAAACGCCGCTAACCTCTATTCGGCCAGCCTCAGCCTGGCAGCGACCTTTCCGCGGATCGCGCAGTGGAAGTTCACGCTGCTCGCCGGCGCCTGCGGCTCGCTGCTCGCGGTGGCGGGAATCCTGGACTACTTCGTCTCCTTCCTGGTGCTGCTCGGCGTGATCATTCCGCCCATCGCGGCCATTTACGTGATCGACGCTTTCTTCGGCGTCAGCGGCCGGGGCACCTTGCGCTGGGAAGCCGTCGTGACCTGGCTGGCATCGACCGGCATCGCGTTAATGGGCTTTGTCGGCTGGTTCACGCTGACCACGGTGCCGGCGGCCGACGCCACGCTGGCCGCGACCCTCATCCACGGCGGCCTGGTCCTGCGTAGCCGTCGGCAAGCCGGACCGCGAGGCGGGTAGTCAGCCGGTCCCGGTGGGTAATGGGCTAGGCGCGACGAGCGCACGGCATTAGTGTCCAAGCTGCCGCGTGGCGCGGGCGCGGTCTTAGCGGGAGGTACTCGAAATGATGAGCAGGATCGGCTGGTTCGTCGTCTCCACCCTGGCCGCTGCGGCATCCGCACAGGCTCAGCAGGCGTCCTCTCGCCCGGAACTCGAAGAAGTGGTCGTCTTCGCAAGCCGTGCCAGCACCGCGACGAAGACCGACACGCCGCTCATCGAGACCCCGCAGGCCATCAGCGTCGTCACTGCAGAGCAGATCGCCGAGCGCGGCGCGCGCAATTACCAGGACATCTTTCGGTATACGGCCGGCGTCGATACCGAGCAGGTCGGCGACGACCAGCGCGGCGACTTCTTCTCGATCCGCGGCTTTTCGGTGAAGCAGTACCTCGACGGGCTCAACAAGCAGCCCGATTTCCTGTACGGCTCGCGCATGGAGGTCTTCACGCTCGAGCGAGCCGAGGTCCTGCGCGGCCCGTCGTCGGTGCTGTACGGCGCTGGCAGCACCGGCGGACTGCTGAATGCAGTGAGCAAGACCCCGAAATTCGAGTTCGGCGGCGAGTTCGGCTTGCAGCTCGGCGACTACGACCTCGCGCTGGCACAGGCGGACATCACGGGCCCGCTGAGCGAGCAGTTAGCCGGCCGTTTCGTCGGTATTTTCCGGGAAGGCGAACTCATGTGGGAGGGGCAGCCCAACGACAAGGTCGTGGCCATGCCCTCGATCACCTGGCAAATCGGCGAGCGCACCGACATCACCCTGATCGGCCTGTACCAGGATGAGGACATCGGCGCCCAGACCTACCTGCCGATGGAGAAGACCGTTCACGCGTCGCCGGCTGACCCGCGTATCCCGATCGACTTCTTCGTCGGCGAGCCCGGTTTCAACCACATGAAATCGGAGCAGCTGGCAGGCACCCTCCTCTTCAGCCACCGATTCAGCGACGCGATCGAGCTGGTCAGCAACACGCGCTACGTCGACCAGGACGTGGATTATGGCGAGGTGTATGCCTATGGCTTCCCGCCTTACGAAGATCCCGAGCGCACGCTGCTGACCCGCCAGTTCTACGTGCTCGACGAGACCTACCGGGTCCTGAACTCGGACAGCCACGTGAAGTTCAATTTCGACACCGGTCCGCTGGTGCATACCCTGCTGTTCGGCGTCGACTACACCGAGTTCGAGCAAGACCGCCAGGAAGGCTTCTCCTGCCCGGGATTCACGCTGCCGCCGTGCTGGTCATCCAGCCCGCCGCCGCTCGACATCTACAACCCGGTCTACGGACAGCCCTTCGACTTCGGCTTCACCAACGCGTACGAGACGCGCAGCACCCAGCTGGGGTTCTACCTGCAGGACCAGATCCGGATCAGGGACCGGGTCTCGGTCGTGCTGGGCGTGCGCCAGGACGAGGCAACCTCCGAGGCCACCATCAGCCCGAAAGACAAGACCGACGCCACCACGTTCCGGGCCGGCATCATCGGCGAGGTGTACGAGGGAGTCTCGCCCTATTTCAGTTACTCGGAGTCCTTCACGCCCGTGTTCGGCGGCGACTTCTACGGCAATCCGTTCGAACCGCAGGAGGGGCGGCAATACGAGGTCGGCGTGAAGTGGCAGCCGAACCGGAACAGTCTGGTTACCGTCAACTACTTCGACATCGAAGAGAGCAATTTCCTGAGCCAGGATCCCGACAACATCCAGAACTTCATCCAGGCCGGCCGGATCGGCTCGACGGGTTACGAGCTCGAAGCCATCGTCAACCTGGACAACGGGTTCGGCGTCACGGCCAACTACAGCTTCACGGAAGCCGAGGTCCTGGAGGGCACGCAAAGCCATCCCGCCGGCGACCGGGTCGAAGGCATCCCCGAAGACCTCGCGTCACTGTGGCTCACCCAGGCGTTCACCACGAGCGATGTCTTGCACTGGCGCGTTGGCGCGGGCGTGCGGTACGTCGGCGACAAGATCGACTTCGCCCAGCTGCAGCTGACGCCGTCGGTGACCCAGTATGACGCCATGGCAGAGGCGAACTACAAGGACTGGACGTTCGCGCTCAACATCAACAACCTGACCGACGAGGAGTACTGCTCATTCCTCTCCGGTTATGCGTACCCGGATGGCACTTGCTATCCGGGACTGACGCGGACGATCATCGGCACGGTCTCCAAGAGGTTCTGAACGGCGCGCGATGACCGCACGACGACTCGCTGCGGCTCTGGCCTGTCTCGCCGTCGCCGGCTTGCCGACGGGGCTTGCGGCGGCGGACGAACGGGCTGCCGACCTGGTCTTCAGGAACGGCAAGCTGTACACGGTCGATGACCAGGTGCCCGAAGCGTCCGCGCTGGCGGTCCGCGACGGGCGCATCTTCGGACTGGGGCAGGAAGCGGACGTGTCCCGGTGGGTCGGCCCGCAGACGCGGGTCGTGGACCTGCACGGCAGGCTCGTCCTGCCGGCATTCCACGATGCCCACACCCATCCGGTCTGGGGCGGGCTAAGCCATGCCAGGTGCCCCCTATACGACGGCAACTCGCCGGCCGAATACCTGAAAATCATTGCGGCCTGTGCGGCCGAGGATCCGGGTACGGGATGGCTGTACGGCGTCGGCTGGCGGGACGGCCTCTTCACGCCCGATGGCATACCCACGAAGGAGCTGCTCGACGAGATCCTGCCGGACCGGCCAGCGGCATTCGCCAATGTCGGCGGCCACAGCCTCTGGGTCAACTCGAAGGGTCTCGCGGCTGCGGGAATCACGCGCGACACGCCCGATCCCCCGAATGGGCGCATCGACCGCGATGCGCACGGCGATGCCGTCGGGGGATTGCAGGAAGCCGCCGTTGAGATGGTCCTGGCGAAGCTGCCGCCGCCGTCCGCCACCGCACGAGCCCGCGCACTGCTCTATGCGCGCGATCACTTCAACAGCGTGGGTATCGTCGGCTGGCATGACGCGCTCGTGCCGATATCAGGCGATGAGCCCGGGCAGGCGATCCCGCCGGGCGTACCCGAAACCTATGCGGCACTCGTACGCAGCGGCGAACTGAATGGCTACGCCACGCTGGCACTTGCCTGGGACCGGAAGCGAGGCGTGGAGCAGATCCCGGATCTCGCGGCGGCCTCCCGGCGCCTGGGCGAAGCCGGCGTCGAGGCCAGGACCGTAAAGTTCCTGCTCGACGGCGTGCCGGTCCAGCGCACCGCGGCACTCATCGAGCCGTACTCCGACAAGCCCGGCGTTCGCGGCGACCTGCAAGTCGATGAAGCGGTCCTCCGGGAGGCTGCTGTGCAACTCGATGCGCTGGGCTTCCAATTGCATATGCATACGATCGGTGACCGGGCGGTCCGCGCCGCGCTGGATGCCTTCAGCGCGGCGCGCGAACGCAATGGCGCCCGGGATCGACGCCCGCTGATTTCCCACAACAACCTGATCTCCGAGTCCGACCTGGCGCGCGCCGCCGATCTCGGAGTGGTCGCCATCTTCCAGCCGCTGTGGGCCAGCCTGGACGAGTATATGATGCTCGTCGCCGAGCGCGTCGGCACGGAGCGGATGACGCACATGTATCCAGTCGCCAGCCTGATGCGCGCAGGCGGCACCGTGGCGTACGGATCCGATTGGCCGGTGGGCCCCGCCAATCCGCTGGAGGGGATCGAAGTGGCGTTGACCCGGCGCCACACCGGCGCAACCGAAGGCGCGCGCCTCGCACCCGACGAGCGCATCACGCTCGCCCAGGCGATCCGTAACTACACGCTGAACTCCGCGTTCGCCCTGCGCAAGGACGCCGTGAGCGGGTCGCTCACGGTGGGCAAGAGTGCTGATCTCGTCGTACTCGACCGGGATCTCTTCAACATGCCCGAGAACGAGATTGCGAAGACGCGCGTTCTATTCACCCTGTTTGCGGGCAAGCCGGTCTACGGCAACCTCGAAGGCCTCGCGGCGCCGGTCAATCCATGACGCTGCAGGCCGCCGCGGCAATCGCCAGCTATCCCAAGCTGTTCATCGGTGGCGCCTGGGTTTCGCCCGAGGACGGTGGACTGCTCGAGAGCATCGATCCATCGAGCGGCAAACCCTGGGCGCTCGCCGCCTTTGGCGGCCCCCGGGACATCGACAAGGCGGTGGCCGCCGCCCGGCAGGCGTTCGGCGCATGGAGCAGGCTCGCGGGCCATGAGCGCGCCGCCATGCTGCGCCGGTTCGCGGACATCTACCGCGATCGGGCGGGCGAGCTCGCGGTGCTCGACACGCGCGACTCGGGCCGGGCATTGCGCGAATCGCGCGCCGACATAGGCGGACATGCGACCGCCTACCATTGGTACGCCTCGCTCGCCGACAAGAACAGCGGGCGGACGATACCGATCGACGAGTCGGTCCATGCGTTCACCACGCGCGTCCCGGTCGGCGTGGTCGGCGCGATCACTCCCTGGAACGTGCCGCTGATGGCGGCGCTCTGGAAGCTGGGCCCTGCCCTCGCCGCCGGCTGCACCGTGGTACTCAAGCCGGCCGAGCAGACGCCCGTGTCCTCCCTCGAGCTCGGGCGGATCGTCGAGCAGGCCGGCATCCCGGCGGGCGTCGTCAACGTCGTGCCGGGATATGGCCGCAACGGGGCCGGTGAGCGCCTCGTGACGCATCCCGACGTGCGCAAGATCGCTTTCACCGGCGAGGGCGATACCGCGCGCGCGATCCTCCGCGCCGGGGGCGACACGTTCAAGCGCTTCACCTTCG
>Ga0157380_10000528_pt1 | contig 23495 bp, 20 predicted proteins | sample S35metaG_FD_119757 | JGI IMG/M metagenome (GOLD analysis project Ga0157380, IMG submission 119757) | Switchgrass rhizosphere microbial communities from Kellogg Biological Station, Michigan, USA - S3-5 metaG | ecosystem: Host-associated > Plants > Roots > Rhizosphere > Soil | place: USA...
CAGGCCGGCAGCTTGATCGGCAATGACGAAGCCGCCGTGTCAGCGCCAAGTGTGGCGTGGAGCATCGTAGGGGCCCCTGGGCTGCACGGGAAACCGCCAGAACATGGCATGGTGCGCTTCCGGTCCGGTCGACTTCGGAGCGATCTTCGGCAGGCGCGGCGGCTCGCCCGAGCCTGAACCCGCCCACGACGGCAGCTCGTACTTCGGCCACCGACACGGCTCGGCCTGGACCATGCGCGCCAGCGCGTCGGAAGCGTCCACGCAGGAATAGGTCCTGGCAGCGAGCACGTTCGGGGACTGCGCGGTTCCGGCAGGCGCTGGCAGCGATTGGGCGCCGATGGTCGAGGGCCATGCGACTGCTGAAAGGCCCAAGCAGATGAATACGCGGTGACTGTCCATCTCGAGCGCCAGGGAGATGCCGCGAGGATAGGCCATGCTCTGCGTGCCGCAAGCGGACACCTCCCGGGAGATCCCCGCTTCTATGGAAGACGGGACCGCTGTGGCTCACTAGACTCACCGCAAGCGCTCCTGCGTTCGCGTCCATCCGGGAGGTGTCGAATGGCAACTCAAAGGCAGCCGGTCGATGCATCGGGCCGTCCGGTCGAAGGCGCCGACTGGATCGTGGCCGCGAGCGAGGCCTTCGAAGGATGGCGGAAGGCGTCCGACATGAAGGAGTTGTCGAGAGCCGCGGCCATCCTGAACGGAGCGTCGCCCCGGATGATCATGGATCCCGAGCGCACGCACCTCGCGGCGGCGATCTCGGAGGCGCTGCTCAACGTGAGCATCGCCCAGCGGCGCCCCGACGTGCTCGACTTCGCGATCGGGCTGATGAAGCGCGAGCGGTCGTTCGTCGACGGCACGCTCGACATCGCGGGGGCAGCGCTGCTGGCCACCCATCTTGCCGGCCTGCTGGCGGAGCGGTTCTACGTCGCCGGAGCGCTCGAGGATCTCGCCGCCGCGCTCGACCTGTACCGCAGCTACGAAGAGTACGTGCAGTCGTTTCCCCACTCCTTCGACGCCCGCGAGCGCGCCTTGTTCTGGTGGGGCTACGGCAAGGCGCGGCAGAACAAGGCGGATGTCGCCAAGCAGCGCGCGGAGCTCGTCGCCGCGGCGGAGTGCCTGGCCAAGGCCGCGGATGCTCTCGACGCACGATCTGCATTCGGCCGTCAGATCCGCGGCGACCTCGCGGTCGCCCAGCTCGAGCTGCACAACGCGCAAGGCGACGGCAGGAATTCGAGTCGCGAGTTTCGCGATCGGCTCGAGCACGCCATCGACACCTTGCGCGGCCTCTCGCAGAGCGCAACGACCGAGATCGAGCGCGGCAGGTGGTCGCAGAACCTGGCCATCGCGCTGCGCCAGCGCTCCGAGCTCTGGCCCGCGCAGGATCAGCGCCGCCAAGCCGACCTGCGCGAGGCGCTGGCGGCGACCGAACAGGGATTGCAGGCGCACCGGAAACCTGCGCGCGACAAGTGAGCGAGTGGGACGAGGTTCCCCTGCTCGTCAGCAAGGCAGAGCTGCTCCGCCTGCTCGCGGGCAATCGCATCGACGCTGAAGTCGAAGCGGCGCACGTCGCGGCGATCGACGCTGCGCGGCGCACCGGCCACGTGGACTTGCTGGAGGTCGCTGGCAACTGGCAGCGGCTGCTCGGCGACGCCGGGCGCTGGCGCGAAGCTGCAGCGGCGGGCGACGCCGCGCTCTCGATGCTGGAACAGCTGGTCGAAAGCCAGCCGCACCAGCACTACAAGCAGGTCTACCTGCGCAGCGCAGGTCATCTTGCCGGGAACACCACGGTCGCCCGCGTGCGCGCCGGCGACGTCGATGCTGCCGTGCCGACGCTCGAGCGCGCGCTCGCGGTGCTGTGGCGGCAGCGCTACCTCGGCCCGCGCAGGGTGGCGAGTCGGCTCGTCGCCGCCGGAGCGGCGGAGCTGGCGAAGCGCTATCTCGCCCTTGTCGCCGACGCGCGCGCGGTCGATGCCAGCGACGCCGCGCTGCGCTCGGCCGACGACGAGCTCGCGAAGCTGCAGCCGGAAATCGACGCCGTGCTGGGGTCGAGCGGGCCGGGTCCGGCTGCGGCGGACGCGCCGGAACCACGATCGACGGCGCCTTCGCTGCACCTCGTCACTTCAGCGAGCGGATCGATCGCCCTGCTGCGCGACTCCGAAGGCCACGTCACGTCGGTCGATCTCCCCGACGCCGGACCCGACGCGCTCGATCGCATGGCCGCGCGGTTTCGCGAAGAGGTCGTGTCGGAAAGGGCAGACGAAGACCAGGCCCACGCGGCGATCCACGAGATCGTGGCCTGGCTCGAAGACGCAGTGCTGCGCCCGCTCGAAGGGCCGATCGCCGAATCGATGGCCGGTCGCGTCGCAGGCGAAGCCGATGTTCTCCGGAAGGCTCAGCAAGCGTTGACCGTCGTCGCGACCGGGCCGTTTGCCGGACTGCCGTTGCACGCCGCCAGGCTGAGCGATGGCCAACCGGCCTCGACGCTCGGGCTCGCCTATGCGCCCGCGCTCGCCGCGCTCGACGACGGCATCGCTCGCCTCGATCCGCTGACCGGCGTGCTGGTCGTCGCGGATCCGAGGACGCCGGGGCAACAGCCGCTCGAGGGAGCGAGGCAGGAGCGCGAAGCGCTCGCGGCGATCTGGCCCCATGCCGTCGTCCTCTCCGAAGACTCGGCGACGCGGTCGGCGGTGAGCGCTGCGATCCGGGACGCTGCGCTGATCCACCTCGCGTGCCACGGAACGACCGACGACATCGAGCCGCTGCACAGCGCCGTCGCGCTCGCCGACGGCGACTTCAGCATGCGCCATGTCCTCTCGTGCCCGTTGCGACGCGGCTGCGTGGTCGTGCTGTCCGCGTGCCAGACCGCGGTGCACGACACGTCGGTTCCGGACGAGGCGATGAGCCTCGCCGGCGGTTTCCTCGCCGCCGGCGCCGCGGCGGTCGTCGCGTCGCTGTGGCCGATCCCGGACGAGCCGACCGCGACGTTGATGCGCGCCTTCCACGAACGGCTGCGCGCGGGCTGGCCGCCGGCGCACGCGCTCGGCGTCGCACAGGGCGAGATGGCCGCGGGGCGCTTGACCGACGCTCGCGACGGCGAGGACTGGCGGCGTCCGTACTTCTGGGCCGGATTCGCCGCGCTCGGCGCGGCCGGTGCTGCCTTCGCGGACGCGAGGCCCGGCTCGGCGCGACGCTCAGCCGAAGGCGGCCGCACGCGATCGCGCGCTACGGTGCGATCTGCGCCGTGACGTCGCCGTAGAACAGGTACGAATAGAAGGTCGGCGAAGTCGCGCCGTGCGCCTCGCGCACCGCGCGCAACGCCTCGCCGATCGGCTCGTGCCGCTTGAAGATGCGCTCCAGCAGCGCGACCGCGACGACGCCGGCATCCTCGTCGTCGACCGACCACAGCGGCGCGATGAAGCCGCCGAACTGGCGGGAGAGGAACGCATCGGCCCAGCCGCCGACTTCGCCGAACACCGCGCCCACCGATCCCACTTCGCACGCGTTGAAGAAGACGAGCGTGCGGCAGGCGCGGCCGAGCCTGACTTCCGGCCGCTCGACCTCGGATGCAGTCAGCTCGCCGTCCTCCAGCGCGATGTTGGCCTGGATCGCCGCCTCGGGCGTGAACTTGCCGTGGCCGGCGAAGTGCAGGACCGCGATCGACTCGGGCGGCGGCTCGGTCTCGAGCAGCTTGAGCAGCGCCGCGCGCGTGCCGTCTTCCCGGTGCGCCGAGAAGTCGCGGACGAGCAGCTCGGATTCGGCCTGCGCGCGCTGGAGCACGCGGTTCACGCTGCGGTAGTTCGGCGCGATCGTGTAGATGCGCCCTGCCGGCAATTCGTTGCGCATGTAGCCGTCGTAGGCCTTCAGCCAGCGTGCCACCGCGTGCTTGAGCGCGAGCGGCGGATGGATCTCGCTTTCGTCGTCGCGCACGGGCCGCAGCAGCTCCCACGGCATGTGCGGCTCGTCGGTGACGAACTGGATCGCGAGCGGCCGCCGGTAGTGGTCCCACAGCGCCCAGTAGACGGCGCGAAACGTCGCCGGAGCGAGCTTCCACAGGCGCGTGCCGAAGCCGTCGAGGGTCCGGGTGTGCTCGCCGCGCACGAGGACGGCGAACTCCTTGAACAAAGCCGTCGCCTCGGCGGCGGGGCTGCGCTCGAGCTCGATGTCCTCTTCGAGCCTCGCCGGCAGCCCTTCGAACCGCGGCGTGACGACCAGCCAGCGCAGCCGGCCGGGCTTGTCCTTGTCGAGCTTCGAGATGTGAACGGTGAGATCGGGCTGTGCCGCGTGGGGCTCGACGGCGACGAAGCCGGGATGGATCGGTGCGACTGCAGGGCGCAGGTCCTTTCCCGCCTCGAAGGTCCGTGTCGCCGAGCCGCAGAAGCGCGTGCCGTGCATGAACGTCGCGATCACGACGATCCGGGCGCCCGGCGGGCACTGGCGCACCGTGGCGTTGAAGCGCGCCGGGATCGAAGCCGCGTCGCGGCGCATGGTGACGATCGCTTCGGTCGACTCGAAGTCGAGCAACTCGCATTGCAGATGCACGCTGAGGTCGAGCGATTTCCAGTCCGAGGGAAGCACGCCGAACGCGAGCGGGCCGCCCTGCGTGTGGTCGACCGCCTCGCGCAACAGGTCCACCGTGAGAACGACCTCGGCACCGGGCAGCAGCGGCCGGTCGGCATCGATCGACGGCTGCCGGACCGGGGTCGTGCCCTCGCCTTCGAGAACGGCCGGTGCGCGCGATGGCGAAGCCGAAACGGGCAGCTCGAGTTCCGGTCCCGGCGACGGCCCGAGCTCCACCCATTCGCGCGACGCGGGGCTCGCGCGCGTGCGACCCCTCAACCGCGTCGTTGTCGTGGCGGCCAGCAAGATGCCGACGCTCTTCGGACGACCGTAAGCGTCGACGTGGACATAGCGGTCGATGCTGGGTGCCCGCGCCAGGAGACGCCACTGTCGATCGATCGCCGGCGGCGCGACCGTGTCGTCCGTCTTCGTGCTGCTGTATTCCCTGCGCAAGTCGAGCACGCTCTCGAGCGGCTCCGTCAGGTGCGTCGTCCCGCTGTCCAGCGCCCGGCGCAACTGCGGCCACTGCAGCAGCTCGTCCGGCGAGAACGCGCACAGGTATGCCCCGCCCAGGCAGCGGACCACGATCCACCGAGCCGTGGTCGAGCGGATCCGATCGAGCGCTTCACCCAGCGGCATCGACGAGTCGATGACGACGAGCTCCGCCGACCAGGCGACGCGCGGTGCGAGCAGAAGGCTCAGCGGCGGCTGGTTCGTCGTCGTGCCGTACGGGCGGTCTGAAATGCTCATGGCGCCACCACCACGACGAGGTCGGTCACCGGACTCGCTCCTTCGGCTTCGATCCGGACGCGCCACGTGCCGGGCGCGACGTCGAGCTCGACCGACTGCCAGCCCGGCTCGCGCGCGCGCCGCAGCGGCTCGTTCAGCGTCGCACCGCTGGCGACATCGGTGAGGCGCGCGGTGATGACCGGGTTGCCCTCGCTGGCGCGGGCGCGCACGACGAGCGGCTCGCCGGGCAGCACGACGTCGTCGAGGTCCATCGTCAGCGCCGTCGGCGGCACGGCACGGAAGCGCGACAGGTCGATGTCGGCCTGCGTCAGGACGCCCTTGACGTTGGCGAGCGCGCCATCGGCGTTCTGCAGCGAGCCGTGCATCTCGGCCGCGTAGACCTCGCGCCGCGCGTCGGACAGCTCGAGCGGCGTCGCCGACACGCGCGGCACCGTGCCGTCGCCGCCCATGTCCTTGCCCTCGTAGCTGCGCAGCAGCTCGACCTTGCCGCCGCGCGCGGACACCGACTGGTTCGTCGGCTGCTCGATGCCGACGACCGGCACCAGCCGGTAGCCGCGCTCGCGGTACGCGGCGTCGCGCGCGTTGGCCGCTTGCGCGTCCTCGATCTCGCTGTGGAACTTGCGCGCGTCGAGAGCCTGGTCGGGCCGCACCTCCGGCAGCGCGCCGGCTGCGGCCGCAGCCGCGACGCGCTCGAGCGATGGCCCACCCGTGTCGATGCACGGATACGTCGGCAGCAGCTGGTACGCCGACGGCAACGAGCGCAGCAGCGGCGACAGGTCGAGGCCGAGCGGGCCGATGCCCTTCTTCATCCCGTGGACGAGGAAGTCGACCGCGTTGAGCGAGCCGCGGTGCGGCGTGCCGAGCGTGATCAGCGTCCGCGTGTGCTGCCAGCCGCCGAGGCACTCGAGGAAGTAGCGCGCGACGAGCCCGCCCATCGAGTGACCGACGAGCACCAGCCTGGCGTCGGCCGCACCCGACGTCGCCCGCCACTGCTGCAGCCACGCCATCGCCTGTTGCTCGAGTCGCCTGGCGTTGACGCGGTTGTCGAGCCGCCAGTCGTACGGGAACGGAAAGTAGTTCTGTCCCGCCTTCAGCCCGAGCTGGGCGACGAGGTACTGCTCGATCCGCGTGTAGCCGTCGATCTTGATCAGGCCCGGAACGATCGTGGCATCGGGCACGAGCCGCGGCGCCGTCACTCCGTCGGCGCCGCCGGCGCGATCGAGCTCGAGCTCCTTGATCGAGCCGCCGAGCGAACCGACGGTGCGCCAGATGGCACCCGCCGACGGACTCCAGACTTCCTTGCCCTTCGCATTGGCGAGGACGCTGCCGGTGATGCCGGGCAACAGCACGACGACATCGCGCAAGCTCATTGCGAATCTCCCCTCGCGTCGAGGCTCGCAACGATGGTACGCCCCGCCCTGTCGAGAGTCACGCGCGCGAGGCGACCGAGCAGCAGAATACGCGACAGCCGTGACGACTTCTCGAGCGAGTGTCCGGATCGCGTGGTCCGACGGCGCGCTCGTGTCAGCGGAGGTGCGAGAACCATGGCTCCCGTGGACCCCGTTGCCCTGGTCGGACTGCTGGTGGCGCTGGTCGCCCTGGTCATCGCGATCCAGAACCTGCGCATCGCCGACATCGCCGCCCGCAACGACGTCCTCGGCGACGTTCGTGCATGGGGAGGCGAAGTCATCGACCTCCTCTCCGAGGCCGAGGAGCTGTGCCAGCTCGATCCGAGTCGCCTCCCGGACGATGACCTCTTCCAACGCCGCTCTGCGTTGATCTGTCGCACGTCAGCCTTGTGGGATCGAGGCAGGTGCTTCTTCCACAACGCGGATCGCGAGCTGCACGGAGTGCAGAAGCCGGAAGCGTTTCGTGGCCTTCGGCCGCCGATCCTTGACCTGGTCGCGCTTTCGCATGGGCTTGCCACGGGCATCGACACGAGCGGCGCCGGCCGGCAACGCAGAGCGCTTGCCTTCCTGCGAATCAGGCGAGAGTTCGTGTCGACGATCCAGAAGGCGACGTCGTTTTCCGATGCGCCGGGGACGGTCAAGAAGTACGAGGCCTATCTGGGCGGGATCGAGGTGCAGCCGCTCCCGCACGACATTCGCGTTCTCGCCAACGCCGAGGACAAGGGATTCGAACTGACGTTCGACAAGTCGCTATCGCTCGACAGTGGCGGGCCGCCCGGACGACTCGCAGAACACCAGGGATCGCCGACCTGACGCGGGCCGCTGATTCTCTGCGGCGCCACCGCAGCGTCAAGGGCTCGCTTTGGCCGGCCTCGCGCGGAATTCGCAGGCGCGGCGGCGAACGCTCAAGACGCCCGCTCGCCCAACGTATCGGCGGCTCTCGCCCCGCGCCTGCCCAACGGCTTGGCAGGTCCTGCAGTCGTGTCGCGGCGCGTCTGCCGCTCGAGCTCGCCGTTGATCTCGGCGCCGAGGAGAACCGAGTAGGCCGAGAGGAGGAACCAGGCGAGCACGAGCACGATGGTTCCGACTACGCCGTACGTGTGCTGAACGATCTGCGCGCCGCCGACGACCCACGCCAGCACGGCCGATCCGGCGAGCCACAGCACGGTCGCGATCATCGCGCCCCAGCTCACCCACGACCACTTCGGCGGTGTCCGACTCGGCGCGAAGCGGTAGAGCGCGAGCAACGCGAGCCAGAAGACAGCGCCCACGGCGGCCCAGCGCGCGTGGAAGATGAAACGCTGCACGCCCGGATCGAGCCCCAGCGAGCCGGACACGACCGCGACGCCCATGAGCAGCGACGCGATGCAGAAGGTCGCCACGATCACCAGTGCTGCCAACGCGACGGCGACGAGCGTGCGGACCAGCAGCGATCGCCGCTCCTTCTCGCCATAGGCGACGTTCAGCGCGCGCACGAGCGCCCTGCTTCCGACCGACGTTCCCCACAACGTCACCAGCAACCCGCCCGCGATCCCGAGACCGAGCTGCGGCCGATCGACGCCGGCGAGCCCTTGCAGCAGGGCGACCAGCAGCTGACCGGCGTGCGGCTGCAGCTGATGCTCGAGGAAAGCGAACTGCGCTGCGATCTGTTCGCGATCGAAGGCGAGCGCATAGAGGCCGAACAGGCTCAGCAGCCCGGGAAACGCGGCGATGAGCGCATAGAAGGCGACGCCGGCCGCCGTGATCGACAGGTTGTCGTCGGCGACGCGCCGCCTCACCCGGGCCAGGACGTCGCGCCAGCCCGAGGGCGGGATCTCGCCGGGACTCGCTGCTTCGCGCCCGCGCCCCGGCGCCGTCTTCGCGCGCTGTTTCGCCACCACTCCATTCTTGCTGCACACGGACGGTTTCGCCGCGTGCCTGCGAGAAGCGAAGTCGACCTACACGCAGGCACGCATGCGGATGGCAAGGCCGCGTCGTCGCGGAGGCCAGACTGCGGCGGCCGCAAGGCACGAGCACGAGCACGCAGAACGCGCCCGCGGACGAACCCGCGTCGCCGAAGCCTGAAACCACTTCCACAAGGAGCCGCCATGGCACTCGACACCACCACCCACCGCCCGATGGTCACGGGCCTGTTCCGCGATCGCGACAGCGCCGAGCGCGCCTACAACGAAGTCGCCGCGCGCGGCTACGGACGCGACGACGTCAATGTCGTCATGAGCGACGAGACGCGGCGCCGCCACTTCGCGGACGACGGCGCGACGACGACCGAGCTCGGCAGCAAGGCGGCGCAGGGCCTCGGCGTCGGCGCCGGCGTCGGCGGCGCGATCGGCGCCACGCTCGCCGCGATCGCCGCGGTCGGCACGTCGCTCGTCCTGCCGGGGCTCGGCCTCGTCGTCGCCGGCCCGCTCGCCGCGGGGCTCGCGGGTGCGGGCGCGGGCGGCATCGCCGGCGGTCTCGTCGGTGCGCTGATCGGTGCCGGCATTCCGGAGGAACGCGTCAAGCACTACGAGCAAGGCATCAAGGAAGGCGGCATCGTCATGGGCGTGTCGCCGCGCTCCGACGACGACGCGCGCTACTTCGAGGACCGCTGGACGGCGCATTCCGGCCAGCACGTGATCGGCACCGGCGTCGGCGCGGCCGGCGGCGCCGTCACCGGCGCTGCGGTCGGCAGCGTCGCCGGTCCGGTCGGCACGGCGGCAGGCGCCGCGGTCGGCGCAGTCGCGGGCGGTCTCGCCGGCAAGGGCGCCGCGGAAGTGGTCAACCCGAAGGAAGGCGACCACCTCAGCCACCACCATCTCGCCACCGGTGTCGGTGCCGGCGGCGGCGCCGCGACGGGCGCTGCGCTCGGCGCGGCGGGCGGCCCGATCGGGATGGCCGCCGGCGCGGCGGTCGGCGCGGTCGCCGGCGGCCTGGCAGGCAAGGGCGCCGGCGAGGTCGCGAATCCGAAGCGCAGCGACGACCTCGGCGAGCATCACCTCGCCGAAGGCGTCGGTGCCGGCGGCGGTGCGGCGGCCGGCGCAGCGATCGGCGCCGCAGGCGGGCCGGTCGGCATGGCGGCGGGTGCCGCGATCGGTGCCGCCGCCGGTGGCGCTGCCGGCAAGGGCGCGGGCGAAATCGCGAATCCGAAGCCGGAAGACAAGCCGCGCGTCTAGCGATCGTTCAGCCGGGCAGCGCAGGCGTGCGTTGCCCGGCCTGGCGCAGCCCATGGCGGGCGGCGCCGCGAACGCGCCGGCATCGCCTTCACAGCAGGCGGATGTCGTCGGGAATGCGGTCCCAGCGATCGTGCAGGCCGTCTTCGTACTTCAGCGGCGCTGCGGCCAGCTCGTCGGGGTCGAGGTCGTCGAGCGTCAGGACGTGGATGCCGTAGAACTTGCCGCGACCGAGGTCGCCCCAGGCATAGATCCCGTTCCCGCAGCGCTTGCAGAAGAAGTAGTGAAAGCGCGGCGCGCTCTGCCCGCGCGCGATCCACGTGTACTCGGACAGGAGCCCGGGATCGGAGAGCAGCGCGAAGTCCCCCTCCTTCAGGATGACGTGCCACATCCGCTGCTTGACGCAGATCGTGCAGTTGCACTTCCCCGTGCCCTTGTCGAGGTCGAACGCCGCGGTGAAGCGGCAGTCGCCGCAGTGGCAGCTTCCGTGGTACGTCTTCATCGTCACGACAGGCCCTCCGTGGTGCGTGGACCGCCCGATGATGCAGCGGCGGTTGTCGACGAGCCGCGTGCGCCCTGAGCCCCCTCTTCGCCCCTGTTCGGGCGAGTTCCTTCGTGCGCGACGGCGGCACACAATGCCCGCCACATCAAGCAGGGAGGTCCAATGGCAGCACCGGTTCGCGCGTTCGTGGTCGCGGTCGCTTGCTCTCTGGGTGTACTCGCAGGCTGCGACCTGATCGGAGCCTTCTCGGATTCGTCGCAGCACAGTGGGCCGATCGCGGCGGAAGTCGAGGCAGCGCTCGGCAAGAAGCCGACCGTGTTCTTCGCGGGCAAGGGGCAGGCGATGGCGGTGACCATGGCGTTCATGGAACCGCCCGAAGCGACGCTGCCCGAGATCGAGAAGGTCGCCCGGGCCGCGGTCGTTCACGAGCTCAAGGACGACCCGGGCATGCTGATGATCCAGGTCATGTTCCTGAAGCTCGACAAGCCCTCCTGACTCGCGCTCTCGTCGAACTCGCGCTGCACCGCTGACCGGGATCACCGCGACGATCAGGACCGTCCGAGCGTCACGGCTGCTGGCGAAACTGTTTCTTCCACAACGCCGGCAGTTCAGAAGCCACCGCGGGCGGCGGCGCGCCGATCAAGGTGGTCTTGCCCTTCTGATAGACCGTCCCGTACAGAACGCCCTGCTCGGCGGAGTACAGGAACACCGCGTTGTTGTCGGCGCAATCATGGCTCTTGCACGAGCTCAGGTGCACGAAGTCGGTGCCTGCCACCGTGACGCGCTTGTTCTGCGGAGCGGGGCCGTCGAGGCGCGCGAGCCACTGTTCACGCGCCAACGGGCCGAGCGTCTTCAGGTAGAGCGGCTTGACCTTGGGACTGAGCAACACGAGGTTGGCATCGAGGTCGTACAGATCGGGCTTCTTGCCTTGCGACCACGCCGGTGCGCTGCAGGCCAGGGCGAGCAACGCGGAGCAGATCATGGCTTGCTTCAAGGGTTGGCGTCTCATCGTGATCCCCTCGGAGGCGCCGTGGCGACCACCGCCTCGGGCTCGTGACACGGTATCGACGAGCACGTTACCGGCCCGTTACCGCACGCGGGCGACCCGTTCACTCGGCGAAATCCAGCCGGCCCGCGTCACGTCATCGCGGACGCGCGCCGAGCAGCCGCGCCGGCAGGAACAGGATCGCGCGCAGCAGCGCGAACAGCGCGTCGAACGTGATGCCGAGGAGCCGGAACGGCAGGCTCAGCAGCCAGAGCAGCGGCCACAGCACCAGGACCGCCAGCGCGAGCGGCCAGCACAGCATGAAGAGCACGCACCACACGATGAGACCGAGCACGACGTTCATGGCGTTTCCCCGGCTCTGCGGAAGGAACCGGTGTCGGCATCGACGACGCCGTCGTCGAGCGGCAGCACGACCCAGAGCAGCACGTAGGCGGCGATGCCGGTGCCGCCGCAGAGCGCGAAGGCGGCGAAGATCAGTCGCCAAAGCCAGGAGGGCAGACCGGTGCTCTGCGCGAGCCCGCCGCACACGCCGCCGAGCCAGCGGTCGCTGCGGCTGCGGCGCAGCGCGCGCAGCCAGCGCCCGAGCGAATCGCCATCGGCGGCCGGCACCGAATCGCGCAGGCAGCGCGCCTTCGCGCTCGCGAACTCGGCATCGGAGAGGGCGCCGCTGCGATGCAGCGCGGCGAGGCGTTCGAGGTCGTCGGCGAGTCCCATGGCGTGTCCTCCTGATGGCGACGGATCCAATCTAGGGGCGCCGCGCTGCGACGACAAGGCCGATGCGACGAACCGAAGCTCGCGCGGAATGGAGCGCACGTGCAGGCGATCGGTGGCGCCGCGAGGGGGCGCGTCACCGCGCCGCGAGCTGCAGGATCGCCTCGACGACCGGCGCGCTGTCGCCACACCACCAGAAGTGGTCGGCGCCTTCGAGCGGTCGCCACACGGCGCCGGCGATGTGCTGCGCGAGATGCTCGCCCGCTTCGAAGCGAACGGCGCGATCGCCGCGCCGGTGCATGACGAGCGTCGGCACGGCGATGCGGGCGAGGTCGGCACGCAGGTCGGCGTCGCGCAGGCCGCGGAGGATCGTTTCGAGTCCGCCGGGAGACGCGGCATGCCGCACGAGGCGGGCCCACCAGGCGCGCAGTGCGGGATCGTCCTGCTCGCTCGGCGCGAACGTCTCGATCCCGACCGGGCCGCCCCATCCGGCGACGAGCCGCTGCAGCCAGACGTCGTACGCCGGCGCGGGAAGCGCCCACGGATAGTCGGGCGCCGCCGAGCCGCGCGCGAGCGCTCCGAACAGGCACAGGCCCTCGACCCGATCCGGGCGATCGATCGCGAGCCGCATCGCGCCGAGCCCGCCTTCGGACGATCCGAACAGCCATGCGCGCGGCACGCCTGCGTGGTCGAGGATCGCCGCGATGTCGGCGGCGATCGCGGCGGGCGTGCTCGTCGCGCCCAAGCGCTCGGACAACCCGACCCCGCGGCGATCGAAGAGGATCACCCGGAACCGCTCCGCCAGCGCCTCGACGCACGCGCGCAGGCGAGGATGCTCGAGCGCGATCTCGATGTGGCAGACGAACCCGGGCGCGATCACCAGGGTCCGCTCGCCTGACCCGAGCGTCGTGTAGGCGACGGCGCCGAGGCCGCCTTCGGCGAAGCGCACGCACGGCCGCTCGATGCGATGCGACGCGAGCCGCTTCAGGTCTTCGGTGATGCGCAGGTACGCCTGCTCGGTGCCCGGGCCGGGCGGGATGCCGAACTCCGCGCGCAGGAGCTCGGCGCAGCGCGCGTACGCGGCCTCGACTCCGGCGCTGTGGACCTGCAGCGCGTGCAACTGCATCAGCAGGACGTGGCTCGGCTCGCGGTACGCGTCGAGCGCGATCAGCGCTTCGGCGAGCTCGAGCGCGGGCGCGAACTCGCCGCGCCGACCGAGCGCGTCGACCAGCCGCTCGAGCAGGCGCGCGAGCAGGTGCTCGTGCTCGATCGATGCTGCCCTCAGCCAGTCGTCGAACGCCTCGGACCCGAACGCGATGCCTTGCAGCCATGGCCGGCGCGCCCGTGCGACCCATTCGCGGGCTTCGAGCAGCGTCTTCTCGTCGACAGTCGCCGCGGTCACGGCGCGGCGCGCGAACTGCGCGAAGCGAAGCGCATCGACCGCGACCGCGCCCTCGACGAGCGCGATGCACTCGTTGTCGGTCGCCACGATCCTGGTGCCGACCGCTTCTTCGATGGTGTAGAGGAGCCTGCGCAGCCGCGTGCGCGCCTGCGTTTCGTCGGCATCGGGCCAGAGCATCGCCGCCAGGTGCGGCCGCGGCACGGGCCCGGCGTTGAACGCCAGATAGGCGAGCAACGCGACGGCGCGCTTCAGCGGCAGTCGCGCTTCGCGTCCCCGCACGAGGGCGCGCGGGACGCCGAGGACCTGCAGCTCCAGCACGGCGGAGGGCGGGCGCGGCGGCATCGGCGGTTTATAGCGGGACGGCGCGCGGTTGCACAGGGACGCCCAAGGGACGGTCGCTTCGTAGGGTGTCCATCCACGTTGCACGAGGAGATCGCGATGCGCAGACTGCTCACGTTCGTCTACGGCCTGGCCGCGTACGTCGCGTGCCTCGCCACCCTGCTGTACCTGATCGGCTTCAGCGGCGACCTGCTCGTGCCCAGGTCGGTCGACCGCGGCGCGGACGGCTCCGCGCTCGAGGCCGTGCTCGTCGACCTGCTGCTGCTGGCCGCGTTCGGCGTCCAGCACAGCGTCATGGCGCGGCGCGGCTTCAAGGACTGGTGGACGCGCGTCGTGCCGCCGGCCGTCGAACGCAGCACCTACGTCGTCGCGACATGCGCCGTGCTGGCGCTGCTGTTCCGCTTCTGGCTGCCGATCGAGGCGCCCGTCGTGTGGCGCGTCGAGCCCGCCGTCGCCGCGGCGCTGCTGTGGACGGTGTTCGCAACCGGTTGGCTGCTGGTGCTCGTCAGCACCTTCCAGATCGACCACTTCGAGCTCTTCGGGCTGAAGCAGGTCCTTGCCGGCGTCGCAGAGCGCCCCGCACCCGAGGCGCGGTTCAGGACGCCCTTCCTCTACCGCTACGTGCGCCACCCGCTCTATGCGGGGCTGCTGCTCACGTTCTGGTCGGTGCCCGTCATGACGGCCGGAAGGCTCCTGTTCGCGCTCGGCTGCACCGTCTACATCCTGATCGGCATCGCGTTCGAGGAGCGCGACCTCCTGCGCGAGTTCGGCGAGCGGTACCGCGCGTATCGAGAGCAGGTCGGCATGCTCGTCCCGCAGCCGCGATCGGCGCGCGAAACGACGAGCACCTGAGGAACATGCAGACGGCGGACAAGGCACAGCGGCGACGCCGGTCGGGCCCGGTCGCACGCGACGCGTTTCAGCCTGCCGCGCTGGCGGTGAACTGCGGCCCCACCGTTCGAAGAAACCGCTCACGGGCGGCCGCATCGAGCTCGCTCGTCTCTTGAATCAGCCGGGCGTTGGCGCGGGCAACGTACTGGTCTGCCGATGGGTCGCCTGCTGCGCGAAGAACCTCGGCGCAGGTGAGCAACACCTCCAGTGGCTCACCTAGATAACCTCCCGACGCCACGTAGCGAAGCACGGGGGCGATCGCCTCGTGCGCCTCGGCAACCGAGCTCGCGAGAGCCAGCCGGGCGACGAGCGCCTGGGCTTGCGCAACCAACTCCGCGTCGCGGCCCATCTGCGCGTACCGCAGCGCATCGTCGGCACGAGCGGCGGCCAACCGGTCCTCGCCGCGCGCCGCATGCACCTTGCTTTGCAGGCAGAGCAGCCTCGAGCGCCACTGATCGGAATCGTGATCCGGAATGCGCTGCAGCGCCTGCTCGATGGATGCGAGGGCTTCCTTGTCGTCGCCGAGGGCGAGCTGCGTGCGTGCGATCCCGATCCACGCCGTCGACACATCTCGCGCGGATGTGTGCGCCCGGCAGGTGGCGAGCGCCGCCCGGTAGTCGTGCAACGCGCGGGCGAAATTCCCGGTTCGCAGCGCGAGCTCGCCGAGGTTGCTCAGGGTCACGGGCACGTAGTACTCGTGCAGCATCGAGCGCGCCAGCTCCGACGCGGCCTCCAGGTGAGTCCCCGCGCGGCCATAGCATCCTTCGTGCATGAGGATCCTGCCGAGCGTGTGCTGTGCATCGAGCTCACGCACCTTGTAGCCGTGCGAGCAGGCCAGCTCGAGAAGCGTGCCGGCTTCGGCGCGCGCTTCTGCCAGATCGCCGACGAGCATCAGGGACTGTGCCCGCATGCTTCGCACCAAGGCCTCCATGGCGAGATCCCCGGCTGCCTTCGCCAAGGCGATGGCCCGGGGGGCGGACGCGATGACCGACGCCCAGTCGTCCCTGAACGCATCGAAGTGGATTCGACTCGCGGCGGCGTGCGCGCGATGCGCCGGACTTGCGCTGCGCTGCGCGAGCTCGTCGAGCTCGGCGATGTCGGTCGCCCGTTCGGCATGCCGTTCCTGGACGTGGTGAATCGCGGCGCGGTGGCTCACCAGCTTGAATCGCGTGTCCGCGTCGGTCGGCGCGAGCGCCAGTGCACGGTCGACGTACGCGAGTGCGGAATCGATGGCGAATCGGTCCAGGGCTGCAGATGCGGCCTCCGAATACATGGCTGCCGCCTGTGCACGATCGCCCGCGCGCTCATGGTGCTCGGCAACGAGAGCCACGGTTTCGCCTGCCGTCCCGGCGCCGCGTTGCGAGAGCCACTGCGCCGTCGAGCGATGCCAATCGCGCCGGTCGCGCTTCAGCACGCTGGAGTAGACGACCTGGCGCAGCAGCTCGTGCTTGAACGTGTATTCGATCGTCCCTTGCAGGCCGGTGGTCTGGCGTCGGCAGATCAGCTCGCGTCGCAGCAGACCGTCGAGCACCGTCGGCGCATCCGCCGCGAGCGGGGTCAGGGCCTCGTCCCAGAACACGTGGCCGACGACGCTGGCCTGCTGCAGCAATCGTCGTTCGACAGGTGTGAGTGCATCGATGCGTGCCTGCAGCACACCGACCAGGGTCGTCGGAGCGCTGAGTTCGGTCATCCTCGACCGATCCAGCCGCCAGCGATCGCCAACGGTCTCGATGGCTCCGTTGCCGAGCAGCATGCCGACGATCTCCTCGGCGAAATAAGGATTGCCGGCAGCGTAATGAACGACCATCTCGCGCAGATCGGTCGGCACCTCCCCCAGGCGGCGCAGCAGCTGGTCGGCCAACATCGCGCCGCTCACGTTGCCGAGCGGGTGCAACGACAGTGGTTCCTGCCCGGCGAGCGATGCCAGCCATCCCGGCTTGGCCTCTTCCAGCGCCGGTCGCGACGTGCAAACGAGCAGAAGCGGCCGGTCGCCGACGGCGGACGCGAGGTCGCGAAGGAAGGCCAGCGAGCCTTCGTCCGCCCAATGCAGATCGTCGAGCATCAGAACGACCGGCGCGTCTTCGGCCTGGCGGCGGAGCCAGTGGACGAGGCCGGCAAAACCGACATCGCGAAGCGTCCTCGCCGCCTCCGTGCCGAAGGTTCCACCGAGGCCGAGCAGGCCGGCAACGGCTTCGCCCTCGAAGCCCGGGTTCAGCGCGACGACCTTGGCACGAGCCTCCTCGCGGGCGTCGCTGTCGCGGATCGCCAGGTGAGTCAGGAGCATGTCGCGAAGCAGCCCGTACGGCTGGCCGTTTCCGCCCGAGCGCGCACTGCCTCGCAACACGACCACGCGCCCGTCGTCCTGTTTCACGTTGCGCTCGAACTCGTGCAGCAATCGGCTCTTGCCGAGGCCGCCTTCGCCGACGATGCACATCGCGACGACACGACGCTGCGCTCGTGCCCGCTCGAAGGCGGCAAGCAACGCCGCCATCTCGGCATCGCGGCCGGTGAGAGGCACTCCCATGGCCTGGGCAGAGTCCTCGCTCGACACCGGTGAGGCTCGCATGCCCTGGACCAGGTAGCTGCGCACCGGTTGAGCCAGGCCCTTCATCGACGCCGGGATCTGCTCGATGAAGTCGAAGCGCCTTCGCACGTGCGCGTGGGTGCGCTGACCGATGCGCACGCCACCCGTCGGTGCAGCCTGCTCCATCCGTGCGGCGGTGTTCACGGCAAGGCCCATGACGCTGTTGTCTTCCTCCACGCCGCCGCCGAGAAGCACGGTTCCGGTGTCGATGCCGACGCGCACGTCGACGCCGCGTGTCGCGCCAGCCGGCTCGGGCGGGCCGTGCAGGCGCGCATCGCGGACCATCTCGAGCCCGGCGAGGACGGCGTCCTCGGCGGCACGCTCGCCGTCGCCTTCGGCGCCGAACACCGCAAGCAGGCCATCGCCCATGTAGCGCAGGACCCGTCCCCGATAGGCCGCCACGACGCCACCCAACCGACGCAGCGTGCCGTCGAGCAGCGAATGCGCATCCTCGGGATCGAGCCGCTCGACGAGCGCGGTCGAACCGACGATGTCGGCGAAGAGCACGGTGACCTGGCGAAGCGTCTGCTCGTCTTCGCGCAGCTTGGCGAGCGCTGCGCGCAGCGGCGCGAGCGCGATGTCGAGGACCGCATCGTCCAGAGTGCCGCGCTGCCCTTCCAGCAGGGCCATGGCGTGCTCGATTTGCCTGCGGTCGGTCACGTCACCATTCTGGAGGACGTTCGCTTCGTGAGGATCTTTCGAGTTGCGCAGGGCGAGCAGCTCCCGCCGCGTGCGCGATGCGCGCGCGGGAACGAGCGCGAGGCGCCCACGCTCAACGCTTCGACGAGCCCGTCGTGCGCCGCCATCCTTGACCCTCCCCAGCGCCGAGCGTAAGGTCCGCCACCGCGAGCGCTTCAGGAGAGCCGACATGGCCGAGGTACGGACCTACTCTGCCGGCAAGTTCCTCCTGACGATCGACGGCGTCGATGCCGGCTTCCTGTACTCGCTCGAGGGCGGCGACGCGTTCGGCGATGTCGTCGAGGCTCCGCTGGTCACCGGAGTCATCGACAAGCGGATCGCCGCGGTGCACTACGAGCCGATCACGTTCGAGGTCACCGTGCCGCTCGCGAAGCCGCTGTACGACTGGTTCTCTGCGTTTCTGAACCGCTCCCAGCAACGCACGAGCGGCGCCGTGGTGCTTCTCGACTACGACATGAAGGAGCGAAGCCGCCTCGAGTGGGACGACGCGCTCATCACCGAGCTGGCATTCCCCGCGCTCGATGCCAGCTCGAAGGAGATCGGCCGGCTGAGGTGCGTCATCCAGCCGTCTCGCACGCGTCGCGTCCCCGGGTCGGGGAGCAGGTCGGATGCGAAGGCGCCGGCTCAAAAGCAAAGCTGGCACGTGTCGAACTTCGCCTTGAGCCTGCCGGGGCTGGAGACGTCCGCTCAGCATGTGTCGCGCATCGAGCCGCTGGTGATCCGGCAAGCAGCGACGACGTCGCTCGGTGAACGCGAAGAACTCCTCGAACCCGGGCTTCTGCAGATCCCGCCGCTGGTCCTGACGGTGAGCGCGGGATCCGCCGAGCCTCTCTTCGCCTGGTTCGACGACTTCGTCATCCAGGGCCGCAACGCGGAGAAGGACGAACGAAGCGGCTCGCTGCAGCTGCGCAGCGACAACCAGGGCGTCACCTTGCTCGGGCTCTCGATGACGAACCTGGGGATCTACCGGGTCGGCGAGCTGCGCGCGGTCAGCGATTCCCAGTCCATCCGGAAAGTGCGGGCGGAGCTGTATTGCGAGCAGATGGAGCTGACTCCCGCGAGCGCTCCGGCGGCGCCGCCGCCGCCGGCAGTCGCACCGGCGCCCGCGGACGTCACGCCAGCGCTCGCGGGCCTCACCGAAACAGTCGCCGGGATCTTCCGCCAGGCGCTCGCCGAGGCCGCTCGACAACCCGGCATCGCTGCGGCGGCGGCGCCGGCGCAAGGCTATCGCGCGGACGCCATCGCCCAGCGCCTGCTCGCGACGGCAGCCGCGGCACGCGTCGAGCCGCTCGAAGCGCAGGAGGCTCGGCGCGCGCTCGGGATCAAGCTCGGGACCGAGTGGGCGGCGACGACCGCGACGCTCGCCGAGCTCGAACGCCTGAGCAAGCTCGCGGCGACCGACTGGAGCGCCATCGTGCTTCGCGAAGACGACTCGCTGATCCGCTTCCTGGTGAAGCGCGGCGAGCTCGCCGAAGGCGAGACCGGGCCACTCGACCTCGTCCGGGATGCGTTCACCGAAGGGCTGGTCGCGGGCGCTGCCGACATCCGCAGCAAGGCCGCTGAGCACCTGGACGACGCGCGACTCTTGTCATCGAGTCCACACGTCCGCTCGCAGCAATAGCGAACGCGGGATCGTCTTCCACCTCGAGAGCGAGACACTGCCGATCAGGGCGACGATGTCCGGGGGCAGTTCCTCGCGCCGTCGCCGTGGTTGACTACGCCACCGCACACGTCGGCGGCACTCGACCTCGACCTCGACGTCATTCGACCCTGTTCGCCAGCACGCGGAGCGCTGCCGCGACGAACGGATCGCCATCCGGCGCCGGCTTCGTCACGTCGACGAGCGCGCGAGGCCGGAACGCTTCGCGCGGCGTGCCATCGACGTGGTACAGCCGTTCGGTCGGCAGGTTCAGCCCGATGCCGGTGTGCGGAAGGACGATACGATCGGTCGCGCCGAGGAGGCCCGCCATCGCCGTGCCGACCAGCGTTGCCGCGCCGGTCGCGTCGAATCCGATCGCGAGGCCTTCGCCCATGCTGCCCGTCCAGTGACCGACGAGCACCGCCACCGGCCGCCGGTACGTCGTGCCGCGCGGCGAGACGAGCTCGAGCCAGCTGCGCCGCACACCTGTCTCGCGCTCCTCGGACGGCAGCAGATGGCGCTGGTACGGCAGATCGCGCGTCACGAACCTGCCGAGGATGCCCCTCGCGACGGTCGAGTTGCCGCCGCTCGGGGTGTCGCGCAGATCGACGATCAGGCCGCGCGTGTCGCCGAGCTCGTCGAGGGCGCGGTCGAAGGCCTGGATCGTCGCGGCATCGCCGAGCGAGTCGTTGATGCGCACGACGCCGATGCCGCCGGCGATGCGCGAATGGCCGACCGGCTTCGGGTTGCGCGCGCCGAATTGATCGCGTGCGCCGAGCTCGAACGTGCGGATCGCTTCGCCCTGCCGCACCCGCAGGACTCGGCGGGCATCGTGCCGGCCAGCGAGCACGGCGCGCAACGCCCAGTCGCGTGCCGCGGCCACCGAGTGCGGGTACGAGCGACCGAGCCTCGCTTCGACGGCGTCCGCGATCGGCGTACCGTCGATCGCGACGACGACGTCGTTCGGCCGGATGCCGGCTCGCTGCGCATCCGAATCGACGCGGACGTCGGTGACGAGCGCCTCGCCCTGCCGCCACTCCGCCCACAGGTCGGTCCCCGAGGGGACGAGGCGGAACGAGCTCGCCAGGTTCACGTTCAGCTGCGCGTGCGGGTCGCAGAGCTCGTCGATCACGCGCTCGAGCAGGGCGACCAAGTCGTCGCGCGTTGACAGCTGCCGCAGCTCTTGGGCATAGAGCGCAGGGATGTCAGCCCACGAGGTTGCCTTGGCATCGAAGTAGGCGTAGCGGTCGGTCGCGGCACGCCATGCCGCATCGAAGTCCTGCCTCAGCTCGTCGGGCGTCTGCGCGCGCGGTGCGAGCGGCGCCGTGACGGCGATGGCCAGAACGATGGTTCGGAGGAGTCGTTGCACTGAGCAGCACTTTGATGGCTGGCGAGGCGCCGAACGCTGCACGCGCGCTCGAGGATGAGCCTCGCTGCAGTCTACGGTGGCGGGTGAGTTCGGGCGACCGGCTCACCGGCTCTTGCATCAGCCGACGTGCCCGGCCGTGATCGCCTTCCAGCTCATCGGCCCGACGATGCCGTCGGGAACCAGCTCATGCTCGAGCTGGAAACGCCGCACCGCGGCTTCGGTGTTCGGCCCGTAGATCCCGTCGCGCTCGAGCCCGAGCGTCTCCTGCACGACGCGCACGAGCTCGCCGCGGTCGCCGCGCCGCAACGTGCTGCGCTGCTGATCGTCCATGGCCGGTATCAACGGCCGCACCGCGGCCGTGCCTTGCATGATCGCGCGGACGCCGGAGCGGAATTCGTCCATGTCGAACGCCGGATCCGTCTTGCGGCGCGGAGCGTACTCGCGGTGTCCGCAGCACATGCCGACGTCGAGCTCGAGCTTCGTCAGGATCGCCGCGACGCCGCGCCGGTAAGCATCCATCTGGACTTCGGGCCACGGCTCGCTGCCGCTGTTCTCGCCTTCGATGCCGATCAGGCTGCCGTTCCCGCTGACCCCGTTCCAGCTTCCTTCACCGGCATGGTTCGCCTTGCCGGCGGCGATGACGTAGTACGTGCCGTCGCGCCCCAGGCCGAGCTGCGACAGCGGCCCCGGCAGGTCGCTGCGCCCCATGATCAGTGTGCGCAGCGTCGGCATGTTCGCGTGATCGGGATCGAGGACGCCGGTGTGGTGGCAGACGACGCCGCGCACGGTGCCCATCTCGCTGCGGCCGCGGTCGAGCCAGCCCGGCTGTTCGGCGACCTTCAGGCCGGCGCCGCGCAGGACCTGCGCCAGCCAGACGAGCTTGTAGGCCATCGAGTGGCTCCTCAGGCGTGTGCGACGCCGCCCACGGCCTCGGGGAGTTCGACGTCGCGGGTCAGCTCCTCGGGGTTCAGCTCTGCGTGATCGAGGCAGCCGTCGACGAGGTCGTCGGCGTCGGGTTTCGCGCCCACGGTGTCGAGCGCAGCGGCGTCGGTGAGCGTCGCCGTCACCAGGGTCGGCTTGCCGAGCGGATTGGCCTCGGTGGCGGCGGCCTTCGCCGGAGCCGCGGCGGTCGTTGCAACGGGCACGGGCACCTTGCCTGCCAGCGGATTGCTTGCGGGCGCTGTCGTGCTGAGCACGGCTCGTCCGAGGAGGTCACCGACCAGCCGCTCGGTAAAGCCCGCGGCGAATGCGGTGACGATCAGGATGGCGAGTCTCGTGTCGACGCCCACCGCGGGGCCGACGCCACCGAGCGAGGTATCGCCGAACCCGATCGACACGACCTTGCCGTGCAACAGGCAATAGAGCACCGCGCCGGAGATCGCGCCGATCGTGACGCGCAGGCCGGCGTCGGTGTGGTTGTCGCGCCACTGCAGGTCGGTGCCGATCTGGCGGCCGCGGATCGCGAGGGCGATCGAAAAGAAGGCACCGAGCGCACCGACCGCGGCCGACAGACACAACGCGGACCCGAAGCTGTCGTCTGCAGTCGGCTTGGCGCTCAGCGAACACATGAAGGTGAAGGCCAACACGAAGACCGCGGTCGTCGCGCACGACGTGAACAGGTAGCTCGTGCGCGCGATCGACGTGCGCTCGGCGATGATGTCGGCCTTGATCTGGTTGAGCAGGTCGACCGCGTGCGCCTGGTCGCCTTGGAGCGCGACGACCAGTGCGTCCGCGACGCGGCGGTCGAAGATCCGCGTCCTCGTCTGCGCCGCCTGGGACTTGCTCTTGCGCCAGCCGTCGATGAGGCCGTTGATCTCGCCCTTCACCGGATTCGACGCGATCAATGCCTGCCGCTGATCGCTGCCGAGCTTGGGGTCGTCGGCGTACTGCACGATCACGCGCTCGGCGGTCCGGTAGACGGCGTACGACGGAACCACCTTCGCATAGACCGTCTCGATGATCGCGCCGGTGCCGTCGGACTCCTTGGCGACGATGTCTGCGACGTTGGTTGCGACCATGATCGATGCGGCCTCCCGATCCAGAAGAAGTCTGGTCGTTGCCGAGGACCGACGCATCGACAAGTTTGATGGCGTGCGAGAGGCGCCTCGGTCGTTCGTGAGCTCTTTCAGGAAGTGAACAGTCGCCCGTCGTGGGACTCGATGATCCTTCGCGATATCGACAGCCCCATGCGGTCATGACTGCGCCGCATCCCAAAGGGCGACAAGATCCATCGCGACCGCACGGGTACCATCGACTCAAAGAATGACCAGGTCCGGACGCGGCCGGAGCCAGCGGGTGAACTCGACAAGGGAGAGTCAATGAAGCGGACCATTCGCTACCTGATGAGCGCGAGCATCGCCATGTTCGCGAGCCACGGGTTGCAAGCGCAGGACACTCCCGGCCCGACGGACAAGAAGATCGCCTACTCGCCGTATCCGGCGAAGAACTTCCCGAACCGCGTCTATTTCGGCGACACGCATCTGCA
>Ga0157380_10000529_pt1 | contig 23486 bp, 26 predicted proteins | sample S35metaG_FD_119757 | JGI IMG/M metagenome (GOLD analysis project Ga0157380, IMG submission 119757) | Switchgrass rhizosphere microbial communities from Kellogg Biological Station, Michigan, USA - S3-5 metaG | ecosystem: Host-associated > Plants > Roots > Rhizosphere > Soil | place: USA...
CGACCGGTGGGTCCGGTCATATAGGCAAGGCCCGACATCATCTGCACCACCTCGTCCAGCGCCAGCCGCTGGTCGTAGGGGCCCTTCAGGAAGCCCTTGAGGCTCGCATATATGAGGCGCGGGTTCAGCGCGGCGGCGGTGGCATAGTCCAGGCCCAGCCGGGTCATCGCGCCGGGCGCGAAATTCTCGATCAATATGTCGGCCTGACGCACCAACTCATGACCCACGGAGCGGCCCACCTCGCTCTTGAGGTCGATCGCGATCGACCGCTTGTTGCGGTTGAAGAAGCCGAAATAGCCGGTGCCGAAGCCCTTGAGCCGCCGCGTCGGGTCGCCGCCGGCGGGCTCCACGCGGATCACGTCGGCGCCCATATCCGCCAGTATCAGGCCGCAGGACGGCCCCATCACGGTGTGGCCGAAATCGAGCACCCTGAGGCCGGAAAGCGGACCGCTCACGCCTTCCCCTCCAGGGCGCGGGGCGCAACGCCGTCATAGCCATAGTCGACCGAAGGGGGCACCGGGCCCTTGATGCGCCCGCCCTGTTGCGTCTGCTCCCAGGCGTGGGCGAGGATACCGACCGAGCGGGAGAGGATGAAGAGGCCGCGTCCCAACTCGGGCGGGAAGCCCAGCTCCGAAAAGATGACCGCCGTCGCGCCGTCGATGTTCATCGGCAGCTTCCTGCCCTTAAGCGCGAACAGCGCCGCCTCGACGGCCGTGCCGATCGCGGCATAGCGCCCTGACACGACGCCGGCCGCCTTCGCCTCCTCGATCAGGGCGAGCAGGCGAGGCGCGCGCGGGTCGACCGGGTGGAAACGGTGGCCGAACCCCTCGATAACGCGTTTGGTCGCCAGCCGCTCGCCGATCTCCGCCCTCGCGGCCTCCTCGACGGACAGCCCCGCGTCGATCCGCGCCGCGACCGCGGCATAGATCTCCATCGCCTGCTGCCCGGCGCCGCCATGCACGTCGCCCAGCGCGTTGATCGCCGAAGCCATCGCCGAATTGATGCCAACGCCGCAGGTTGCGGCCATGCGCGCGATTGCGATGGAGGGCGCCTGCGGCCCGTGATCGACCGCCGCCACCAGCGCCGCGCCCAGCAGGTCGCCCTGCGCAGCCGAGGGAAGATTCCCGCGCAGCATCAGCCAGATCATCGCCGGAAAGCTGACCTGCCCGATCAGATCCTGAATCTCATAGCCGCGGAAGCGGATCACGCCCGGCTTCATCTCGATGACCGAGGTGTGCCACCACTGCGCCATCTTCTCAGCGGTGGGATCGGGGACGGCGCTCATCCGAGCACGAAGGGATTGGCGCGGTTGGGCTGGGTGGAAATCCACACGCTCTTCTGCTGCAGATATTCCTTGATCGCCTCGGTGCCGCCCTCGCGGCCCAGGCCCGACCGCTTGTAGCCGCCAAAGGGCGTCATGAAGCTGGTGGACCGGTAGTTGTTGACCCAGACGGTGCCGGCGTTCAGCCGGTCGACGCAATAGAGCGCGCGGTGCAGATCCTTCGTCCACACGCCCGCCGCCAAGCCGAATTCGGTGTCGTTGGCGATCGCCAGCGCGTCGTCCGCATCGTCGAAGGGGATGACGCACACGACGGGACCGAACACCTCGTTGCGGGCGATCTTCATGTCGTTGTTGACGTTCGTGAAGATGGTTGGCGCGATGAACTGGCCCTGCCCATATTCGGGGCCTTCCAGCGCATGGCCGCCGCAGGCGACGGTCGCACCCTCTTCCTTCGCCATCTCGATCATCCGCAGGATCTTCTCCCACTGCGCGCGCGTCGCGACCGGGCCGACCTGCGTCTCCATCTTCGACGGATCGCCGATCTTGGCCGCCTGCACCGCTTCCACCAGCTTGGGCACGAAGCTGTCGATGATCGAGCGCTGCACCAGCAGGCGCGATCCCGCCATGCAGGTCTGGCCGGATGCGCCGAACACGCCCGAAATGGCACCCTTGACCGCCTGGTCGAGATCGGCGTCGTCGAAGATGATGTTGGGCGACTTGCCGCCCAGCTCCAGCGTGACCTTCTTGAGGCCGGGCGCGGCCGCTTCGTTCACCGCCTGTCCACCCACATCGCCACCGGTGAAGGCGATCTTGGCCGTCAGCTTGTGGCTCACCAGCGGCGCGCCCACTTCCGCGCCGAAGCCGGTGACGACGTTGACCACGCCCTTGGGGAAGCCCGCCGCATCCGCCAGCCGCGCCAGCTCCAGGATGCCGGCCGAGGTATATTCGCTCGGCTTGATGACGATGGTGTTGCCGGCCGCGAGCGCGGGCGCCATCTTCCATGTCGTGAGCGCGAGTGGCGAGTTCCAGGGCGTGATCGCCACGACGACGCCCAGCGGCTCCCACTTCACATAGTTGAAGACGTCGGCCTTGTTGATCGGGACCACCGACCCCTCGACCTTGTCGGCCAGGCCCGCATAATAATAGAACCACTGCGCGACATTCTTCACCTGGCCCGACACTTCGGCCATCAGCTTGCCATTGTCGCGCTGCTCGATCGTGCCGAGCAGATCCACATTCTCCTCGATCAGCTGCGCCAGCCGCCGCAGCAGCGCGCCGCGCTGGGTGGCGTTGAGGCCGCGCCATGCGGGCGAGAGGAAGGCGGCGTGCGCCGTCTCGATCGCCTTGGCCGCATCATCGGCATTGCCCCGCGCGATTTCCGCCCAGGCCTTGCCCGAATAAGGCTCGGTCGTCTCGAAATACTCGCCCGATGAGGGCTCGACCCATTCGCCGCCGATGAAAAGCTGATAGCGCTGCACTGATCGTCCGTTTCGCTTGACAGAACGCCGTTTCGTTCTCCACTATGATTAGATGGTCCCTGTCAAAAGTTCAACATGCTCCATGACCGGCCGGACGAGAATCTGATGCCGGGTGGCGTGGATGCAGTCGACCGGGCGCTGGCGATCCTGGCCAGCTTCGACGTCGGCCGGGAGCGCCAGTCGCTGGCGCAGGTCGCGGCCAGGACCGGGCTTTACAAGAGCACCATATTGCGCCTCGCCCGCTCGCTCGAACAGGGCGGCTATCTGCGGCGGGAGGCGGACGGCACTTTCATGCTGGGGCCCCAGCCACTGCACCTTGCCGCCATCTACAAGCGCGGCCTGCGGCTGGAGGATCAGGTGCGGCCGGTGCTGCGCACGCTGGTCGCGCGATCGGGCGAAAGCGCCTCCTTCTTCCGCCGCGACGGCGACCGGCGGCTGTGCCTCTACCGCGAGGAGACGCAGCGCGCGATCCGCGACCATATCATGGAGGGAGACATCCTGCCGCTCGACGTGGGCGCGGCGGGCCATGTGCTCGCCAACGCGCCGACGCTGGCGCCGGCCGAGCCCACGCCCCCTGTCGTCTCGCGCGGCGAGCGCGACGCGGAAACGGCGGCCATCGCCATCCCGGTCTACGACATGGGTGGGCTAGTCGGCGCGCTCGCTCTGTCCGGCCCGTGCGCGCGTTTCGACGAGGAGCGGACGAACGTCATGGCGACGCTGCTGATCGAGCAGGCGCAGGCGCTCAGCGCCCGGCTCGGCTGCCGCATCCATCGTGAACGAGGGGAAATCTGAGTGGCTTTGAAGGACGATCCGGCTCGCCTGCTGGCGGACAGCTATCCGCTGCGTTTCGGCACGCGCGTCCTCTACAGCGACATGGACGCCTTCCGCCACCTCAACAACGGCGCGACCGGCCGCTATCTGGAGGAGGGCCGGGCCGATCTCAATATCCGCGTGTTCGGCGTCGAATGCATGATCGATCCGCCCGGCGGCCTGCAACTGCTGTTCGCGACGGTCACGGTCGACTTTGTCCGCCAGGCCCATTATCCCGGCGACGTGGAGATCTGCACCGGCGTCTTGAAGGTCGGCGGCAGTTCCTACGTCCTCGCCCAGGCCGCGTTCCAGAAGGGCGAATGTTTCGCGCTCGCCGAAGCGGTGATGGTCAAGGCGATCGACGGCAGGCCGACGCGGCTCAGCGATGCCGAGCGCGCCGCGATCGAGGGCCTGCTGCTGCGGAAAGCCTGACCCGCGGCCTTTCCGAGCAGCGGGTCGAACCTTTCCGGAACGCGACGAGCATTCCGATCATGCCTTTGCCTCCGGCCGGCGCGAGGGGACGTGATAGGCGCACAGCTTGTTGCCGTCGAGATCGCGGAAATAGCCGAAATAGAAGGGCATCTGCTCGGTGCCGCGATTGCCCGCCGCGCCCTCGTCCGTGGCGCCCAGCGCGATCGCCTTGTCGTAGAAGGAGGTGACGCCCTCGGGCGAATCGAGGCAGAAGCCCAGCATCGTGCCGTTGCCCGTGGTCGCCGGCTGGCCGTCCGCCGGGCCCAGCACCGCGAACATGCTGCCCGACGGATGGCCGTAGATGCGCCCGCCGCTCTTGTGATCGGAAATCTTCACCCAGCCATGGTCGCCCAGCAGCGCGTCGTAGAAGGCGAGGGCTTCGGGCAGCTTGTTGGAGCCGAGCGTCGCATAGTTGAGCATTGATACTCCCCCTTTTGAGATCAGGATTGGGTGACGAGGCGATCCATCGCCCGGTTCTGGGGCATCGCCGCCCAGAAATCGGGATCGTGGCCCGGAAACACCCGTTCGCCCAGCCGCTCGCGCGATCGCAGCAGCTTGAGGGTGTCCAGATATTGCTGCGGATTGAAACAATGGTCGGGCAAACGCAGCTCGTCGATGGAACGGCGCAAGTTGCAGCAGTCGGCGGCCAGGATCGCCACGCCGGTGGGAGTCCTCACCCGCGCGCACTGGTGCCCCGGCGTATGACCGGGTGACGGGAACAGCATGACCGAGCCGTCGCCGAACATGTCATGTTCGCCCTGCACCTTCATGACCGGCTGGCCGGTGTCGAACTCCGCCTGATGATAGGCGCGGTCTTTGCCCTGGAACGCGAAGTCCCATTCGACCTGCTGCACCACCACGGTCGCATTGGGCAGGTCACGATTGCCCCCGGCATGATCGGTGTGAAGATGCGAGTTGATGATCCAGCGGATCTTGAGCGGGTCTACCCCGATCGCCTCCAGCCGTTTGCCGATCCGCCCCTCGCTTTCCAGCTCCACGCCGCGGGGGGGTGCTCCTGGCGGCTGCTCAAAGCGGGCGCCCAGCCCGGTGTCGAACAGCGCCAGTCCCTTGGGATGGTCGATCAGGAAGGCGATGGCGGGAATGCGCAGATTGCCCTCCTCTCCTTCCAGGAAAAAGGCGGTGGGCAGCGTCATCCAGCCGCAGGTGAAAGCGGTGAGGAGGACGGTGCTCATCAGTCGCGCCAGTTGCGGCGCGGCCGGTAGCCGATTGCCGCCCGCGCCCGCTCCGACGAAAAGAGCGAGACATGGCCGTCCAGGCTCCCATGCAGCAGCACGTCGGGAAAGGAGCGCTTCATCGGCTCGGCCGACGGGATGCTGGACGCGCTGTCCGCCACCAGCATGGCTCAGGCTTCGGCACGCACGGAAACCTTGCCGCGGAAGCGCGGCATCATCGCCAGGCCAACCACCCGGTGCGGCACATAGGGCGCTTCGAGCCGCTTCACCTCCTCGGGCGAAAGCGTCACGTCGAGCGCGGCCACCGCGTCGTCAAGGTGAGACGTCTTGGTAGCGCCGATGATCGGCGCGGTGATTCCTTCCGCCTGAAGCAGCCAGGCAAGCGCGATCTGCGCGCGCGGCAGGCCGCGCTCCTTCGCGATCTCCGCAACCGTCTCCACCACCTTGCGGTCCTGCTCGGCGGTCTTGTCGTAGATGACGCGGCTGAACTGGTCGGTCTCCGACCGCGCCGTCTTCTCGTCCCAGTCGCGGGTCAGCATGCCGCGCGCCAGCGGCGACCAGGGGATCACCGCCACGCCCTGGTCGATGCAGAGCGGGATCATCTCGCGCTCTTCCTCGCGATAGACCAGGTTCACCTGCGGCTGCATCGAAACGAAGCGGGTCCAGCCGTTCGATTGCGCGGTATATTGCATCTTGGCGAAGCGCCATGCCTCCATGGACGACGCGCCGATATAGCGGACCTTGCCCGACTTCACGATGTCGTGCAGCGCCTCCATCGTCTCCTCGACCGGGGTTTCCGCGTCGAACCGGTGGATCTGCCAGAGGTCGATATAGTCCATGTCCAGCCGCCGCAGGCTGTCGTCGACCGCGTGGAACAACGCCTTGCGCGACAGGCCGCCGGTGTTGGGGGCGTTGCGCCACGGCGGGAACACCTTGGTCGCGACCACCACCTCGTCACGGCGCGCGAAATCCTTGAGCGCGCGGCCGGTGATCTTCTCCGACGTGCCCGCCGAATAGCCGTTCGCGGTATCGAAGAAGTTGATCCCCGCTTCCAGCGACCGTCGGAAGAAGGGCCGGCTTGCTTCCTCGTCCAGCGTCCATTCATGCGTGCCCTTGCCGCTGATGCCGAAGCTCATGCAGCCGAGGCAGAGCCGCGAAACCTTGAGGCCCGTGCGGCCGAGCTGAACATATTGCACAGTTACTCGCTCCTATTGGGTCTGGTCGGCCTGGGGCGCCGGCGCGCGATATTTTGCCCTGACCTGTCTATGGTTAGCGCGTCGTCCTACCAGACAAGTTTGACGTGTCGAGCCGATTGGAGCCCGGGATAGACCACGCCGCTATCATCGTCGGCAAGGCGGAACGGCGGCACGCGGGCGAAGAGCTCTTCGAGGGCGACGCGCAGTTCGCGCCGCGCAAGGTGCGAACCCAAGCAGCGGTGCGGCCCGCCGGCCAGCGTGAAGTGGCGGTTGCCTTGCCGGTCGAGTTGGATTTCGCGCGGATTGTCGAATTCGGCCGGATCGAAATTGCCGGCCGTGACGAGGCAAGTGATCCAGTCACCCTTCTTGATCGTCTGGCCGTACCATTCGAAGTCGCGCTTCACCAGGCGGTGCGAATTCACGAGGGGCTGGGTGCGAAGCAATTCCTCGATGGCATCCGGGAGCATCGCGGGGTTGTCGCGCAGCGTCTGCTGCATGGCGGTGTCGCGGGCAAGGCGACGGAACATCATCGCCAGGCTTCCCGCGACCGTGTCGATGCCGCCCAGCCACAGGAAGAAGATCGTGCCGAGGACTTCCTCGTCGTTGATGGGCCTGCCGCCGATCTGCGCCGTCACGATCCGCCCGGCGAGATCGGGGCCGGGGTTGGCCTGCTGCTCGGCGATGAACTCGCGGATGTAGGCGAGGATGGCGTGCAGCGCCGTGATCGCGCGCTGGGGATCGTGGCTGTGCAAGATCTCGTAGAACCAGGCAAGGAACTGTTCGAACATCGCGAATGGAAATCCCATCAGGTCCATGAACACCCGGACCGGGAAGACGCGGCAGAATTCATAGGAGACGTCGACCTCGCCCCTGTCCTTGAAGCCATCGATCAGGTCCACCGCGCTGGCCCTGATCTTCTTTTCCAGCGCGTCGATCGCCTTAGGGCTGAAATAGGGGTTCAGCATCGTGCGATATTTTATGTGATCGGGCGGATCGATGCCGAGCGGGATGCTGGGCCAGCTTTCGCCGGCCATCGACTGGAAGGCGGCGACCCCTTCGGTCGAAAACAGTTCGGCATCCTGATAGACGCGGGCGATATCCTCGTAGCGGCTGACGATCCAGGAGCCTGTGCCGGGATGTCCCGAAATGCAGTCCGGCGACCAGAGGAGGGGCGGCGCGTCCCGGTCGAAGAAGCGGCGCGTGTCGTCATAGGGTTCGTCAAAAGTGACGGGCAGGTCGCCGCGCGCCCAGCGCAGGTCGCGCACCAGCTCGGGCGGGACGTGGGGCGGCTTCCCCTCCACCTGCACCGGAACGTGCAGATCCTTGACGTCGACGCCCATTGATCTCTCCTTCTACACCACAGTTTCCTCATGCATATCGGATACACTAGTGTATTTCAACTTGCACCGGATCGATATATCGATGGCCTAAGATGCGGTAGCACAAGGGAATGGGAGAGAGGATGATGCCGAACGATTTGCAGGCGCCGCCGGGCGTGCCGGCGCGCACGTTGCCGGTGACCGACATGGACAGCGTGGCATTCTGGACCGGCGGTGCGCGGGGCGAGCTGCTGATCTTCCGCTGCGCCGATTGCGCTTATTATGTCCACCCGCCGGTGCGCTTCTGCCCGCAATGCGAGAGCCGCGACGTCGCGCCCCAGCCGGTATCGGGCCGCGGCCGCATCGCGAGCTTCACCGTCAACCACAAGCAGTGGGTGCCGGGCCTCCCCGTCCCCTATGTGCTGGCGCTGGTGGCGCTGGAGGAGCAGGACGATGTCCGCATCGCCACGAACATCGTCAATGTTGCGCCCGATGCGGTCCGCATGGGCATGAAGGTGCGCGTGGTCTTCGAACAGCAGGAGGAAATCGCGATCCCGTTCTTCGAGCCGGAGGACGCGGCATGACGCTCTATGCCGAAAAGAACACGGCGATCACCGGCATTGGTCAGTCCGAGGTTTCGCGGGGCTCGAGCAAGACCGCTCTGGAACTGACGGTCGATGCCGCGCTCGAGGCCATCGCCGATGCCGGCCTGACACGCGCCGACATCGACGGTCTCGCCACCTGGCCCGGATCGGACGACAATTTGAGCGGCATATCCCCGGTTGGGTCGCCTGCGCTGCAGGACGCGCTCAGGCTGAAGCTCAACTGGTATGCGGGTGGCAGGGAAGCGCCAGGCCAGTACGGAGCCGTGTTCAACGCGGTCGGCGCGATCGCGGCCGGGCTGTGCCGCAACGTGCTGATCTTCCGTACGGTCTACGAGGCGACCGCGCGTAAACGCGCCTACGCCAATTCGCTCATCAAGGACGGGGAGCGGCAGAACGGCCCGTTCATCTGGTATGCGCCCTACTATGTCTATTCGGCGGCAACCCAGCAGGCGCTGTACTTCAACCTCTATGTCCACAAGTCGGGCATCAAGCCCGAGCAGATCGCGCAGATCGCGATCAACCAGCGCCGTAACGCCTCGCTTAACCCGCGGGCGATCTATCGCACCCCGATCGACTTCGAAGACTACATCAACTCGCCGATCATAGCGACGCCGCTCCGTCTCTACGACTGCGACGTGCCCTGCGACGGCGCCACGGCCATCGCAGTTTCGCGGATGGACGTGGCGAAGTCCTTGCGCAATCCGCCGGTCCGGATCGAGGCGATGGGCACCTCAATGCAATATCGCAACAGTTGGACCCAGCTCGACGCTCTCGACACGCAGGCCCAGCCCAAGGTCGCGGAGATGATGTGGTCCCGCACCGATCTCAAGCCGAACGATGTGGACGTCGCGCAGCTTTACGACGGCTTTTCTTTCCACACGATCAACTGGCTGGAAAATTTCGGCTTTTGCGAACGCTATGGCGCCAAGGATTTCATCGAGGGCGGCGGCCGGATCGCGCTGGAAGGGGAACTGCCGGTTAATACCGGCGGCGGCGCGCTGTCGGGGGGCCGCCTCCATGCCTATGGCGCGGTGCATGAAGCCTGTATCCAGCTATGGGGCAGGGGCGACGCGCGACAGGTGAAAGGCGATCCGCAGGTGGCGGTGACGTCAACTGCGGGTGGCCCACTCGCGGGCGCCTTGCTTCTAGTGCGCGAATAGCGGCGGCGCGGATCAGCAAACAGACAAGAGAGAATTTTCATGACCCAATCGCAATCGGAGCAACTCGTCCTGCGCGAGGACAGCGACGGCGTCTGCACGCTCACGCTCAACCGTCCGGACAAGAAGAACGCGGTCAACCGCGAGCTCTTCATCCAGTTCCGGCGCCACATCGACGCGATCGAGCGTGACGGCGCGACCGAGATCGGCTGTATCGTCATTCGCGGCGCGGGCGACGGCTTCTGCGCCGGACACGACCTGACCGAACCGCCGCACCCCGACCAGGTCGGCTGGATCCGCCACGAAATGCTGACGCTTGAGCGACTTACGCGGCTGCGTCAGCCGGTGATCGCGCAGGTCCACGGCTGGTGCATGACCGGCGGCTTGGAACTGGCACTGTCGGCCGACTTCATCATCGCGGGCGAAAGCGCACAATTCGCCGACACCCATGGCAAGTGGGGGCTCGTCCCCGGCTGGGGCCTGTCGCAGCGTCTGCCCCGCCGCGTGGGCCAGGCCAAGGCGCTGGAGATGATGCTGACCTGCCGCCGCTATAGCGGGCGCCAGGCGGAAGCGATGGGTCTTGCCAATGAATGCGTGCCCGATGAGGAACTGGGCGACCGGGTCAAGGCCGTGGCGCAGGAGATATTGGCCAATAGCTGGGGCGCGAATGCCGGCAACAAGAAGCTGATCTACGACACGGACGGCCTGCCGCTCGTGCAAGGCCTGGCCCATGAGGTGATTCGCAACGGTGGCGCGGCCAAGGACGCGGGCGACCGCCGGTCGGGGTTCAAGAGAAAGGACTGATCGCCTCTCTTTCTGCTGCCCAGTTCCTGCTGGAGCGTCTGGACGAGAGGCGCGCCAGACGCTGCTCCTGGACGCGCGCTCCAGCAAGTAGGAACGCCAGGCGGCAGGCCATCGGCTTATTTCGGCGCCATGCGGATGGCGCCGTCGAGGCGGATCACCTCACCGTTCAGCATCCGGTTGACGACGATGTGCTCGACCAGCTGGGCATATTCGTCGGGCTGGCCCAGACGGCTGGGGAAGGCGGTCGCCCTGCCAGCCATGGATTCCCTACCATGGAGACCTATTGATTCGGGAGCCCGGCTCGCGGGATCTGCGCGGGCGTCAGCCTTGCAAGTGGCTCATGACTGATCCTAAGCAGGCGCCGCCTGTGTGCTGCCGTCCGCGGCGCGGGACGGTTTTGTATGTACCGGAGCGACTCTGACATGATCCTCAGCCCGTTCGACAGCGAGCATTTTCCCGAGATCCGCGAGGGCGTGCGCCGCCTGTGCGCCGAATTCCCGGGCGAATATTGGCGCGCGCTCGACGCGAAGCGCGAATATCCCTCCGCCTTCGTCAAGGCGCTGACGGAGGCGGGCTATCTGTCGGTCCTGATCCCGGAGGAATATGGCGGGTCGGGCCTGGGTCTGTCCGCCGCCGCCGCGATCCTGGAGACCGTGCAGGCCGAAGGATGCAACGGCGGCGCCTGCCATGCGCAGATGTACACGATGGGCACGATTCTGCGCCATGGGTCGGAAGAACAGAAGCGCGCTTATCTCCCCAAGATCGCGTCGGGCGAGCTGCGGCTCCAGGCGTTCGGCGTGACCGAGCCGACCAGCGGTACCGACACGACCGCGCTGCGTACGACCGCGGTGCGGGACGGCGAGGATTATGTCGTCAACGGCCAGAAGATCTGGACCAGCCGCGCCGAACATTCCGACCTCATGATCCTGCTCGCCCGCACCACACCGCGCGACAAGGTGACAAAGAAGACGGAAGGCCTGTCGGTCTTCATCGTCGACATGCGCGAGGTAGTGGGCAAGTCGCTGACCATCCGGCCGATCCGCACGATGATGAACCATGCGACGACCGAGGTCTTTTTCGACAATATGCGCATCCCGGCGGCGAATCTGCTCGGGCAGGAGGGGCAGGGGTTCCGCTACATCCTGTCGGGCATGAACGCCGAGCGCGTGCTGATCGCCGCCGAATGCGTGGGCGACGCCAAATGGTTCACGAAGAAGTCGGTCGACTATGCCAATGCGCGGCATATCTTCGGCCGCGCGATCGGCCAGAACCAGGGCATTTCCTTCCCGATCGCGCGCGCCTACGCCAATATGCGCGCGGCCGAGCTGATGGTGCATGAGGGCGCCCGGCTGTACGAGGAGGGCAAGCCCAACGGCGCGGAGGCGAACATGGCCAAGATGCTGGCCGCAGACGCGTCGGTCGAGGCGGGCAACGCCTGCATCCAGACCCATGGCGGCTTCGGTTTCGCCGAGGAATATGACGTGGAGCGCAAATTCCGCGAGACGCGCCTCTACCAGGTCGCGCCGATTTCCACCAACCTCATCCTCTCATTCCTAGCGGAGCATGTGCTCGGGCTGCCAAGGAGCTACTGACGCGTCGAACCGCCATTGCCCCACTGCTGCACGAGAAGCAACGCCGCGAGGCGAGCTACGGCCTGGAGACGATGCCCGCCTGACCGCGATAGGTGGAGGGGCAGCGTGGAACGGAGCAAGGCGGGGGCGCCGCTGGGGCTCCCCGCTCGTGTTCAGTAGATCACCACCGACCGGACGGCTTCGCCCGACAGCATCATATCGAAGCCGCGGTTGATCTCCTCCAGCGGCAGTCGGTGGGTGACGATATGGTCGAGCGAGAAGTCGCCCTTCACGAACATGTCGACGAAGCGGCCGACATCCTGCCGCTTGGCGCCGCCCATATAGGATCCCTTGACCGCTCGGCCGCTCGACAGATAGCCCGCCGGCACCGGCAGTGTCGCGCCGTCGGGCATGATGCCGACACCCACGGCCAGGCCCCAGCCGGGGTTGCTCGCGGCGAGCGCGTCGGTCAGCAGTTGCGGCATGCCGACGCATTCAAACGCATAGTCGACGCCCATCGGCGCGATCCTGCGGATCTGCCGCCCGGCTGGTTCCTCGCCCCCGGCGGTGACGAAATGGGTCGCGCCTGACAGGCGCGCGGCCGGTTCCTTGTCCGGATTGCGATCGACCGCGATGATGGTGCCCGCGCCGGCCAGCCTGGCTCCCTGGACGACGCTCAACCCCACGCCGCCGACGCCGAACACCGCGACCGAACTGCCCGGCTGGACATTGGCGGTGATGGTCGCCGCGCCGATGCCGGTGGTGACGCCGCAGGCGATGCAGCAAGCCTGGTCGGTGCGTGCGGTCTCGTCGACCTTCACCAACATGTCGGCATGGACGACGCTCATTTCCGCGAAGCTGCCGATGCCCATGAAGACATGGACCGGCTTACCATCGAGCGAGAAGGGGGTCGCGTCGGCGGCGCGGCGCTTGCCGAATTCCACGCACAAATTGGTGCGGCCCGACCGGCAGAAGGCGCACCTTCCGCAATCCGGGACGAGGAAGGGGATGACCCGGTCGCTCGGCTGAAAATCGGCGACGTCGGCGCCGACCGACACGACCTCGCCGATCCCCTCATGCCCCAAGATCGCCGGGAATTTGTGCCCCATATGCCCGTCCAGCACATGCTGGTCGCTATGGCACAGGCCCGTTGCGATGAAACGGATCATGACTTGGCCCGGGCCGGGATCGGCAAGGTCCACCTCGACGATGCGCATGGACTCGTTGGGCGCGAAAGCGACTGCCGCCCGGACCTTCTGGGTCATGCCTGAAGCTCTTTCGACAGGCGCGCGAGCCTCAGGCGAGCGCGACGTTGACGATGTGTGGCTGGGTGTAGGCGGCGAGCCCCTCGTCCCCGCCCTCGCGGCCGATGCCCGACTGTTTGGAGCCGCCGAATGGCAGGTCGAAGGGCAGGTCAAGATGCTTGTTGACCCAGACCGTGCCGCTGTCGATCTTCATCGCGACCTCGACGCCGCGGTCGATATCCTTGGTCCACACGGTGCCGCCCAGGCCGTATTCGCTGTCATTGGCGCGCACGATCGCCTCGTCGATGTCGTTATAGCTGAGGACGGGCAGGACAGGGCCGAACTGTTCCTCGCGCACCAGCCGCGACGTGTCGGGAATGTCGCGCACGATGGTCGGCGCGATGAAATAGCCGTCGCGGTCGATCGGCTTGCCGCCGGCGATGACGGTGCCGTTGGCCTGCGCATCCTCCAGGAAGCCGAGCAGCTTCTCATATTGCATCCTGTTCTGCACCGGGCCGATCTGCACGCCTTGGCTGGTGCCGTCGTCGACCACCGCTTCCTCCGCCAGGCGGGCTAGCTCGTCGCACAGCTCGTCATAGATCCCGGCGGGCGCATAGACGCGCTTGATCGCCAGGCAAACCTGCCCGGCATTGACCATCGCGCCCCCGAACAGCTTGGGGGCGATTTCCTTGGCGTTCATGTCGTCGAGTACGATGGCCGCGTCGTTGCCGCCCAGTTCCAGCGTGATGCGCTTGAGCGAGTCGGCGCCCGCCGCCATCACCTTGCGGCCCGTACCGGTCGACCCGGTGAAGCTGACCTTCGCCACGTCGGGATGGTTGCTGAGCGCGCCGCCCAGGTCATTGTCGTCTATGATGACGTTGAGCACGCCGGGCGGCAGGATGCCGGCGGCGACCTCGGCGAGTTTCAGCGCGCACATCGGCGTCGTCGGCGCGGGCTTCAACACCACCGTATTGCCGGTGATGAGCGCCGGCCCGACCTTCTGCGTGACCATGAGGAAGGGGAAGTTCCAGGGGGTGATCGCCGCCACCACGCCCAGCGGGGTGCGATGTTCGAGGACGCGGACCTTGGGGGTTTCCTTGACCACGGTGGGCGCGTGCCGCTGCGCGGCGTAATGGCGCAGCTGGTGGATGCCGCCGATGATCTCGCCCATGGCCTGCTTGAGGGGCTTGCCCTGTTCGGTGGTGAGGAGATGGGCAAGCTCGTCCTTCTGCGCCTCCAGCGCATCGGCGAGCTTCGCGATCAGCGCGCCGCGCGCCTCGTAGCCGAGCGCGGCCCAGGTCGGCTGCGCCGCCTTTGCGGCGGCGACCGCTTCCTCCAGCTGCGCTGCGTCGGCGCGCCCGATCGTGACGAAGGGCTTCGCCGTCGCCGGGTTGACGACGTCCAGCTTGGCCGCGCCGTCCACCAGCCTGCCGTTGATCAGCATCTTCCCGTTCATCCCATCATCCTTTCATGCCGGCTAGGGCGGTCTCTTGCCGTCGGATTAGTCGCGGCCGCGGTCACGGGCAAGCGCCGTCTCGGTTGCCAAGTCGCCGAGTCTCTCGTCCTCCCCCGTCCCCTGTCGCGCCGGTCGCTGGGCGTATCCGCGCAGTCGCCATCGACATGCTTGACAGACTGGACATCCACATACAACTGTGTATCCGAAAATCTCGGATGACCAGCGGAGAGGCGGATGACTATCCTTAAGAACAAGAACGCTCTGTACATCAACGGCGAGTGGATGACGTCCGACCAGCTGGAGGCGATCGTCAATCCGGCTGACGAAAGCGTACTGGGCGAAGCGCCCGTGGGCACCGCCGCGCATATCGAGGCCGCGCTGTCGGCGGCGCACGATGCATTCCACAAGGGTCCTTGGCCGCGCCTTTCCGCGCGCGAACGCCAGGCCAAGCTGACCGAATTCCTGGACGCGGTCGACCGGCGCGCGCAGGAGATCGTCCGGCTCATCATCGCCGAGGCGGGCTCCACCGCGATGCTGGCGCAATATCTCCAGTACGGCATTGCGATGAAGCATGCCCGCAACACGGTGGAGATCATGACGCGACCTGCGCAGACGGCGTTGCCCGTCGATCTGACGCCGGCAGCGGACGGCACTACCACGCTGGGGGGCACGGTCCTGTCGCGTGAGCCGGTGGGCGTCGTCGCGGCGATCACGCCCTATAATTTCCCGTTCTTCCTCAATATCGGCAAGATCATCCCGGCCATGGCGGTCGGTTGCACGGTCGTGCTCAAGCCTTCGCCCTACACCCCGTTCGAGGCGTTGATCCTGGGCGAGATCGCGCAGGAGGTGGGCCTGCCCAAAGGCGTGCTCAACATCGTGACCGGCGGAGTCGAGGTGGGCACGGCGCTCACCACCGACAAGCGGGTGGACCTGGTGAGCTTCACCGGGTCGGACACCGTCGGCGCGTCGATCCAGGCGCAGTCGGCGCCGACGCTCAAGCGCGTGCTGCTGGAACTGGGCGGCAAATCCGCGCTGATCGTCCGGTCCGACGCCGACGTGCAGCAGGCCGCGATCAGCGGCATCGGTGGCTTCACGACCCATTGCGGGCAGGGCTGCGCGTTGCTGACCCGGCACCTCGTCCATAATTCGGTGCGCCCGCAATATGTGGAGGCGGTGCGGAAGATCGTTGGCGCGATGAAGGTCGGCAATCCGGCCGACCCAACGGTCAGCATGGGGCCGCTGATCCGCGAGGTGGCGCGTGCGCGGACCGAGAAATATGTCGACATCGCCCTGTCGGAGGGCGCGAAGCTGGTGACCGGCGGCAAGCGGCCGGCGGGTCTGGACAAGGGCTTCTACTACGAACCCACCTTCTTCGAGGATGTGCAGAATTCCCACCGCATCGCGCAGGAGGAGGTGTTCGGGCCGATCGGCATCGTCATCGGCTTTGACAGCGACGAGGAGGCGATCGCTCTCGCCAACGACAGCGACTTCGGCCTGGGCGGCGGCATCTTCACGAAGGATGCGGGCAAGGCCTATGAAATGGCGCTCCAGATCCGCACCGGGTCGGTGGCGATCAACGGCGGGTCGGGCACGATGTCGAGCCATGCGCCCTTCGGTGGCATCAAGCGGTCCGGCTATGGCCGCGAATATGGCCATGAGGGGTTGAACGAGTTCACCTATATGAAGACGATCGGCTTCCACGCCGCCTGACCTGGAGGTTGCGATGAAGATCAGGATGATCGAGGGGAAGTGCAGCGGCCATGCCCGTTGCGCGGCGGTTGCGCCGCATATCTATCTGCTCAACGACGAGGGCTATCTCGACATTGGGGAGGTCGAGGTAGCCGAAAAGGACGCGGCACTCGCCCGGCGAGGCGCGCGCGCCTGCCCGGAACGGGCGATCGAGCTCATCGAGGACTGATGGGAGCGCGCTTTTTGACGACGATCAGGTTCATAGGGCATGACGCACGCGAATATGTGGTGGACGCGACCGACGGCGTGTCGGTGATGCGGGCGGCGAGTGACCATGACGTGCCGGGCATGTTGGCCGATTGCGGCGGCAGCATGTCCTGCGCCACCTGCCACGTCCATGTCGCGCAGGAGTGGATCGAGCGCGTCGGACCGCCTGGTGACGAGGAGGCCGCGATGCTGGAAATGGCCATCGATCCGCAATCGGACAGCCGCCTGTCCTGTCAGATCATCGTGTCGCCGGACCTCAGCGGTCTGACCCTCAACATTCCCGAAAAGCAGTTCTGACCCATGTGGGACCAGGGACCGACCCCGGGGGCGGCATGACGGCGAGCCCGGCCCGCACGCGCAAGCAGTCTCAGGAAGCGACCCGGGCGGCGTTGCGGGCCGCGGCGGCGGAGGAGTTCGCGCAGCGCGGTGTCGCGGGCGCCTCGATCGATGCGATCGCGGCGGCGGCTGGCTTCACCCGCGGTGCCTTCTACGCCAATTACCGATCCAAGCACGACATCATCGTCGAGATACTCGATTCCATCCACAATGAAGAATTGGATGCCTGGGGCCGAACGATCAGGGACAGCGAGACGCTGGACGGAATGTTCCAGGGAATCGCCGATCGCTTCAACGCCTTCGCGTCGAACGAGCGTCACGCAATGCTGGTCGCGGAATTGCGGCTCCAGGCGCAGCGCGACCCCGATTTCGCGCGACATTATATCGCCAGCCATGCCCTCGTGTTCGAGCGCGCGGTCGCGACGGTCGAACGGCTGATCGAAAAGGCTGGTGCGACGCATCTGGAGCCGCTCCCGGTCGCGTGCGCGCTGCGCGCCCTGTCGATCGGGCTGGAGCTCGACGTGGAGGGGCGGGCGGCCGGCGCGCCTTCACCGGGCGACGTGATGGCGCTGTTCCTGAAACAGATGCTCAAGGCCGAAACGAAAACGCGACACGAATGAGGAGAGGGATGTGACCGACATATTTTCGTACGAGGGCAAGCGGGTGGCGATCGTCGGCTGCTTTTCCGGCATGGGCGAGGCGTGCGCGCGCGAGCTGGTGGCGCGCGGCGCGGAGGTCCATGGCGCGGACATCAAGCCTTCGCCGGTTGACCTTGAGTCCTTCACCCATGTGGACCTCAAGGATTGGGCGTCCATCGACCAGGCGGTCGCGGGCATCGGCGGCGAGATCGACGCGCTGTTCAACTGCGCTGGATTGCCGCAGACCTTTCCCGCCGCCGATGTCGTCTCGGTCAATTACCTCGGCATTCGCCACTGGACCGAACAATGGCTGCCGCGCATGCGCAGCGGCGGGGCCGTCGCCACCATCTCCTCGCTCGGCGGCATGGCCTATCTCAGCAAGCTCGAAACGCTGCGGCCGCTGATCGACATTACCGATTACGACGCCTTTCACGAATGGATGGCCGCCAATCCGGAGGCGGTGGGCGACGGCTATGCCCTGTCGAAGGAACTCATCAACCTCTGGTCGTGCCTCCAGGCCGTCGAGCAGGCGCCGCGCGGCATCCGCCTCAACACGACGATGCCCAGCCCCACGCAGACGCCGATGATGGCCGATTTCGAAAAGATCGTGTCGGGCGCCTTCCTCGACGTCTTCTGCGCCCCCTCGGGCATCCGGTCCTCGCCCGAGCAGCAGGCGCATCCACTCATCTTCCTCAATTCGCCAGCTGCGTCCTTCGTCAGCGGCGTCTGCCTGCCCGTCGATCTGGCCTTCCACGGCGGCGTCACCACCGGGGCGCTCGACATGCAGTCGATGCTGGCCCAGGCGGGGCGATGAGCGGCGCGCCCGGCGGTCGGCTCGCCGGCCGGGTCGCGGCGATCACCGGCGGATCGAAGGGGATGGGCCGGGCCTTCGCCGAGCATATGGTGGCGGAAGGCGCGCGGGTCGTGGCGCTGGCCCGCCCCTCGGCTGCGCTCGACGCGCTCGGCCGGGCGCTGGGCGACGCCGTGCTGCCGGTCGCCTGCGACGTCGCGGACGGCGGCGCCGTCCGCGCCGCGCTGAACCGGGGGGCGGCGCATTTCGGGCGGCTCGACATATTAGTCAACAATGCCGCCATCACCAGCCTGCTCAAGGTCGAGGGCGCCAGCGACGCGGAGATCGAGCGCGAATATCGCGTCAACCTGCTCGGTCCCGCTTTCGCCAGCAGCGCCGCCATTCCCCATCTGCGCGCGGCGGGGGGCGGCGACATCATATTCATCTCGTCCGAGATCGTGCGCATGATCTTCCCCTATCTGACGCTCTACGCCTCCAGCAAATACGGCATGGAGGGTCTGGCGACGGGTCTGCGATCGGAACTGCGCGCGCAGGGGACGCGGGTGACGATATTACGGTCGGGATCGGTGGCCACGAACAGTGATCTGCGCGCGACCTGGCCCGCCGACGTGGCGGACGACTTCTATTCCGCCGCGCAGAAGATGGGCGGCATGCACTTCACCGGCGCGCCCATCACGATGGCGACGATGGCGGAGACGCTGGTGTCGGTCCTGTCGCTTCCGCGCGACGTCAATATCGACCTGGTGGAAGCGCGGGGGCGGGCGCCCGCCCCGATGGCATGACTGGGCAAATCCGTGGGGCGCCGGGCGGGACAGAGGATTTGAAAGGAGTGCGATGGCTCAGGTGATGAAGGGCGTCCGGATGCTGGAGGTGGCGCAGTTCACCTTCGTGCCGGCGGCAGGCGGCGTGCTGACGGACTGGGGCGCGGAGGTCATCAAGGTGGAGCATCCGGTGCGCGGCGATGCGCAGCGAGGCCTCAAAATGCTCCAGCGGATGGCGGTCAATCCGCAGCGCTCATCGCTGATGCAGCATCCCAATCGCGGCAAGAAGAGCATCGGCATCGACATATCGACGGAGGAAGGCCGCGAGCTGCTCTACGAGATCGCCAAGACCTGCGACATATTCCTGACCAACTATCTGCCCGCCGCGCGCAGGAAGCTGGGCATCGATCTCGAGGATCTGCGCCGCGCCAACCCGAACATCATCTACGTCCGGGGATCGGCATTGGGCGACAAAGGCCCGGAGCGCGAGAATGGCGGTTTCGATTCGACGGCCTTCTGGGCGCGCGGAGGATCGTCGGTGATGGTCAGCCCGCCCGAGCTTGAAGTGCCGCTGACTCAGCCCGGGCCGGCCTATGGCGACACGATCGGCGGGATGTTCATCGCCGGCGGCATCGCGGCCGCGCTGTTCCACCGCGAACGCACGGGCGAAGCGACGGAGGTGGACGTGTCGCTGCTGTCGTCTGGGGTCTGGGCGACGGCGTGCAGCGTCGACGTGTGCATGGAACTGGGCGTCATGCCCTTTCAGAACGAGATGCCGGTCGCGGGCATGGTGGCGGGCGGCACCAATCCCTTCGTCGGCGTGTTCCGCACGCAGGACGGCCGCGCGATCAACCTCACCGTGCTCCAGCCCGGCCCCTACATGGAAGACACGTTCGCGCATCTGGACCTAACCCATCTGTTGCAGGACGAACGGTTCGGCACTGTCGAGGCGCTGATGGCCAATGCGGCGTTGTGCACGCCCTATATCGTCGAAGCCTTTGCCAAGCAGCCTTTGTCCTATTGGACGCAGAAGCTGAAGACGATGCGCGGGCAATGGGCGGTCTACCAGTCCCCGCTGGAGGTCGCTGACGACCCGCAGGTGATCGCGAACGATCTCATCTACGAGGTCGAATCGGCCGATGGCGGCGCCCCTATCCGGCTCGTCGCCAACCCGGTGCAGTTCAATCATGAACCGGTCCGCAACGAGCGGGCGCCCGAGGCATCGGAACATACCGAGCTGCTGCTGCTCGAACTCGGCCTCGACTGGGAAAGGATCGATAGTCTGAAGGCGAAGGGCGCGATCGCCTGAGCGAAGCGCGAGAGCCAACAGGGGGGAGGGCCGCACGGTCCGGCGCAGGACGGATCATGCGGCCCTTCGGCTATGACGCACCGGGGCGCTGGCCCCCGCTCCTGACGCGCGCCGCCGGCGCTATTGCGCGCGGCCGCGCGCCTGCACGGCGGCGCGGTTCGCCTCCACCGCCTCCGGTGTGACGGCGGCGTTATAGCTGCTCGACACGGCATGTTCATGCGCCAGTCCTTCGCCGAAGGCGGCGGCATAGCCCTGGTCGATCAGCCGCTTGTAGGCCGCCATCATGCCCGGTTCGATCGAGGCGATGTCGCCAGCCAGCTTGCGGGCAAGCGGCAGCAACGCCTCGGGCGCGACGACATGGTTGACCAGGCCCCAGCGCTCGGCGGTGCCGGCATCGAGGAAATTGCCCGTGAAGGACAGCTCCTTCGCGCGGCTGATCCCCAGGATGCGGGAAAGTTTCTGCGACAGGCCCCAGCCGGGCATGATGCCGACCCTCGCATGCGTGTCGGCGAAGCGCGCGTTGGTGGACGCGACCAATATGTCGCACGCCAGCGCCACTTCGAACCCCCCGGTGATGGCGACGCCGTTGATCGCGCCGATCACCGGCTTGCGGCAGAGCTCGATGGCCTTGACCGGATTCTCCTCCGCCCCTTCCGCATTGGCGGCCGAAAGCGCGCCGGGCGTGGAACCCAGTTCCTTGAGGTCCAGCCCGGCGGTGAAGGCGCGCTCCCCCGCGCCGGTCAGCACGACGGCGCGCACCGAATCGTCGCCGTCGATGTCTGTCATCGCCGCGAACAGTTGGAAGCGCATCGCGATCGACAGCGCGTTCATCGCCTCCGGCCGGTTCAGCGTCACGGTCGCGACGCCGCCTTCCTTTTCCACCTTAACCAGTTCGGCCATCATCTTCTCCCTGCCCGTTCCGGCGCGTACCGGCGTTCGTTGGCGAGCAGCCCCAGCAGCGCTGCCGTAAGCGACGCGGGCTGCTCGATAGGGATATGGTGGTGGCTCGCCGGAATGACGATCTCGTCACCCATATCCTCACAAAAACGGCGCAGTCGGCCGACATGGCCGCCCTGCATTACCTCGCTATGTTCGCCCCGGATGACATCCACCGGCACGGGAACACCGACCATGGAGTCGATATAGACCTCTTCGTTCAACGAAGCGGCCAGACGCGGATCGAATTTCCACGTCCAGCCATCCTCTAACTCCACCACCGACGTGTGGGCGATATACGCCAGGATCGAGGGATGAGGCCAGCGGCCCGGCGGAACCAGCCGGAACCGGTCGATCGCCGTCTCCGCATCGGGATAGGTGCGGCCATAGCTCGTCGGTATCCGGTGATCGCCCGCGTCCAGGTCGGGTATGCCGCTGTCGATGACGATCAATCGCCGCACCTGATCCGGGCTGTCCTTCGCCGCCAGCAGGCATCCCATGACGCCGAAGCTGTGGGCGATGATCGTGGTCGGGGTGAAGCGCAGCGCCGTCGCCACCACCAGCGCCTCGCGCCCCCACTGGCGCCGCGAGTAGGCCTCGCGCCAGCCGCTGTCTCCCATGCCCGACATGGAGAAGGCGACCACCCGGTGCCGGGCGGTGAGGGCGGGCGCGATATGATCCCACCATTCGGCATGAGCGCGAAAACCGTGGACGAGGACGATTCCCGGCAGGTCGACCGCGTCCAGGTTCCAGCCCCTGCAGGCGATTGAAGCGCCCTCGACCGTCAGGTGGAATGTTTCGGGGGCCTGCGCCCAGTTGGCCTGAACCCAGGCTTCCACCCCGTCCTGCGGCTGCAGGGTATCGCCATCCGCGGCGTCCGCGTGCACGGGAGCTCGGTCCCCGACGCTGGTCCAATCTCTCATCTTCTGTTTGCCCTTGGCGACACGGCTTGCCTGTCGGGTTGCGCCGGCCATATGAAGCCTGTTCAACCTGGTCAACTATCTTGGTCCGCATCGGGCGGCCCCTGGGGGAGGATCGTCAATGGAATATGAGGATATCCGGGTCGAAGTGGAAGGACGGATCGGATCGATCATCCTTGATCGCGCGGAGATGCGCAACACGGTGCGCCCGCAGTCGCTCAGCGAGATCGCTCACGCCGTCGACCAGTTGACCGCCGATGATGCGGTACGCGCCATCCTGCTGCGCGCGGAGGGCGAGCATTTCTCGGCTGGGGCTGATTTCGCCTTCCTGGCCCGAATCACCCGGATGACTCCGCCCGAAATCCGGCAGCAGGTCTATACCCATTTCCAGGGCGCCGCGCGGCGCCTGTACGACTGTCCCAAGCCGATCGTCGCGGCGGTGCAGGGGGCGGCGATCACGGTCGGGTGCGAACTGGCGCTGGCATGCGATTTCCGCGTGATGGCGCAGGGTGCCTTCTTCCAGGAAAGCTGGATCAAGCTCGGCATCCTGCCGCCCCTGGGCGGCCTTTTCCTGCTGCCGCGCTTGATCGGGCTCGGCCGGGCCACGCAGATGGTATTGCGCGCCGAACGGGTGGACGCCGACCAGGCGGAGCGGATCGGCCTCACCTCCGAGGTCGTCGAGCCCGACCGGCTGGAGGCGCGTGCCCGCGCACTCGCGGCTGAACTGGTGGACTTGGCCCCCCTTGCCGTTGCAACCATCAAGCGCGGCCTGCGCCGCGGTCTGGAAAGCGGCATGGAGGCCGAATTCGACGCAAACTTGCTGGGGCAGGCGATGCTGCTGTCGAGCGCCGACTTCCGCGAAGGGCTGGACGCCGTCACGGGACGGCGCGAGCCGCGGTTCGAGGGGCACTGACATGGGCGAGGCAGGAAAGACGCGAGAAGCAGGGCTGGACCAGACGGATAAAGCCGAGCCGATCGTGCTGGTCGCCGATGTCGACGGTGTGCGGACGATCACGCTCAACCGGCCGGATCGGCTGAACGCGCTCGCCGCCCCGATCATGAGCGCCTTCGCCGCCGCGGTGGCGGATGCCGCGCGCGATCCCGAGGTCGGCTGCGTCGTGGTCACGGGCGCGGGAAGGGGTTTTTGCTCGGGCGGCGACCTCAAGGGCGGTGGCGATCCTGTCGGCCCGGTGACGCTCGCCACCGGCGGCCTGGTGGAACAGCATGTCACGC
>Ga0157380_10000532_pt1 | contig 23406 bp, 22 predicted proteins | sample S35metaG_FD_119757 | JGI IMG/M metagenome (GOLD analysis project Ga0157380, IMG submission 119757) | Switchgrass rhizosphere microbial communities from Kellogg Biological Station, Michigan, USA - S3-5 metaG | ecosystem: Host-associated > Plants > Roots > Rhizosphere > Soil | place: USA...
ACCTTGCGCGAGGGGAACAGGTCGGCCAGGGTGTTGAGCGCGACGCGGTCGTTCGGGTCGTTGAAGGTCGGCACCAGCACGGCCGCGTTCGCGATGTAGAAGTTCGCGTAGCTGGCCGGCAGCCGCCGGCCGTCGAACACGAGCGGCGCGGGCATCGGAAGGTCGACGATCCGCGGCTTGGCACCCGAGGCGAGCCGCACGTCCTGGAGCCGTTCGCGGTTCTCCTCGAGCGCGCGATAGTTCGCGTCCTTCGAGTCACGCTCGCGGCAGAGCACGATCGTGTCCGGTCCCGTGAAGCGCGCGAGGTCGTCGACGTGACCGTGGGTGTCGTCGCCCGCGATGCCCTTGCCGAGCCAGACGGTGTGGCTGGCCGCGAGCTCGCGGGCGAACACCTGCTCGTAGTCGGCGCGCTCGAAGCCGGGATTGCGCACCTGCACGACAGGGTCGAGCAGGCACTCCTCGGTCGTCAGCAGCGTGCCCGCGCCGTCCACGTCGATGGCGCCGCCCTCGAGAACCACCGGCCGGCCCTTGTGGACCGCGGGCCGCAGGCGCAGGCCGAGCGCCTTCGCGGCGCGCTCCGCGATCTGGTCGTCCTTCCGGTGGTCGGGGTACTTGGCCCAGCCGCTGAAGCGGAAGCGCGCGACGGCGACTTCCGGCTTCGGCTGCGAGCGCCGGACGCAGATGGGCCCGAAGTCGCGCGTCCAGCCGCGGTCGCTCGGGAAGCGGAAGAACTCGACGCGCTCGGTCGCCGCGCCGACCCGTTCCAGGACCTTCCGCGCCCTGGCTTCGTGGACACGCGTGGGCGCCAGGATCCGCACCCGCTCGCCCTCGGCGAGCTTGCGCACGATCTCGCCGTAGACCCACGGGATCGGCGCGAAGCGGCCCGGCCAGTCCGAGAGGTTGTGCGGCCAGCCGAGCCAGGTCGCCTCGTGGGGATCCCACTCGGCCGGCATGCGGAAGGCCGCGTCGACGCGGCCTGCGGCGGGGCTCGCCACTAGTCGCGGTCGAGGAAGCGCCGCTCGATTCCGGCGTACGCGTCGATCCGGCGGTCGCGCAGGAACGGCCAGTGCGTGCGCACCTCGTCGATGCGCGGCAGGCTCACCTCGCCCACCAGGATCTCTTCCTTGTCGGTCGATGCCTCGGCGATCACGACGCCGAACGGATCCGCGAGGAACGTCGAGCCCCAGAACTCGAGCCCGTCGCCGCCTTCGGGGCGCTCGTGCCCGACGCGGTTGACGACCGCGACGTACACGCCGTTGGCGATCGCGTGCGAGCGCTGGATCGTCTGCCAGGCCGAGCGCTGCGACACGCCGTGCTCGGCCTTCTCGCTCGGGTGCCAGCCGATCGCCGTCGGATAGAAGAGCACGGCGGCGCCGCGGAGCGCCGTGAGCCGCGCGCCTTCCGGGTACCACTGGTCCCAGCAGATGAGAGTCCCGATGCGCCCCGGCTTGACGTCGAAGGCCTGGAAGCCGAGGTCGCCCGGCGCGAAGTAGAACTTCTCGTAGAACAGCGGGTCGTCCGGGATGTGCATCTTGCGGTAGAGCCCCGCGACCGAGCCGTCGGCGTCGAGGATCACCGCGCTGTTGTGGTAGACGCCGGGCGCGCGCCTTTCGAAGATCGGCACCACGACGGCGACGCCGGCCTGCTTCGCGGCCTTGCCGAACGCCTCGGTGCTCGGCCCCGGGACGGTCTCGGCGAGCGCGAAGTTCGCGTGGTCTTCCTTCTGGCAGAAGTACGGGGTGCGGTACATCTCGGGCAGGCAGACGACCTCGGCGCCCTTCGCCGCGGCCTCGCGCACGCGCTCGACCGCCTTCGCCAGGTTGTCGTCGGGCGAGGCGGACATCGACATCTGCACGAGCCCGAGCTTGAACTTCGGCTTCGTCACGAGTGGCCGTCCGCGGGAAGCACGTACTCGAGCCCGTCCTCGTCGAGCGGGCGCGCCTCCTCCAGCCGCTTGACGAGCCCGATCACGCGGAACGCCCACAGCGTGCGGCAGACCTCGAAGTCGTTCAGCACCGACTCGCTGCAGAGCGACTCGACCTCGCGCCCCTTGCCGGCGGCGCGCGCGAGCGCCGCCTGGTCGACGTCGAGCGTGAGCTGGTTGAAGAGCGCGTCGGTGTCGGGCACCACCGCGTAGCGCGTCTGGAGCCCGCCGCAGCCGCGCTCGACCCGGCTCCAGGCCTCGACCTGCCCGATGCCGTCGAGGATCAGCTGCGGGGTGCTGATGTTCAGCTTGATCGCCTCGCTCGCGGGCCCGCCCACCTCGAGCTTGTAGTTGCCGCGGCCCCACTGGAACGCGAGCAGCGCGATGTCGCGCGTCTGCTCGACGACGCCCTGCACGAGCGCCTTCGACTCGAGGATCCCCTGCTCGACCAGCACCGTTCCCAGGCGCTTGCCGGGCCCGATCGCGCGGCCGGCGTCCTCGAGCTGCCGCAGCGAGACGAGCCCGCGCCGCAACAGCCGCGGCCCGAGCCGGTAGTCGGGGTTCGAGGAGGTGGCGAAGACGAGCTGGCCGTTCTCGGCCACGATGCCGATCCGCTGATCGTCCTTCAGCAACCGCAGCGTGCCGCTCCAGCGCTCGCGGCTCAGCTCCTGGACGAGGTCCGGAAGATCCTGCTCCTCGAGCCGGCCCTCGCTCTTCAACGCGCTCTCCCTCGAGAGGCGGCGCGCTCGACGAGCGCGGCCGCTATCAACGGTACGAGGATCTCATGGTGGCCGGTCAGGCGGTAGCCCCGGCCGTGGCCGGCGACGGGACGCTCCACGACGTTGACTCCCGGCCGATACGACTGGATGAAGTCGAGGTTCGCGGTGGAGAAGCCCTTCACCGGATGGCCGAGGTTGCGCGCGAGCGTCAGCGCCTTCAGGAACACCTCGGGCAGCACGACCGCCGAGCCGACGTTCAGGTAGACGCCGCCTCCGCCGAGCCGCGCGACCTCCGCGGCGAGCAGGCGGAAGTCGAGGTGGGTGGTGCGGCCGAGCGCCGCGGGATCGCACGCCGGGTGCACGTGGACGATGTCGGTGCCCACGGCCACGTGGACGGTGGCCGGCAGGCCGAGCCGGTGCGCGGCGGCGAGCAGGCTCAGCTTCAGGTGCTTCGGCCGCGGACGCCGGCGCGCCAGGTAGCGCCCGACCGCCGCACCGATGCCGAGGCCGTCCGCGTCGCCCTCGACGACGGCGCGGCCGAGCTCCTCGCCCGTCTCGCGCGCCATGCCGAACTCGCCCGTGTCGAGGCCGGCCTCGACGTCCTCGGAGGTCTGACCCGTGAGCGCGAGCTCGAAGTCGTGGACGATGCCCGCGCCGTTCAACGCGACGCCGGTCACGAATCCGCGCTCCATCAGATCGATCAGCACCGGCGACAGCCCGACCTTGATCACGTGCGCGCCGAGGCCCCAGACGACCGGACGGCCCCTGGCGCGCGCGCTCGCGATCGCGTCGCACAGGCGCCGCAGCGTGGCGCCGGCGAGGATGCGCGGCAGCCCCGCGAGGAAGGATGCGAACGACGCGCCGCGCTTGTGAAGCCGCGCGAAGTCGGCCTGCTGCACCTTGCTGCGCCGCGACGACAGCGGGTAGGTGCGCACGGCGTCGAGCGCCAGCGGTCGAAGCGGGCGGGCGCGCGCGCGCGCCTTGGGTCGGCTCACGGCCGCTCCGCCGCCTCCTCGATCACCTGCGCGAGCACGTGGAGCACCATCGAGTGCACCTCTTGCACCCGCTGGGTGTCGGGATGCGGCACCGCGATCAACCGGTCGACGAGCCCCGCGAGCTCGCCGCCGCCGTCGCCGGTGAGGCCCACGGTCACGAGCCCCCGGGCGCGCGCGGCGCGCAGCGCCTCGACGACGTTCGGCGAGCGGCCGGAGGTGCTGATGCCGAGCGCCACGTCGCCCTTGCGGCCGTGAGCCTCGACCTGGCGCCGGAAGACGGCGGCGAAGCCCATGTCGTTCGAAACCGCGGTGACCACGGACGGATCGGTGGTGAGGGCGATCGCGGACAGGCCGCGCCGCTCGCGCGCGAGGCGGCCGACGAGCTCGGCGACGAAGTGCTGGGCATCCGAGGCCGAGCCGCCGTTGCCGAAGGCCAACACGCGGCCACCGGCGCGCAGGCTGTCGGCCATCAGCCCGCCGACCTCCAGCAGCAGGGACGCGTTCTCGGGAAAGAACCGCTGCTTGAGCTCGACGCTCTGCGCGACGAGGCGCTGGATGTCCTGTGCGTTCATCGGCAGAGGATTATGGGCGACGTCGCAGATGCAAACCACTGCAGCAGGCAGATTGGCTACAGGCGCGGATCGGAGCGGTGCCGGCGCGGGCTATACCCGGCGCATGTGCACGGTCAGCAGGATCGTCGGCACGGCGGGCTCGTCGGTGCGCACCTGGAAGACGGAGCCCTCGCGCAGGCCCGCGGGCACGTGCACCGGCACGGGCATGCGCCGGACCACGCGCCCTTCGCCGGCGCAGCGGCCGCAGTCGAAGAAGCTGCCCCCGGTGCCCGAGCAGGCGTCGCACGACGCGGCGACCGGAACGTCGAGCGACAGCACGGTTCCCGCCGCGGCCTCGTCGGGGCGCAGCACGATCTCGGCCGTGAGGCTGGTCGGCGCGAGCGGCCGGCGCAGGTCGCCCGCGGCGGGGCGGCGCACGAACGACCAGTCGAGCAGCGACGAGCGGCCGCCGAGCTCGTCGTCGTAGCGGCGGCGGCGCTCCGCGTCGGAGAGCGTGTCGTACGCCGCCTGCAGCTCGGCGATGCCCGCCTCGCCGTGCTCGGGTTCGAGGCGCTTCGTCAGCCGCTGGAAGGCGCGGCGGATGGCCTTCGCGCTCGCATCACGCGGAACGCCGAGAAGTTGGTAATAGTCCTTGGGCTTCTCCATCCCGCCGTACACCATAGGTTGGGGTCCGAGCGAGTGTCAAGCCGAATCGTGGTTTCCGGCGCGCGTCGTTTTCCACGCTTCGAAGCCGAGAGCGAAGGTCACGAGGAGGGTGCCGAGAGCGAGAAGCGGCACTCGCAGCGCGGGAAGCCGCGACGGATCGGCCGCCACCGCGACGCTGACGGCGGCCACCGCGGTGCGGGACACCTCGAGCTCGGGCGTCTCCGCGACCAGCAGCAACGGGTGCTCCGTGCCGCGCGAAGCACCGGCGCGCGCCAGCGTCACCTCCGCGCGAAGCTCGCCGCGGGCCGGCACGGCGACGTCGATCGGGCCGCTCTCGCTGCGAATCCCGCGCGCCGTGAGCGCGCGCAGCCTGACGCGCCGGGCCTGGCCGTCGGCGCTCTCGAGGTGAACCACGAGCGCACCGCGCACGTCGAGCCGCAGCGGGTCGGCTCGCATGCGGACCGCCGGCTCCGGGCTCGCGCCGAGCGCCAGGAGCAGGAAGGCACGCTGGCTCGCCATCTGGGGATTGCCGGCGCCGTCCGGCGCGCCCTCGAGCGGATGCTCGACGAGCAGCGTCAGCGCGTGGAGCCCGGGCTTCGGCGCCGGCGTCGCGAACTCGAGCGTGACGCTTCCCGAGGTGCCTGGCGCGAGCGTGCCCGGGAGCCGCGCGGCCTGCGACTCGCCGAAGAGCTCGCCCTTCACGTCGATCGGGCCGGCCGGGCGGTCGCCGCGGTTGGCGAGCGTCACGCGCACCGCGAGCCTCGGGCTCGTCGCGGCGACGGCTCCGGCCACGTCGAGGACTTCGTCGGGGCGAGCCGGCGCGGCCAGGCCGGCGAGAGCGAGGACGAGCGCGAGGCTAGGGCAGCGGGACAAACGTCACGCCCGCGAGCGCGAAGGCGTCGTCGAGCTTCTTGCCCTGCTTGCGGTTGGTCGCGAAGACCTTGATCGCGCCGGCCTTGGCCGGCTCGACGGTCGGCGGGAACTCGCAGACGCCCTCGGGCTTGATCGGGAGCCGGAAGGTACTCGTGCGCTGCGGCTGGTAGCTGTCGTCGACCGCGTTGACGTAGTACTCGATCGTCTTCGCCTTCTCGCGCGGCGCCGGCAGCGTGCCGCACCAGCTCACGCCGGTGAAGGTCATCGGCACGAAGGAGTAGTAGTCCTCGCCCTCGCGGCGGAAGTAGACGCGCGCGACCGCCACGTTGCCGTCGTCGCTGATCGCGGCGCAGAGCGCGATCGGCTTGTCGGCGACCGTGCACAGGGCCGGCACGTGGTCGATTGCCGGAGGATCGTTCGCCGCCGCCAGGGCGGCCGTGAGCACGAGCGCAGGCGCGAGCAGCTTCCTCATCGGCCCGGCTATCTTAGCGAAGCGCCGCCGCTACTTCCAGGTGAGCGTATTGCGGTACGTCTCGCTACGCTGCGTGGTGATGACGACTTCCATCACCCAGGACTGCGTGCTGTCCTTCCAGACCTGTCCCGAGGGCATCTGCCACACCACGCCGCGCTGGCCGGGCGCCACCGTCGTGGTGATGGGAGCGATCGGACCCTTCTGCGGGCGGCCGTCGACGGTCGTGGACACCGTCATCGTCGGCGCGAGCGGGATCGGCTGGTTGCCTTCGTTCGACAGGTAGACGACGACCTTGTAGGCCTCTCCCGGCTTCGGCACCTGCGGCGTCGCCTCGAACACGATCGTGCCGGGCAGGCCGGCGCCCTGCGTGCCCCGCTTCACGTCGACGCCCGCCGTGTCCTCGAAGCCCACGAGGCCGCCGGCCGCTGCCGCCTTCGCCTCGGTGCGGCCGGGGACGAAGCTCTTGACGGACCCGGCGCCGGAGCGCGGACCCGACGCCTGGGCTTCCGCGATCGCCTTGGCGCCGATCGCGGCCTGCCTGCCGTTCGTGGCAGCCGTGTTGCCGGGATCGAGCTGGAGCGCTCGGTCGTAGGCGGCGACCGCGGCCTCGTACTGCTTGGCCTGGAGCGCGGTCGCAGCGTCGTTCAGCGCCGTCGTGACCTGCGCGGCGCGGGCGCTCGTCGCCTTGGCGTCGGCGTCGCGCTGGGCCGCGGCCCTGGCCTCGGCGATACGGCGCTGGAGGCCCACCGCGCCCTTGTCCCACGGCGCGATCCGCAGCGCCTCGGCCGCCGCGGCTTCGGCCGCGGTGAAATCGCCCCGCGCGAGCGCGCCGTCGCCGCTCCTGACCTGGTCGGCGGCCTTCTGCCCGATCATCGCCTGCGCCAGGATCTTCTTCGCCGGCTCGCTCGCCGCGTCCTCGCGCAAGGCCGACTGCGCCGAGGCCACGGCCTTGTCGTAGCTGCCGGCCTCGAACGCCGCCTGGGCGGCCTTCACGGAAGCCGCGGCCTTGCCGCCGGCCGGGCCGAAATCGGGCGCGGGAGCAGCGGTGACGGGCGGCGGCGCCGGCGTCGCGAGCGTCGTCGGCGGCGGCGCGACGGTGGTCGGAGTCATCACGACGGGCGCGGGCGGCGGCGCCTGCTGGCTCTTCCAGAAGAGGAAGCCCGCGACGCCGACGGCGACGAGCGCGAGCCCCATCGCGATCCACGGCAGGACGCTCGCCTTCGGCTCGGGCTGCACGCGCGCCGGAACGCGCTGCGAGACCGAGGGGCCGGGGCGAGGCGCGGTCCGCGCCGAGGGCCCCGGCCCGGCATCGAGCACGGTCTTGCCGCCGACGCGCGTCGGCGCCAGCGTCGGCTTGCGCGTCGTCGTGGGCCGGCGGCCCGGGCCGAGGTCGACGGTCTGGCCGCCCTCCGTCACGCCGCCCGTCTCGGTCATCGGCACGGGCGCGTGCGTCGGAGCCTCGAGGTCCACGAGCGCCTCGAGCACGTTCTGCGAGGAGGTCGTGGTGGCGTGCGCCTTCAGCCACTCGCGCAGGTCGACCGCGAACTCGGCAGCCGTCTGGTAGCGGTCCGTGAGCGTCTTCGCGAGCGCCTTCTTCAGCACCGGCATCAGCGCGTCGTAGTCGGCGCCCTGCGGGATCAGGTCGAAGTTGGCTTCCTCGTGGGTGATCTTGTAGAAGATCGCCATGAGGTTGTCCGAGTGGAACGGCCGGCGGCCGGTCGAGAGCTCGAACAGCATGCAGCCGACGCTGAACAGGTCGCTGCGCCCGTCGACCTTCTTCCCCTGCACCTGCTCGGGGGACATGTAGTCGGCGGTCCCCACCACGCTTCCGGTGCCGGTCATCGAGGCGGCCGTCACGTGCGCCACCCCGAAGTCCATGATCTTCACCGTGTTGTCGTCCTGGATGAAGATGTTCGCGGGCTTGATGTCGCGGTGGACGATGCCGGCCTGGTGGGCGTGCGCCAGGCCGGCGAGCACCTGGATGATCACCACCACCTTGCGCTCGAGCGTGAGCGGAGGCGTCTGGCGCACCGCCTTCTGGAGGTCCTGCCCCTTCAGGTACTCCATCGCGATGAAGGGCGAGCCGTCCGTGTGATTGCCGAGGTCGAAGACGGCCACCACGTTCGGGTGCGTCATCTTCGCGACGGCCTTCGCCTCGCGCTCGAAGCGGGCCTTCAGCTCGGGGTCGTCCGCAATCTGGGCGACCATGACCTTGAGGGCCACGTCGCGGTCGAGCTTGGTGTCCCGGGCCAGGTAGACCTGGCCCATGGCGCCCTTGCCGAGGGGGCGGATGATCTCGTACTTGTCGATCCGGCCCGAGAGCTCTTTCTCGACCGGCTTCGCCGGGCCCCCGGGCTCAGCCATGCAGGCGTCTCAGGCGCACAAGTCCCCTCAAGACAGAGGATTAGACGGCAAGCCCTGCGCGGCTGTCAAATGCGGAATGGCAGCGCCGGATCGGCTTTCCGGCGCTGTCCATTCGCTACACGCCGACTGCGCGGCTACTTGGTCTTCCCCGTCACCGTGAAGTGGGCGCGCCTGTTCTTCTGCCAGCACTCCTCGGTCGCCTGCTGGCAGACCGGAACCTCCTTGCCGTAGGAGACCGTCTTCAGGCGATCGGCGGGGACGCCGAGCGAAACCAGGTAGTCGTAGGCCGCGCGCGAGCGGCGCTCGCCGAGCGCGAGGTTGTACTCGACCGTGCCGCGCTCGTCGCAGTGGCCCTCCACCGTGACGCGCAGGAAGTCGAAGCGCTTGAGGGCGGCGGCGTTCTTCGTGAGCGTGTCGCGGTCGGCGTCGCGGATCTCGGCCTTGTCGAACTCGAAGTAGATCTCGGCGAGCAGGCCGCTCTTCTCGATCTCCTCGGCGCTCATCGCGCGCAGGCGGGCGTACTCGTCGACCTGGGGCGGCGCCTCGGTGCGTGCCGGTGGCGGCGGCGCCGGGGGCGGCGCCTCGGGGACGATCGGCGCGGGAGCGGAAGGTGCGACGGGAGGTTTCTTCGGGCCGCACGCTCCCAATGAAGCAAGCGTCGCTGCCGAAAACAGGATGAGCGCCGTCTTCTTCATCACGATCACGACCTCCTCTCCGCCGGTCGGCCGTCCGGGCAACAGGCGGTCCCGGTGGCGGAACAGAGCTTTAGCGGCGATGCGGCCCGCTCAGCTCTTCTTGTTGTCGTCCCCCGCCTCCCCACTGCGGAGCGAATCTTTAAAGTTGCGAATACCCTCGCCGATCCCCTTCCCGAGCTGCGGCAGGCGGCCGGCGCCGAAGATCAGGACGACGATCACGAGGATGAGGAGCAACTCGGGTACGCCGAGACCGAACATGGTTAGCCTCCAGGCGGAAGCACGCTCCGCCTCGAACGATCATATACCCCGTCAGCTGCCGGCGGACACCGACACGACCCGGAGCGCCTCGTTGAGCCGGCCGCGCCGGTAGCCTTCGGGGTCGATCGTGACGGCCGCGTAGCCCGCCTCGCGCACGGCGCGCTCGACCCCTTCGCGCACGCCGGGCCGCTCGAGCGCAGGCAGCTCCGCAGGCCCGATCTCGACCCGCGCCGACTCGCCGAGATGCCGCACGCGCAGCTCGCGGAAGCCGAGCGCGCGCAGCGCCGCCTCCGCCCGCTCGACGCGCCGCAGCGCCTCCGCCGTGACCGGGGTGCCATAGGGGAGCCGCGAGGCGAGGCAGGGCGAAGCGGGCAGCTCGGCCGTCGGCAGCCCGAGCTCGCGCGAGAGCGCGCGGACGTCGGCCTTCGACAGCCCGGCCTCGGCGAGCGGGGCGCGCGCGCCGGCTTCCCCGGCGGCGCGCTGGCCCGGGCGGAAGTCCGACAGGTCGTCGAGGATCAGGCCGTAGGCGACGTGCGCGTAGCCTTCGGCCTCGGCGAGCGGATTCAGGTGGCGGAACAGCTCGCGCTTGCAGTGGTAGCAGCGGTCGGCGTCGTTCCTGATGTAGAGCGGGTCCTGCGTCTCCGCGGTGCGGATCACCCGGTGGGCGAAGCCGAAGCGCCGCGCCAGCTCCAGCGCCAGCTCGCGCTGCTCGCCGGCGAGCGATTCCGAGTCGGCCGTCACCGCCAGCGCGCGGGACCCGAGCACGCGGTGGGCGACGACCGCGAGCAGCGCGCTGTCGACGCCGCCCGAGAAGGCCACGACCACCGAGCCCATCTCGCGCACGACGCGCTCGAGCGCCTCGCGTTTCGCGGCGAGGCTCGCAACGTCGGTCATTCGCTCCAATCCTCCGCGTCCTGCGGCGCCACGTCGAGCTGCAGCGGCGCGAGGCCGACGACCTCCAGCTCGATCCCGCACTCGGGGCAGCTGATGATCTCGCCCTTGTCCACATCGTACTCGTCGATCTCGACGTCCGCTTCGCACTCGGGGCAGACGGCCATGCCAGGGTCTCCGCCCGGATCATAACCACAGCGCGAGCCGGTGGTCACCTCCCCCAGTCGGGCGAGTGGTTGGCGTTGCGGCGCGAGGCGAACAGGCGGAAGCACTCCTGCCCGGCGGCGTCGAGCAGCCGCACCTCTTCCTTGGGCGCGCCCAGCAGGCCGGCGAACGGCGGCACCCCCGAGTCCCAGCTGCGCGTCACGGCCAGGAAGCGGCCGTCGGGCGACGGCGCGAGCGTGCGGTAGTAAACGCCGCCTTCGACGAGCGTCCGGCGCGCGCGGGTGGCGAGGTCGATCGCGTCGATGCCGTGCTTCTTGTCCTCGCTCCACGCGCAGACGAGCTGCCCGGGACCCAGGAAGCGTGGCGAGCGGTCGCGCTTGAAGCCGCCGGTCAGGCGGGTGACCTTGCCGCCGTCGAGCTCGACCCGCATCAGCCGGTCCTCGCGAACGAAGGCGACCCATGCTCCGTCCGGGCTCGCCGCCGGGCTCTGGTCGTCGCCGCCGCGCGCCTGCGTCAAGGCGCGTCGAGCCACGCTGCCGTCGGGAGCGGGCTCGACGAGGTGCAGGCTGGCGGGCTCGCCGACGCGCCTTCGCGCGGCGACCACCAGGCGCCGGCCGTCGGGGAGCCAGGCAGGCTGCGCGTCCTTCCAGTCGACGCCGAGCGTGAGCACGCTCGTCTCCCCGCTCGCCAGCGCCACCACCCCGATGCGGCCGTTCAGGGCGAACGCCACGCGCGAGCCGTCGGGCGACACGCGCGGCTCGCTGGCCGGCTCGCTGCCGAAGGTCAGCCGCCGCTCGCCGTCTTCGGAAAGGCGACGCCAATAGAGCGCGGGCGCTCCGTCCCGGTCGCTCACGAATACGACGCCGCCCGCGAGGCCGTCCGGCAGCTCGGAGCGGCGCGACAGCGCGAGCCAGGCGAGCGCGAGCACGACGAGCGCGGGCACGACGGAGACGGCGACCGCCTTCCTCACTGCTCTCGCCCCCGTCGCAGGCGCGCCATTCGCGCGCCATTCTCCCCGCGCGGCGCGCGCCGCGCAAAAACGAAACGGCCCCGGGACCGCGAGGCCCCGGGGCCGTGGTGTGCGAAACGCGTGTGAGCTAGAAGCTCCAGCGCGCTCCGAGCATCAGCTGGCGCGGCGACAAGAGCGCCTGCGGTCCCTCGAACGGAACCGCCACGCTCTCGCCGCTGCCGTCCGGCAGCAGGACCGACACCGAGGGCGTGCGCCCGTTGCGCGTCGTCACGGTGCCGGCGTTGAACAGGTTCAGGAAGTCCCCGAACAGCGCGAGCCGGTGGCTGCCTCCCACGCTGAACACCTTCTCCAGCCGCAGGTTGACGACGTTCTGCGTGGGCAGGCGCCGGCTCCCGCGAGGCGCGACGAACGGCGAGCGCCCCGACGAGCCGGCCCAGTAGTAGGCGACGGCCGAGTAGTTGATCTGGCTCGACGAGTACACCTGGAACGGAGCGTAGGTCGTCCCGGACAGCATCGTGTAGGTCGCGCCGAGCGAGACCTCGATCTTCGGGATCTCCCAGCCCACGAACGCCTTGAGCTCGTTCGGCCGGTCGTTGGTCGTCACGCCGTCCGTGTTCACCAGCGCGAGGGTGGGTGTCTCGAAGAAGTTGGTGGTGGAGCGGAAGAGCGAACGGCTCGAATTGTTGACGGTGCCCTTGGCCTGCGAGCGCACGTAGGAGACCTGCGCCTGCCAGCGGTTCGCGAGCCGGCGGTTCACCGTGAGCATCAGCGCCTTGTAGTTGCGATAGGCGTCCATCGTCCCGACCACGTTGCCGCTCGAGTCGCGGTACTGGAAGCCGTCGGGATTGGTGATGAGCAGGTTCTCGTTCGAGCTGTCGCGGTTGGCCCAGCGATAGGCCGTGACGGTCCCCCCGGGAAACGCGCTGCAGCCGTCGCAGCCGGGGACCGGTGCGCTGGCGCTGGTGTTGAGCGTGATCGGATCCCAGCGCGCGTCGGGAAGCACGCGGCCCATGAAGTTCTTGTTCTCGCGGTAGACGCCGGTCGCCGACACGCGCCAGTTGGCTCCGAGCTGGTGCTCGAGGCCGACGCTCCATTCGTCCACCCGCGGGTGTTTGACGCCGTCGTCGACGCGGGCGATCGGGGCCACGAGGCGGCCGACCTCGACCTGGAGATTGGCCGGACACGAGTAGGACGCCGTCGGGCCGTTCGGGCCGTAGGCGGGACAAGCGCTCATGTCCCAGCTGATGTTGTCCTCGAAGCCGGTCGTGGCGCGCCCGTAGAGCTCCTGGAAGATCCCTTCGTAGTACTGGCTGTAGCTGCCCTTCAGCACGCTGGTGCCGCGCCCCGTCAGGTCGAGCGCGAAGCCGAGCCGCGGGGCGAGCATCGTGTTGGTGTAGACGGCGTCCTTGCCGGGCTCGCCGCCCGACACGTGGTCGAACCGCACGCCCAGGTTCAGCGTCAGCCGGCTGCTCGGCTTCCAGGCGTCCTGCACGAACACCGACTCGCGGTGGTTGCGGCCGGAGACGTCGTAGTTGTAGATGCCCGAGTACGCCATGTACGGCTGGCCGCCGTAGTCGTAGTAGTACTTGCCGCTGATGTAGGCGTAGCGGTCGCGCGTGCGGCTGCGCTCGATCTCGACCCCGAACTTGAGGTCGTGACGGCCCCACTTCTCGGCGAAGTGGGAGACCGACGCGTTCACCTGGTGGCGCCCGCGGTCGAACGCGCTGTTGAAGCCCTGGGAGACCGAGTAGAGGCCGGTCTCACCGTCGTAGTGCTGCGGCGCGTTCACCTTGGCCGACAGGTCGTAGAAGCCCCACCAGCCCGTGTACTTGATCTCGCTGAAGGTGCGCGAGCCGAAGAGGTGGCGCCACGCGGTGTTCCAGACCCACTCGGGCGCGTCCTCCTGGTTCGTGAGGTCGTCGGTCGCGAGCGCCGCGCTGACGCCCGCGCGCCCGATGATGTTGTAGGAGTCGTACTGGACCGAGGCGTTGAAGATGTCGTTGGCGCTCGGCTGCCAGGTGAGCTTGCCGTTGAAGCGCGGGCTCACCTCGTCGTAGAACGTCCGCGGACCCGTGGGATCCGTCTGCAGGTGGTAGCGCTGCGCGCTCACGAAGAAGAACAGCTTGTCCTTGATGATCGGTCCGCCGAGCTGCGTGGTGAAGTCGAGCTGCTCCTTCGTCACGGCGGGGTCGCCGAGCGACGGGTTGGTCGTCTTGGTCGCCTCGGAGATGTTGTCGCCCGCGAGGTCGCTGTTCGTGAACGTCACGTCGAACAGGCCGCTGTACCGGTTGCCGCCCGACTTCGTGAGCGTGTTGACGACGGCGCCGGAGAAGGCGCCGAACTCGGCCGGCGCGCCGATCCCGATCGCCTGGACCTCCTCGACGATGTTGAAGTTGTAGAAGGTCCACGCCGTGCCGCCGGAGGGGTCGCGGGTGTCGACGCCGTCGATCAGCAGCGCGTTGCCCGAGCCGGCGTCGCCGCCGTACGCCGAGCCGCCGTTGACGCCCGGCAGCTGGTTCAGCAGCGCCGTGGCGACGTTGCCGTAGCGGATCGGCATGTTGAAGAGCAGGTCCTGGTTCAGGCTGTTGTCGGTCGAGCTGCTCGTCACGTCCACGAGCGGCGACTCGCCGAGCACGTCCACGGAGTCGGTCATCCCGCCGACCTTGAGGGTCAACGAGGCGTCGGCGGTCTTGCCGATGCTGACCGGGATCTCCTCGACCTTGCGCGGCCGGAATCCGGTGAGCTCGACCGTCACGGCGTACGTGCCGGTGTCGACGCCGGCGAAGCGGTAGAGGCCCTTGGCGTCGGTGACCGATGTGCGCGAGCCGGTCTTGCCGCTGAGCGTGACGGTCGCGCCCGGAAGCGCGCCGCCCTGCTCGTCGGTGATGGTTCCCATCACCGTGCCGGTGAGCGACTGAGCCTGGGCGCCGACAGCAGTCAGCAGCAGCAGGAGAATGGCGAGACTGCGTGTGAGAGTTCTCATTTCAGCCACCTTGCTCAACGCCACACCGACTTGACGGGGTCGTTGTCCTTGAAGGCGGAATAGACCATGTAGCCGGTCCCGGCCGCCATCACCACCAGCGCGATCTTGCCGGCCGGCGTGCCGAAGAAGCCTTTGTCGCTCGACGCGGCCGCAGCGGGCGTGGCCTGAGCGGCCACCCGTGCGGGCAGCGGCTTGGCGGCCACGGTCGCGGTCGCCGCGGCGCGCAGCGACGGCTGGGAAGCGGCGGAGCTCGTCGCTTCGGGCTCGGCCGCCGCAACGGGGGCCGCTCCCGCCAGAACGAGCGTGAGGGCCAGCAGGGCTGCGATGGGCCTGGCCCACGACCCGAGTGGTCGTCTCACTTCATCCTCCTTGCCTGATGGATTCGTCCAACGTGATGGATCGCTTCAGGCGTCTGCACAACGGAAAACTTGCGTCTCTATGCGTTAAATCTGGCAACCTGCGTGCCAGTGAATCTATCCGACAAAGCTCCCCCTTTCCAGCAGGTTGACGGGATCGCGCGGTCGGCGCCGTCCAAGCCTCCGAACCGTTGGATCCAACTGCTTGAAAACAGGCCGTGTTGACGCCTTCGCGCGCGCTGGGCTAGCGTCCAAAAGATGGGCCGTAAACAACAGCGTGGCGCATGGCTCGTGGCGATCGCGGTGATCGCCGCGGTCGCGCTCGGCCTCTGGTTTCGGAACCGGCCCCCGCGCACCGACGCCGACGCTCGCGCGCGCATCGCGCGGCTCCGCCCCGCGGGCCAGGAGCTGAACCTGGTCGTCGTCACGCTCGACACGACGCGCGCCGACCGGCTCGGATGCTACGGCTTCGCCGGAGTCGAGACCCCCTACATCGACGCGCTCGCGCGAGAAGGGATCGTCTTCGACCACGCGACGTCCACCGTCCCGCTCACGTTTCCGTCGCACTCGTCGATCTTCACGGGGCTCGTTCCGCCCCACCACGGCGTGCGCGACAACGGCGGCTTCTTCCTCGACGAGGCGAAGACGACGCTCGCGGAGCGGCTGAAGCAGGCCGGGTTCGCGACGGGCGCCTTCGTGGCCGCCTGGGTGCTCGAGTCGAAATGGGGGTTGGCGCAGGGCTTCGACACCTACTCGGACAAGTTCGACTTGTCGAAGTACAAGGTCGTCTCGCTCGGCACCGTCCAGAAGCCGGGCGACGAGGTGATGAGCGACGCGCTCGCCTGGCTCGAGACCGTCAAGAGCCGCCGCTTTTTCGCGTGGGTCCACCTCTACGATCCGCACACGCCCTACGAGCCGCCGGAGCCCTTCGCCGCGCGCTACCCGAAGCAGCCCTACCTCGGCGAGATCGCCTACACGGACCACGTCGTCGGACGGCTCACGACGTGGCTGCGCGAGCAGGGGCTGCTCGAGCGCACGGTGGTGATCCTGACGGCGGACCACGGCGAGAGCCTCGGCGATCACGGCGAGGCGACGCACGCCTACTTCGTCTACGACGCCACTACCCACGTGCCGCTCATCGTCCGGACGCCGTGGAGCCTGCGCGGACGCCGCTCGCTGCAGGTCTCGGGCGTGGACGTGATGCCGACCGCGCTCGACCTCGTGGGCCTGCCGCCCGAGCCGGGGATCGACGGCCGCTCGCTCGCGCGAGCCATGCTCGGCCCCGACGCCGCGGAGGACCGCGTCGCGTACTCCGAGACCTACTTTCCGCGCTACCACTTCGGCTGGCAGCACCTGCGCGCGCTGCGCAGCGAGGCGTACAAGTACATCGACGCGCCCGAGCCCGAGCTCTACGACCTCGCGGGCGACCCGGGCGAGACGAAGAACATCTACCGCGCCTTCTCGCGCCGGGGCGAGGAGATGCGCCTGCGCATGGAGGCGCTCGCGAAGAGCGGCGCGGACGCCGCGCCCGAGCGCAGGAGCCTCGACCCCGACACGCTCCAGCGGCTCGCGGCGCTCGGCTACGTCGGCAACGTGATCGACGTCGACCCGACCGCCGTGCTGCCCGACCCGAAGCACAAGCTGCCGCTCTTCACGCAGATGAACGCCGCCAAGAACCTCGCGGGCGACGAGCGGTTCGAGGAGGCGGTCGCCAAGATGCGCGAGGTGATCGCCGCCGACCCGAAGATCATGGACGCGCACATCAGCCTGGCCGGCTGGCTCGTGCGCGTGAAGCGGCCGGACGAGGCGATCGCCGCCTACCAGAAGGCGCTCGGGCTCAAGCCGGACGACGACATCACGCTCTTCAACCTCGCGCACCTGCTGCTGGCGCGGGGCCGGACCGGGGACGCGCTCGACGCGCTCGAGGTGTTCCGGAGCGCGCTCAAGGTCAACCCGAAGAACCCGCAGGCCTGGTACAACCTCGCGACGCTCTACCTCGACCTCGGCCGGCTGGACGAGGCGGGCTCGAGCTTCACGGAGGCGCTCGCCGCCAACCCGAAGCAGGCCGCGGCGCTCAACGGCCTCGGCGCGATCGCGTACGAGGGCGGCGACCTGCCGAAGGCCGAGACGCTGGTGCGCCAGGCGCTCGCGCTCGAGCCGCGGCTGCGCACGGGCAGCTACAACCTGGCGCGCATCCGCGAGGCGCGTGGCGACGCGGCCGGCGCCGAGGCGCTCTACCGCGCGGAGGTCCAGATCTACGCGGACAGCGGGCGCGCCCGCTTCAACCTCGCGCAGATCCGGCGCGCGCGCGGCGACCGCGCCGGGTACCTCGGCGAGCTCGGCGACTGCGTGGCGAAGGCGCACGAGTTCGGGGCCTGCTACTTCTACCTCGCGCGCGAGGAGCTCGACGCCGGCCGGCTGGACCCTGCGGCCGACCTTGCCACGCGCGGGCTCGAGGCGCAGCCGCGCTCGGACACGGCGCCGCTCGGCCACTTCGTGCTCGCCGACGTCTACAGCCGGCGCGGCGAGAGTGCTCTGGCCGAGGCGGAGGCCGCGAAGGGGCGCAAGCTCGAGGCGGCGCTGCGCAAGAGCCCGACGCCCCGGATCTGAGCCTTTGGCTCAGCGCGCCCGGTAGTCGCCGCCGCGGCCGCCGGACTTCCGGACCAGCCGGATCTCGCCGATCGTCATCGCCTTGTCCGCCGCCTTCACCATGTCGTAGACGGTGAGCGCCGCGACCGCGACCGCGTGGAGCGCCTCCATCTCGGCGCCGGTCCTCGCGTCGGTGCGGACGCTCGCCTCGATCAGGAAGCCGTCGCGCCGCGGCCGCAGCACGACGTCCACGTGCGCGAGCGGCAGCGGGTGGCAGAGCGGGATCGCGTCGGACGTGCGCTTGGCGGCGAGGATGCCCGCGAGCCGCGCCACCTCGACGACGCCGCCTTTCTTCAGCCGGTTGGCGCGAACCAGCGCCATCGCGGCGGGCGCGATCCGGATCCGGCCGCGCGCCACCGCTTCTCGCGCGGTCACGGGCTTCAGCGAAACGTCGACCATGCGCGCGGCGCCGTCCTTGCCCACGTGGCTCAACCCACGGGGGGTGCGGCGCAGCGCCCCCCGTTTCTTAGAGTGGCGCACCGTCGTCCTCCAGGAAGCGCCCGAGCAGGACCGCCTCGGCCGTCTCGCCGCGCTCGGCCTGCAGCCGGCCGGCCTCGAGCACGACGAGCGCGTTGGCGCGCGCGTGCGCGACGAGGTCGCCCGAGCCGCCGGAGCGCAGCCCGCGCGCCAAGAGCCGCCCGTCCTCGAAGCGGACCCGCGCCGGCAGGTGGCAGGTGCGGCCCGAGCGGTTCTTGAACGGGCCGGCCAGCTCGACGCCGACGCGCGGGCGCGAGGCGACCTTCGCGCCCTGCAGCCGGAGCAGCGCCGTCCGCGCGAACAGCTCGAACGTGACCTGCGCCGACACCGGGTTGCCGGGCAGCCCGAAGACCAGCGTCTCGCCGTGACGTCCGAAGACGAGCGGAGCGCCGGGTTTGATCGCGACTTTCGTGAAGAGCAGCGTCGTGCCGAGCTCGACGAGCGCGGGCTCGACGAGGTCGTAGTCCCCCGCCGAGACGCCGCCCGACACGATCAGCACGTCGACTCCGGCGAGCCCCTCGCGCAGCGCGGCGACCGTCGCGTCCCGGCGGTCCGGCGCGATGCCCAGCACGCGCACGCTCGCGCCCGCGAGCCGCGCCTGCGCCGCGACCGCCGGGCCGTTGCTGTTCCGGATCTGCGAAGGGCCGGGAAGCTCGGCGACGTCCACGATCTCGTCCCCGGTCACGAGCACGGCCGCGACGGGACGGCGTGCGACGCGGACGCGGGCCTTCCCGGTCGTGGCGAGCACGGCAACTGCCGAAGGATCGATCAGGCGGCCGCGCTCGAGGACGGTGTCGCCGGCGCGGACCTCGGATCCGCGCGGCGCGACGTTCTGCCGCTCTTCGACCGCCGCCTCGATCGTCACGCGGAACTCGTCGAGCGGGCGCGTCTTCTCGACCTGCTGTACGGCGGTCGCGCCGCTCGGCAGCGGCGCGCCGGTCATGATCTTCGCGGCCTGCCCCGGTCCAACCGTGAGCGTCGGCGCGTCGCCCGCCCGCACCTCTCCGACGAGCTCGAGCGCGCAGGGCGCCTGCGCCACGTCGGCGGCGCGCAGCGCGTAGCCGTCCATCGCGGAGCGGTCGAAGGGCGGCAGGTCGCGGTCGGCGGCGACGTCCTCAGCCAGCACGCGCCCGAGCGCCTCGTCGAGCGCGACTTCTTCGGACGGGAGCGGCTTCGCCTCGCGCAGGACGACGGCGAGCGCGTCCTCGACGGAGAGCATGGCCGTCAGCGATTGTATATGCTCGGCTTTCATGGTCCCGACCGTGGCGTGGGAGGACGGCGTCGTGGTGATGATCGACCAGCGCCGCCTGCCCGCGGAGCAGGTGATGCTGCGCTGCCGCGACCACCACGAGGTGGCGGAGGCGATCCGGGAGATGGCGATCCGGGGCGCTCCGGCGATCGGCGTCGCGGCCGCGTTCGCGCTGGCGCAGGGCGTCCGGAACTCGCGCGCGGAAGGCCGCGAGCTGCGCGCGGAGTGGAGCGACATCTGCTCGGAGCTCGCGGGCACGCGCCCGACCGCCGTCAACCTGTTCTGGGCGATAGAGAGGATGCGCCAGCGCTTCGACGCCCTCGCCGGCCAGGGCGGCTCGGCCCTGCGCGAGACGCTCCTGGCGGAAGCGCTGACGATCCAGCAGGACGACCTCGCGGCCTGCCGCCGGATGGGCGACCTCGGCGCCGACCTGCTGCCGTCCGAGGCGCGGATCCTGACCCACTGCAACGCGGGCGCGCTCGCGACGTCGGGCTACGGCACGGCGCTCGGCGTCGTGCGCTCGGCGGCGCGCGCGGGCAAGGTGCGCGCGGTCTTCGCCGACGAGACGCGGCCGTGGCTGCAGGGCGCGCGGCTCACGGTGTGGGAGCTGATGCAGGACGGGATCCAGGCCACGCTGATCGCCGAGGGCGCGGCCGGCCACCTGATGGCGCAGGGCGAGATCAACGCCGTCGTCGTGGGCGCCGACCGCATCGCGGCGAACGGCGACGTCGCGAACAAGATCGGCACCTACGGGGTCGCCGTCCTGGCGAAGGAGCACGGGCTGCCGTTCTACGTCGCGGCGCCCGTCTCGACGCTCGACCTCTCGACCCCCAGCGGCAAGGAGATTCCGATCGAGGAGCGCCCCGCCCACGAGGTCACGCACCTCGCGGGACAGCGAGTGGCTCCGGAGGGGACGCAGGTGAGGAACCCGGCCTTCGACGTCACGCCGAGCAGGTACGTGACCGCGATCGTCTGCGAGCGCGGCGTCGCCCGCCCGCCGTTCGGCGAGAGCCTCGCGAGGCTCGCGTCGTGAGGGCGCGCCTGGCCGTCCTCGCTCTCGCGCTGGCCTCGCTCGCGGCGAGCGGCCTTTCCGCGGCCGACTGGCCGCGCTTCCGTGGCCCGAACGGCGCGGGGGTCGCCGACGGGCCAGCGCTGCCTTCGTCGCTCGAGCCGGCCGGCGCGGCCTGGAAGGTCGCCGTGCCGCGCGGCTACTCCTCGCCGATCCTGTTCGGCGACCGGCTCTACCTGACGGCGTTCGACGACACCGACCTGCACGTCCTCTGCCTGAGCCGCGCCGACGGCCGCGAGCTGTGGCGGCGCAAGGCGCCGCGGCCGCGCGTCGAGAAGGTCGACAAGCGAAACACGCCCGCCTCGCCGAGCGCGGCGGTCGACGACGCCCGCGTCGTCGTGTTCTTCGCCGACTTCGGGCTCGTCGCCTACGACCACGCGGGCCAGGAGCTCTGGCGCACGCCGCTCGGGCCGTTCGACAACGTCTACGGCATGGGCGCCTCGCCGGTGCTGGCCGGCGGCCTGGTGCTGCTCTCCTGCGACCAGTCGCGTGGCTCCTTCGTCGCGGCGTTCGACGCGAAGACCGGCCGCGAGCGCTGGCGCACGCCGCGCCCCGAGGCGCTCTCGGGCCACGCGACGCCGGTCGTGCTCTCGCGTGCGGGGGCGCCCGACCAGGTGATCGTTCCGGGCTCGTTCCGGCTGGACGCCTACGACCTGAAGACCGGCAAGACGCTCTGGTACGCGAACGGGCTGCCGTCGGAGATGAAGTCGGGCGCGGTGCTCGGAGACGGCGCCGTCTACGTCGTCGGCTACAGCAGCCCGCTCAACGAGCCGGGGCAGCACCCGAAGCTGCCGTCCTACGCGGACTGGCGCACGGCGCAGGACCAGGACAAAGACGGCCGCGTCACCAAGGCCGAGGCCGATCCCACCAGCAAGGACTACTTCGACTTCATCGACCTCGACCACGACGGCTCGATCTCCGAGAGCGAGTGGCGGATGAACGAGGCGATGATGGCCGCCGAGAACGGCCTGCTCGCGTTCAAGAGCGACGGGACGGGCGACGTCACGCGCAGCGGCCTCTTGTGGTCGTATCGCCGCTCGATCCCGCAGCTGCCGACGCCTCTGCTCTACCGCGGTGTCCTCTACATGATCAACGACGGCGGCATCCTGACGACGCTCGACCCGGCGACCGGCAAGGCGCTCAAGCAGGGCCGGCTGCGCGCGGCCGTCGACCAGTACTTCGCCTCGCCGGTGGCGGGCGACGGCAAGGTCTACTTCGTCAGCAAGAGCGGGATCGCGAGCGTGCTCAAGGCCGGGCCGGAGCAGGAGGAGCTCTCCGTGGCCGATCTCGCCGAGGAGGTCGCGGCGACGCCGGCGCTCGGCGACGGGCGCCTCTACCTGCGCACGCGCGGCTCGCTCTACTGCTTCGCCGGCGACGGCGCCGCGAAGAAGTAGCTCCGGCGATGACCGGCGCGCCCGGGGCCCGCGTGCTCGGGATCGAGACCTCCTGCGACGAGACCGCCGCCGCGGTGGTCGAGGACGGCCGCCGCATCCTCTCGAACGTGGTGGCGAGCCAGGCCGAGCTGCACGCGCCCTACGGCGGCGTCGTGCCGGAGCTCGCCTCGCGCCACCACATCGAGACGATCGTGCCGGTCGTCGAGCGGGCGATGAGCGACGCGGGCACGCGCTTCGAGGAGCTCGCCGCGATCGCCGTGACGCAGGGGCCGGGGCTCGTGGGCTCGCTGCTCGTCGGCCTGCAGGCCGCGAAGGGGATCGCGCTCGTCCACGGCAAGCCGCTCGTGCCGGTCCACCACGTCGCCGGTCACGTCGCGGCCGCCTTCCTCGCGCACGGCGAGATCCCGCTGCCCGCGATCGCCCTCGTCGTCTCGGGCGGCCACACCAGCCTGTTCGAGGTGCCCGAGGAGGGCGTGCATCGGCGAATCGGCCGCACCCGCGACGACGCGGCCGGGGAGGCGTACGACAAGGTCGCGAAGCTGCTGGGGCTCGGCTACCCCGGCGGCCCGGTCATCGACCGCCTGGCGCGCGGCGCGAACGACCGCGCGGTCGAGTTCAAGGTCGCGCGCATCAAGGACGGCTCGAGCGACTTCTCGTTCAGCGGCATCAAGACCGCGGTGCTGCTGCACGTGAAGCGCGAGGGGATCGAGCCGGTGCGCGACGCGCAGGACGTGCCGCAGCGCGTGCGGGATCTCGTCGCGTCCTTCCAGCGCGCGGTGGTCGAGGCGCTCGTCCGCGGCCTCGAGCGCGCCGCCCGCGAGCACCATCCGCGCAGCCTGATCCTGACGGGCGGCGTCGCCGCGAACACGCTCCTGCGCCGCGAGGCCGAGCGAGCGGCGAAGGCACTGGGCCTGCCCGTGTTCATCCCACCCATCGCCCTGACGACGGACAACGCCGCCATGATCGCGGCGGCCGGCCACGTCGCCTGGCGGCGCGGCGAGCGCGCCGACCTGTCCCTGAACGCCGACCCGCACCTGCCCCTCGGCTAGCCCAAAAAACCTTCGGCCAAGCCATCTTGGCTTGACAGTCGGGCGGAGCCTGCGCTAACGTGAAAAAACGTAAACAGGGACGCCGGAGGCAACATGGACGTGGCGAGGCGATCGGCGCTGTCAAAGTTCTACAGGGAAGAGTTCCTTCGCCACATCGAGTACCTCCAGGCCGCCGGGATCCTCGACGAATCCAATCGTGAAGTGGCCGATCGATGCCGGGCCTTCTGCGCCCGCCTCGACGAGCTGTGCTGCCACGAGCACTTCCCGGAGCTCGCCGAAACCGTCCTGCAGAGCTTCGACGCCCTCAGCCGGCTGAGCGACCGCGACCACCGGCTCGCTCATTGAACCCCGGCCGCGCGCAGCTGCGCGCCACGGCTTCGGGGATCCTGTCCGCCGCGCTCCAGGCGGCCGCGCCCGGTCCTCTCGTGCGGAAGAACCTGAAGCGGCGCGGGGCGGCGCTCGAAGCAGGCGGCGTCCGCTTCGCGCTCGGCCGCGGGCGCATCGTCCTCGTCGCCGTGGGCAAGGCCGCGCTCGAGATGGCGCGGGAGGCTGAAGCTCAGCTCGGCGACCGCCTCACCGAAGGCCTCGCCGTCAGCACGACCGCACCCGTCCCTCCGCTCGCCCGCGTCCGCGCGCT
>Ga0157380_10000533_pt1 | contig 23387 bp, 18 predicted proteins | sample S35metaG_FD_119757 | JGI IMG/M metagenome (GOLD analysis project Ga0157380, IMG submission 119757) | Switchgrass rhizosphere microbial communities from Kellogg Biological Station, Michigan, USA - S3-5 metaG | ecosystem: Host-associated > Plants > Roots > Rhizosphere > Soil | place: USA...
AAAATCCGGTTGAATGATTGCGATTCGATCTTGCCGCTGAACGTTGGCGTAGATCTTGCGGTCGACGAACTCCAGCTCATTCAGATATTCGACAGGCTCGTTTCCGTCGAAAACTTCGAGGCGGCCCAGCTCCGCGAAAGTTTCAGGATCCAGAAATCGCAGTTTCGCGGAGCCGTCGCTCATGATGAGCCGGTTTTCGTCATGAGTGAGGCCCCATCCGTCACCTGGATACTCGAAAATCGACTGTGGTTCGAAGGACGCAATGTCGTACCTGACTCCGATGTTGTTTCCGAAGTGTCGTTTGATGTCCTCGAAGAATTTACGCAGGTGCCAAGGGGGCGCATTCCCCCGCCTTCTAGGAGTCAACTGGAGCAGCCTGCCGCGCCACTCGGTCAAGCCTTCGGCGAAGTCGGCGGGATTCACTGCGTGCTGTTGAATGATCTCACCGGTTTCCAGCCGAACCTTTCGCAGTGACGATCGTCCGGTGATGCCGGTGCTTTCATAAAGGAATCCGTCAATATAGATCAGGCCCTGCGTGTAAGCCTCAGTATCGTGTGGGTACTCGCCAACGATCTCGTATCCAAAAACGCTGCCCACAGCCTGCGCTTTGCGTACGGCTACGGGGGTGGGCGGCGCCGCTGTAGAGGGGCGGCGTTTCAGAAGGATGACTGCAATGGTTGCCAGGGCCACCAATCCGATGACGATTATCCCGATTCGCTTCACGCTCATAACGGTCTAACAATTTCCGACAGAATGGCACAAATCTAAACTGAAATGAACTGAAGGAAACGGCTGGGCCGAGAGTCATAATTGATGGGAAGATAAACGAGAAGATGCCGCAACAGTTAGTTGCAGCATCTTCGAGTCGGTTAGATGTTGGTAGCTGACTCAAGGCCGGCCGAGGATTCCGCCCAGGATGCTACCGATGCCGATGCCGTTGCCGTTGCCGTTATTGCCTCTTTGGTAGTCACCGTTATTGTTGTAACCACCATATTGACGATAACCTGCGTTATAGCCCTGCACGAAGCCATTGCGAAACTGCTGCGACGAAGCATCCTTGTAGTAGTGTGAACGCTGCGGGCTGTAGCTCTGGCCACGTTGAGCATCGCTGGCGCCAGTGTTTAGACCGGCTTGGTATCCCTGGTTCAGCGCCATCTGGCTGGTGTTGTTATACCCACCGTTGTTATAGCGGCCATTGTTATAGTTGTCGTTGTTGCCATAACGGTTATCACGATCATAACGATCGTCACGTCGGGCTCGATTCTCGTCCCTATCGTGCTTGCCATTCCGATTACGTCGCCAATCTCGATTATCAGTACGATTGCGGTCACGCCGATGCCATTGGCCGTTATTACGATCCTGCGCCTGAGCAGTCAAGCTCGAGATGATTCCTATACCGAACAGTAAAGAAAGGACTAAGAGAGCTCCTCCAACTTTGCTTCTGTAGTTAATTGTTGTCATCTTCTGTGTCTCCTTAATGATAAGGACGGCAAGCTGTATACCGCCGTTTTAGCAATGCGAATACGCTCGTTCTAATGCAGTTACAGTGGACAGGGAAAAAGCGAGACCCTCATATGGTGCAGTCGCGCCGCAGTTGAGTTCGCTGCGAGCTGTTGCTGCGGATTCGTCAAATGCTGCTACACCTTGCCTGGTCCAACTTCATCAGTGCTCTGAAACCGTCTCCTAAGCGGGGTTCGAATCCCTGCGGGGGCAACAGAGGACTGCGGAATGCGGAATGCGGTTGGCGGATTGCGGTCTGCATGGTCAGGAGCTTCCTACCTATTTGCGTCTCGCCAGTGGCTCATTCTCAAAAACTGACTCAAAAATGCTCCATCAGGCTTAGAAACATCACTCGTAACGCTTGATAAACCTAAGTAGCGACTTGCAAGCGGTAACTTAAACATAAGATTCCTTCAGAAAACGGGCTACACAAGTTACTCGGGCGAACCGAACAGTTGGGCCACGAATTTGCTGAGTGAAGGTGTACCGGCAGGTTCAAGCATCGCTTACTTTTTAGACGAATCGCTGTCACCACATTCAAAAACCTACGCGTGAATCCGACATCGCCAATTCCATTCGATCGCCGATCGCCACTGGGTGCGCCACACTGTTTGTCGCTGGTTGCGGCTTCGGTGAGATGTGCGCTGCTGGGGCATAAAGTTCACCACACCAGAATCGCAAAAAATTCCGAAACACTCTGTGAGCGCTGTGGGGCGGCAATACTTGATTCGGGTCAAACGCCTTCACGGGTTGCTCATACCCTTTCCTGTTTTTTCGGCTGGCATCATTACCTCCCGGTTGGCAGGCGCGCAGATCACAATGAGTACGTCTGCGAGAGGTGCGGGCATCCTCTGCTCTTCAAGTTAGCTTTCGACCCCTATGCCAAGCACAACCAATTCAAGAAGAAGGTGAACTATCTGTGCGGGTTGTTTGGCCATCGCGTTCATGTGGTGGAAACTGGATCGCGGACAACGGAGTACGCCTGCCGGTGCGGACACTCATTCATCAAGGAACCAAGAGGCCTCACCGTTATTCGACATCCTCCTGCCTGTGTGATGTTGGGCCACGTCATCACTTTTAATCAAACTCGATCCGATTGGGTCGAATACGTCTGCCTCCGTTGCGGGCATCCATTCTCGTTCAAACTAGCTTCTAGCGCCGGAGCATCAAGTGCATGTATGAATATGTAGCAATCCAGGAGCGGGATCGTAGCCAGTGGCGAAGTTACGTTTCCCTCCTCCGCTTTCCCTATCACGCAAGTTTTCTGGGCGTGGTGCTGGGATCGCTGATCGTCACACGACAATGGTCAGGATCGCTTATCTGGCACACATTCCTACTCTACATATCCATGACAGTGTTGTTGTACGGCGGGATTTACACGCTGAATGCGATAACCGATGCCAGAAAAGATAGCCGTCATCCGTTGAAACAATATCGACCCGTTGCCTCGGGTGAGATTTCACGCCGGGCGGCAGCTGTGTTTGCGGCCGGTCTTATTTTCTTCGGGTTCATTTCGGGTTGGGTCTGGCTGGGAGCGGAGAGCATGCCCGTTTACTTACTTCTCCTTACACTTAACCTGGCCTATTCGTTCTGTTTCCGGAATGTCATTGTCCTCGACGTGATCTTTAACAGTGCCACACACCCGCCCCGTTTTTTGTTGGGGATGTGGCTCGCCGGCGGCAGCTTCGAATGGAGGTGGCTGATTCTGGTATTCCTGTTTGCGATTGGTATGGCTGCCAGCAGGCGATTCGTCGATCTCAACAACGCTGCATGGAAATCGCGACGATCATTGCCGAAATACTCAAGGCGCCGCCTTTTAGCGATCAAGTCCATTGCCTTCGCTGCGATTGTCTTACTTTGGATCGCGAGTGGACCAAGTTTCCAGATTCCGTATGTTGTCACGGTTTGCGCCTACATCGTATGCGTTGCTGGAATCGAATTCATCCCGCGAATTCGATCGCTTTTCGAAAAACTATGGCTCAGATGACGCGCCCCAGTTCTCTAGCTACGTCAACACTTGTCTTCGTAGCCTGCACCTTATTTCTGTGGATGTTCTTTGCCGCCGCGACGCTTGAACATACGGCAGACCTGGGGTGGATTTATGCAGCACCGGGCCAGGACGCCCGCTCGGCGGCGCTTGAGTTTGCTGCCAGGTGGCGACACGGGATGGCCGCCAACTCACCAGTCTACATGCCCGGCTTCTTCGCGGTGGCTATAGCTGTTTGGTTCTGGTGTGCTCACAAGAGTTTGCTTCGAATGGTTGCAGAGGGGCTGGTTGTTCTGCTTGTGGCTAGCGTGTGCGCTGCTCTGCTCGCGCCGTTTGCTGCGCCGCGAATCGCAGCCGGCTTTGTTGCGCACAACGCTTTCGGAGTTTCTCAGTCAGCCGTCGCAGGCACATGGATCAGCACAGCTCAGGGTGTTTACAGCTTGCTGACCTGGAGCACGTTATTCATCGCTGCGAGGTGGTCCCTCAAGCTTCGATCTCTAAAGCCTCTGCTGGTTCCACTAGTCCTCAATATTATTCTGGCCTTGGTCCGTCCCTGGACCGTGGCTGATTTTACGTCGCTGTGGGCCAGACAAGCCCTCGAAGGCGAGCCTGTCGCGGTCATTTCCTTCCTGCTTATACCGATGATTGCCGGCTTCATCGCATGGGTTGAGCTGAGGTCAAAACGCTCAAAGTTTGAGATGCAGGTGAGAACCAACACTGAGTGCCAAGCTGATTCACGAGGTTGACGTAATTCGATAAGGGAACCGATCATCGACGACTTAACAAAAAGATCCTCGACGAAAGGTCACCCCAATGGCACCAACTTCTTACATCGACATTGTTGGCTGGATAAGCTCGGTAGCCGTGGTTTCTGCGTACGCGTTGATTTCCCTGGACAAGCTCAACAGCAGATCGAGAGTTTATCAAGTGCTGAATCTTGTTGGCAGCCTGGGTCTAGTTGTTAACACGGCCTATTATCGCGCGTATCCTTCGACGTTTGTAAATATTGTTTGGTTGGTGATAGCAGCATTAGCGCTCATTCGGATCGTTAGCGCCGTCGATCAACCGACAACCCCAACCTGACCTGGGAGTCTCCACCAGATAAGTAATTCTGCTTTAGTTTCTCGTACAGGCAGGTTGGGTGATATTGAGCATTCTTATCCTGCCCAGCGAGGCGCCACATTTCATTCCAAAGATGAATCGCATAAGTCCGCTCGTCTAATGACACGTCAAAACCAGGCTGCAAGACTTTGCACCACGCTTCATAATCAATCGGGCAGAAAGCCGAGTGACTCGCCTTGTACTCATCCAGCCCAAATTTTTTGACTGCTTTGGCCATAAGTCTTGGACCGGTCTCGCCCCAAACCAGGCGCGCTGAGTTCTTACGCTGACAAACCTTCCAGGCGTACGTCATCACCTCACTCTCCGGCGGTACCTTGATCACGCCGCAATTAACAACTTCGCGTCCTTTGTGGTTGATCTCTGAAGAGAAAACATACTCAGCTGGAAAATGAAACGGCTTCAGGCAAATAATGTCGGTATCGGCCCACCAGCCTCCTCGTTCGAGGAGTAGCTTATAACGAAAGAAATTGGAAAAACCGGCGTAACTGGGACGGTCGTTGTATTGAAAGATGCGTGAGGCCGGCAATATTTCGCGCGCATCCATAACGACTGTTCCGGCTGGAATGTACTTCACGTCCTCGTAAACGTAGAGATGATAGTCATGACCGTTGAGGAGAAATGAAGAGATCGACAACTGCTCCATCACTGATAACTCAGCGCCGATCCATAGACCCTGAATTGTCTTGTTCATTTCTATTAGCGCGACCGGGTTACTTTTTTGCTTGCGGCCAGTCCTTCAGGAAACCAACGACATATTCCGATAAGACGTCGGCCATGATCGCATGTCCGCGCCTGTTCGGATGAATAATGTCTCCGAATTCAGTTTTCAAATTTTCCACTCCGACACGCATGAACCCATCTGTGACGTCAACGGTATCAAACCCGGCACGCCGCGCCTCCATCTCGACTATGCGGTGCGCCGTGCGGTGAGAGTATGTTGCCGCGTCGCCGAGCAGGAGAGGTATGATCATTACTACTACTCGAAATCCATTTTCTCTCGAGCTCTTCGCGAGCTTTCGAAAGGAAAAGCGGAGTCTCCCGACGCGGTCCCGGTCTCCATGGTAGGTCGTGGACGGGTATGTAGGCGCGTCCTTCATTAGCTTGAGGAGTTCGACCTCATCATCACTTATGGTGTAAATCTGTTGTTCATATTCACGATGAAAAACCTCCGGCTGGTTCATATGACTCAGCCACCTTTTTAGTCTGATCTTCTCAATGCTAGTCGAAACAAACTGGGCCAGCCGCGATACGTAAAGGAAATTCCGCGGAGACCGTCGCCACTCTATTTCCTGCAAATTCGTACTGGCGATACTTATATCGTTTAGGCAGTATGCGACAACGACCAGATTGGGGTGATATCTAAGTCCTCGAATCTCCAGCAGCGAAACCTCCTGCAGGGTGTCGTAACCCCCAACACCAAAGTTCAAGATCTCTACGTCTCGGTTATCGGAATGCAGACGCTGTTGCAGCTGGCTGGAGAAATTGTCTTCCACACGCACGGAGTTACCGAAGGCAATGGAGTCGCCTAACACAATAATTCGTAGTCCTGGCGGACTGCTCGAAGGTTCGGGCCCCCGAAAGCCTTGCGAGTTAATCGTTATGCTGGTATCGGAAAAGTCGCCGGTGGCGCCGGGAGTAAGCTCATACTTCAAATCAGGATAGGCAGAAGCGCGCAATATGTATTCTCTATCGTTACGCCAGTCTCCGAGAGGGTTATAGCCATAGAGTCGCAACCCAATTTCAAGCGCGAGTAGAGTAATTAAGAATGACGCTGCACTCAGCGCTAACTTTTTCCAGTAGTTAATTCTCATCTAAAGAAAACCACTCAACGAGCCATTTTCTTAAATCAGATCTAACCAACAGCATGATCACCGCGGGGAAAATCATTGAGATCAAGCCCCCAAATATCACGCGCAGCAACGGTGAGGTAAGAAAGGTCAAAATAATGCTCGCGATCAGGAATCCAACTCCGGCAGCCGCTAAGGCGGATAGTGAAATCTTTAAGAGCTTTGACAAGATGCCCGGCAAAACCCGGTTTAGAGCAACAAGGCGGTTACTGCATGCAAAGGCATATGCGATCACGCCGGCCCATCCTGCGCCGGGCAATCCGAAAGCCTTTATCAACGGATAGAGGGCAGCAAGAAAAACTACAGCCTGCAGCGTTCGTCCTACGGCCACCTGTTCGGGCCTGTTTAATCCCCAGAACGCGGTGGAAATGATTTGGGCCAGCCCACGTAGTGGAATGGCTAACGCCAGGACAGGCAAAACCGTTCCCGCAGTGGCCCATCTGTCGCCGAAAAGTATTTGAACTATCTCTTCAGCCAGCAGAAGCAACGGCAACGCGATCATAAGCATGATCAGCAACGAGATGCTGAATACTTTAGTGAAGGCCAGCTCCAGACGCTTTAGGTGCCCGGAGGTAATTTCGGCATACGCGGGAAAGAACACTGCGTCAAGAGAAAAAACCAATATGATCATCGGAGCGCTCGCAATGTTGAAAGCCAGAGAGTAGTTGCCGAGTGCGCCCGTCCCGAGCAAACGACCAACCATTACGTTGTCTGCCATGTTGGTGACAAATGAGGCGACTGCAATCACAAGAGTGAACTTTCCCAGGCTCAAGGCGCGTCGAAGAGCAAACTTTTCGAAGGCCAGACGCGGGCGATAGGAATGAAAGATGTAAGAGAGGATCGTTCTCAGGATGGCCGTCAGCAAAAGCCCAGTCACCAGCGCCCAAACATTTCGCATGACTAAGGCCAAGGCAACAGTCAAAGCTATGCCGGAGACGTTCGTGGCAAGTTCGTACCAAAAGATCTTCGCAAAGCTAATCTCCTTGCGCAGAATCACAAGGCCGATGTTTTGAAATCCCTGAACGAGGGTTACCAAGCCAAGAATCGGAACGATCAGATTCAGTTGCGATTGCCCGTAGAATCGCGATACCGGAAAAGCAGAAACCGCAACCATCAGAGCGATTACGAAACTTCTAATCAGTTCCGCCGACCACACAGTGTCCAGGTTTGTTTTCAGTTCGTCTTTTGTTTCGAACTTATTGGCAACGATGGTCCGGTCTAACCCAATCGTCGTCACTGCATTTAGTGCGGCCACGATTGTCAAAGCCATGCCAAACAGTCCGAAATCCTCTGGCGCCAGAAGCCGCGCGAGGACGAGGGAACGGGCGAAACCAAGCAATTGCCCGATCAGTGACGACGATACATTCCAGCTGATGCCGGATCGAACTCTTTTCAACAGCGGAAAGTTCGTCGTATCTGGGCTGGTTGTTATTTCTGCCGAAGGGGTTTCGGTCAGGCGAAATGGCGTCATTCAATCAATCATTCAATCAGGGTCTATACAAAGTCGGCAAGCCACTTAAGCGGATAGAAAGACTCGCATCTATGCATTGGCCTGGCCCAGTCAAATCGTTACCATATCAACCAGGGAGCGGACGGCTCGCATAAGACAGGTGTAACCGAAAGGTAAAATGCAAACAAGACTTGCTTACGGTGTCTCTTTTCTAGCAGTTGTTTTTTTGGTCGTTTTTCCTCTACTCACCCACATGAGCGCTCGACCTCACGAGCAACAAACATCTGCGCCCGCCGCACAGCCTCTTACTCCCGGTGAACGTCGCGGCAAACAGATTTACCTGCGAACGACCAGTCCATCGGGGCGGGAAATTAAGGGCAGAATTGGTGAAGTCGACGTCCCAGGATCGACATTAACCTGCGCCGGTTGCCACGGAACAAGAGGTGAAGGCAAGACCGAGGGCGGTGTCACAGCGGGAAGCTTAACCTGGACGAACCTGGTGACGCCGAACGGGCACACTCATCCAACCGGTCGTCGACACGAGCCTTTCAATGAATCTTCTTTCATTCGCGCAGTTGTCAACGGCGTTGACCCTGCCGGCAACGCTCTACTCGCTGCGATGCCTCGTTACGATCTTTCGCGCGAGGATAGCGTTGATCTAATCGCTTATCTGAAGCGCATTGCTGCAGAAGTTGAGCCGGGCCTCAGACAAACGACTATTACGATCGGTGTGATGCTCCCATCAAAAGGAGCGCTGATGGATCTCGGCGCGGCAATGAAAGATGTTTTGACTGCTTACTTCGACACTGTCAATAGTGGTGGCGGCATCTTCAATCGCAAGATTGAACTTAAGATTGTTGATACTGGGATGGGCGGCGCCGACACGGCAGCCGCTGTCCAGACGTTCTCTAATCAGGAACAGGTATTCGCATTTGTGAGTGGCATAACTGCAGGCGCCGATCTGCAGATGGCGGCGTTCGCCCGAAATGAAGAAACGCCGGTCATCAGTCCCTCGACACTCCTGACTCCAGTAGAAACTTCTCTGAACCGGTACGTCTTCTACCTACTTCCGGGAGTCGCCGAACAATCCAGTGCCCTCGTCAATTTTGCGGCAGCACGAAGCGAATTGCGGAACGCTCGTACAGCGATTGTATTTAATGAGAGCCCAATCAATGTCGCGGCGGCGACTGCTGCAGAAGCGCAAGCGAAAAGGATCGGCCGTAGTGTTCACGTAAAGCAAACTTACACGTCTAACAATTTCGACGCTCGACGCATTGTCAATGAACTAAAAAACAGTGGTACGGAAGCTATTCTTTTCTTCGGGTCCGGAAACGAACAGCTGGCGATTCTTAGGGAAGCGGAGGCGTCCGAATGGACGCCTGACTTTCTTACTCTCGGAGCTTTGACACCGAAGGAATTGTTGGGCACGTCAAGGCGGGCTTTTAAGAATAAGATCTATGTTGCATTCCCAACCGTACCGGCCGACGTTACCAGTCAGGGAATGTCAGAGTTTCGCTCGTTACAGGAAAAATACAAGTTTCCTTCCAGACACACGGCGGCGCAGATCGCCGCATTTGCTGCAGCAAAGGTTTTTGTGGAAGGGTTGAAGCGCGCTGGTACGGATCTGAGTCGCGAGAAGCTCATCGAGGCATTGGAACGTCTATATGAATACGAGACTGGCCTTTCGCCCCTGATAACCTTTGGACCAAACCGTAGGGTGGGTGCGGCCGGGGCGTATGTCGTATCTATAGAAGCCGACGGAAATGCAGTCAGCATGGGATGGATCAAGTCTTATTAGGTCCGTTGTCGCAATAGCAATCACAAGAGCTCGAGCTGGATAACAAGTGAGATCGTCTGGCAACCTCGAAAGTATAGCGAACCGGGATTAGTCTGAGTTGCGTTTCTCGATTGCTCAAAATGCGCCAGCATCCTGATAGGCTTGTTAGTTAATAAATGATGCTCGCATTACCTTGACTGAACGAGATTGAATTTGAACCGGGCTTGATGTCGATCGGCAAACTCCAGACAAAGTGCTGATTATTCGCCACGCCTAGTCCAAGCACCCAAAAGTTTCCTTTTGGTAGGCCTGACACTTTCGCCGTTCCCGTCGCATCAAGGCGAATCCTTCCTACATAAAAAGCTTGCAGCGCATCGATTCCCTGTTTGCACATGGGTGACTGAGCCTTACAAGCCGCCGCCCAGATTGCCACAGCCGAACGCTTACCTGGTGCGCTCGCGGGATCCTGAAACCCTGCTTTGCGCAAAGCCTCTTCGAAACTCGCCTTCAACACCAGCAGCTCTCTTCCAGCAAGTGGGTTCGCTGCCTGACCAATAAAACCGTTGCTTACAGTGAGCACTGGAGGCTCGACTGTAGTGGTTGTGGTGTTCGAAATTGGCGCGTTCTTTACAACGGGAGCCGTGGGATTGCCGGCCGCAGCGGAAGTTTGAGATCGTCCACGAGGGGTAAGATTTCCATATGTGCACTTGTCTGAACTCTGCACATAAGTATTGTTGCCGGTTTTTCTTTTTCCGTACCGAGCAACTTGGGCTCCAGTGCCGGAAAGAATTCCGTCGGGCCTCAGTACAAACTTCTCCACACCTCCATGACCGAAGATTTCAACAAACACCTTTCCCTCGGTTATGAGCACGCCGTAGTTGTGCTCCACAATCGTCTCATTACAAGCGACAATCGCCTTCTCGGGAAAGAACTTGATGCTTGCTCCGCCTGGGCCGTCGTAGTTTCCCATCATGCGGAGTCCCTGAACGAGTCCGGGCACTTCGTCAAACCAGTCCTGTATGAGAGCCGGCACGTCTGATGGTTTGGAATTGTCAACAATTTGGTACTTGAGGACGCCTAAACGACATGGCGTGCTTTTCGGGCGCCAGGGGGCGCCTCCGGGACTGATGGGCATCGTGTACTCAGTCGATGTGGTTGTTTCGTTGAGCGTATAGGTTTGTCCGTTCTTCACTGCGTTTGGATACTGCTTTGCTTCAAGGGGCGTCAGTTCTCTTTGCGTGGTGGTTGTTACTTGATTAGCGGTTCCTGGAGTGCCGGCCGTTGCCGCCGAACCACCTCCTGGGGCATAGCCATGAATGGGAACCGTTCGGCCGGAACCGGTCAGGGTCTTGATATCCGGTTGCAACGTGAGTGCGAGCGTGTCGCGTCCGTTCTCGATGTTAACAACGACTTGATTACCTTTCTGTTCGATTGCATACTCAGTTTGAAGCCAAACATCGTCACAAAACACCCAGCTACTCGAGCCGGCCCACATAACCACACGGAAATTCGGTGCGTTGTACGTGCCGCTCAAAACGAGTCCGGGTGTTGCTGCGTCGACTTCTGCTTCCTCGGTCTGACCCATCGTTTTCATTATTCCCTTCATCGCCGTTTTGAATTTGCAAAAGATGTCATCCGCGCATTCAGAGTTCGGTGAATTTGACTGCGTTCCTCCGAATACCACGCCCGAACTTCTCTGGCGATGCGCCTCTAATCTTGCTTCTTTATCAGCATTCGACTTGGAATAGAGATCCCTGAACGATTGGGAAAAGAATTTGTTCAAGAGCTCGCCCAGGAGATCCCAGTCGTTATCGTACTTATGTAATTCCTTATTAATAGCTTTATGCCAAAGATCGGCATACGCCTTACCGTACATCTCCTTTATTCGGAACTCATCGGGTTTGATTTTTAGGGGCAAAAAGCGGTGTTCGATCCCCATTGCCATATCGTCAATCAGTTTGTTCAGGACCATGAACGCCCCCATTTGACGCTCAATGGTGTCCTCCGCGTCTTTGCCTTTAATCTCACTTAGGATCTTTGCGGGAGGAGGCATTTCACTGAGATAGCCCGGGTCCAACGCTTGAGCTCGTATTGGTGTTGAAGAAAGACACGAGACTGCGAGGGCGACGGCGAGAAGAACTCGAACATGATGATTCATTTTTCTAGTCCATTCGTTCTGAACATTTTGAGGCAGGCTTAGCCATGCCGCATTGCATGCGACAAGCCGGGCGGACAAGCTTGATTATTTGAAGCGGCTGCTGCGGAAGTTCTGGGTATCTTCCTTGAAGAAAAAGCGGTACTGGGCAAGCGACCCGCAAAAGCCGCCGTCTTGGTCCGAGGTCTTGCGCATATTACAGCTTTTGCTGTTTACGGGAAACGATTTCCGAAGCCTGAGGGCAAGAAAAAATAGCCGGTGATCCGAATGAATCACCGGCACAGTGTGTAGTTGACGGTCTGTTAAAGGTGTCCCAGGTCCATCAGTGAATGTTGATTTTGGAGACCCAGCTGCCGTTGAAGTTGGAATTTGTCACCCAAATGGAATGGCCATCGAAAACGACTTCTTCCGGCACCCCACTAAGCGAAAAGGTGTCCAATATGACACCGTCGTTTGGCCGAAGCTTAGTGACACTGGAACTCCCGCGGTTTGCAACCCAGATGTTCGCTCCGTCAAAGGCAATGCCAGCGGGCTGCGATCCCACTTGATAAGTTGCTAATGCGAAACCGTCGCTGGCCCGGAGCTTCGTAACACTCGTACTTTGGGTGTTAGACACCCAAATGTTCCTACCATCAAAAGCAATCCCTCTTGGAAATGCACCCACCGGGAATGTGCCCAGGACAAAGCCATCGCTTGCGCGCCGTTTTTGTACAGTGCTTCCACCCGCGGTCGCCCAGATATTGAGTCCATCAAATGCAATGCCGAACGGTTGGCTATTAACCGTAAAGGTACCCAGCAAAAATCCGTCGGTTCTCAGTTTCACAAGTCTGTTGGCACTGAAGGTGGCGACCCAAATGAACTCGCCGTCAAATGCAATTCTTGTTGCTGGACCAAAAACCGCAAAAGTGCCCAGGACTTCACCATCGCTGGCGCGCAGCTTTGTTACGTTATTGCTGTTGAGGTTGGCCACCCAGATATTCGAGCCGTCGAACGTAACGCCTTGCGGAGCTGAACCGACATTGAAAGTGCCGAGGATCTGACCATCGGTGGCGCGCAGCTTTGTGACAGTATCCACTTGGTTATTCGCTACCCAAATGTTCTGGCCGTCGAATGCCGCTCCAGTTGCGCCTCCAGTTACGGCGAAGTCCTGTTTCCCCGCGCGTAGTTGGTCCCACCGCAGCAGAGCCACCAATGATGGATCGAATTCTTCTCCCGACCCTGGGGGTCCAGATGGACCAGTGTCGCCTTTTTCACCCTTGTCACCTTGCAGGCCTTGAGGACCTTGTGGGCCCATCGCGCCCTGTGACCCTTGAGGCCCTTCGGCTCCTTGTGGGCCTATTTCACCTTTTGCGCCCGTCTCTCCTTTTTCACCTCGTTCACCTTGAGGGCCTTGCGCGCCGGCGGTGCCTTGTGGACCCTGAGGTCCCTGTGGTCCAGTCCGGTTGTTCAATACGACGATGAGCTCTGGCTCATGACTGGTTTGAGAATTCTCTTTACTGTCAAACGTGACCGACGTTGCCTCGTGCGCTACTAATGCCAAACCATTATTCGTCGACGTGTCGAGCCACTGACGCACCGCGTTGGTGACATCGATCAGTAGGAACTGTCCCTTCTTGTTCGCATCAATGACGACTCCCGTGGTAAGCACATCTCCCATCGCAGGAGCATTCCTCGCTGTAACGGTCTTCTCGTTCCAGCTTTCAGCTGCTTGAATAACATCAATGGTTCCGGGCGTCGAAATGTTGCCGACGTAAATTTTCAGCGTTGCTTTCGAGACGTCTGAACCTTGCGTGCCAACGGGAACAGTCGGCGTCAACTTGAATTTCAGATAGCCCGTGTTTGTTGGTGAAACTAAGAGGTTTGGATTGATACCAAAGTTTGCATCAAGATCTTTTGTTAGGTTGCTTGTATGAGCATCGTCGCTAAGAATGCTTTGGGCCAAGGCCGTTTGCGTACACCACGCGAATGTCATCACGAGCGTCGCAAACAGAATTCGTAAACTCGTTTTATTGCGTTTCATTTCGCTCTCCTTTCATCTAAATGATTGCGGCTAACTCGACCGATGACCTGTGATTTTCGTCACAGGCCATCGCGTTTACTTCTTTCGCTGCACTCACTGCGCGACTACATTGATGAATTGATTGCGCAGTGAGGCTTTTTATCGGAGTTGATCCAGTTATGTTGAATCAGGTAATCGCGCCCGCCCAGTTTCAGATTTGCGCGAGCACCATTCACCAGCCATGTTGGTCCGAATTGGCCAAAGCACTTGTCGGCATTTTGTAGTCCGTATCGGTCAAACCAACCGCCGCCAGTTGGGTTTGTCACAACCACATTCAATAAATGAGCGAGCGTAGATACCATCGCATCCGCCGCCAGGTTTCCATTGGGTGTAGGTAACAGTGTTCCGTTAGAAGCAACAAACTGAGGTGCTGCCACAGTCGGACATCGCAGCGCGTTGCCGACGAATGCATATCGGATTTGTGATCCAAGTGCCTCACCAACTCCGTGATGTGGAAGCGCTCCCGGTATACAGAAACCCGTTGCATTTGAGCTGACATCAGCCGACGCGAGCACGACATAGATGGAAAAAGGATCCTGCGGAAGTTGGTTGCTTTCAATCGAATCCTCTACGATTGACCGTACGTCCGCTGCAGTGAGCTCGAAACCATGCGAATACCGATCGAAAGCCGCGCCTCCGTATAACAAGCCGCCACTCGGGGTGTTCCCCCATGCACCGGGATACATAGCGTTGATTTGAAAATACGGTGAGCCGCCAACGCTCGAAGCGAAGTCTGAGACAATGGTTTGCGTCGCCGTGTTGCCGGCTCTGCAAGTTTCATCCCAACACCCATACCAGACGAAATACACATTCGAGGTTCCATACATCAGTGGTCCATCGTGGTACGTGATCTTGGTCGTTGTATTCACGCGGCCACTGCCGCTCTGACTCGCTGCGCTCTGAGCGAAGGTTGGCCCACACAGCGCCATAGTCATTGCCAGGGCGATAATTGTTGAGTTGATTCTTGTGCTTCTCATTTTCGATTCTCCTTCATATTCAGATGAAACGATTCACCTCTCACTGGCAACCAAGATCCGATTTGATCTCGTTTGCCGAGTTGATCAGTTGCGTGGCTTGATCAGTGGTTAATTTTTTGCCGGATTGCGCCGCGCATTGGTTGGTAAAGTCGGTAAGTAACAAGCAGGCCGTTGCCGTATCCGACGCCTCAATCGCGTCGAGCGCTTGCTGTAGCTTGTTTATGAAACTGTTTGCCGTTCCCTTCGGAAGGTTGAAGCTAACGACGAGTGCATTCAGATCTTCAATCTGATCTTCCGCGTGATGCGGCGCTGCAAAAGAAAAAGCATGGATGTCAAAGCTTTCCAAATCGTCTGCCGGAACGACGTAAACAATTCGGCCGACACCGTTGCAGACGCCGATCTCACTAACCATCTCGTTATGAAGTGCGGAGGTCGCTTTTGACAGGTTTCCGGTACGAATGTCATAGACATAGATATCGGAGCTAAGCAGGTAGCGCGACTCAAAAGAGATCAGGTTACGCGAGACGGTGGCGCGCCGTTGGTCGCCAGGAATCGAGAGGTGGACTTCGGAGCTGCCGTCTAGAGGTTGATAGTAAACATCTCTCTCTCCGGTTCTGTCCGAAGTGTATACGACGACTTCACCGTCGGTGGATGGGAAACGATCCTCACCGCCACCCGTGGTAAGTGCTCTGGTAGTGAACACACCGGGTGAGGTCTGGATGGCTGCGTAGATGTCGCAACCATCGTTACTGGTTTGGCACTTCTCCCACACGACGGCCTTGCCGTTCGGGCTCACTTTCGGGCTTTGGTCATATAACGAGTCGTTGGTTAGTGGTGTCACGATCCCGGTGCTGAGATCATAGGTAGCAACGTCAAATTGGCCGTTACCGTAGTCTTCGAAGGCAACTAGATTTCCACCGATTGACGGACCAACTCGGTTGATGCCAGGGACCGCTGTCGTGGTTTGCGAGTTCGTGTCGAAGATCCGGATCGCGTATCTGCCGGACGTAGATACCGTGTACGCGATGCGAGACCCGGAGACGCCCGACGCAAATGCATACTCATCGCCGGGAATCACATTGTCGGTTCCCGTCGACAGGTCCTGGTAATGAACTCTCGAACTCGCCCGCAATGGATCAGACGTGTAAGTAGCAAGGTTGCATGAGACATGTGGGTTCGTGTTGAACCCGTTGCTTACAACCTGAAACGTGCCATCAATGAGAGGGGCGGCATTAGTGTCTAAGACAATCGTCGATTCCGTTGTTGTGCTGTCAGCTGTGGCTGCAGATCGATTTTGAAACGAAGCAACCAAAGCAAGCGTGATCAACAAAGCGGACAGCAGTGTCGTTCGTTTGAGTGCACGAGGGTTTCGAATGATGATTGGTAGCGTTTTCATAGTTTCTCCTTCTTAATCTCCAGCTCATTGCCGGCGTCGAATGGAAACCTTGCGGGGACGCAATGGTCCCCACATGGCCCAGCAGGCTTCACGGGCAGCCGAGATCGGATTTGATCTGGTTTGCTGAATTGATCAGTTGAGTGCTCTGTGCGGGAGTTAGTTTCTTTCCCGACTGAGCCCGACATTCGTTGATGAAGGCAGTTAGCGAACTGCAGGCGGTCGCCGTATCCGACGCGTTAACCGCATCGATTGCGTTTTGCAACTTCCTTATCAGGCTGTTGGAGGTTCCCGGATGAAGGTTGAAGCTTCGAATCAGGGCAATGAGATCGTCGAGCTGCTCTTCGGTGTCATTCGGAACCGTTGGGACTTGAAATGTAAAGGCGTAAGCAGCGAAGGCATTCAAGCCGAGATTGACATAAACAATGCGTCCAGTGTTACCACATACACTGATTTCGCTGAGTCGATTGTCGAGCGACCCGGTTGTGACTTGATAGAGTTTTCCGGTGCGTGTGTCGTAAAGAAAGTTGTCGCCGGAACCCCAAGGCCCCTGCTCAAAGGAAATCAGCCCGCCTGAGATCGTGGGATTGCGCTGGTAGCCGGCAATGGAGAGGTGAACTTCGTTACCACCGGTTAATGGTTGGTAGTAGATATCGCTTTCACCCGTCCGGTCCGAAACATAAACAGCAAGCTCGCCGTCGGTGGACGTTTCATAACTTCTTTCATGGTTGCCTGTTGTAAGCGCCCTGGTAGTGAAGACGCCCGCTGCGATTCGAGTTGCGGAGTAGATGTCACAATGATTTAGATCATTTGTGCACTTCGCCCAGATGACGGCGTTGCCGTTTGGACTTACCTCGGGGTGGATGTTTGTGAGCGAATCATTGGTAAGTGGTGTAACTGTGCCGGTGCTGACATCGTACGTAGTAATGTTGCTGCTGTACCAGTTTGCCTGGGAGTCCCGATCTTCAAACGCAACAACATCCGCTCCAATTGATGGGTTACTATTCCACAAGCCAGGAACAACGAAGGTCGTCAGCGAGTTCGTGTCGAAGATCCTGACCGTATCTCCCGGGAAGGTGACTTCGGTGTAGGCGACGCGCGAACCGGAAATATCCGACAGGAGATCAACTGTGTTTCCAGGAATGATGTTGTCAGTTCCCGTTTCAAGATCCTTGTAGTGAATCGTTGAACTTCCCTGGAAGTCATCAAAGGTGTAAGAAACCAGGTTGCAATCAACATGCGGGTTTGTTTGGTTTGCCCATTCATTGCTTACAACCTGGCCGGTGGTTCCCAGGAAAGGTGCACCAGCCGTTTGCAACACAATCGTCGATTCAGTTGTTGTGCTGTTGGCAGTGGCTGCAAATCGACTTTGAAACGACGCAACCAGCGCTACTGCGATCAACAAGACAGTCAGCATCACCGTTTGCCTAAGCTTGCGATTATTTGCGATAGCTGTATTTGTTTTTCTCACTGTTGATTCCTTTCTGTGTCATCAATGATTTGATTGCGGGTGGTGGTCAGTGATCTAAGGCACACGATCAGTGAGCCGTTAGGTGTTTCTCTAAAATGGACCAACGAACTTTCGATCCAGCGATAGATCATTCGCAGTGGAATGTGCGTCACTAACGCTGCCTGTTCTGGTGCGACCATAAAAGCGTCGCCCACGGAGCATTCGTCGCAGAGAGCTGGCAACGCCCCGCTCGTCGACCTCACGACATAAAACTCGTGAATCTCGACGGCCTTTTCGGTTTTCCGATTCTTATTCACTTTGTGTCTCCACCAGCTCTTCATGCTCGAATCGATTGCGATCGTTACGGCCTTCCATTAAATTGGCGGGATTCCACGTTGCTCACTTGCAACGTCTCCCGTCTCGCTTGTAACGCGGCGAAAGATGGGGCAGGAGGCTCTTAAAGTCCTTTGAGTTTTCTTGGATTTGCTCTGATAAAGCTCTTACCGCGGGTCTTACAGAATTCTTACAGTCGTCATGCTCTTGCCTGACAATCACTTATATGAATTCGGGAACTTTGTGCTTGATGCACGCAGTCGCATCCTGCTCAAGGACGGACTGACGGTGCGACTCACCCCGAAGGCCTTCGACACTCTCCTGGTACTCATTCAGCACGGCGTGCAGGTAGTTGAGAAGGACCAATTAATGAAGGAGGTGTGGCCCGATACGTTTGTCGAAGAGGGGAGCCTTTCGCGCAACATCTACGAACTGAGGAAGGCGCTCGGCGACGATTCTTCAGAGCCGAAGTACATAGAAACAATTCCAAAGCGGGGTTATCGGTTCCTCGCTCCTCTAAAAGTATCTGGGCCCTCCGTGACCAACGCGCTGCAAATCGATCCCTCCCCAATTGGTGGAGAGACGACGATCATCGAGAAACACACGTTCGCGCGCGTTGTAAGTGAAGACATTGAAGGATCTGATTTGCCGGTGGAGGCTAAGGCGTTGCCTTCTGCGGCGATACTTGTTCCGGCTCGTAACGCTGGAGGACGAAAGAGGAAAAATGTCCTCGTCGCAACAGTGGTTGCTGTTGTATTGCTCGCCGTGTCTGTTGGCGCGTTTATTTATCTGAAATGGCAGGCCAAGCCTGAAGAGCCAGCGTCGCGCGGTAAGAGCACGCTGGTTAAGTTAACCAATAACAGCGCATGGGATGGTGGGCCAGCCTGGTCGCCTGATGGCGAGCGCATCGCGTTCTCGAGCAATCGTGATGGAAAGACCGAGATCTATGTGATGAACGCTGATGGCTCTGATCTGAAACGGCTCACCAACAATCTGGCTGACGACCATGGCCCGATCTGGTCTCCTGATGGGAGTAAGATCCTGTTTGATAGCGAGCGAGATGGGAATAAGGAGGTCTATGTGATGACCGCCGATGGTGGCAACCAAACTCGGCTAACCAGAAACAATGAGACGGATAGTGCCACCTCATGGTCTCCCGACGGAAGTCAGATTGCGTTTGCAAGCAATCGCGATGATGGTTCTTACAATTACGACATCTACGTAATGAATGCTGACGGTTCAAACGTCAGGAAAATCGTTGATGATGCTGAGTATGATGCCGAGCCAAAGTGGTCGCCGGATGGTAAGAAGATGCTGTTCGTAACCGGAAGGAACGGCAACTTTGACGTGTACGAAACGAACATTGATGGCACAGACCAGCGGAACATGACTGCCGATTACAACAAGAATGACGGCGCCGGTGGCTGGTCACGCGACGGCAAAAGCATCGTGTTTGTCAGGAACCTTCAAGGCAAAGAGCAAATCTTTCTTATGAGCGCTCAGGGGGGCAATCTCATTCGTGTGACCAACAACACATCAAACAATAGCCATCCCGCCATGTCACCTGATGGGTCAAAGCTTGCCTTCGAGAGCGATCGAGACGGCAACTTCGAAATATTCGTAATGAGTGTTGATGGCGAGTTGGCCCAGCTCACCGATGATCCTGCTGACGATCTCTATCCTGAGTGGTCTCCGGACGGAAGCAAGATCGCTTTCTCGAGCAATCGCGCGGGCATGCAACACATTTTCGTTATGAATGCTGACGGAAGCTTGCCCACGCAAATAACGAATGCGAAGTCGGACGATGCTGAGCCCGCATGGTCGCGCGACGGCAAACGGATCGCATTCACGCGCGCGATTGAAGGAAACACCGAGATCTATGTGGCGAACGCTGATGGCAGCAACGAAAAAAGGCTAACCTTTGATAATGCGGTTGACATGTCTCCCAATTGGTCGCCCGACGGAAGAATTTTCTTCACAAGCAATCGAAGTGGTAGGCGAGAGATACATGTGATCAATGCTGATGGCAGCGCTGTCAGCATGTTCACAACCATAGGCGGGAGATCTTCTGTGTGGTCGCCAGACGGCAGCAAGGTTGGTTTCGTAAGCGCCAATCTTGAGATAGGTGCAACCCAGCACCCGCTCCAGGTGTTCATTGCGAATCAGGACGGTAGCAACATCAGGAATGTAACAAAGGATTCACCAAGCACGTTTGATCCGTGCTGGTCGGCCGACGGCGCCGGCTTAGCGTTTGGCGTTGATAACCTCGGAGTCGTTTCAAACATCTATCAGGTCGATTTGAACAGCGGCAAACTCAAGCGCTTGACCGCTGGACCGAAGGTCGACACCCAACCCTCAATCTCCCCCGATGGCTCAAAGCTCGCCTTTCAAAGTAACCGCAACGGCAATTACGAAATTTACGTGATGAATCTCAGGTAGCGGGCAGTATCACACAAATCGCTGATAGAACGATCGGCAATTCCTTGAGACATGCACAAAGGAGACAAAACGCTCGAACAGTTAGAAGGTGAGGATTGGGGCGAGCCTACGTACGACTCGTACCTTGTTCGTACGATCCATGCGCTTCGGCGAAAACCAATTCGTGAATTTAGCGTTGAGGATCTGCGAATTACACTCAATCAAAACGTCGGCTTTGAGTTCCTCACCCCGCTCGCGCTCGAGCAACTCGAAGCCAATCCGTTTGCCTCAGGCGACTTCTACCCGGGCGATCTTCTTGTCGCCGTGATGAGGCTGACGAGTGACTTCTGGGCTGCTCATCCGAATGAGGCGACGCGAATGGCAGCGATCGCGAATCGAGTTGCTGCGGAGATTGGTCAGCGCGATGAGATTGCTGAGATCAAGCGAACAATTTCGGCACTCTTGGATAAGGCATCGTGGCGAACAACCTAACAATCTGCACCCCGTTAGGGGTGCGATGTTTATAGCAGCGGGTCATTGATAACGAATCTTTGAGTTCTACGATTGAATTGCAACCAAAGAGATGGCACTCCTAAAGGAGTGCGGAACACATTGTCCGTGCCGGTGCTATAAACATGGCACGCCTAACGGCGTGCGAAAATACTGACCTGTGCCGGTGCTGAGCTGGTGTGAACGTTCGCGCTATCAAAGGTCATCCTTTTGGTCTTGATCTGTCTCCGACTGATCGTCAAGCGCTAATCTCATTTCTCAAAACATTGTGAGTGCTGGCGAGTTATCTTCAAGCGAACAACCACTGTCGTGTTTGTGATGATTCAAAGGGTCGAATACGTAGTAACTTCACGGGTTTCGAGGTTATCGTTGAAGAATCCGGGCAGCAAGATCAATTCTTCCAACGCGCTCGAATTCTCAGGGTTTGTTTATTTCGTCAAGTAGAGTCTGGGCGAGTTTTGCCTCCAGCGGCTTTAAAGCCATGTACTCCTGCATCGCTTCCCGCTTTCGTCCCATCGCGACAAAAGTTCTGCCAAGATAAAAGTGCGCATCGCGGTAATCCTTATACAATCGGATAGCTTCTCGAAACGCTGCAATCGCACTCGGATACTGTTTCAGAGAGTAATACGTTATTCCCAGTTGGTTGATGAGGATAAAATTTTCTTTCCTGATCTTTAATCCCTCCCTGATTACTTCGAGTGCCTGATCATGCCGAGTTGCTTCATTTAAAGTTTCGGCCAGGTGCTCGTAAGCATCCTCGTATTGAGGATTAATTCGAATCGAATCTCGAAAGGCAGCAATTGCCTTTTCAGTCTGACCAAGACCTTTATAGGCAAGAGCGATTCGCTCACTGTTGTACTCACTGGGTTTGAGTCGGCTGGACTCAAGAAGTTCTGGCAGTGACCTGGCAAACTGTTTCGAGTCCAAATACGCCCAGCCAATATGTCCATGGGCGTCCGCGAGCGTTTCCAGTTTGGGTCTTTTGGCGATTACGCCACGGTAAATAGTCAAAGCCTCGTCATAATGCTCGGCCAACTGCAAATTGAATCCAATGTCCAGCAATGTGTCAGGATCAGTCGGATTCAGTTTTAGAGCGTTATGACTCCATTCCACAATTTCGGCATCGTCGTGTCCTATCAGGCCTATCTCAGCGCGCCTAAGAAAAATACCAATCGCGCCTCGTTTGTCATTAATGTCGCCAAGAAGAATCTCCGCTTGTTCCTTATCGATTGAGAGGAGAGTGTTGTACACCTGCATGGCCTCAGTCTTGCGGTTATTCAGGACATAATCCGTGCCCAGAGCCGACAAATAAAATGGCGGCAACTTTGGGTTCAGCCGAAGGGCTTCCTTATACGCCTCCAGCGCTTTGGGAAACTGAAGCGTACGTTCATAGGCAGCGCCGAGACTCAAATATAATTCCCATTCCTTCTCGAGAGTTAGGGCCTTCGTCGCCGCTGCGATTGTCTTCCCATATTGTCGTGTGTAGTTGTAGCTCGCACAAAGATAATTATAGGAAGCCAGGACACGGGTCTTACTGACACCCGTCGCGATCACCTGCTCAAATTCGGGGAGTGCTTTTTCGTACTCGTCCGCCTTAAAAAATTTCCTGCCATTTTCAAAATGTGTGATTGTGGCAGGCGAGTCGGAATTCAGATCCGCGGCACCGTTTCCCTTTGCCACGGGCTGTGGCTTCACGGCACTCGGTGCGTTATTGGGCCTTGCGTTGGTCGTTTCAGTCGACGAGGTGCGAGGTGGTCCAAACGCTCCGCAGGCCGAAAGTTTATTAATTATTTCTGTTCGCAGCTCGACGGTTTCTATTTGAATTCCACCTGGACGTGGCCGATCGGGATAAATGACCTGGCAGTAGTTGTTCTCATCCTTCGTCGGTGGAAATCCTGGCTGATCACTATCACGCCGGCAACGCCCGACGATCACACGTTCTTTATTACAGGTATATGCGTAGTTATATCGGAGCGATTGTGAGAAGACTGGAAGCGCTGTCAAAAGAAACACCGCCGGAAACACAACTGTAGAAACATTGAGCTTCATTTGGTTCACCTCAGCGTCAGCTCGACGGAGAAACAAGCGAAAGTATGGTTGCAGTCTTTCTCTCCGAATGAGATTAAAGATCTGGGCAAGCGGCGAGAAACGGCCGTTTCAAGTGGCCGGCATGTTACATCTTTTTTTGTGTTGCGTGAAGATTAATCAGGTCAGTTCTCTAACAACCCCTTATTTGAACTGCACGCTCTTCAGCATCGCCGTATATGTTGGCTGGAAGCGATTGACCTCCGACTCCGGTGCTATAAAAATCATATAGATCAAGGAGCCATCGTTCAGTGGAACGGTCACCAACACGTCCCGCTCGTTTTGAGCCTGGCCATTCGCACCAGGGAACGGCGAAGCGGAACG
>Ga0157380_10000534_pt1 | contig 23366 bp, 14 predicted proteins | sample S35metaG_FD_119757 | JGI IMG/M metagenome (GOLD analysis project Ga0157380, IMG submission 119757) | Switchgrass rhizosphere microbial communities from Kellogg Biological Station, Michigan, USA - S3-5 metaG | ecosystem: Host-associated > Plants > Roots > Rhizosphere > Soil | place: USA...
CATCCGCAATATTATGGTACATGGTATTCTGGTTCAGGAACAAAACTCTACCTGACCCGTGATAATGGATTTACTTACGAAGTGATTTATGATTTTGGTGTTGATGTTGCTGCGATGGATTTGTGTATGTCTGATCCTGATGTGCTTTATGTCTGCACGTTTCCGGATTGGTGGGGAGTTAAGCGAATATACAGATCACTCAATGGCGGATCAACCTGGACTGAAGTAACACCTCCTGCAGCTATAATGAATAATGCAGACTTGTGGATACCTTATGACATCGCAGTAGATCCAGAAGATCCAATGAAGATTTGGATCGTACGTACATCCATGTATGGAGATTGGCCTTCTTACAATGCCTACAAAGTGTATACATCTAATAATGGTGGCGCTACATGGACTAATATTACTGGCGTAAACATGAATGGACAGTTTCCAACTTGTATCATGCATCAACGAGGTACAGACGAAGGTCTTTACATAGGCACACGTAAAGCAGTATATTATCGCAATTCGACAATGGGTGACTGGGAATTGTTTAATACAGGCTTGCCTGCAAGAACAAATTCAATCAAACTTTTACCGTGGTATAGAAACGGAAAGTTGAGAAACGCAACAGACAGATCAGTGTGGGAATCACCATTCTTCGAACCATCAATTCCAATTGCAAATCCAGCAGTACAAAAACAATATCTTTTCTGTGAAAGGGATACAGCCTACTTCATTGATTTATCTGTTTTGAAAGAAACGAATGTAACATGGACATGGAGTTTTCCAGGCGGCACCCCTGCCACTTCCACGCTTCGTAATCCCAAAGTGGTTTATAAAAAACCAGGTTTGTATGATGTTTCACTCATCGTACATGATGTTAATGGAACGGATACTGCTGTAATTGAGGATATGATTATTGCGGACAACAGATGTACCGTTGATACAACACCAGGAACAGCGATGGACATTGTTTCACAACCAGGTTATCTCAAAGTGGATGATCTTGCACTAACGACGCAAAATTTTACAGTAACTGCATGGATCAAACCAGACGGTATACAGAGTGACTATTCTGGTATATGGATGAATGATGCAACAGCTGCTGGTATGAATTTCAGGGAAGGAAATAATACACTAGGATATCATTGGCCCGGTGGCTCATGGTCGTGGGACAGCAATCTCATCGTTCCTCCCGGAGCATGGTCTTATGTAGCCATGGTAGTAAAACCAGGTTCAGTAACGTTGTATGTGAATGGTATTTCTGCTATTCATAATACTGCTATACAATCGGTGACGCTTGATGATGTCCGTATTGGAAGTTATCAAGGCTGGGACGGAAGAAATTTCTTTGGAGAGATTGAAGAAGTTTGCGTGTGGAATCGCGCATTGACCGAAGATGAAATCAGGCTTAAGCGTCACTTGATAAAAGATCCTGGAGCAGACCCGACCATCGTTAATTATTTCCAGTTTGATGAACTGGTATCAGGTGATGTCGTTGATAAAGCAAATGGTTTTGATGGATCGCTTACCGGAAATGTAAATATCATTCCTTCGAATGCACCAGTTGGTTCAGGTTCAAGCCAGATTTTATTGATACAAAGTGGTGGACCCGCTACATTCAACAATGGAGGTGATCTCAAGATCGGCTTCAATGCGACACATCCAAATGGAAAAATGGTGGTCACTCATCTTCAGGTTGCGCCGGATACTATTCCTACAACGCTTGCTACGCAAGGAGCTTATTGGATTGTAAATAATTATGGGGCGAATCAACAAGTATCAGGTCTTGACAGTATGATCTTTTATAAATGCGGTGCCTTGAGTACGATGATGGCTGAGGATTTTGATTTTGAATTGTATTTCCGCTCATCAAATGGATTTGGGACTACATGGGTTGAAGTACTCAATGACAATATTGTCCCTACTCCTGGTCTTGATGCAACCATTCGTGATTATTCTTTGAGTGCTATAAAATCCTTTGGGCAGTTTCTTTTAATGAGGGATACCGTTACCTCTGGATTAGCGGAGGTAGTGATAAAGAAAACCACAGGTCCGGATCCAGTTGTACCTGGAGGAGAAAGTATCAGCTTGCTGGTGTATGCTGATCAACAGGGCATACAACTACCGGTTATTTCTACTTCAGTTTTGAATTCACTAGGAACACCCGTGGCCGGACAGTTTGCTTTTTTATCTGACAGTGCATCCTTAATTTATTTTAATGGCACGGGCTGGAAGAAAATACGGCATGATGCGGTATTGCAATATTCAGCTCCAAATGCCCCATCCACTTTTAGTACGGTATCGATACCAAGTGGTCCTTCTAATGAATCCTCTTTGCTTAAGCTCGGTGGTGGTCTTGTTAGTTTACCAGAGTTTTCTTCGGTTGAAATATTAGGTATAGAAAATCCTTCTCCCGGGATGATGATTTATGATCACACCAATGATGTTATCCGCTATTACAATGGAAATGACTGGCAATCGCTTGCCTCTGCCAATACAACGATTCCTGTTTCGCCTGGTTCACCAACTGTGGTACCCGGAATTGCAGTCAATCAAAGTACCAAGCATGCATCATCGGTCATGGATATTCACGCTTCAGGCAGCAAAGCCTTTATGCTACCAAAGCTCGATCCCAACCAAATCTACAATCCTGTCACTGGCCTGATCTGCTTCAATCCCACAAACAACAAGTTGATGTTGTATGACGGCCTCCGCTGGAATCTGTTGAAATAAGGCGAAGGCGAAGGCTGAGGCAAAGGAAAAACTCTTTGCACAAAAGACAGTGTTTAGGGATGTTGCCCTGCGGGCCAGCTGTTTAGCGTATGGCGTCTTGCGACGCCACTTATTAGAGAGTTTAGGTTGGATGTAGAGACGCGATTAATCGCGTCTCTACATCCAACCTAAACTCTCTAAACACTGTTTCCACTAGTTAGATCTTAGATACCCGAATTAACCATTTCCCCATTTAAACATTTAACCTCCTCTAATCTCAATATTGAATAAATTAGCATCTAAATCACCACATCACCACATCACCACATCACTCCATCACCACATAAACCATGCTTTATCCTAAACTATACATCAACGGCGAAATCCTTCCACGCGAGCAAGCCCTTATTCCTGTGTATGATCTCGGGATGCTGCGGGGGCTGGGTGTGTTTGATTATTTCAGGGTGGTGGATGGAATTCCGGTTTTCGCAGAAGATCATTTGGATCGCCTTGAAAACTCCATGCAGATGCTGGACTTCCAAACAGGAATTTCCAGGGATGAATGGATGGGCATGATTTATAATCTGATCAAGGTCAATGAAGTCAAAGAAGCCGGGTTTAGAGTTGTGGTGACAGGTGGATTTAGCGATGATGGATTTTCTATCCCGGAGAAAAAGAATGTCTACATGATGTTGCATTCTATTCCTGCAAGTGACCCAGTACAATATGCAAAAGGAGTACGATTACTTAGCGTCAATTATCATCGTGATACACCTACTGCGAAGACAACAGTATACATTGAATCTATGAAGGCACAACCCTTGTTGAAAAAAGAAGGAGCTTATGAAGTGCTATATCATTTTAAAGGTGAAATTTATGAGTGCTCCAGGTGTAATATCTTTTTCATTACACCAGAAGGCGTAATCGTTACTCCGACTAAAGGTATGTTGAAAGGAATCACAAGAAAACAAGTGATCGCGATAGCTGCGGAAAATAATATGCCTTTGGAAGAAAGACAAGTTCACCTGGAGGAGATACCCTGGATGGCAGGTGCATTTCTCACGGCCACAACAAAAGGAGTGTTACCAGTCAATAAAATTGATAATCAATATATCGGAGATGGGTTGGTGCATCCTTTAGCAAAACAGTTGCACGAATTGTACCTCAAGCGTGTGGATGATTATCTGTTGCGAAATCGTAAGTAAAGATGCCAGACGTCAGATGCCAGACTCCAGACTGGAGACCATGGACTATAGACTAGTGTGAATGTGAGTAGCAATTCTCGTTCAGACTACAAGCCATTTAACCATATTTCTAACTACGCATTTACCATTTACCATTTACCATTTACCATTTATCGTTTACCATTTACCACATTGACCCCTACTACCCGTTTTTTCTTGAATCCCTACCCATATTTTACCCCTCGGATACCCCTTTGGTATTAACTTAGTCCTTTACTTTTTCGGCCACCGCCGATTCAAACTATTGTTATGCGCACTTTATTGAATTCCATGTGGTTAAGTCTTGTCCTCTTTGTGATAAGCAGCACATGCACCATCGCCCAGGTCATAGAAGTCATCCCTGTTTTTCCAAAGGTGAATGATGACGTCACGATTATATTTAATGCTACGCAAGGCAATGGCGCCCTCACCGGGGTAGCACCTGTATATGCCCATGCCGGGCTGATCACTTCCGAAAGCACCAACCCCAGTGATTGGAAATATGTACAAGGCACCTGGGGAACTGCTGATCCAAAAGTCCTTATGACTTCATTGGGCAATAACAAGCATTCAATCAGTTACAATATCAAAGACTTTTATGGAGTAGGGGATGGAGAAACCGTAGAGTCCCTCGCTTTCGTATTCAGAAATGCAAGCGGTAGTATCGTTGGACGTGCTACAGACGGATCAGATATTTTCTATCCCGTATATCCTGATGACGTTGAATTTCAATCTGTCCTCCTCACACCAACAGAAACATCACTTGCATTATTTGAAAATGAAATGTTGTTAGTCAAAGGAGCTACCAGCCAGGATGCAGATCTATACATCTATGATAATGGCAATCCGCTTTACCATTTATATGGAAGCCTGATCGAATTTAATCTTACTGTGCATGAAGCAGGAAATCATGAAGTTTGTTTTCAGGCTGTTCGCGGGACAGAAACGTTGGAGCAGTGTTTTTTCTATACCGTCATTCTTGATGTAGAAGTTGAAGATCCTCCTCCGGGACGAGAAGATGGAATTACTTTGATTAATGATTCGACTGTTTATTTTCAACTCTATGCACCTAACAAAGCCTACGTTCATCTCAATGGAGACATGAGCGACTGGGCTTTGCGTTCTGATTACCAAATGAAAAAGTCTGTTGATGGCTCTACCTGGTGGATTGAAGTAACAGGCCTTGATGCTGGAGAGCGATATGCTTATCAATATGTTGTAGATGGAACAATCAGGATCGGGGATCCATATAGCACGCTTGTGTTAGACCAGTTTAATGATGCTGCCATTACAGAAGAGACCTATCCGGATATGCCAGAGTATCCATATGGAAGAACAACAGGACTAGTTAGTAGTTTTGTACTCGAACCAGTTGTTACTACTTCTCCATTACAATCTAAACCAGAGAAAACCGATCTCATCGTTTATGAATTACTGATGCGTGATTTCCTGGCAGCACATTCATTTGATGCATTGAGGGATACTTTAGACTATCTACAACGTCTTGGTGTCAATGCTATTGAATTGATGCCTGTCAATGAATTTGAAGGAAACCTTGGATGGGGATACAATCCTTCTTACCACATGGCACTGGATAAATATTATGGTTCTTCGGATGCATTCAGAGCTTTGATTGAAGAATGCCATTCGCGAGGTATTGCTGTTATACTGGATGTTGTATACAATCATGCATTTGGGCAGTCGCCATTTGCACAATTATATTGGGATGCTGCACAAAACAGGCCATCCACAGAAAACCCATGGCTTAACCCAGTGGCTAAACATGATTTCAATGTAGGTTATGACTTTAATCATGAAAGTGCGCAAACCAAATATTTTGTCAAACGTGTCCTTTCGTGGTGGATGGAAACGTATGGCATTGATGGCTTCCGCTTTGATTTGTCAAAAGGATTTACACAAAACAATACGCTCGGAAATATCACTGCATGGGGAATGTATGATCAATCACGCATCAATATCCTGCAAGAGTATGCCGATCACATCTGGTCTATAGATCCTGATGCTTATGTCATTCTCGAACACTTTGCTGATAACACAGAAGAGACAGAACTTTCTTCTCGCGGTATGATGCTATGGGGAAATATGACAAGTGCTTATGGCCAAGGTTCGATGGGTTATGGAGGTAGCGATTTTAGTCGCACATGGCATGTTCAACGTGGCTGGGCGGATCCACATCTGGTAGGCTATATGGAATCGCATGATGAGGAACGACTGATGTACAAAAACAAGACCAACGGAAATACTGCTCCAGGATATAATATCAAAGACCTCAATGTCGGCCTAAGCCGTATAGAATTGGTATCCACTTTCTTCTACCTGATTCCTGGCCCGAAGATGATCTGGGAGTTTGGAGAACTTGGTTATGATTACTCCATTAATTATTGCCCTGCAGATGGCACCATCAATTCTAATTGCAGACTAGAGCCTAAACCTATTCGTTGGGATTATAAAAATATCTTCTTGCGTCAGCGTATTTACGATGTTGATCGCGCTTTGATACAATTGAGAGAACAACCTTCATTCAAAGAAGGTGCACTTGAAATCAGCCTCGTCAGTCAATTTGAGAAGAAAATGCGATTCCGACATGCAGATATGGATATCGTAGTGGCAGGCAACTTTCATGTAGGGAATAGGGATATAGCACCAGTTTTCACAAAGACAGGCTGGTGGTATGATTATATGAATGATGATAGTCTCCAGGTTACGGATGTCAATGTGATAATTCCATACACACCGGGCGAATACCATGTCTATACCACAAAGAGACTTAAGCTTGATTTTGAAATAACCACCTCTATCGCCGATGTTGAGATTTCCTCACAACCTCTTGAACTCTTTCCTACGCTTAATCAAGGTTCGTTTGATATACTGTTACCATCTGATGCTACAGTTACACCACAGGTTTACATTTGGGATGTCACCGGACAGAAAGCAGAATTTCAAACTCAAGTAGAAAATGATAGAATAAAAACAAACCTTCAGCAAGCAGTTCCGGGAATGTATATTGTCAATGTCATACAGGACAAGAAATTGTATTCAGGAAAAATACTGGTTCAATAAGATTAATATCATTTCAAGATTGGCAGGGTTTCCAGATGTTGTTTCCGGATGTAGAGACGCGATTAATCGCGTCTCTACATCCGGAAACAACACCAAACAACATCCGGAAAATCCTACCAATCCGAAAGACGGAGATTTGAAATTTGGTGGAGCAAACTCCATGCGTCATCTGCGTAATGTGAGTCTGGTAGTAGAGACGCGATTAATCGCGTCTCTACTACCAGACTTGCCCTAAATTGTATAATAATAAATTGTGAAAGTCCTCATCATCAACGATTATCCAACTATTGTAGGAGGTGCAGAACGCTTCCTGGAGAACTTGTTGCATGAAGCTGAGCCATCAGCGATAGACTTTTACAGACTCGATATAGCTGATCTTGCCAAAGAGATAACGCTTCCTACAAGAACTTCTTTTCTTCATCACAGGTATCGTAGGATTGGGATATTTGCTGAATTGGTACGATTGATAAATCAGGCCATTGAAAAGCTATCACCTGATCTGATCCATCTAAATAATAATAACCTTTACACCAATAGTGTCCTTCGCAGTTTACAACAAACATCCATCCCTGTAGTCTCTTTTATTCATGATGAATACGCGATGCGGAGGATTAGTTCTCCTTTTTATTTACGCACAGCACATTCCTTTACCTTTCTTACTCATTCAGCTGATTTTTATCAAAAGTTAAATAAGGTTAGTCGTAAAGCATACCTGGTCAAGGTGCCATTCAATTCCACCAAATGGGAACGTACGCATAGCAGTGACTGCAGTCATGTCAAAACAGATTTGTTGTTTGTTGGACGCATCGAAAAAGCAAAAGGAATCTTCAAATTGATCAATGCAGTAGAAAGGGTAAAAGCAAAAATACCTTCTGTCAAAGTGGCGATTTTAGGAGATGGATCAGAATTGGGTGCATTGAAGCAAATGGTAAGCGCAAAAAAGCTGACGGCCAATGTGGAAATCAGGGGCATGCAGCAAGACCAGGTAATCATGGATTATTATCATCATACCAAAATCCTGGTTTTCCCATCTGCCATTGAAAGTCTTGGGTATGTGGGCCTGGAAGCACAGTCTTGTGGTGTCCCGGTGGTAGCTTTTGAAAATAAAGGCTCAAGGCGTTGGTGCATGGACAATCATAGTGGTTTTATGGTGAAAGAAAGATCTGCTCAAAAACTGGCTGATAAAGTATTGGAAATCATCCACGATGATGTAATATTGACGCGCATTTCAACCACAGCCCGGGAGAATATCAGGCTTGAAGGGTACAATGCTTCAAAGCACAGGATCACAGACATTTATAAAGCAGTTCTCTCGTGGTAAGGAAGGATGATATAAGGCTTCTATTTTTTCTATCCCAAAAAGTAAAATCGATCTTTTCCGGACTTTCCATGGTGGATAAACCGGAAGGAAGCCGTGTCCTTGTGATTGCCCCACATCCGGATGATGAAGTAATTGGTTGCGGTGGTACCATCCGACTGCACCGGAAACATGGACACCAGGTGTCCATACTTTATCTCACTGATGGAGAGCGCGGTGTAAAAAACCTGAATCCGATCAAGACGGCTGAATTACGCAGGATGGAAGCGATCCGTTCGTCGGAACATCTGAATGTCCCCAAAGAAAATTTATATCATTTACATCTACGTGATGGCGACCTGATCAATCAATCTGGTACCAATTATGATTTCAGGGAAATCCTTGATAAGTCCGATCCTGATGTTATTTATCTCCCATCATTTATCGAAACACATCGTGACCATTACGCTGCGAATATTCTCCTAAAGAATAATCTCGTCAAAAGCGCAACCATCGCGGCATACGAAGTATGGACTCCACTCATTCCAAACCGCTTGGTTAATATATCACCAGTCATTGATGAAAAACGAAATGCGCTCCTTGAGCACGCCAGCCAGTTGAAAGAATTGGATTATCTCGACGCCGCCCTCAGCTTGAATCGTTATCGCGCTGCGATGTTCCGCAAAGGATCACAATTTGCAGAAGCTTTTATCTACTGCACCTCTGTCCAGTACTTCGAACTGATGATGTCTGTCGAATAGAAGCCTTCTAAGCTTTTTCAGCTTAGAAACTTCCTGGGTTAATGGTTAATGGTTAACGGTTAGGGGTTAAATGTTTAAATGGGGAAATGTTTAATTAACCATTTAAACAGTAGCGTCAAAGACGCGCAACGCTAAACAGATGGCTGAAAGCATAGGGCATACTTCGACTACGCTCAGCACAAGTGGGGCAGAGAGCATAGGGAATTAAACGCTATTAATCATAGCCAGTACGAATGTCATAATGTTTATGAAAATCAAACTAAACATTTAAACAGTAGCGTCGTAGACGCGCTACGCTAAACAGATGGCGAAAAGCATAGGGCATGGGGCAGAGAGCATAGGGCAATTAAATGCTAACAATCATAGCCAATAAGAATGTCATAATGTTTATGAAAATCAAACTAAACATTTAACCAGTAGCGTCGTAGACGCGCTACGCTAAACAGATGGGCCGCGGAGCGCCATCGCTAAACACTGTATCCATTTGTAAAACCTGTGAGAAAAGGCTACGCCATTTCTTGAACGACCTCCCTCACTTGAGGAATCATCCTTTTCAGCATGCCTTCAATACCGGACTTTAAGGTGACCGTACTAGATGGACATCCGCTGCAAGCTCCTTGCATGATCAACGTGACTACGCCATCGTGGTAGGATTTAAATTCGATGTTACCACCATCCATTTCAACAGCAGGCTTGACGTAAGTTTCGATCAACTCTTTGATACGTTTCACCATTTCGCCATCATCATCACTGTAGTTGATTTCTGACATGCGCTGTTCTTCCAGTGAAGTCATCGCTTCTGCAAAACCATCAAGAATGACTGGTTTCTCTTCGGCAACATAGTTTTTAATAAACTCCTTGGTGCGGATCATAAGATCTTCCCAAGCATAATTCATCTCCTTGGTCAGGGTGACGAAGTTGTTGCAGATATAAACCGACTTGACATAAGGAAGGTCAAATAGAGCTGCCGCTAATGGAGAGTATTCGTCCGCCAGCTCACGGGTGCGGAAATCAGCTGTCCCGGTATAGAGCATTTTGTTGGTCACAAACTTAAGTGACTCAGGATTAGGTGTTTGCTCGGTATAAATGAGCACCGGGCTCTTTGTGGCTGTGGTCGCTTCCATATGTACTAAAATACGATTATCTGGAAAAAGTTTAAATAAGGGGAGTCAAAGGTCGGGAATTACTCCCATATCCAGATTTCATTTGAACTTTTAGGTTGGTCGGGACAATTAATATGCGTTCTGTAGGTTTTGGGCGAAGAACTGACTCCCAGGATGATTGCCACAACCACCTCCGCAACGCCTAATCCCACCAATAATTCAGCTTTATCATCCGCCAGCGGAGCCGAGACAATATGACCCAATCCCACCAAAGCTATTACCGTGGCTACGGTGGTACCAGTAGTCATTGTTTTCAACCTTTTTTTGCCGCTTTGGGAAATAGATAATATTTCTGCCTTTGGAACCTCTATGTTAGCAATCGACTTGTCTTTTACATAGGTCGTTTCACGAAACCCCATGGGTTTACCATCAGTCATCAGCACTTCCTTTTTCTCATAAAGGACCATCGTCAATACTTCATGCTGGTAGGACACCAGTTTTCCTTTCACCACATTAAAACTGCATTTTTCACATGGCTCAGTCCCTGGTGCAGGTAGAGCTATTTCCAGGAAGGTTCCTGCTTTGAAGGTTTTGGTTTTGCTACCTAAGTTGAGATGAATATCCTGTGACTGTATTCCTAAAACCTGGAATAAGAAATATGCAAGTATGCAGAAAGTTTTTCGTGTGATCATTAAAAGTAAAAGTATATAAAACCCCATTAACTAAGGAATGCAGTCCACTACTCCTAACCTCCTCAGCGTTTTATAAGCCTATGCTTCGATTCCGATCAGCACAAGTAAGCTTTATAAACCTATAAACTAATAAACCCATAAACTCATAATCCCTTAAGCTTCTCACCAGCTATACCAGCTACAAATTCTCCAATTGACAGAGATGAAGTTGCCGCCGGACTAGGCGCATTACAAACATGGATCATTCTTTCTTGTTGAAGGATCACATAATCATCTACGAGATTTCCATTTTGATCCAGTGCTTGTGCCCTTACTCCAGTTCTGCTCCTTGAAATATCTGCAAAGGATAATTCAGGAACAAGTACCTGCAGGCTTTTTAGAAAAGCACGTTTTGAAAAAGACCTTACCATTTCATCCATCCCTTTTCGCCAATGTTTCATGGCCAGCTTTCTGAATCCACTGTATCGCAAAGCTTCTACCAATTCACCAGCATGAATATCAAGATGGCGGTACCCTTCGCGACGAAAGGCAAGTACTGCATTTGGTCCGGCTTCGATACCGCCACCAATGCGCTTGGTTAAATGCACTCCAAGGAAAGGGAAGTTAACATCGGGCACAGGATAAATCAATCCTCGAACCAACCGCTCAGCTTCTGGCCTCAAAATATAAAATTCACCTCTGAAGGGTACAATTTTATGCGGAGGTTTTATGCCTGCTAAAGTTGCAAGACGGTCCGCATAAAGACCCGCACATCCTATGGCCAGAGAACTCACTACTGCCCTGTTATCACATGTGATCTTTATTGAATCATTGCAGTCAACAATAGAATCCACTTTGAATCCAGTGATGATCTCACCACCTTTCTCCTTGATGAGTTCAGCAAGTTTGTTAGCTACAACTCTGTAATCTATAATTCCAGCTTGCGGAACCCAAATACCTTTTACAGCATGACAATGAGGTTCTATCTCCTTTGCTTCTTGCGCATCAATCATACGGATGCCCTCCAAGCCGTTTTGCAAACCACGTTGATATATCCCTTCGAGTGTAGGTATTTGTTTTTCCTCACCGGCAATGATTATCTTGCCACACAGGTCAAAAGGGATTTCATGCTCCTTGCAAAAGTCAAGCAACATCCCATACCCTTTCACGCAATTGACAGCCTTCGCACTGCCGGGTTTATAATAGATACCGGAATGAATCACGCCACTATTCCGATCCGTTTGATGTGTAGCAATGGCTGGTTCCTTCTCCAGCACCGCCAATTTAATCCCCGGATGAGCAGAGATTATTTTCCATGCTGTAGAAAGGCCTACGATTCCTCCTCCGACGATAGTTACATCATAATGCATATGTAAGTTTAGTTCAGGACAACTTTTTTCGTAATCATACTTTGCCCGGCCGACATCGTCAGGAAATAAATTCCAGATGGTAGGTGGTTTGTTTCGATGAAAATGGGATTGGAGGTAGGGATTATTTTTTTCAACATCAACTGCCCATTTATATCATACATCATTATTACAACCTCGCCGGTGGATGGAGAATCAATCATATTTATATTCAAAACTCCTGTAGCAGGGTTTGGATAAACGACCATGTTTGGCGATTCTTCCAGTGAATTTATCCCTACCAGATGTGTACCCCAAACGGCAATATTTGATGAGTACTTAGCACCAGCCTGATTAAATCCACCTCCAACAACTAGATCAGTTCCAACAGCCAATAATGCTTCTACATCTCCATCGATGCCGCTTCCCAAATTTTCCCAATTCGATCCATTCCATTTTGCAATATGTGCCATAGGTTCTCCATCAAGCGTCGCAGTAAAGTCACCTCCTGCATAGAGCCCATCTCCTTGAGGTTCCAGTGCGCGTATAGTACCATTCAATCCGGAACTAAGTGTATGCCACGTATTGCCATCCCAGCGAAAAAAATTCGGTGCTGTCACAGGTACTTGGTCCGCATGTGTTCCAATATGAATTTCATTTTCAAACTTATCGATCGAAAAGACCCACGATATGGATCCATCTCCCATAGCACTCCACGATGTACCGTCCCATTTTGCAATATTCCTTGCAGGAACACCAGATATAGAGGAAAAATAACCTCCCACATACAGGATTCCATTGTCTACAAACATTGAATAAATGTCTCCCTGGGTTCCATCACCTAATGCACTCCAATTTTCACCATCCCATCGAGCAATCCCATTAAGACCGCCAGGTAAATTAAATGAACCACCAACGTATACATACTGCTCATCAGCTACAAGTACGCGCTTATATTCCCCGAGGCCATTTCCCAATGAATCCCATTGCATACCATTCCATTGTACGATACCATTCGTCTCTATGTCATTCCATAGATTGAAGAAATAACCGGAAGCATATAATACATGATCCTTCGACGAAAGTGATTCAATCGGGCCGTCTGCGCCGATTGATTGCCAATAATTTCCATCATACCACGCTATACCATTCGCAAAATCATGGCTGGCAATTTTGAATTCTCCACCTGCATATACCTTGCCATCATGTAAGACCAAAGCATGTACTTTGCCTTTCATGCCACGGTCATCATTTTCACAAAATAACTTCCATTGATTATCGATCAATCTCAAGATCTTAGGCTCCGTGCCATTCAATTGCATTGGTCCTGAAGCAACAAACTCTTCACCTGAAAAAACCATAGCATTAACCCTGCCGGTGATCGAGTGTCCAAATGGTGTCCATGCAAAACCGTCCCATTTGGCTATCCTGTTTGCGTCACCTACACCCTCGATATGATCGAATGAACCTCCGATAAAAAGATCTTCATCTTTAATCAAAAGGTCATTGACAACATTATTCACGCCTAACCCTAGGGGCTCCCAATTTGAACCATTCCACTTAGCCACGCGATTGGCTGAGGTGCCTCCCGCTATCCAGAAAACACCAGCAGCATAAATTTGCCCTTTGTAGATTTCCATATCCAGTACACTCTGATTCATTCCACTTCCCATGGCCTGCCAACCACTTCCATTCCAATACGCAACTTTTTCAGCAGGAAGATTGCCCGCCATTGTGAAATATCCGCCAATGAAAATGGAATCACCGATCACACGGACTGCCTCTACATGAGAATTTACTCCACCATCATAAGCTCTCCATTCCGTACCATTCCAGCTGGCTATATGATTTACGGTAAGCGATCCGGCTTTCAGAAAACTCCCACAAGCATATAGGATGCCATCATGAAAAAAAAGATCGAGAACCTGCCCATCCAACCCATCACCGAGAGAAGTCCATTGTGTACCATCCCATTTGGCAATATTAGAGACACTTACATTTCCCGCTTTTGTAAATGTCCCGCCAACGTAGAGATTATCTCCATCAAACGCCATAGCTTTTACCCTGGAAAACTGACCTGAAAGTCCTCCTCCCAGTGTTGACCATGTAAAACCATCCCAGGTACTTATCAGACCAGTTGAGGCATTTCCCACATACAACACACCATCTTTTTCCAACATAACATCTGCAAAATCCTGAAGATTCTGGCAATCCTTTCCAAAAACGGACCAGTTATCATCCGGATCTCCTGAGACCGACTCGCTTCGAATAGATTCACGGGTAAGAATAAAGGATAACAACAGAAAAGGAAGAGTCAAAAGGGTGGCAAATAGCAAGTATTTACGTCCTTTTTCATTCATGGTATAAGCATGGTTTTTCATCAAGTTTCAATATACAAATAGTGGATGTTATATCTAAGATCTAACTAGTGGAAACAGGGTTTAGAAAGTTTAGTATTAGCACCTGTTCGGTGCTAAAGTTTAGAAAGTTTAGTTCAATCAATCTAAACTCTCTAAACAGTGGCATCGCAAGATGCCATACGCTAAACAGATGGCCCGAAGGGCAACATCGCTAAACACTGTTTCTTAAAAAAGCAAACTGCTCACTGCTCACTGCTCACTGCTAACTTTTTCAGACAGGCTTCCTCTTTATTCCTAATCACACGGATATCCTCTTCCTCATGATCATCGTATCCACATAGATGTAACACCCCATGGATCATGACGCGATGCAATTCATCTTCGAAAGCAATCTTGAGTCCTTCCGCATTTTCTTTCACGCGATCTGTGCTGATGTAGATTTCAGCCATGAGCGGATTATCATTAAGCGGGAAGGTGATGATGTCGGTGAAATAATCGTGATCGAGATGAGCTTTGTTGATCTCAAGAAGAAAGTTATCAGAACAAAAAACAAAGTCGATTCGATTGAGTTCGTGTCCTTCTGATTCAATGGTATTAGTTATCCATTGGATTAATCGTTCCGGATCACCCGGTGTGAAATCAACATCATGAGAGGTAAAAAAAATACCGGATTCATCCTCTTCCGTATCTGGCCAGTCGGGAATCAGATCTTCCACATCAACTTGACCGTACGTCCCTGGTTGAGAAAATGGATTTCATCGGTAAGCTGCTTCATCAGGAAGACTCCGCGTCCGCCTTCAGCTTCGATCCGCTCTTCACATGTCGGATCAGGAATTTGTTGAGGATCAAAGCCACTGCCTTCATCAGAGATGACAAACTGGATCTCATGATCCTTTTCATGGCAGGATACTACAATCTCTTTATCCTCATCCATCTGGTTGCCATGGATCATCGCATTGTTAACTGCCTCCGTGAGACAGATGAGCATGTTTGGATAAAGATTCTGATCGATATGCAAACGCTCTACCACGTCACGGACGAAGTTCTCCACTTCACAGATACACCTCGGGTTAGAGGGCAACTTTAATATTTCTGCTCTGATGTCGATGACAGGATCAGTTTGAATTTTTCAATGATTGATAATACTCCTCGACGAGGAATTTATAGTACGGTTTGAGATCGGGGGATACAGATTTGTATTGTTCAATTTCAGCTTCGCGTTGGCGGATGTATTGTTCCAAAGCCGGTGGCATGGACCTTTTTTGTTGCTGGGCAGTTTCTGCCTGGCGCTTTTCATCCTGGTCACGCTGACGTTCTGATTTCTCAGCTTCCAGCAACCTGGTGGTGATATCCTGCTGCCTTTTTAGTGTTTCAGCATTCAGGCGTTTATTGACGAGATCAATCTCGATTTTATTCATTTCTTCTGTAATGTTATCAAGTTCAGGCATGCCCTTTCCTTGCTCTTTCTTTTCCTGGCTCAGATCCTTAAGCGATTTGCGGAGGGCAGCCTGTTTAGCAGCCATCTGGGCAAATTCCTTGCTCATTTTTCCTTGCTCACCTTTTTTCAATTGTTCGGAAAGCTTTTGCATCTCCCCGTTCATTTGCTGTTGCCCCTGGGTGATTTTATCCATGGGCACCCTTCCGCTTTTACCACCGGTCTTTCCCCCAGGTTTATTACACATCTGGCTTCCTGGCATGGATTGAGCCATCTGTTGCTGCATCTGGTTCATCACTTCACTCAACATTAGTGCCAAATCGTTCAGATAAGTCATGGTACGCTGTTGATGATCGCTGGAAACCGTCTTATTTCTTTCCTCCAGTTGCTCTAAACTCCTTTTCAGGTTGAGATTAATGTCAGATACTTTTTCATGCACGAAGCTTTCAATCTGTGTCACCCTTTTACTTAAAGCGTGCAGCGTGTCTTCCACTACTTTAAAATCATCCTTGATCTTATATTGTTCCTGCACCAGGGTAACATATCGAGGGGTTGTCACCTCCGTAGCTGTAAAATCACTAATGAGATGCTCTTGATCAAAAGATAAAGTCACCAGGTTTTCGAGCAACTGCCTTAACATAGCCATATCTTCTTGCATCTGTTCCTGGTCAGACTGTTCCATCTGCTGAGCCATTTGTGAGGCCATATCCTTCATGCGTTGAGCAGCATTTTTCTGTGACTTCGATGCGTTTTTACTTTGCTTTTGCTCAAGTTGTTCCTGGCTGTTTTCCATGTCCTGGTCTATCTTCTCCATCTGCTCTTCCGCACCTTCCATGTCTTTTGGACGTTCCAGTTCTGAATTCTTTTTCTCCAGCTCCTTCATGTCCTTCTGCAACTCATCAAACTCTTTATTGAGATCTTCTTGCTCTTTCTTTAACTCCTCATTTTCCTTTTTCTGTTCTTCTGTTTCTTTGCTGAGTTGATCTTCTTTCTCGGCCATTTTTTCAAGCTTCTCTATAGCCTGTTCCATCTCAGCTTCCACTTCGAGTTCCTTAAACATCTCGAGCATGCGATCCAGTTCCTTCTCCAGGTCCTCATCATTGGATTCCATTTGTTCCATCATGTCGAGTGCGCCTTCTTTCTCAAGCTCTTTCATGAGCTCTTCCATTTTTTTGAGAAGCTCTTTCATCTCTTCGCTCATGAGTTCATCCATGAGTTCCTGGACTTTTTCTTGTTTCTCTAGTAATTCTTCAGAAGGCTTGGTATGCTCTTCCTGCATTTGCAGATTCTCATCAAATTTCTGGATAGCTTCCTGCATCTGCTCCTGGAGGGAATGATGACGCTCGATGAGTTTTTCAATTTCTTTTTTATCCTGCCATTCTACTTTTTTCTCCTGCATGAGTTTTTCTTTCAGACGTTTCATGTCTTCCTGCAGGTCACGTGTTTCAGCGAGTGATTTTTCGATATTCAGTTGGATGCTGTTATTGTTTTCATTTTCCTTTTTATCATATTCCTCCGCAGTAGGTTTGCGGTATTGCATCACTGGTGTGCGGCTTGCTTTGCTGCCATGAATGCCATCATTGTCGTGCACTTCAAAATAGTACTGCACAGTTTCACCAGGAAGTAATTGCAGATTTTGAATATCAAAACTATGTGTATAGGAATATTGAGTCGGATGTGGAACACCAAGTCCTTGTGTTTTGACATCCTTCATTTTACCTTTTGCATCCAGGACTTCATATTGAAAGGAAAGTGTGCGGATACCATAATCATCATCCACATTACCGGCGAAGTACACGATATCCTTCTGCAAGCTGTCTGTAAAGGACTGTACACGAATACCCGGATATCTGTCAGGAACTACGCGGATACTGTATTGTATGCTGTCAGGTTGAGGTAAAAGACTATTGTTGAGATATAAAGTATATCGACCGTCTTTTACAGCTCTGGATTTGAGAATAAACCTGTCTTCACTACGACGTTCTGATTCCTGTTTGTTTGGATTTCCTTCAAACTGAACATCTAATGCTTCTGTATGAGCTGCCTGAATGTCCCAGGTCAATTGTGTTCCTTCCGGTACTACAAGATCGCCGATGTTTCGGAGGTCCTCATCTTTTCTTCCGGTATAGGATGGATAATCAAGCTCAATATCAAAAGTAAGAATGCCTGGTTTTTTAATGACGCCAAGCATCAACTCTGTAGAAGACACTGGTCCGGCATAAATCCTGAATGGTGTGTCTTCTAGTACATTTTTAAAATTGTATGAAAACGCACCTGTATCATCCTTCCGCATGCGGTAGGAGTAATTGTCGATTTCGATGTACACTTCTGCAGGAACCATGGTGCCTTCAGTAGTGATGTTGAGATCATAGTCATCATACTGCACGACTGATAGTGGCTTATCTGGATTCACTATAAATCTGAAGGGAGCTTCACGTTCAAATACTTTTCCTGTATGGATAAGGCGATTGGTGCTGTCCCTGATGATACTCGGAGCGGCTACAAGTAAGACCAGCAAGAGTAACAGTGGAGGTAATGCATATCGAAGATATTTTCTATTCTTTCCTAAATCGATAGCTGCTTTGAAAGGGACTAAGTCAATTTCTTTGGTCTTTTGTTCGATCCCGGCAAAAAGCAATTCAGGATTTCCTTCAATGAGATCTGCCTGGCGTTTGAGTTGGAGAACATTTAGGAGTCGGTCTTCAATGTGACCGAAATGATTTCCGATGATGGTGGCTGCCTGGTCATGTGAGATTACTTTTCCAAGGCGGAAATATTGGGCTAGTGGATAGACTATAAAATAACCGAGACAAGCCAAGGCTATCCCGATAAAGGATAAAAGCAATAATAAGCGTGTACCTCCGCTGAAATAAAATTGATGTTCCAGGAGGTTATAGACTAGGAATACAGCCAGCACAGCACCAGAGGTGATCAGGCTGCCGCGGATCAATTTGTTGAGGTAATAACGTCTTGTGAAAGCATCCAGTTTCTGGATGAGAAGGTGATAACTGCCAGTTTGCCCCATGCGTTTGGAAAAGTAAATGAAACGGTTTCCGTGCTTTGATAACCCCTTAGCTGGTCTCCAAGTTCATTACACAAAGGACCAATTTAGGGGTAAAATACAGTACTTGTCAAGGGATGGAAAATGCAAAACCGGGCAACTTGCGAAGGTATTTCAGTTAATTTGATGTAAACAATTGATTAACAGTGTATTAATTATATGTTTTGCCCTCTTGGAAAGGCAGGAATTTTACACAATAAAGCACGAATGGACCTTAATTAGGCTCAGCCATAATTTCATCCTGTTCGGACTATCTTTGCCGCCTTAACCCGTTTTCATGAATCCTGAACAGATAACCTATACCGTATTTGGTGTTCTTCTTGTCTTTGCCCTGATTTTCGACCTTGGGTTGCTGAGTAAAAAAAATACCACGGTTACGATCAGGCAGGCACTTTACCAGACTTTTTTCTGGGTGACCCTGGCTTTGGGATTTTTTGTCTTTATGTGGGCTGAACGGGGCCAGGTCATTGCCTTTGAGTATATCAGTGCTTATTTGATGGAATGGAGTCTGAGCATTGACAATATCTTTGTCTTTATCCTGATCTTTTCCTCCTTTGCTGTTAAAGCGAAGCATATTCCCCGGGTATTGCTGATAGGAATTATGATGGCGATCATCTTTAGAGTGATTTTCATTACAGTCGGTGTTGCCCTGGTGGAAAGATTTCATTGGATACTTTATCTCTTCGGTGTTTTTCTTTTATACACAGGTTACGATATGTTTTTTTCCAAGGAGGATGAAGAGTATGATCCGCATGACACTCCGCTGTTCAGATTTCTCAATAAAGTCCTTCCATTGGTAAAACATGATGGCGATGGGAAGTTAGTCGTCAGGGAAAATGGAAAGCGGTTTTATACCTCCTTATTTGTCGTAGTCATCATGCTAGCCGGGATAGACCTGGTCTTTGCGATGGATTCCATTCCGGCTGTGATGGGGATTTCGAGGGATAAGATGGTGATTTATACCTCTAACATCTTTGCTGTGCTGGGTCTTCGATCTTTGTTTTTCTTGCTTCGTGGGGCGGTATCCAAGTTTGATTATCTGCAACAGGGGATAGCCATAGTCCTGATTTTTATCGGCCTAAAAATGCTTGGGGAACATTGGATCAATCAATGGATCGACAAAAACACCCAAGTATTGATATCCCTTGGAGTGATCCTGGTATGTATTGCCGGATCTATTTTCTATTCCATCTTCATTAACAAGAAAGGTATTCCACCTGATGTCCAAGATGAATCTGTCTCTGAAGAATAAACAGCATTGTGACTAGGCGCAGTGTTTAAGGATGTTGCCCTGCGGGCCATCTGTTTAGCGTATGTCGCCCTAAGGCGCCACTGTTTAAAAGTTTAGAAATATGTGCTTCTATTCCGAAAGGGAATGAAGCCGCTGCCCTACTTGTGCTGAGCGTAGTCGAAGTATGCCCTCTGCCCTCTGCTCTATGCTATTTCTTCTTACTTTTACGCCCCGGCTTGCAAATAGGTTGGATAGATTTATGGCTTTAGAAAAGGATAGTCTCTTACCGATCATCGGGACCTTTTATCCCTGGCGTCGCCATATTATATATATCACTGCCGGAGCTTTTGTGCTTAGCGCTATGCTTTCCCTGTTGCTCAAAAATTATTACCAGGGCAAAACGGTCTTTTATGCGGCCAGCCAGGATCTCTTCAAACCGGAGAAAGTATTCGGTGGAGGGATGACGGAGATGTATTACTATGGTAGTGGAGAGGATATAGATCGGATCCTGACAGTGGGAAATTCACATAACGTGGTTGATTTCCTGATAGATTCCTTTGACCTTTGGACGGTGTACAAGATCAAGCCCGGCACATCAAAGGCAAAATATAAGATGCGCAAGGCTTTCCGGGAAAACTATAAAATCATGCTGACTAAGCAGGATGCGCTCGAACTGACAATTGAAGACACAGACCCTGAACGTGCAGCAGCGATGGCCAATGTTGCTACAAGTATCATTGACTACCAGGTCAAATCGATTATTAAGAATAGTCAGATAGCCCTTGCTGCTTCCTACCAGAAATCTATTACCAGCAAAGAAAAACTGATGCAGAATAACCTGGATACCCTGATTCTTTATCGCGAGAAGTCAGGTATCTACGATCCAGGTGGCCAAACAGAAATCCTGGCTTCAAGGGTAACAGAGGTTACAAATTCAGTGGAACGAGAAAAAGCTGCCCTGGAATCCATGAAGAAAAGCCAAAGCAAAAAAATCAAGGACAGTATTGAAATCGTTCAGGCACGAATTGTGGGATATGAACGTGAACTATCTATTCTGAATGGAGATGACCCGGAATCGGATTACAGTCTCAAAAACTTCAACCAGAATAAAGGCAAAGTGGAATTACTGGAATCCAGATATTACCGCTCTTATGAACAGATTGGTTATGATCTAGAGAAACTCAAACTTTACAATGCTGCGATCGAAATTAATGTACCGACCCTGCATGTCATTGAAAGTGCAGAAGTTCCGTTGTATAAATCTCGTCCTAAACGATCAGTTCTTGTCATTGCCTGTACATTGGCGGCATTCTTATTCAGTCTTGCCGCAGTCCTTGCTGTTGAGTCTTACAGGCATTTTGATTGGACTCCTGTGATAAAAAAATAGTGTCTACACATTGAAGTGCATCATCATCTTGCATGGAATAAAAAGTTTCTGTGCATGATGCGTGTATTATGTGCGAAAACGATGTAATTTAACCGAACATTTTACTAACCCATTCATTATCTATTAAAGCTTTTAACTTATGGCAATCCGATCTTTAAAATGGTTTGAAATCACAGGTCCTGCGGACCCAACCAATCCAGGCAACAACAGGCGTTATGCTATCTATCATTCATCAGCAGGGGGCGATACAGATCCCATTGGTGAAGGTGCAGATGGACAATCCTATGAAGTACAATTGATGGGAGACAATCTCATTGCTCCAAATCCACCGTTTACGAAAGACGAAACCATGGGTAGCGCACCTGCTGCTCCTGCACCAAAGAAAGCAGCACCAAAGAAAAAACGTGCTCCTAAGAAAGCAGCACCTGTTGCTCCTGCAGTTGTAGCAGCAGCACCAGCAGCTCCAGCACCTGCTCCTAAAAAGGCTGCAGCTAAGAAAGCTGTTAAAAAAGCAGTTGCTAAAAAGGCAGTGAAGAAAGCAGTAGCTAAGAAAGCTGTTAAAAAAGCAGTAGCTAAGAAAGCCGTTAAGAAGGCAGTAGCTAAGAAGGCTGTTAAGAAAGCAGTAGTGAAGAAAGCAGTTGCTAAAAAAGCGGTTAAGAAAGCAGTAGCTAAGAAAGCTGTTAAAAAAGCAGTAGCTCGTAAGGCTGTTAAGAAAGCAGTAGCACGTAAAGTTGTTAAGAAAGCGGTTGTACGTAAAGCAGCTAAAAAAGCAGTAGCCCGTAAAGCTGTTAAGAAAGCAGTTGTACGCAAAGCAGCTAAAAAAGCAGTAGCTCGTAAAGTCGTTAAGAAAGCAGTAGCCCGCAAAGCAGTTAAAAGAGCTGTGGTGAAGAAAGCAGTGAAGAGAGCTGCCGTTAAAAAAGCGGTTAAAAGAGCAGTAGTTAAGAAAGCAATCAAGAGAGCAATCGTTAAGAGAGCGATTTTGAAGAAAGTAGCTGGAAAGAGAAGAAAGTAGCGCTCATTTTTTAGAAAAAAATGCAAGGGAGGCAACCGGAAGGTTTGCCTCCCTTTTTTTATTGCTTATACACCGACAGTGTTTAGCGATGTTGCCCTTCGGGCCATCTGTTTAGCGTATGGCGCTTTCAGCGCCACTGTTTAAATGTTTAGTTTAATTCACGCTACACATCACCCTTTTAGAAAAAGAGATCCGTCGGCATAGATTGTATCTGCGTCGTGCAAGGAGACAATAATCAATGCCCCGTAGGGGCTATAGGTTGGTAGCATTGAAAGGAGGAGAATTGTCGGTGCCCTGTAGGCGATGTATTGAGCGTAGTCGAAATAGGCACAACTTCAAGTAGTGCCCCTGCAGGGCACGATTGATTTTTGCTATTTGGTAGTTACCGACCTGTTGCCCCTATGGGGCAATGATTTCGATAACAGACGTCATATGCCAAGTGAGGGCGATGGGTGTGGCCATAAACCTATAAACTAATAAACCCATAAACATCCATTTCCCCCATTAACCATTAACCCCCTAAACCCTAACCGCATATAACGAAAGTTATATTTCATCGACCCTGTAAGGGAGCTAAGTTTGCTAAGTCGTTAGTATTTCAGTAAAGGCCTGAATGTAATTTTCAATTAGTCCTAAATGAGTTGCAGCTCCCCGGGGCTGCAACCAAACTTAAAAAGGCAAACCTCAAAAACCCG
>Ga0157380_10000539_pt1 | contig 23298 bp, 17 predicted proteins | sample S35metaG_FD_119757 | JGI IMG/M metagenome (GOLD analysis project Ga0157380, IMG submission 119757) | Switchgrass rhizosphere microbial communities from Kellogg Biological Station, Michigan, USA - S3-5 metaG | ecosystem: Host-associated > Plants > Roots > Rhizosphere > Soil | place: USA...
ATTTGGTTTAGCGATGGAGACTCTCGATCTGTTTCGCCCCAGTGTCGGAGCGGCTGCCTGCGGCATGGCCCGGCGCGCGCTGGATGAAGCTCTGCGCTATGCTTCTACGCGGAAGCAATTTGGAAAACTACTGGTTGAGCATCAACTCGTTCAGGAGAAGCTGGCTGACATGGCAACTGAACTAGATGCCGCTCGCCTGCTGGTCTATCGCGCGGCTTACTTGAGAGACACCGGCGTGCAGCGGGTGAAGCGCGCTGCGAGTGAAGCGAAACTGTTTGCCACAGAAGCCGCTGGAAGGATTATCGACAGCGCGGTCCAAATCCACGGAGGCACAGGGCTGGTGCGCGGCTGCGTCGTCGAACGCCTTTATCGTGAGATTCGTGCCCTGCGGATCTATGAAGGCACCTCCGAGATCCAAAAACTCGTGATCGCTGGCCAACTAATGCAGGAATGAAGTTCCATTTCGGATTTGCGATTTCGGATTTCGGATTTCGTGTTAATGGCAGAGATCGCTGTTCTGAAACGCGGACAGCTGTTCGGTGAACGAAATCGGAAATCCGCATTCCGAAATCCGAAATCCTTCTTCAACGATACATGAGAATAAACATCATCGGTGGAGGACCCGCGGGTCTGTATCTCGCCATCCTCATGAAGAAGGCTGACGCTTCGCATGAGATCAACGTCTACGAACGCAATGGACCAGATGACACGTTTGGCTGGGGTGTGGTGTTTTCAGGAAAGACCTTAGCCAACCTGCGCCAGGCTGATGCCGACTCACACGCCGAAATAACGAAGAGCTTTCAGGCGTGGGACAATGTCGATGTTGTTCACGGCGCTGACAAGATCTCGATTCACGGCAATAGTTTTTCTGGTATCGCACGTATTCGGCTGCTGAAGATTCTGCAAGCCAGAGCAACTCAACTCGGCGTTCAGGTCCACTTTCATTCGGAGGTTAACGACACCGAGAAGTTGCGCGCGAATGCGGATCTATTGGTCGCCGCCGATGGAGTCAACAGCACAGTCAGACGACATTATGAGAATCAATTTGGCCCGAGTCTCGACTTCCGACCGAACCGTTATATCTGGTACGGCACCAATCAACTTTTCCACGGCCTAACATTAACCTTCCGCGAGAGGGACGCAGGCGTTTTCGCGGCTCACTCTTATAAGTTCAACGATACGACCAGCACGTTTATTGTGGAGTGTGATCCGCTCACCTGGACCAACGCGGGCTTCGACAGACTCGACGACGAACAAACTCGCGAATATCTCGCTGAAGTGTTTCGGCAAGACTTAAATGGACACCCACTGCTGACGAATAACTCGAAGTGGATCCAATTTCTACTCGTGAAGAATACTCGTTGGTACGTCGACAACGCTGTGATGCTGGGCGATGCATTACACACAGCTCATTTCTCTATTGGATCAGGAACCAAGCTCGCGCTTGAGGACGCGATTGCTCTGGCTGCGTGTTTGAACGAAGCGAACTCGGTAAGCGATGCGCTAAGCCAATTCGAAAGTAGCAGACGTCCCATTATTGAGGACTATCAGGCGGCGGCGTTTGAAAGTATGACCTGGTTCGAGAACGCACGAAACTACACGCACCTGAGCGTTGTTGAGTTAGCGTTTAGTCTTATGATGCGCAGTGGCCGCGTGAGCTATGAGGATCTTCGGAAGCGAGATCCTGAGTTTATCCGGCGATATGAGGAATCCCGTGGGGCACAGTCAGTACCGTAACGCGGTAGCGTCGGGTCCCTGCCTGAAACGCCATGTTGAGTAGTGCACGGACCCGACGCTATCCCGACGTGTCGGGATACTGACTGTGCCCTACTAACGTCGCCATTCCGGAGCCAACAATCGCCGTCGTCCTTCGTCAACTGTCGCCGCATCCGGTTCATCGAGATCGACTCGATCCCAAAGCTTGCATGTAACAGGTCGATGAGCCTGGTCCAACGCCTCGCAGTAGTTTGTATACGTGCAACGCCGTACTTCATCGCCGCGTCCGATCTTCACCTTCATGAACCAGTCTGGATCAGCCAGCGCTTGCCGCGCCATCCCAACGATGTCCGCATCTCCGCGTCTTAAGATTTCTTCAGCTTGCGTGAAGGTCGTTATTCCTCCCGTGGCGACGATCGGAGTATTAAAACCAGCGCTGTTTACGTTTCGTTTAATCGCAGCTACTAATGGGACGGTCCTACCGAATGGTCCAATCTCGTCTGATAAAACAGTCGGCATGCATTCATAGCCACTCTGGCCGGTATACGGATAGACCGCTTGTCCGACTTTTGGCTGGTGTGCATCTTCAAACTTGCCGCCTTTCGAAAGTGAAAGGAAATCAAAACCCGCCTTCGCAAATTCAACCGCGAAATACTGGGCATCTTCCAAACGGTTGCCGCCAGCAATTACCTCGTCAGCAAGAAATCTGACGCCAACGACATAATTGTCTCCTACCCGCTGGCGTACCGCGCCATAAACCTCGAGCGGCAGGCGCACACGATTCTCTCTTGGACCACCATAGCCATCAGCGCGATCATTCAACGCACTCAGGAAGCCCGCCATTGTGTAGGCGTGAGCATAGTGCAACTCGACCCCATGAAAGCCAGCTTCGCGCGCACGTACAGCCGCCGCCGCAAATATTTCAGGCAGTTCTTCCGGCAGGTGCTTCACGTGCGGCAGATCCGTGTCAGTAACCCGCTCTCGATAACCGAATCTAAGCGCTTCGATCTGTCTTTCGTTGAGCAGTCGATCGAGTTCGTCATCACTTGCTCGTTTTAGCGACTCGCGAATTGCACTCTCAGGTTTATCCAACCAATCCTGGTCACCGAAATGCGCCGCCACGGCTTCTCTAAGCCGACGATCCACGTTAAGAAATCGATCGAAGTATTTGTCCCTTTCCGGCCGTCGTTTGACCGCCAGGAAATCGATGATCTGAATGAATAGCAGCGTCTCGCCATCGCTTTCTTCGTTAACTACGTCGACGAGTTGTCGCAAGCCCGGAATGAAACGATCGTCACCAATTCGCAGCAAAGGCCCGCTGGGAATGTCGCGAACACCGGTCGCCTCGACCACCAGAACGCCCGGTTTACCTTTGGCAAAGCGTTGATACCAGTCGAGGTTCTCCTTCGTTACAAAGCCGTCGTCGGTAGCGCGCCAGGGCACCATTGCCGGCACCCACGTACGACTTACGGCTGTTAGCGAGCCAATTCGAATCGGACTAAAAAGTAAGGATTGGTTGGCTTCGTCAGCTGACGGCCAGGTAGTCGGGGGTATTTCGTGACGGATCGGATTAGTAAACTTCCACATAGATTCGCGCCGTTAACTTTAGCGGCTGAGAACTTTGTTGTCGATCCACACGGCTGAGCTCGTAAAAATAGTGACGTTGACATTAGCACGTGATCGAGTAGCGACATCACTCAACAAAGTGGCGAAACAGTCAGTACCACCTCGCGGTAGCCGGGGGTGCGAAGCCAACTAATTCGCCATTACAGCCCGTTCTGTACCCAAGCCGCTCCGCACCCACCCGCTACCGCGAGGTGGTACTGACTGCCCTCCACAGCGTTGAGCGACGTCGTAATTGAGCAGGCTGAAGCTTAACGAACACCTGTGTTACATTAGGTTCGACCCTAGCAAAGGAGATACTTTTTGAGCGACGAGTTACTGAAGTGGCGTAGCGAGTTCCCGATTCTGGAGAAGACTGTTTATCTGATCTCTCATAGTCTCGGCGCGATGCCGAAAGCCACTTACGAACACCTTCACGAATACGCCGACGCATGGGCGACGCGAGGCGTGCGCGCCTGGGCCGAAGGCTGGTGGGACATGCCCGTTACGATCGGCAACGAGATCGCGCGTATCATCGGCGCTGATCCCGGCTCCGTGGTCATGCATCAGAATGTTTCGATTTGCCAGTCGCTCATCTTGTCGTGCTTTGAACCGACACCGGCAAGAAACAAGGTCGTTTATTCCGAACTCAACTTTCCTTCGGTGATGTATGTTTATGAAGCTCATGCGCGATCGGGTAAGCTGCGGATCGAAACGGTCAAGTCTGACGACGGCATTACCGTTCCACTCGAGCGCATGCTCGACGCGATAGATGAAACAACGTTGCTGGTTCCCTTCTCTCACGTCCTTTTCAAGAGCGCGTTTCTCCAGGACGCAAAAGCGATCATCGATAAGGCACACGAAGTGGGTGCAATGGTTGTGCTGGATACCTATCAGTCGGCCGGCACCGTACCTTTCAGTGTGAAGGAGTTAAATGCTGATTTCGCGACCGGCGGTTCGGTCAAATGGCTGTGTGGCGGACCAGGCGCAGGCTACTTGTATGTTCGTCCCGATCTCCAGCAGAAACTCCAGCCGAAGACAACTGGATGGATGGCCCACGAAAACCCATTTGCCTTCGATACAGAACTTCACTACGCATCAAATGTAACCCGATTTCTACATGGGTCACCGAGCATTCCTGCATTGTTTGCCGCCAAGGCCGGCTACGAAATCATCAACGAGATTGGCGTGGACAAGATTCGCGCGAAGAACGTCAGGCAAACCGAGTATCTGATTCGGCTAGCTAAAGAAGCCGGTTTCCAGGTTACCAGCCCTAAAGATCCCGCGCAGCGTGGAGGAACGGTTACCGTCGCGCACGAACACGCTGCTGCGATGGCAAAAGAATTAGTACGTCGCGAATTCATTATTGACTTTCGGCCCGGTGCGGGCATTCGCATCTCGCCACACTTCTACACGACTGATCGTGAACTGGAATTAATCATCGAGGAGATGAAGAAGATTACTGACGCTCGTGCATTTGCGGAGCATGAAACCGCAGGAGCTGCGTTCTAATCGCTAAAACAAATGTCCAGACCCTACGGCGACAACGCTCCTCTCTCTTACAACAAATACCTGCGAGTTCAGGATCTCATCGCTCTCCAGGACTGTCTTTCGGATCCAGCCCATCACGACGAGCTACTCTTTATTACAGTTCACCAGGCTTACGAACTCTGGTTCAAGCAGATACTTCATGAGCTCGATGCTGCTATCGCATTGATCAGTGAGGATCGGTTGTCGGCTGCTGCGCGCACGGTTCGGCGAGTCGTGGAGATCGAAAAGCTATTGGTCACGCAAATCCACATCCTCGAAACCATGACGCCGATCAGCTTTCTCGGTTTCCGAGATGAACTGAACCCGGCCAGTGGCTTTCAGTCGATGCAGTTTCGCGAGATAGAATTCACCTCGGGTCTGAAGGACGACTCAATTCTCGCCGAATTTCATGACGACTCTTTTGCGTCATCGCGACTGCAAAAACGAATCGAGTCTCCGTCGTTAGCAGATGCGTTCTTCAGTGCACTGAGCCGGCGAGGATTTAATGCGCCGGGGCCGGATCCCGGTAGCACCGAACAAAGGCAAGCCTACGAACTAAGAACGCGCGCAGTTCTCGAGATCCTGTCGCACTTTGAAGACCGCTACGAAGAGTTTCAACTCACAGAAGCGTTACTTGAACACGACGAATATTTTTCATTGTGGCGATTCCACCACATCAAAATGGTCGAACGGATGGTCGGTGCAAAACGAGGAACCGGCGGTTCAGAAGGAATCGGATATCTTAAGACGACTCTGGATAAGAAGTTCTTTCCCGAACTCTGGGAGGCACGCACCTATCTCGATACAAAGCATGGCCGCGATGGGTGCCCCTTTGCTCATCATTAGGCTGTGAATTACCGCGAACAAGCGGTCATCAAAAACGTTGCTGCCTCGTAGGCCACACAACTCGGGCGCATGGTAAACGACAGGCGAAAATCTCCTCGCGTAAGAGTCAACCTACCTGCACGCTGGGAAGGTGCGATGCATCAGGGAGTCGCGACTGTTACGGATCTCAGCGAGAACGGCTGCTTCGTACTTAGTGGCGGCACCGTTGAAGTGAAGGAGTTGATTTGGCTTGAGATTGAGCTTCCGGAAGGAGAGATGCTCCGCTTCTGGACTGAAGTAGTTGACGCCGCCTATGAGATAGGCTTCGCACTAAGATTCAATTCGGGTAACGAAGACGCCGAAGCGCGATTGCGCACCTTTATCGAAACCGTTTTTGTCTCCGACAGCCGCAAGCTGCAATAACTCCAAACTCTTACTCTAAATGTTTCCCGAGCGGTTCAACATGTCTGACTACTTCCTCTTTCACAATCTGGAGGAAGGACGAGAAACCAAAACCTGCCTGTACTTTGAAGATCGTTCCTGGACGTACGGGGAAACAGCACGGCTGGCAAATCAAGCAGGAAACGTCCTGCGCGCGTGCGGACTAAAAATGGAGGAGCGCGTTCTTTTCGTGCTTCCCGATTGTCCGGAGTTTGTCGCGGCGTGGTTCGGTGCGGCTCGCATCGGAGCAGTAATCACAATGGTGAATCCACTGCTTCCCACGTCGGATTATCAGTATTACCTCGACTACACGCGCGCCCCTGTCGCCATCGTCCACCAAATTTGCTTGGACACATTCGCGGCAGCGACCACAGATTCTCAGTATCTGGAAGTTGTATTGGTTGTTGGTCGAGATGAAGATCACGCTCTTCCTTCGAGCAATTCGAAACTTAGTTGGATCGATTTCAACGAAGCCTCAGCTGCAGCCCAGAACGAATGTACTCCGGCCGATACACATCGAGACGACATCGCAATCTGGCTCTTCACTTCAGGATCAACCGGGCACCCAAAAGGCGCGGTCCACCTTCAGCACGATCTTCCGTTCAACACCGAAGTGTTTGCGAAAGCGACGATGGGCGTGCGCGAAGACGACATCACAGTCTCGGTACCCAAACTCTTTTTTGGCTACGCGACTGGAACAAATCTCCTTTTTCCGTTCGCTGTCGGCGGCGCCACCGCCTTGTTCGCCGAGCGGGCAACTCCTGAAAAGATGTTTGAAGTCATCAAACGCTATCGACCAACGATCCTTACGACGGTGCCCACAATGATCAATTCAATGTTGAATGTTACAGACGCAGAGCCCAACGATCTGTCGAGTCTGCGTTTTTGTTATTCAGCGGGCGAAGCATTGCCGGTGGAACTTTACGAGCGCTGGATGAATAGGTTTGGAGTACAGATTTGCGATGGCATTGGCTCGGCTGAAATGTTTCACATCTACATTACGAATCGGCCGCATGATGTGAAGCCGGGAAGCCTTGGTCGCATTGTCGATGGGTACGAAGCAAGAATAGTCGACGGTGATGGTGACCAGGTGGCAACCGGAGAAATGGGTACGCTGAAGATCAAGGGCGACTCGGCCGCACTCTGTTATTGGAATGCTCACGAGAAGTCAAAGGAAACCTTTGCGGGCGACTGGTGCACCACCGGCGACCAATTTCACATCGATGATGATGGTTATTACTGGTACCACGGGCGGACCGACGACATGTTAAAGGTCGGCGGAATTTTTGTTGCCCCATCAGAGATCGAGAATTGTTTGTTACAGCATCAAGCCGTCGTTGAATGCGCTGTGATTGGTCAGGAGTCTGCGGAAGGGTTGGTAAAACCCAAAGCCTTCGTTGTGTTGCGTGAAGGTTTTGCCGCAAGCGATAACACAGCGAATGATCTGAAGGAATTCGTTAAATCACAGTTGGCGGTCTACAAGTATCCTCGTTGGATTGAGTTCGTCCCTTCTCTGCCCAAGAACGATCGCGGAAAAATCGACCGAAAGAGTTTGAAGGGCTCGTCCGCTTAACGCGCATGGTCTTTTCGACTCAAATCACGGTCAACTTCGGCGACACTGATCCTGCAGGCTTAGTCTATTTTCCAAACATCTTTCACTATTGCCACATTGCGATGGAGCGCCTCTTCGAAGAGGTGTGCGGTGTCTCGTACAGCAAGCTGACCGGGGAAAAGCAAGTCGGGTTTCCGACAGCGAAGATTGATGGTGAGTTTACGACTCCTTTGCGTTACGGCGATGTGATCGATATCGAAATCGCGGTCTCAGAGATCGGCAACAAGTCGCTGTCCCTCACTTACGAGATCAGAAACCGGGAAGGCGTTGTTTGTGCTCAAGTCTCGCAGGTAGTGGTCGCCATGGACTTAAGTAAGCACGCGAGCATTGCCATTCCCGACTCAATTCGACAGTCGCTATCCAACCAATCGTAAGTCCGAAGTCTGGAATCGCCGTCTGATCTTTAGACACTTGCCGGTTTCTACTTCTGCGATCTGCTCGTTTCCAAGGGCTCTTCACTGAAGAGCTACTGGCCTGCGATTTGCCGTTAATTCGCTAACCTTCTTTCTAGTGAACCCGGCTAGCGTGCTCCGACTGGTTTAGTTATCTCTTCGACTTTACTGTTGGTTTGGTCCAAGGGCTGGGACTGTTTCCAGCGCGGTCGCCAACTGGATTAGCCAGAACTTACTACGCAGCCCCGATGAAAAACCGGCGCGGTTTATCGCGCCGGTTTTTTCCTTGCTCTGCAATCCCACCGAACCTCAGAAACCTTTTGATGTGCGAATTTGTAGGGGCGGCCCTCCGTGGCCGCCCAACACCGCAATCTTTCAACAAAACGGGCGGCCACGGAGGGCCGCCCCTACAGATCTATCAACATCGCTTTCGTTTTTATCGACGGCGCTCCAGGTCGTAGTCACGCAGGCGACGATAGAGCGTCGAAGGAGTGATACCTAAAATCTCAGCGGTCTTGCCGCGATGCCATCCGGTTTGTTCCAACGCGGCGAGAATCTGCTGTCTCTCAACTTCGCGAAGCGAACCCGGCGCCGTGACTGGAGGTGGAATTGATCCGTCCATTCCTGTGGCTGCCGGTTGTATAACTCCGGACGGAGTCAACGTCGGTGCCGGACGTAAAACCTCAGGCGGAAGTTCGGAAAGGGTTATGCGACCGTTGTTCGAAAGAATTACTGCGCGCTCGAGGCAGTTCTTCAACTGCCTGACGTTGCCGGGCCAAGCATACAAGCGCAAGGCTGACAGCGCTTCGTCAGTGAGTTCGGGTTGAACCGTCCCGCCAACTTGCTTCAACAAGAATTTCGACAGAGGCTCGATATCTTCGGGTCGTTCGCGAAGCGGTGCCAGGCTAATCTGAAATCCGTTGATGCGATATAACAGATCGGAACGAAATGAACCGTCGTTGACCACTGTATCGAGGTTGCGATTCGTTGCTGCAACTATTCGCACATTAACCTCAACCTTGCGAACTCCACCGACGCGGAAGAACGTTCGCGTCTCAATCGCTCGAAGCAATTTCGCCTGTAGCTGGGCCGGCAACTCCGTAACTTCGTCGAGAAACAGTGTTCCACCGTCGGCCAATTCGATTAATCCCAACTTTCGACCTTTGGCACCTGAGAACGCGCCGGCTTCATAACCAAACAGTTCGGATTCAAGCAGCGATTCCTGGAACGCTGCGCAGTTGAGATCGACAAATGAAGAATCCGCGCGTGACGAGAGACGATGAATGGCGTGCGCTACCAATTCTTTTCCAGTCCCGGATTCTCCCGTGATCAATACCGAAGCTTCTGACGGAGCGACTCTTTCGATCAGCCTGACCGCTTCCTTCATAGCCTCCGACACTGACACGATTTCAGGAAGCGCTGATTGCCGCGCCAACTGCTCACGGAGACGAAGGTTTGCAACGCGCAAGCTACGCTTGTCCGCTGCTTGCTTCACGCGGACGTCGAGTTCTGTAATGCGATAGGGTTTAGTGAGGTAATCGTAAGCGCCAAGCTTCATCGCTTCGACTGCCGTTTCGACAGTCGCCTGGCCGGTCAGCATAATCACTTCGGGCGGGTTTGGTCGCTCGTGAACTCGACGCAGCAACTCCATGCCGTCGATCCGCGGCATGTTAATGTCGCACAGCAACACGTCGACGTTGCTTTCTTCAAGCTTCCGCAACGCCGCTTCACCGTCGGGTGCAGCCTGAACCCGATAACCTAACCGCTCGAGTTCTTTTTGCAGGACGAGACGAAGATTAGCTTCGTCTTCTGCGATCAGAATTCTGGCCTGCGATTGTTCGCTCAAACTTGACTATTCTCCGTTGGTCGCCGCGGGAAGAGTGATCGTGAACGTAGTTCCGAATCCCACTGAAGATTGCACGTCAAGAGTACCGCCGTGCTCGGTTAAGATACCATAACACACCGCGAGGCCAAGCCCAGTTCCTCGACCAACTTCTTTAGTTGTAAAGAAAGGCTCAAAAATTTTCGGCAGGTTTTCAGTTGGGATTCCAATGCCTGTATCGATCACATCAACCACAACTGCTTTAGGTTGGTTGCGCGCAGCGATCGTCAACGTGCCACTTTCCGGCATTGCGTCGAGCGCATTCGTTGCCAGCGCGATGATCGCTTGCTGTAACTGCCCGGGATCACCCGAAACCGTTGACAAACCTTGTGCGACATCGACGCGGACATCAATCGCGACGTTGCGTTTCTGATGCGACAACAAACGAGCCGCTGACGAAATAACATCACCGAGATTGACGCTAATATGTTCAGAAGCCCTCGTCCGAGAGAAGTCGAGCAGACCGTTGGTGATAGTCTTGCACCGAAATGCTTCACTGCGAATGAGCCCAAGGTATTCCTTGAGATCATCGACCTCCGGCGAGTCTGCAAACGCTCCTTCGTTAACACGATTTTCGAGCGCTTCTGCACAAGCTGAAATCGTGGCCAAAGGGTTATTGATTTCGTGAACTACGCCGGCAGCTAACCGGCCCACCGCCGCAAGCTTCTCGGCGCGAGCCACAGCCTGATTCGCTTCCACGCGCTCCGTGATCTCTTCACCAACTGTGATTACGTGGGTCACGTTGCCGCTTGCGTCGGCCCACATCGGTATCTTGCTAATCAGCCAGTGACGCGTCCCACCTTTCTGAGTAGTTGTTTCCTGCTCAATTCGCTCGATCTCCCCGCTTTGAAATACGCGCTTAAACTCTTGTTCCAAGACCTCTCGTCGTTGGCGCGTCAACACTTCAAAGATGTTCTTACCAAGTACAGAGCGTCGCGGAATGCCTAACTCACCAAGCTCGCGATTGCGGTTCCAGGCAACAACCTGGTAATCGCGATTTATAGCGTAAAGCGACAGAGGTAAGCTGTCGAAGATTGCTTCGATGAACCTTCGTTGCGATTCGATCTCGCCGGTTCGATTTTCAACTTCCTTCGCGAGACTGGCGGAGGTGTCTCTGGCAATTTGGTAAAGCGAACAGATGTGCGCGGCCAGCGAGGTTTGCTGTGCGGCAGCATCGATCAGTCGTCGTTCAGACTCGTTGCACTCCTCGCGGCTATCAAACGCGACAATTAATGCTCCCTTCGTGCGTCCACCAAATCGCAAGGGTGCGACGTACTCAACAGTGTGATGCTCGTCTTTGATCAAGAACTCAGTGCGGGTCGTAAGCAAAGAAGCATTAATCGATTCCGCGGATGTAAGCCACTCCTGGAGTTTTTCAACATTGAGATGCGTTGAATCCTCTGCGCTGCCTTCGCGATCAAATACACATGCGGCGTTGGTGTCTTGAGCGATAGCAGCGTAGACAGCACAGAGTGAAGCATTCGTCGCTTCGTAAGTTGATCCCGCGACACGACGGACGAGTTGATCGGGTTCAAGTGCTCGCAGTAAACCGCGACCGATATCTGATAAGAAACTCAGCTCACGATTGCTACCGATTAGCGCCCATTCACGTTGCGACGCTCGCAAGTGCAAACTCACGCGCGAGATGAGTTCGCCGGGAGTCGAGGGCTTAACAATGTAATCGTCTGCTCCGGATGAGAAGGCTTCGACTTTGCGCTTTTCATCGTCGGTAGCCGAAAGAACGAGAATCGGCAGTGTGCTGGTAGTCGGGCGCGCGCGCAGGAGTTTGCATAGATCAAGGCCGTCGATCCCCGGCATCTCGATGTCGAGCACAACCAGGTCACAGCGAACACCATTTAGCACTCGCAGCGCTGAAGAGGGTTCGGTGGCCGTGACGGCGCGGTATCCACTCGTCTCAAAAAGATCGCGTAGACGCTGGCGGCTGACTGGATCCTGATCGACGATTAAGAGTGTGGCCGTTTGATTTTCGGTGGGAGCTGACATTCTTTACAGACATCGGCGCTGTCGCACGATACCGGTTAACTCCTGGGAGAGTTTAGAGGTTCGGGTTTGCGCCCAATTCGATTGAAAGCGATACACGGTGGGGATGTCAAGAAATGGTTTTTGGCCGTGCATGTCGTGATTTCAATTGTCCGCGAAACAAGCGACCAACTCCATTGTTTTCATGAAGATTCTTCGGCACAACGACTTTGCCGCCCGATGTGAGGCGAGGCTCCGCCTCGCCGTAATCTGCTCCATCCATGTGGGCTATGCCCCTGGTTCGGGCTGTGCCCTTCCGCTTTTACCAATCCCAAGCTGGACTAGTTGAGAACGCTACTGATTATCGTTGGAGGAGCGATGTTTTTGATCTTGCTGTTCCAATTAGTGGATAGCCGTTGTTGGTAAGGACGCGATCTCTGGCGGCGCAGTTGGAGGGCAGAGCCCAAACCAAGGGCTTAGCCCGAAAGAAGAGAGGCCCTTGGCGGCGAGGCACAGCCTCGCCTCACATCAGGAGGCGAAGCCGGGATGAGAGAGGCACTCTGCAGGTACAAGCAAAAGAGGCCCGTTGAAGGCCTCTTTTTGAACCGAACTGACAGGAAGAAGGTGTCTGATCAACTCGCGGGCACCGCCGTGGCCGCATCCTCTGCCGGCGCCACTGCGGTAACCGGAATGCTTCGCTCCAGCCTGTGGGTCGATTTCACTCGATACATTTCTTTATCCGCGCTTACGAGTAACTGATCAAGCGTCTCTCCATCAATACCAAACGTAGCTGTGCCCAGGCTGATGCCGACCCGGGCAAGATCTCCCCGCCCGACAGGCAAAGCGAAATGGGAGACAACGTTCTCGATTCGCATACACAATTCCTCGACCTGAATCCCAGCTAGCTCCGGCACCAACGCTACAAACTCATCGCCCGCATAACGCGAGAGGAAATCGTATTCGCGAAGCTGCTTTTGAATAATCGACGCAACTTCGTGCAGCATCATGTCGCCTATCTTGTGACCGTGGCTGTCGTTCACGTTCTTAAACTCATCGAGGTCAAGCATAAGAACCTGGAACGTTCGATTCGTACGGCGCGCTCTGGCCGCCTCCTCGTCGAATCGCAAAGCTAATGCGCGAGCGTTAGGCAAACCCGTTAGAGCGTCTGTCAACGCGTGCGATTCGGCTTGTGCGTGTTGCATCGCATTCGCAAGTGCGTCTGAAGCGAGTCGGGTGACGGTTTCGAGTAGACGCATGTGATCGTCGGTGTATTGTGGCAACTCAGTCGAGTACACCGAGATTGCTCCAAGCAGAACATCATCCTTGAAAAGTGGCAACGAGGCCATTGCCGTGTAATTCAGTTCACCGTTTGGCTTTAAGTCTGTGAAGTCCAGACTTGGATGTAGCTGTTTGGTAGGCGTTCGATTCGACAGCACAAAGCCTGTGACGCCTTCGCCGGGAACGATGCAACGCGCCGTTATTAGATCTGCATTCTTTCCTACAACGTGACGCACTGTCGCGGAACCTTTGCTTTCGTCGTAGAAGTAGACGGCGCACGTATCGAAAGGCACGACGTGTGCAACTTTATCGACGAGGATCTCGAGAGTCTGTTCGACCTTAAGCGACGTACCAAACGTTCTGGCAATCTCGTACAACGCATAGACTTCACGGTTCGCTTGTTTGATAACGTCGTAAGCGATACACGAACCGCGCTCGCGCGTCTGCGAAACATCGATTTCACTGAGTTTGATGGGTTCGGTTGCTTTGTCTCTCGCGGGCTGGTGCTCCAAACCCTTTGCTCGAATCTCAGCCTCGAAGCGCGGCAAATTCTGGAGAAACAGCTCGACCACCTGCGGATCAAAATGATTGCCTGCGCCACGCTGCAACAGTGCAGTCGCCTCTTCACCGGTCATGCCGCGTCGGAACGGACGGTCTTCACGAATCGAATCGAAGCAATCAACAACGGCGAGGATGCGCGCGGTCAGCGGTATCTCGTCACCTTTGAGTTGGTCAGGATAACCACGACCATCCCATTGTTCGTGGTGATGACGAACGATTGGGATCACCGGGTACGGAAAGTTAACGCGATTGAGAATCTGCGCCCCGACAACCGTGTGAAGCTTCATACGCTCGAATTCAGCGGGCGTCAGCCGTCCGGGTTTGTTGAGGATATGCGACGGCACAGCAAGTTTTCCGACGTCGTGCAACAACGCGCCTGCATTGAGGGCCGCAATGTCTTCAGGCGGCAAGCCAAACACTTCACCCATGCCCGCTGCGTAAATTTGTATGCGGCGAACATGACAGTGAGTAGTTTGATCTTTTGCATCAATTGCCGTTGCGAGTGCTTCAGCTGTTGCGAGATGCAGTTGGCTTATCGCTTCGATTTCGATTGTCTTGCCTCGTAACCGTGAAGTGGCGCTACGAAATATCAGGTAGGTAACAAAAACAGAAAACGCCGAAAGAATCAGATAAGGGAAAACCTGCTTCAGCACCGTTGCGCAGATGAGGGCTACAGCAAGCGTGGTTACGAAGACACTCCACAACACCCACAGCTGATTTGCTCGCCACGATGCGCTGAGGATGCGGCGCACAGAGGTGGGTCTCACCACAACGCTGCTGCCTTTAGACATCGGGGGTAAGTCCATGCAGTCTCCTGGTGAACCAGTTGGGGAGCTCAAAAAAACCCAATAACGTCGCCAATACGAATGCCGGAGATGAGCTGGGAGCAACACAGCTCATCTCCGGACAAATAGGGCAAGGGCAAGTGGTAGTCGCTGTCGGGGACTACCTGCTGGGTGAGTTTTCTTAACGCTTCATCGTCTTAGTGACGTTATCGCTTTTCATAGAACTTTTGGCGGCTTCGGACTCCGTGCGGAGAGCCCGTTGAAGCTCGGAAGCTTCCAAGCCGCGCCCTTACATTCACAACTTCCATGCCGCAGCTTTGGGGAAAGGGTCTAACAGAAAAAGGCCGATTTTTCGAAGGTTTTTAAAGGGGGCGATTTCTGCGGGGGCAAATTGACCTGTCACCCTGAACGGCGGCGGTCAGGTTGGAAATATTGCCGATTGCCAATTGCCGATTGCCGATTGATGCGGACCTCCGGCAATCGTCAATCAAAAATCTACAATCACCAATGTTAGACTCTGGTTTCTGCAATCATAATTACGTACTCATAAACGGACTCTTGAAAGAAAAAGAAATAACCGAAGCAACGCAACCTGTTGGTTACATCGACTTGCTGAAGCGTAATCGCAGCTTTCGTCAATTGTGGCTGGGCCAGGTTGTTAGTCAGATGGGCGATTGGTTCGACACGATCGCGCTTTACACAATCATTCTCAATCTCACTGGCTCCGGCCGCGACGTTGGACTACTTCTAGTCGCGCGCTTCGTGCCGAGCTTTTTCTTCGGCCCACTGTCGGGTGTTGTTGCCGATCGTTTCAGTCGCCGCACGATCATGATCGTTACGGACCTGCTTCGCGCTGTAGTTGTGCTCGGCTTTCTCTTCGTGCGGCGGGCAGATCAACTCTGGATCATCTACGTACTAACAGTTTTCCAGCTCGGTCTTTCGACATTCTTCGAACCCGCAAAAACTGCCGTCATACCGTCAATCGTTCAGGACCGCGAACTCGTAGCCGCGAATGCCATATCGTCCGTCACGTGGTCGGCAATGTTGACGCTGGGCGCGGCGATCGGTGGAGTGATCACCGGGTGGTTCGGAACTAACGCCGCATTCGTCCTCGACGCGCTGAGTTATCTGTTGTCCGCCTGGTTGATCTTCACCGTGCGTTTGCCGAAACGACCTCCCCGAGAACGGCAAAAACTTAGTTTCAGCAAGGCACTTGGCATCACCGACACGATCGAAGGTGTGAAGTATGTGAAGGATCGTATACGCGTGTTCGCACTGCTGATGGTTAAGCCAGCCTGGGGATTTGGCGGTGGTATTCTGACCCTGCTCGCGGTTTTCGGTGAACGCATTTTTCCGGTTGGCAAGAGCGCCGCGACAGGCATTGGCGTCCTTTTCGCGGCACGCGGTATTGGCACGGCTGTCGGCCCGATCGTCGCGCGTCGAATGGCTGGCGAGGGAGACAGGCGGATGCAGATCAGCATCGGTATCGCTTTTCTGATCGGCGGTGTCTTTTATGTCGCCTTTGGGACTGCGACGAGTTTTATCTTTGCGCTGGTCGTGCTCGGCATTGCGCACATGGGAGGAAGCATTCTTTGGGTATTCTCAACCGTGCTTCTTCAACGCTCCGTTGAGGACAACTTTCGTGGGCGGGTGTTTGCGGCCGAACTGGCGTTACTTACGTTGACGATGGCGGCATCGAATTACGTAACCGGCGAACTCCTGGACAGATTTGGGATTTCCCCTCGACTCGTCACTATTGGGATCGGCGTGTTCTTCACTGTTCCGGGTATCATCTGGTTCATTACTTACAAGTGGTGGGACCGCGAGAGAATGGTCGCGCCGCAAGAACTACCGCATGACAATCGAATAGTGTCGGAATCCTGATGTGGGATCGGAGCGCGCATGCGAACTAAAATCGGTGTCATGGGTTCGGCGTCTGAGATAGGGGCGCCTGAAACGCGCGAAGCGTTAACGCAGAAAGCTGAAAGCCTGGCCGTTGCGATCGCGAAGCGTGATGCGATTCTGCTAACTGGCGCAACCACGGGAATCGTTTATCTAGTGGGGAAGACAGCACAAACGGCAGGCGTCTTTCACCTCGGAATTTCGCCGGCTAGTAACGAGACTGAGCATGTCGAGACTTATAAGTTGCCGCTCGACGCCTGCGACGCGATCGTGTATACCGGCTTCGGCTTAAAAGGTCGGAACGTTGTGCTGGTGCGGTCATCGGATATCGTCCTTGTTGTCGCCGGAGCCATGGGATCATTGAACGAATTCACGATCGCACACGACGAAGGCAAGATTATCGGGTGTCTGACGGGAACTGGCGGCGTAGCTGACGAAGTAGATTATCTGATTGAGAAGTTTGGCAAACGAGGCAAGGCGATTGTGTTCAAAGACGAGGATCCCGAGAAGTTGATTGAGCAATGTTTTGAAGGGGTGAGGTCTTAGGGTCTTTAGACTTTGGGTTTGGTCTTTGGCCTTAGGTCTTTGGTCTGTCTTATCTTGAAGTCGCATGTCGATTCACACTCAACTACGGAACGGGAGCGAAGCGACCGATGTTAACTAACCGAGCGCTCGAAGCAACTTGACATCGGTCGCTTCGCTCCCGTTCCGTAGGTGAATGTTTGCCGCGACATTCACTATAAGTCTATGTACGTGAACTCACGTCTTGGACCAAAGTCCAAAGACCTAAGACCAAAGACCCAAGACCCCGAACAATGAATCTCGGCCTATCAAACCGAATAGCTCTCGTCTCCGGCGCCAGTTCGGGGATCGGCTACGCGTGCGCGCGGGAATTGGCGCGGGAAGGCGCACGAGTGTTTCTCTGCTCGCGTGATGAGACACGAGCAAGTGAAGCGGCTCGTCGGATTCACGACGAAACTGGTGCTTCCGTTGCCGGCATACAAGCTGATGTAACTGACGCCGCCGCCGCTGAACGTTTCGTGGCGATTGCTCTTGAACAAGCAGGGCGGGTCGATATCCTTGTTACCAACGCGGGCGGCCCACCCGCCTCAACATTTGCTGACGCGGAGATCGAGACATTTCGCGAGGCATTTGAACTTACCGCCATTTCCGCAATTCGTCTCGCGAAATTCGTCCTTCCCGGAATGCGCGAACAAAAGTGGGGCCGCATCATTAACATCACTTCCGTTTCAGCGAAGCAGCCAATCGATGGACTACTCTTTTCAAACACGGTGCGCCCGGGTTTGACCGGCTGGGCCAAGACCGTCGCAAACGAAGTGGCTGTTGATAACGTCACCGTCAACAACGTCGCGCCTGGCTACACTCTGACAGAACGCCAGGATCATCACGCCGAAGCGCGTGGACAAGCCCTCGGCAAATCAAAAGCAGAAATGATCGGCGGATGGGCCAGTCAGGCGCCTATGAATCGGCTTGCTGATCCTTCCGAAATTGGTTCGGCCGTTGCCTTTCTTGCATCAGAAAGAGCTTCATACATTACCGGCATCACGCTTCCAGTTGATGGTGGTTGGGTTCGGAGTCTGCTCTAGGATCGAAGTTCATGGACCAGCAAGCTACTGTCGTTGCTCAACACGTCGCGAAGCCTCAGGACGTTAAAGATCTAAAGAGTGCCGTTTGGGATGATGCGCAACCCGTGGGGATTGAACGGCTTTGGTCAGGACAAAGAGCACCCGCCGCGCGACACGCTGAAGTTCGTTTGTGTTGGTCTGATGAAGGACTGCATGCGCTGTTCGGATGTGAACAACACGAGCCAGTGATAGCTGCTAACGCACCAAGCACTAACAAGAAAACGATCGGTGTTTGGGATCGCGATGTCTGCGAAATATTCGTCGCGCCCGACGCAACAAACCCATCTGTCTATTACGAATTTGAAGCGGCGCCCAATGGTGAATGGGTCGATCTCGGAATCGTGATCAAACCAACAGGCCGTGAGACTGAGTGGGACTATTCGTCAGGAATGACGACAACGTCGATCGTTGGCGATGATTTCGTATTCACCTTAATCACTATTCCGTGGAGCTCGCGAATTCCGAAGCCCAAGGCAGGAGACGTGTGGAGAGTTAATCTATTTCGTTGTATCGGTGTGCATCCCACAGATCGATACCTCGCGTGGAGACCAACAAAGACTCCTGAACCAAACTTTCACGTTCCAGAAGCTTTTGGGTGGCTAAGATTCGAGTGAGTAAAGAACATTGATGATTTTTGATTTTAGATTTTTGATTGATTTCCGAAGTCCAATCAACAATCAAAAATCATCAATCAGTAATAGGCGGGTTCGTGATGCGGCTTCTTTAAAAGGTCCTCAACGTACTGGCGGAATCTAGCGCGATCCTGCTCCGACATCTCTTCGATGTTTGCGCCGATCAGATACCCCTGATCGTCCGGATCATTTTCAAGGCATTCATAGCGAACCGGTATCAACTTCAAATCGACAGTAGTATCGCCAAGCTCGAGTCGTACAAATAACCTCTTGTCGATGCCTGCAAGATAATGCTCGCCAATCCGGATTGTGGGAACGATTAACGCAAGACCCGTTGTGCTGATGTCCGTGGTGTGGCCTTTGAGTGGCGGTAGTCTGCGAAACCCATTGCCGTTCATGCGGGGATCTTCCAACGTGAGAGTGAAGTCCAGCCGAGCACGCACACGTCTAGCCATGCGCCGATTGCCAACAAAGCGCCGCAATTGGGCTGCCATTCGACGAGGAAAGTCAGACATCTCTTTTACCCGCTGGTGATCTGTACGCTGAGGAAGGGACAAGCTCGGGAGGGCGATTGCCGTAATCGCTAATTCATTCTAGAGAAACGGCGCTGTGCCGCGCAATAGCTAATATCGGGTGAGGACGAAATCCGTCAGTCTCCTACGGCAGCTCCAGTGGGAGATCGAAAACCTTTCGCTTATCCGGCGAAAGCCTGACCTGGGGTCGGTCTGAGCCGAGAGACTCCATGAAGGCTTTGCTATCGCGGCAATAAGGGCTTGCCTCCGGTATCGCCGCTCCTTACGCCCGTCGAATCGAGGTGAAATGAGAGTCTACCGGTGCGGCCGTATTGAGTTGGTTCGGCCGTCGCAAACCAGGTCTTGGCGTCGGCCGACTTCACAATCTGGAAGCGATACCCGGTCGAATCAGTCGTCTCAATGTCTTTCGGGACAAAGCCTGCGGAAATCAGTTCTGCGAGGTTTCCAAACTTTCCGTCGTGTATCCCGCTATAAGCCACTTGGGCGAGTGTAATCCGCGTCATCATGTCCTGGACGTCGTTGTGATGCGCACTGATACGCGCCTCAAAAAAGAACTTCTTACCTTCTTTCTTGACGAGATCAAGGTTTTCGCGGTCTCCCACAATCCAGGCATTTTGAACCTTGATTAGCGAAGCCGGCTCCACTTTGTCTTTGCCGTCAGCATCAAGTACGTGCAAAAACACAGTCGCGGCGTCGCCGCTTATCTGTTCACCCGTCACGGAAAGTTTCTCCGGGATCTTCTCGCTGACGGCAAGGGCCATCTTCTCGAAATCCGGTCGCAATTCGTCAAACTCCTGCTTCGTGAGTCCCTCGAGCGCCGGGGCGTAAATCGAGATGCTAAAAGCCTCGCGAAACTTCTTCTCCCGCAGGAAACGATAAAAGTCTTGCACGGTTTCAGTGGGCGACTTTGGCGGGGCTTGGGCTAGCACCGGCAATGAGGAGGCGAGCAAAAGTACCGTAACAAACAGATGTTTAGATCTGAACATCAATTTCACCCTTTTATTAGTTTAAGGGCGCGCCCCAGCTTAGCAGCGCGCCCCGATTCTCGGAAGGAAGCTGTAGAAGCTCCTTAGGGTTGAGAATATCACATCGTTCGCGTTGTTCGGCGCGGTGCCAACAACTTCTCACGACCGACCAAGTAGAGGAGGATCATGAGAATCACGAACGGAATCAGCGAAAGCGTGTCTGACCAGCCGCCATTAAAGAACGGGTTGTTTGCTTGAGACCAGTGCTCAATCAAATCACTTCGCTCCTTCCATAATCCGGCGAAGAAGGCGATGAACACTGCCGCCAGTGCGCCTCCGGCGATATAACCCGAAGCCATCAGAACACCAGGGCTCTTGTCAGTCTCAGCAACAAACTCTTCCTCCGATAGGTTCTTACCCCGGAACTTGACGCGCAGGTACTTATCTACGAGCCAACGAATCATGCCGCCGAGAAAGATCGGGCTCGATGACGATAACGGCAGATAAACGCCTACTGCGAAAGCAAGGGACGGAATGCCCGACATCTCGAGCACGATCGCAATCATCACTCCCAGCAGCACTAAACCCCATGGCAACTGGCGATTGAGGATGCCCTTGATGATGTATGACATCAATGTCGCCTTCGGCGCATCGTACTTCGTCACTGATGAAGTCGAGTTGGGAACGGTTCGATGCGTTCCATTGATTCCCGGATCGACATGGTAGGCAATCGTTCCGTCGTCGTTCACAAGGTACTTTCCGGGAGGGCCATTCTGTTCTTCGATCTTGTGCCAGGTCCGGTATTGTTTCGTGTCCGTACCAGCCTGCACTCCTTGAATCGATTCCGCGGGACCCAAGTTCGACATGTCAGGTTTTAGATCCGTCGGAAAGTTGCGTTCGACTTTTTGAACAACCTTTCCAGAGTCATCAACCAGGTACTCCCCTGCTTCTAGCCCAGCAACAGTTGGAGCAGCCGCATCGTTTTTCAGGAGCCGATAATTCGCGCCGTCGGCGGGTTTGGTCTTTTCCGCAAATGGAGACAAGCTGCCCATTGCCGCGCTATCAACCTGGGCTGGCTTTTCCAGCGCATGGAACGTCGTTTGTGGGACATACACCGTGCTCTGATCATTGAGTCTCAGGAGAATTGGACCGAGAATCAGCGCCGAAGCTAGCGCGCCGACGAGGATCGCAATCTGCTGATACTTCGGAGTTGAACCCACAAGAAATCCCGTCTTGAGATCCTGCGACGTTGTTCCGCCATTAGAAGCTGCAATACAGACGATTCCGCCGATCGATAGAGCAGTCACGTAATAGCTGGGACCACTCCAACCCACTATTAGGAAGATGAGACAGGTCAGAAGCAGTGTCGCTACCGTCATTCCGGAAATCGGATTTGAAGACGATCCAATCTCACCAGTAAGACGCGACGAGACTGTGACGAATAGAAAACCGAACGCGATGATTAGTACCGCTCCGAGTATGTTGAACTGGAGATGCAGTTGCGGCATCAGAACGATAAGCGCAATCAGAACCAAACAGCCGCCGAGAACGACTTTCATCGAAAGATCTTGATCCGTTCGCGGTACTGCGGCCGTTGAGGCTTGACCTCCACGCAAATCACTCAGACCACCCTTTAGTCCATGCCAGATAGTCGGGAGTGAACGGAACAAACTGATGATTCCACCGGCAGCGACTGCACCCGCGCCGATGTAAAGCACATACGCGCCGCGGATCTGGTCAGGCTCCATTTGGCTGATCGGCACGTTGCCCGGAGGTAGTGCCGTTGTCATTCCTTCGCCGAAGAACTTGATGGCTGGTATCAAAACAAGATAAGCAAGCACACCACCTGCGCACATGATCGAAGCGATGCGTGGACCGATGATGTAGCCAACACCCAAAAGCGCAGGCGAAATCTCAGCCGCAACCGAGCCGGCCTTGAACGGTTCTCCAAAAATATGCCTGGGCGTGTCTTTCCAACCCTTGAGTGCGGCCATCGCGACCTGGTAAACAAGCCCGATTCCAAAACCGGTGAAGATTGTCTTCGCTCCCGCTCCGGCGTCGTCAGCAGCTGCTGCGCTGGCTTTGTATTCTGGCGAAGCTGCGGCTCGTGATTCGGGTGAGGCACCAGCCTTCAATACCTCGGCGCAGGCGGTCCCTTCAGGGTACTTCAAGAGGCCATGCTGTTGGACGATGAGCGCGCGTCGCAGTGGGATCATCATCAGAATACCCAACAGCCCGCCTAACACTGCGACAAGCATCACGCGCGTAAACTCCAGATCGAAACCGAGAATCATGATCGCCGGCATCGTTACGCCAACACCAAACGCGATCGATTCACCCGCCGACCCAGCTGTCTGGACAATGTTGTTCTCGAGAATCGTGGCTTCTCTGATTCCGATCTTACTGAGCACCCGAAAGAGACTGATCGAAATAACAGCCACAGGAATCGATGCACTAACCGTTAGACCGACCTTCAACACGAGCCAGAGCGAGGAGGCGCCAAACACCATTCCCAATAAGGTGCCGATGATCAACGGCAGCGGCGTAAGTTCTCGGAGCTGAACTGCGGCCGGGATGTACGGGCGAAATGTCGCCAGTAGTGGATTGTCTGGGTAATCGGGTTTGGCACCGATTCTGTCTGGATACTCGTTCGCACCAATGCTTTCAGTCGACATCCGGCAAGACCTCCAACAGGTTTTGATTACGGGGAGTGCTTAGGGGTGAAACTGGCCTTACTTTACACGCGCGGTGGGCCGTGATCAACCTGCCGATACCCTCAAGGAATGTCCGATACGCTCAACGAATGTCCGATACGCTTCAGCTTGTCGTCAACGTACGGTAGCGTCAAGACAGACGAAACCATGTTCCTGTTAGCTTGAGTGGTTGGGGATCATGATCGACAAGCTGAAGGAAGCTCTGATCAAGTCGACCGACTATTCAGTACCGTCCGCGGTAGCGGATGGCCACCACTCAAGCGACGATATTAGTAGCACCTGTATGCTCATGACGTTGACTC
>Ga0157380_10000540_pt1 | contig 23271 bp, 9 predicted proteins | sample S35metaG_FD_119757 | JGI IMG/M metagenome (GOLD analysis project Ga0157380, IMG submission 119757) | Switchgrass rhizosphere microbial communities from Kellogg Biological Station, Michigan, USA - S3-5 metaG | ecosystem: Host-associated > Plants > Roots > Rhizosphere > Soil | place: USA: Michigan...
GAAATGTACGCTGCAAGAATATCCATCGAGCCGTCAACAGCGCTTACGTTATCGCCCTTTGCATCCGTCATTAACAGAACGCCGGGCAGATTACATGGATCTGCAGACAACAGTGGAACAACTTCGGCATTGAGACACGCCACACTTTCGCCGACCGCATTCACCGCGGTTACCAGGTAATGGTACGTAGTGTTCGGGTCGGCAGTCAGATCGTCATACGAGCGAGTTGAACTGTCTGTACTCGCAATTTGAGTTTTTTGTGCAGCGCCATCGGCCCGGCGATAAACGCGATAGGAAGTTATGGGCAACCCACCATTAGCCGGCTCGCTCCATGACAAATGAACTGCAGTGTCCTTGACGGCCGTTAGGCTCGGCATGCCAGGCACCGCCGGATCAGGCGGATCGAAAGCAGCGAACAAGCGCTTGCCGGCTGACTGCCGCGCGATCGTAGCTTTGGCTGAGAAATCATTATCGTTGTTATTGATGGTTCCGTTGCCGTCTACATCGCCTCCCTGGATGCAGATACTGGTGATGCAACCATCCGGGTAAGCAACTAAGACTCTGCCGGCGGCGTCCACGGTGGCGTCCATGAAGTCGAGGAGATTTCGATCTGACTTGGTACGCGAGCCGACCGGTGGACCGGAACAGGCAGTCGTGCCGAGATTGCAGATCGATCCGCGTTGGACCGGATCATTTGGCGTGGCGTTGACGACCGTCCACGATTGGCCTCGGTTGAAGGTAGTCGCGACGTACAGGTACCACACTCCATCGAAAGCTTCGAGTGTGTAGTTCCCTGCTGTCGATGTTCCCAGGAAAGCGAACGCCGCACGATCGCCATCACCGCCAACGACTTCGGGGAAAGTTATGTTGGCAATGCCAGCCTGGCCGGCTACATCGACGTCGTGAATCCAGGTATCCCCTTCGTCAGTTGACACCGCCACTCTCCCATGACCGTTCGTGTTCTGATATCCGAGATAGAGGGTTCCGTCTGAACCGATGCCAACTGATGGATCTACGAGGTTACCCGTAGTGCCGCTGTCAGGCACAGACTTGACGGTCCAATTAATTCCGTTGTCAGTCGAGCGAACCACGGAAGCCAAGCCATTACAGCTCTTGTTTGGCACATAGACCGTGCCGTTCGGCGCAACTTTGACATGACCATGCAGACCGCCGCAGCCACCCTGCGCCACGTTGTAAATCGGCACTGATGATCCATAGGTAGCGCCGCCGTCGATGCTTAGCGCGCAGAAGGCCGTATTCAACAGATCTTGCGAGCAATAATAAACAGCATTCGGATAAGTGGGATTCGGTGGCAGCGGTGCGTGGAACGGCCCGCCACCAACAGTCTGATGATCTACACCAGAGTCTCCTGAGCCGCCCTGATTTGGCACCCATAGGCCGCCATCATCATCAGTGAACGAAGATAGGCTCGTGGTGCCCGAGAGTTGGGACACGATCGTTCGGTTTGGCGTCGTGTCTCCCGGAGCGCGCATGTGATCGGTAAACAGAATCGGATCCAAGGTGCGCTTGGAAGTGTTTGCGGCGCTGATGTCTTGCCACAACGCACTTGCCGGCGAGAAGCAATCGTCAAAAGTAATGCGAAGAGTCTGCAAGCCAGCCAGGAACAAAGTTCGGCCTGACTGCCAGTTTGTTCCGAGAGAAGGCTCACCCGCATCAGTGCCCACACCATTTGGAGCCTGGTAGATCTGGTATCCCGGGGGAGCGACACTGCTGCCTGCTGACACAATGACGTTCGCAGTGTTGTAGCTCGATTGCCCGCCATGGTCTGTAACTACGACGGAAGCAATGAAGACTCCGGCGTTGTCATACCTGTGACTAATTTGCGGACCTGCTTGAGTGAACGGAGCTGCGCCATCGCCAAAGTCGAAGGTGTAGGACGCGATGCCGTCGTCCGGATCTAACGATCCTGAGGCATCAAAGGCCACCACCAGTGGAGCCGGTCCTGTCGTAGGAGCACCAAACAAGTTCGCAGTCGGTGCTACATTTCCGCCGCAGAAGTCGTTACCCACCAGATTGTATGAAGCGGTCGAGCCCGCTGGATTGCTGCTGGGCGCGCTATCCGGATACACGAATAGCGCAGTAGCATCCAGCGTCACTCGAACATAAATGTTGCTGAGCTGATCGGGACGCGCGATACCGCCAAGCTTGTTAGTCGAGATGTAGAGAGTGATCTTGCCTGTAGCTGCGTCGTAGTTACTCTCAGCGTCAAGATCTCCTGAAGCTACTCTGCCATTCGCCGGACCAGTGCCGTATTTGAACGACACTGCATTAGCGGCGTCGGTTTGCATATCAACGTAATAGCTTGCCGCTGGTGTCGAGAAGAAGATTGGCCACGCGGTGTTCGGAGTCAGCGTGTTCAAATCTTTCATCTTCAAAGTGAAGACGAGCTTGCGAACATTGTTACCGAGGAAAGGCTCCGCGATTGAAAGCGATTCGATTTCGTGGCTCGCGTGCATGTCCGTTGCATCGTTGCCAGAATCGATTAGCACCGGTGTACCGGGCAGGGTGCAACCCGTATTGTCAGGCGTCGGCGTCGGTGAAGCCGAGGGGCTCGGGCTCGGTTGCGCGCAGGCTGCTGCGCCGGCAATCGTGTAGCTCTGGTTGCTGGTGGTGTCTATCGTTTGGTTCGTGCCGTTGCCAATCACTCCGATCAAAACACTGGTCATTGCATTAACATTTGTCAGGACTTTGCCGGCAGAAAGATCAACCGGCGGACCACCAAGCGTTTGCTGACCAGTACCTGGAATTGGTTTGGTAACTTTGTCCATTCGCAGCGAGACCGAAATCGTTTTGTTGACTGCACTAATGCTTCCGGCATCTGCTGTTCCAACTGTCGTATTGAAGCCTGTGGTTGTGTCATAGAACCCGTAGTTGTAGGAGATGCCAGTTGGATTAGCCAACGAGTTCATGTCCGCACTGACAAAGTAAGTTGTAGTGGTGTTGTCGGCATGCTTGCCGTCAAAGAACATTGTCCAACTGGCATTGGTGGTCAGATTGGCCGGATCGATCGCGGGAACCTTCATAGTAAAGACAAGAGTGCCCGCTCCGACGGAATCGTATTGTTCCGCAATCGACTCAATCAAAATGTCCTGTGATTCATTTGGATCGGTTCCAATTCCCACGTGACCGAATTCATCTCCTTGAGGGTCGGTCAAGACTTGAATCCCCGGTGGAACACAAGCGTTCGGAGTTGGTGAAGGTGATGGTGTAGGTGACCCAGTGTCGACGATCGCGGTTACCTGGTTGCTGTATGGCCCGGGTGCGACCTCGGAACCGAAAGTATAGGTTGTGCGCACTCGATAGCAGCGCGTGCCGTTGGTTTGACCTGAAACTAACAACGAAGTCCCCGCATTGCTCGCAACATCAATCCAGTTGTCATTGACGAGCGCGATGTCATCAACGTACCAGCCGAACGGCGTGGATGCCGGACGGTCGTCAGGACCGAGCGCCAATCTAAATCGCAGGTAAATGTTCTTGCCGCCAAAATTCGCGAGATTCACATGGCGTTGGAAAAGATCTTCGGTCGCAAACGAGAGTGCTCCCGTTCCAGTTTCAGAGCGATTGTGTGAATAGATCTGTGACCAGTTAACGCCATCCTCAGAAGCTTCGACATAGACGTTGTCGTCGCCCTCGTTGTCATCCCAATCTGAAAAGTTCAGGAACGTTTGTCCGACTTGAGGAATGCTTACGACCTGGTTCAGCGTCAGAATCTCCTCAGCGTTAGTGACGCCCTCGACGCCTCGCGCATAGAAAGTTGTGCCTGTGTGTTGGGGCTTCTCGCTCGAAGTCGTCCAATTGACAGCGCCCGTTCCCGTTGCAGAGGCAGTCCACTGACCCAAACCGGATTCTGCATCGTCAGCGAATAGCGGCGCGCAGGAAGAAGACGATTGCTGAACTACGTAGGGACCAGTGCCGCCAATGCTGGTCCAGTTCAGGGTGTAACTGCCGTTCGTGTCCGGATTTTCATAGTCAGAGCCAAGCGAAAGAACCGGCGACTCAAGCTGCGGACAACTGTATACGCGCACATTGTCTACGTACCATCCGGTGCCGCCGCCACAACCATCTTTGCCAAAATCAAATTGAAGCTTGATCGTATCGCCCGGGTTTGTGAGTGATGACAGGTCTACGATCGTTGTGCCCCACGAGCCGTCGCCTGTCGAGATGTTGCTGCCAGTCCAGGCGTCTTCGCCAGCTTTCGGATTGGTGTTGTTACTGCCATCAGTCGAGATTGCCGGATTCAACGGCGCGTTTGGTCCGTTGAAGACATAGTTCTCCGTCGGTACCAAAGCGAAGCTTCCACCGTTGACGCTGATCAAAACATTACCGCCGTCAAAGCCCGATTCAGTCTCCACAAAGTGATCAAAGTTCAGATGCAAGTCATTGGCGCCGGCCGGCACCGTAATAGTCGGACTCGTCATCGAGAAGTGACCCGACTGATCGTTCCCAGCCTCGCAACCACCATCGCTTGGATCATCAGAAGCGAAGGCTGCACTTCCCGGATGACCGTCAGGCAGTGTGCTCTTCGCTACCCAATTGTGATTAGTCGCCGCCGAGTTCCACTCAGCGTTGACGCCTACACTTTCCAGAGTCCAGCCATGTGGAAATCCAGACTGCCAGTCTTCGTTAAAGACAGTGCTACTGCCGGCGCAGGTGTCCGGTGTGTCGGGATCCAGGAGCGGCGGAAAATTACACTGGGACGGCGGCGAGCTCATCTCGACCGCGAGCATCGCCTTGTGCACCTCAGCGCAGTCTGCCGGGGTTATGACTTCGACTGAAGGACTGTGGGTGGTGCTATTCGTTGTAAGAATGTAAATCGTTTGTCCTACTAAATCACTGCACGAGGTCTCGATGGCCGTTTGGTGTTCGGCAAAGTTAGTGGTCGGGTGTTGATAGATAGATTCAGCCCGAAAATAGATGGCAGCAGCTTTGGTAAGTCCGATACCGGTAATGGTTTGACCGTTGAATGTGCCGCCATCGACTGCAAGCGCGTAAGCGTGATTCGGCACTCCGGAGTTATTGTGCACTCCGCCGTTGTCTGCAGCGCCGCATGAGTAAAGTGGCGAAGACACTTTGTCAGCATTGCCAAATGCGGTCGGCGTGTACATGTCGCGCAGAATTCCTGCGGCAGGCTGATTCAAACCTTGAAAATCCTCTCCAAGCTGGAAGCGCTCGCCACCACCTGTCTTGACGATGTTACCGTTCACGTCACCGTATTCGGCGTGGTTGACGTTATCGCTGCCGCCGCTGCCATCGACGCCGTTGAGAAGGTCTACGGTCTCGCCAAAAATGTCTGAGTATGATTCGTTTAGAGCGCCCGATTGATAGGCATAGATCAAACCGTGGGTGTATTCCGTGTAAGCATGACTCCATTCATGCGAGACGACATCGTCTTCGTCGAACCCGGGACAGTAATTGGTGGTCGATCCGTTCCAATAAGCATTCGGACACCGCTCGTTCGCGAGCAGGACCGTTCGCATAGTCTTCCCGAGCGCGTCATAAGAATCGCGTCCAAATGCTGACGCATAGAAATTGTAAGTCTGACCAGTGAAGTCATAGAGATTGTCGATCGCTGACGGCGGTCCCGGCGGTGGAACGATCGGAGGATCACCTTCGCGGCGCACCACAAACATGTCTGGATTATTTGGGTCGTATTGCGGTGTGTAAGCAATCCGATAGAGAGCATCTGGATTTAATGAGATCTGATTGAGAAGAGCTCCGGTCTTCGCGTTAATCCATACCTGTTCTCGCAACTTGCCTTCCCCGCGAACTTCCACGTTGTAAGCGAGTACGTTCTCGCCCAGAAAACCTTCCAGTAAGCCAGTTCGATAGATGTTCAATTCGGCCTTTGCGATCGTTAGACTCGCTTTACCAATCTTCTTTCTAAGTGCAGCAAGCGCAAGCACCCCAGCCTGCTTCTGATCGAGTTTCGGGCTGGTGCTGACATGAATCTCGGGAACGAAGTTTCCGTTGACTCCGAGAATGCCCCTCTTGTCCATATGTACGATGAGCTGGGCGCCAGAGACCGGCAGCCCGGCATAAGACTGCGTTAGACGAACGTGAGTGGCGCCCGTTTCCTTTTCCTCTTGAACCCGCAACACAGCTAGCTGACTGCCAACGCCACTTCGCGCTGCGGCGCTTTTGGCACCTTTGGCGGCGGATTGTTCCTCGGCCTGATTCAAACCAACAAGGCCTCCATGCTCGCTGAGAAACGTGAACGCGCGCGCTTCCGGACTGGCCGCAACGTCATCGACTACAAGGACACCGTTGTTCCTGGCGCGCACGAAGTTGTACTTAGCCGTTTGCACGGAGGCATGTGCCTCAACCTCCACACCTCCGTTTGCGCGTAGTTGCTGCAGACTAGTGCGAGCAGCGCTGTCGGCCTGTGGTTCACGTTGTTGGCGAGCGCTTGCCTTGGCGGGTTGGCCTCCTGAGAGTCGAGCAGCTCGAGTGCCGATGATGGCGAGACAGATAGCAACGGCGAGACAAGCAACAGAAACCAGCACGGTCCGCTTGCTGATTTTGCCGGCGTTTGATGAAGGCGATTTCTGGGACATTGGAGTTTCTCCTAAAGTGATGCGAAGTGGCACGGGCTGCTAGCTTGTGGCGGTACGCGTAAACGGCGCGTACCGTACTCACGGCGAGCCATTGCATTCCTGGTTGTTATGCGTGTGCGCGGAGCCAAATCGATCCTGATACTCGGATGACGTGATGAACGCGCAGACCATCGCGCGATAGCTCGTTGGGCTCTGCGTCAAGACGTTGAGCCAAAAGTCATATCCACTTGAATCAGGTTCGCGGCGCAGGTATCCGAAGTACTGCGCCAGCACAAAAGCGCGGTTGTATTCCACATTCTTGAATTCGTCGTACTCGACCATCTTGCGTAGCGAGCGAGCTCGACCATCGGTTTGATTATTTCCGGCGTTGTATTCGGCGAGAAGGTCGTCCCTCTTGCTGGTCAGGTCCACGCCAGAGTTGTCTCTGACTGTCTTAATCAAGGCATCAACAAAGGTTGGGCCATCGGGAGCGTTCGCATACTTATTGACGAAATCACCGCGCTGGACGAACTCAATGCTGTAAGCCGCCTTCTCGGTGTCGAGATTGCTGCTAGCCAGCAAACGGCTGCGGTCCGCCATGAATTCGTTGTATGCGAGCCGTCTGCCGAGCGACGCTTTGTAGGTGCGATAGACGTAGAAGCCGGTCTGCTGGAATTCCTGCTCGATGAAGAACGCAGCGCTAACGCCTATGCGTTGCCGCTGAATGCAGGCAGCGTCGTTGCCACACTGCGTTATCTTGTCGGTCCAAAACGCTTGCCCTCCTGAATCACCCTGGCGATTCAAAAAGTCGTGATAGTGCTGGCAAACAAATGTTGAAGCGTCGTCGATGACGTTGGTCGTCGTCGAGTTGGACGTATCGTTGTCGAGCAGGTTGAAAGTGATAGAGCTTTCAGTGCCGAGGGCCGCGCCGCCGGTAGGATTCGAGAGATTTATCGTCAGCGTCTCAGTACCTTCAGCATAGCCATCATCGGTGAGAAGGATCTTCAGAGTCTTGCTGGTTTCGCCGGGATTGAATACCAGCCGACCGGCTGCTACTTCATAGTCACTCTTCTGTTTCGCGCTTCCATCAGTGGTGACATAGTCAACCGACGCTGCTTCCGTGGTGGCACCTGATCGAGTGAGCGTTACCACTGCTGCCGAACAACCTTCAGTCCCTGAGTTCCCTGACGAGCTGAACTGAATCGTGGAAGTTGGAGCGGTACCGGCGAGTTGGAATTCATGACAATAGGAACCCTCTCCGGCTGCATTGACAGCAGTGACGCGATAGAAGTACGTCGTGGTAGAAACGACCGACGCGTCGTCAAAGGTAAATTTGTTCGCCAGCAGATTTATGTCGTAAGTCGGAGTTGGATTAATGCTCGCGAGTAGAGTTTCGTTGCCGCTGCTGGTTCCCCGCTGAATCCGGTAACTGGTTATTGGCGAGCCGCTGTTGTCCGGCTGTAGAAATGTCAGATGGACACCGGATGCATCACGGGTAGCGCTGATTACATTTGGAGCTTTTGGACTTGCAGGTTCAACCGGATCGAAAGCTGCAAATAGAGTCCGGCCGCCTGACTGTCTCGCGATCGAAGCCTTGCTTCCCTGATCGTTGTCGTAACGGTTCAGCTTTCCATCTGGAGTTCCGCCCGGCCCACTGCGGTCGATTGCCTGAATGCATGGCCCAGTGATGCAACCGTCGGGATAAGCAACCTGGACCCGGCCCAGGCGATCGACTGTGATGTCCATGAAGTCGAGCAGATTGCGATCATTTGGAGTGCGTCCGCAAATCACCGTCCCTGAATTACAGATTGAGCCAAGTTGAACCGGATCATTCGGCGTCGCATCGATGGTGATCCAGGTCGCACCCCCGTCGTAGGTGGTCGCCACATAAAGGTGCCAGATCGCCTGGAAGTCACTTGGATCCTGGTAGTAGCCTCCCGTCGTAGTTCCCAGGAACGCGAAAGCCGCGCGGTTATCGTCGCCGGCAACGACTTCGGGAAAAGTTGAGTTCTTGATACCAAGCGCTGAGCCGACGTCCTTGCTTGGACTCCACACAATTTGATGATTGACTTTGTGACCGACTGCGATTGATGGCGCGCCGTTGCTGTTCGCGTAGCCGTAATAGATCGTGCCGTTAGCACCGATGCCAATTGAAGGATCGACTATGCCGGGTGCCGGGTTGCTGTCCGGAACGAGTTGAGGCGCCGACCAGGTGGCGCCGTTATCTTCAGAAAACACCAGCCCCTGATGGGCCGTGTCGTTTGCGCCGGGACCGTTGAGACTCGTTGAGCAATCGCTGTTCGGGACATAAGCGGTGCCGTCTGGGCCAACTTTGATGTGTCCGTGAATTCCAAAACAACTGATTTGATAAATCGGAACTGCCGGACCAAACGTAGCGCCGCCATCCAGACTAATCGCGCACGAAGCAGCGTTGGTGCCGTATTGAGAACAGTAATAAAGACCGTTCGGATAGAGTGGGAAGCCGGGGTTGCCAGTGAGCGGAGCTGCCAACGGTCCGCCACCAAAGGTCTGATGATCCACGCCTGCCGGCACGCCGCATCCCTGACTTGGCACCCAGGTATCGCCGTCGTTGAATGGCGAGGCGGTGTCAGTAAATGCCGCGCGACTACATCCACCCGCAAGTTGTGAAACGAAAGTGCGGCCCGTGGTTCGATCTGTGAAAAGGATTGGATCAAGAGTAGTACTCGAAGTGTTTGGAGGCGTCTTCGCCGTCCATGTGGAAGCGGCTGGTGACGGACAGTCATCCCACTCGACTCGCAAAGTCGTGGTGTTCGCTTGATAGATCGTTCGTCCTTGTGGTGACAGCGGAGTAGCTAGTCCGACTCCAAGAGATGGCTCGCCGGCGCTGTTACCAACCGTGCCGGGTCCGTGATAAGTCTGATAGCGCGGAACGAGACCCGAGCCGGCTGGCGCGGCGGCGGCCTTTTGCTCGAGAGTTATTTTGGTAGTGGTGCTGTCGCCCTGGGCGATTGTCGGAGCAATTCTGAGCAGGTATTTGCCGGAGATTGCTGAGATGGTCACCACATCAGGATCAACGGCAAAAAAGTTCGCCGCTATCAGCGATCCTAGCGAGTTATCGTTGTTCAGTTTGTAAACAAAAATGTCGTATTGCGCGAGGGTCGCCTGATGAGGCCAGCTGACTTGAATCTTAATGTAATTTGCATTGTCGAAGCCTGCGGGAACATCAACCGTCAGCGTGTAGTCATCGCAGGGAAGTGTGCCATTACAAGTCGGAACACCATCGACCTGGTCCGTCGGATTCGAGATTAAGAACGGACCGGAGGTATAGGTTAGGACCGGCGTGGCTTGCGAAAGAGTTCCATTCGCCGGAGTTGCGGCAGATCCTTTTCTCGTAATGAACGACGCTGCGATCGAAAAACAAATGACGGCGGCGATGATGAATTGCAAACCGAGACTTCGAGAAGACGGTTTCAAATGCATAGCCCTCCTGATTTTGCTTACCCGCCCTGCGGTAGCGGCCTTGTGGCTCTGGCTTGTCAGACCGCAAAGGGGCGATCGGTCCGCACTCAGTCACCACCGCTAACAACAGCGTCGGCCGCTACCGCAAGAGCTCGTCTACGGCGATCCGTTGCATTCCTGGTTGTTATGTGTGTGCGCAGTACCAAATCGATCCTGATACTCGAACGACGTGATGAATGCGCACACCATTCCCCGATAGTTACTTGGGTTCTGGTTCAGGATATTGAGCCAGAAGTCGTAACCATTCATGTCCGGTTCTCGCCGCAAATAACCAAAGTATTGCGCCAGCACGAAGGCGCGGTTGAACTCGGCGTTCTTGACCTCGTCGTAATCAACTACTTTGCGCAAGGTACGCGCCCGGCTATCGGTCTGGTCCGAGCCGGCGTTGTACTCGGCAATTAATTCATTTCGTTTTGCTGTTAGGTCTACTCCCGAGTTGTCCCTGACCGTTTGAATCAAGGCATCGACAAACGATTGCGCAGTGGTTGCCGATGAGTACCTCGCAGTGAATTCGCTGCGCTGGACGAACTCGAGACTGTAGGCGACCTTTTCACTGTCGAGCGTGGCGCTCGCCTGCAGGCGACTGCGGTCTGTCATGAACTCGACGTAAGTCGGCCGGCGTCCGAGCGCAGCCTTGTAGATGCGATAGACATAGAACCCTGTTTGTTGGAACTCCTGCTCAATGAAGAAGGCTGCGCTTACGCCGATGCGCTGGCGTTGAATGCAAGCAGCGTCGCTGCCACATTGAGTGATCTTCTCAGTCCAGAAGGTTTGCCCGCCGGAATCACCCTGACGATTAAGGAAGTCGTGATAGTGCTGGCAGACAAAGTTCGAAGCGTCGTCGATCGCATTAACGGTCGGCGAGGTCGACGTATCGTTGTCGTCAATGTTGAAGGTTGCCGAGCTGATCGGACCAAGTGCGGCGCCGCCAGTGGCATTACTCAGGTTAAGAGTTAGGTTCTCAGTCCCTTCCGCGAAGCCATCGTCTGTGACCAACACCTTAAAGGTCTTCGAGGTATCTCCCGGGTTGAAAACCAGACGGCCGGCGGCGAGTTCGTAATCGCTCTTTTGTTTGGCGGTACCATCGACACTCGCGTAGTCAACGGTAGCAGTGTTTGTGGTCGCACCTGTTCGCGTCACGGTAATCGTCGTCGCGACGCAGCCTTCAGTTGCCGAATACGTCAAAGCACTGAACTGAATAGTGGACGGTAATGGCGACGGACTGGGACTCGGTGACGGCGAAGGTGACGGAGTCGGAGATGGCGAAGGAGTTGCGGTCGCACACGCAGTATTTCCGGCCAGCTGATAGCTCATGCCGGTATATGGATCCTGAACTCCATCGGGACTCGTGGTGTCGGTGGCAGCGTTCGAGCGGAGTGTTTGATCGCCATTGCCGGCGAAAGTGCGGCCGATCAGTGCTCCGATTACATCTCCCCCTTTTGGATTCGCAATCTTGTCCGCGGAAAGAACGATGCTAATGACACCGTTAGCCTGGTCTACGGAGCCGCTGTCGGCGGCGCCAATTCGGTTAGGCATTGACACGTTCGCGGGAACGGATTCGATCGTTGTGACAGTTCCGTACTCGAACGAAGGCACACCGCTCGCATCCGTGTTCATGCCAACGTAATAAGAGCCGGTGAAAGGTGTGGTATCGTCCGGAGGAATTGGATAATTCCACAAGATGCGCCACTGACGGTTTGGCGTCAGAGCCGAGCCCGAGGTACCAAGGCTCGTGACTTTCATTCTGAAGGTGATCTTTTCTTTCCCGGCGATGATGTTGTCGGCAAGACGGACTTCACGAACATCCAAGTCAGTATTCAGTGGTGCTGAAGCTTGATCGCCGGCTGGATCGATTACTTCCTGCAGTCCATCACATTGAGATTCCCCGATCGGAACGGACTTAACTTCGTTGCTGCCACATGAGCTGCCAATCGAATTCGTCGCGCTAACTTTGTAGTAATAAGTCGTCCCAGCGGTCGCGGTAGTGTCGTTGTAGCTGGTAGCGCTGCCGGCGTTGGCGAGGAATGTCTCGCCGCCGCTTGCTGTGCCTCGAGAGACAGCGTAGTTGGTGATAGCTGATCCACCGTTGTCAGACTCGGACCAGGTCAGGCGCGCGACTCCGCCATCACGCCCTACGGTCAGATACGGAGCGCCCGGTAGAGTAGGTTCGGCCGGATCGGCTCCAGCAAAAAGCCGCCGGCCACCAGTCTGACGAGCAATCGCTGCCACTGATGTATAGGAATTTCCGGTAGCGCCATTTGGACCTTGCACGCAGCCAGCACCGGTGCAGCCGTCGGCGTATCCAACCAGAATGCGACCCTGCCGATCTACGTCGATACCGATGAAGTCCAGCAGGTTGCGATGTGGTGGTGATCCTCCACCGAGGTGAATACCATTGCGTTGTACCGGATCATTCGGAGTCGCATCTGAAACCAGCCAGCTCAATCCACCGTCATAAGTGGTAGCGACGTAAACATGCCAGACTCCCGGGAATGCCCTGTCACTGGGAGCGCCCGCGGTTGTTGACCCTAAGAATGCATAGGCGGCGCGATCGTCATCGCCGGCGACGATTGCAGGAAATGCGACCGCTTTGATACCGAGCAGGGCGCCGACGTCAAAACTATTCTTCCAGTTGACGCCATGATCATCAGACACAGAGACGCCGGCGATACTGTCGCCACTTCCAAAAGCGGCGTACAACCTGCCGCCATTAACTTTATCGCCACGGCCTATCGCTACTGCGGGATCACTGCTGCCGACGTTACTGCCGGGAATATTTCGAATAGTCCAGGTGACGCCGTTGTCTTCGGATACCACGACTGTGGTTAAAACATTGCAGCTACGGTTCGGCACATAAACTGTTCCCGTTGGACCGACCTTCACGTGTCCGTGAAGACCACTGCAACTCGTGTTGGTGCTGTAAATCGGCACGCCGGCGCCGAAGGTAAGACCACCGTTATCGCTGCGAGCGCAGAAAGCTGTCGCTATGTCCTGAGAACAGTAATAGACCGCATTTGGAAACGTCGTTCCCACCAGCGGGGAATGAAATGGCCCGCCGCCGATGCTCTGGTGATCCACGCCGGACGGAATGCCTCCGCCCTGGCTGGGCGTCCAGGTGTCGCCATCGTTGTCAGTGAATGCGGTTAAGCTGTCCTGGCCCGAGAGCTGCGACGAAAAGGTTCTGCCAACTATCGGATTCGTTCGATCATAACCGTGATCGGTGAACAAGATCGGGTCGAGACTGTTCAGATTGTTGGGTGCGCTCTTGTCTTCCCAGATTGCGCTTGGTGATGTAGGACATGAATCATCAAAACTCACTCTGAAGGTGGTGAGGTATGAAATATACATGGCCTTGCCGCTAATCCAGTTGGCGCCAATCGAAGGTTCTCCCGCGTCAATACCCAAACCAGCCGTGATTTGAGCCGAGGACGGATAATGATTTTGAAATCTCGGTGACAGACCTGAAGCTTGCACTGCCGGTACGAGGCCCGGGACCACACTCGCGGCGCCGTGATATTGGTCGGAGTTGGGAGGAACTACTGCGTAGGCAACGTGAACGGTGTAAAGCCCAACGCCCGAGGCGTGTGGATCTATGAATGCTACTTCTTCGGTTCCGGGTTGACCCTGATTTGATCCATTCGCTGCAACGGGTCCGGAAAGGTCGCCTTTGTGGATATAGAGATCGTAATCACTTGCTGACAGACTCCACGAGACTCTTACCTGAGCGAGCTTTCCCTGCCAATCGATTTCGGTCCCGGTTATGGTCAGCGCAAAGCTGTCGCAGTTCTTACCCGGTCCGTCATCGATACACTGACCTTCACCACCAGTGGCGCCAGTCCCGGTGACATCCCCATTCCAGCTGACGGGTGAACTAGCGGGCCCTATTGAACCGGACGATGGACTCGCAGCTCGTGTCTTTAGAAACGGAGCTACGCAGGAGCCGACCGCGAAAACGGCAAACACTAGTACTACAACCCAGCGGACATTACCTTCGCGCTTTCGGCTAGTCTCTATCTTCATTAACGACCTCCTGGACAAGATCGAGTGGTGTTCACTCTGGCGCTGCGATTGGGGCTTTGCCTGCAGGGTGGAGACTATGCGTTGGCAGTTGAGAAAAACTTGAGGTATTGATCAACGTTTGACGCTCAGCCTTTCCACAATTCAATTGCAACCAAAATGCAAACGAAGGGGGATTGAGCGAACAGGAAGGGACTGATGACACACTCTAGCCAGTTGGCGTTATCCGGGCACAACTCAACTCAAGTTCGGGAGCGGGAGTCAGTACAAATTTCTAGCGGGCGTCGGGTAATGGAGGGAGACTAACTAGGGGAAAATAACCACAGGGTGCCAGGAGATATAGCACTGCTGCCGAGCCGAGGTCAATAAAAAAAGCAAGAGACCACCTGGTCTCTTTGATTTCAAAATATATGCGGACTTGGCTAGGTTGAAATGGAGACTCCAACGCGACTGAAGTCGGGTGGTCTCTCCAAAACAAAAGAGCCAGTGCGGAAAGCAACTGGCTCTTTTGCATTTTCTCTGGCGATGAATCAGCTCAGGAACGCGATCAAAGCTGCGGCGGCGGAGCTTGCCTGAGCAGCTAACTTCTTGCGACGCGATGCTCTTAGTTTGCCAACACTTTGCTTGACGAGCTTAAGAATCGGCTTGCGGTTCGATGCGATCAACTTTGCCCAGGTCCGCTTATTCATCTGCGGGATATAAATGCCGCGGAAGAACAAACGCATGACAAAATGCATAATGCGAGCGTCGATGCCGCGACCGGCAAGTAGATCGATGACCTCGTTATTTCTTTCAGGGCTGTAAGAGGTTAGCCAGGCTTTTTGAAGTTCCGCCTCCGCCTCGGGAATGCTCATCTTCAGCGGAGTGTGCGCCATGCGGTACAAGTCGAAATTCAGCCAATGCTTGGGCCGCGTCAATCGACCTTCCGCACCTAATCTGTTGTAAAGCGGCGTTCCTGGCAATGGTGTTAGCGGACCAAACACCGGCATGCCCGGCGGCCACGTTCTGATCTGATCCATAGTTCGCTGAGCGACACCCGGCGTATCGTTATCGAGGCCGATGATGAAGGACGTGATCGCATAAATGTTACGTTTGGCAAGACGATCGAGAACTCCCGCGTATTCACTCGGCTTATTGAAGCTTTTATTCACGTCAGCGAGGTTGGTCGAATCGATCGATTCCATCCCAATGAAGATCCATTTGCCACCGGAAGCCGCAATGAGGTCGACCAACTCCTCGTCTTTGAGAAGGTTTGAACTGATCTGAGCAGTCCACGGCATGTCAGCTCCTGCTGCGATGATGTCCTTCAGCAGAGACTTGGTGCGCTTAATATTGATCGCAAAATTGTCGTCGATGAAAAAGATCGCAACCTGGCCGCGTTCTCTGCGAGCTCGAGCTTTCAACATTAAGAGCTCATTTACAACACTCTCATTGGTGCGAAACCGGATCGAGTCGCCGAAGAATCCCGTCACTGTGCAGAACTCGCAGCCGTAAGGACAACCCCGACCGGATTCAACCGGCATCATGTTGAAGTACTTCCACCCGGAGCCATGGGCTTCGGTAAGCCGAGACAACACTTTGGGAATCAAGTTGAATTGGTCAAGATCGATCTTGTCCCAGGGAATGATTGGATATGGCTGCAGACTGGGCTTGCGCTCTTTACCGGCTTCATCAACTGGTTCGTAAACATCCTTGAGCTCGCCATTGACCACGTCATTAACAATCCGCGGCCAGATTTCATCAGCTTCGCCCAGGGCAACGGCATCAGCGTGACGCGGCCCGCCATCTCGCCCCAGCGCTTCGTCTGGCAATTCCGTCACATGCGGTCCGCCCATAACAACTGGAACGCCGATCGCACGAATGGCATCAGCCATTCGATAAGCTTTCGCTATCATCCTCGTCATAGCGCCGATGCCTACCAGGCCGACACCCTCGTCCAGGACGTATTGTGCCAGTTGTTTCTCATCCATCGGCTTGGCGTTGCCGTCGACCAGAATCACCTCGTGCCCCGGAGGAGTAAGCGACTTGAGCAAAAACATCCAGAGGTGAGGCATGAAGTTTCGAGTGACACCATTATCAGGATTGTAAAGTAGAATTTTCATGGTTCCAGAACCCAGGAAACGAAATTGGATTTTTGTGTTACTGAGAAAGTCTACTGATGTCACACGGCGAGTCAGGGAGACTCGTTTCGGGCGTCAAAGGTAGCTGTGCGGGTGAGACTATAACACAAAGTGGCGAACTTTTTGACGATTTATGTACGGTGCCGCACCAGAACTTTCCCTAGGGATGTTTCTTGGGGCAATAAGGGAGTAATTTCGTAACAATGAATGACTTTCCGCGATTTTGTTCAATGATTGTGCTGCTCCACCTGGTTGTGGCGACGCTCCACGGGGCGGCTCACCGGCAACTGGGGGTTGGCCTCACCGTTAACCAGCAGCTTTTTGTTGCGATCGTGGTGGTTTTCGCGCCTTTGCTGGCAATGGTTTTTAGCTGGACACGACAGCGCACGACTGGGGCTGCATTGCTCTTAATTGCGATGACGGGCTCTTTGATATTTGGAGTCGCGAATCATTACTTAATCGCTAGTTTCGACCATGTATCGCACCTGCCAGGAGGAAATTGGGCGCTAGTTTTTCAAATAACCGCCGCGTTTCTGGTGATTACTGAGCTGCTCGGCAGCCTAATCGCTTTGAAAGGCCTAAGAAGGTAAATCAAAAACCATTATCCGCAGATTGCACGGATTAGGAACTGTTCTTAGTACTTGGTTCTTAGTTCTTTGTTTGTGCTTGGTGTGGCCCTTAGTTAACTGCAAGTAGAGTCTTCAGCAGAAACAAAGAACAAAGATCTAAGAACCAAGAACAGTTCTTTAATCTGTGTCATCTGCGTAATCTGCGGATTAGGTCTTTAAGATTTTTTACGGAAGGGTGACATCTTGTCGATTCCTTTAGCTACCAACCTACGTGGGAAAAAGCGTTGAGCCAGGTTCGCAAATTTGTTTATGAGGCCGGGCACTAGCAGGCCCCCGCCGTCGTCCAGCATCTTCAGAGCTTGTTGAACTACTTCCTCCTGAGACTGCTCGCCGCCGGGAAACTTTTTTCCAGCGGGTTCAGGCGCTTTGTTTCCATTCCCATCAGGCCTCAATCTGCCGGGACAGACGGTCACAATCCTAACGCCATGTTTACCGACTTCCCGTTCGAGTGCGATGGAAAAGGTAATCAGAAAAGATTTCGTGGCAGAGTAGAGCGTCGCATATGGAGCGGCTTGCATGCCTGCCATTGATGAGATGTTAATAATTCCGCCGCGCCGTGCTGCAATCATCGCAGGCAACAACAGATGGCAAAGCTCAACTACCGTAGAGTTGTGAAGCTGAATCATTTCCAATTGACGATTCAGATCGAGCTTGCGAAATTCTCCCTGTAGACCAAACCCGGCATTGTTGACTAGCAGATCAACCTGCAAGCCACGCTTGGACAATTCCTGCGCCAACCCCTGACCAGCGCCAACAGCTGCCAAGTCACTCGGAATGACTTCGACGTCAATTCCATGAGTAGCTCGCAGTTGGTTCGCTAACTCATTGAGCTCGTCTTCCGATCTCGCAACCAGGACAAGGTTGTGTTTGCGCGAGGCTAACGCTTGAGCAAAGACTTTGCCCAAGCCTTTTGAGGCGCCAGTCACAAGAGAATAGGTTTTAGTTTCGGGATTTGCCGCGGACATCGCGCGGAGATTCTAACTGGCAAAGGTCTAAGGGCGAAGAGCAAAGCGAGCGGAAAGGGAGATGGGGGACAGGGAGAAAGGGTGATGTTTATGGGGTAGTACGATCTGGTCGGACCTCGTCCCTCTTCCCTGTCCCCTTTCTCCGGCTCAGCTCTTTGCCCTCTGCCCTTTCCTGGTCAGTACTTCGGAACCGACGGATCGACTTCATTCGACCAGGCAGTAATACCACCCTTCAAATTGATCAGATTCCCAGCGAAGCCGGCTTGCCGTAATGCTTCAATTGCCCTGGCGCTGCGAACACCACCCTTGCAATGGACAATCGTTTCGCGAGATGGATCGATTTCATTCATTCGACTGGCGACCTGGGCCAATGGAATCAAAGTAGTGCCGGGCATGCGGGCTATCTCGAATTCATGAGGTTCACGCACATCAATGACTTGAAGATCGTCGCCGCGATCGAGCCTACGTTTGAGTTCGGTTGCGGTGATTTCCTGAAGCTGGGCCGGCGGTGTCTGCTGATTAGGTGACAAGCCACAGAATGCCTCGTAGTCGATTAATTCCTTGATGGTCGGATTCTCTCCGCACACCGGGCATTGGGGATCTTTGCGGAGTTTTAGTTCACGAAACTTCATCTGCCACGCGTCAAATAGGAGAAGCCTATTTACGAGAGTATTTTCTGCTCCGAGAATCAGCTTAATCGTTTCGTTCGCTTGAATAGCACCGACTATGCCCGGCAAGACACCTAACACTCCCCCTTCAGCACATGACGGAACCAATCCCGGCGGCGGCGGCTCGGGATATAGGCAGCGATAACAGGCTCCGCGCTCGGCCCAAAAGACGCTGGCCTGTCCTTCAAAACGAAAAATCGAGCCGTAGACATTCGGTTTACCGGTGAGAACACAGGCATCATTCACCAGGTAGCGCGTGGGAAAGTTGTCGGTGCCGTCGACGATAATGTCGTAGTGTTTGAACAAATCCAGGGCGTTGTCGCCGGCCAACCTGGTGTCGTGCGTCTCGATATCAATGTGAGGATTAATCTCGCGCAGGCGATCGCGGGCCGACTCAGTCTTGCGCCGGCCGATGTCTTTGGTCCCGTGAATGATCTGTCGTTGTAGATTGGAAGCCTCGACAACATCGAAATCTACAATGCCGAGCCTGCCAACCCCGGCCGCGGCTAGATACATTCCGAGCGGTGCTCCCAGTCCGCCGGTTCCGATCATCAACACGCTTGCGGCTTTCAAGCGCTGCTGACCTTTCAAGCCTACTTCCGGCATGATCAAATGGCGGCTGTACCGCGCAATCTCTTCGTTTGAGAGTGCGGGCAGCGGCGGAGCGTCGAGCGTGGCGGTCGAGCCTCCGGCTATAGCAGGAACAATCATCAAAGTGTCCCCGTCCTTCAAGGGTGTTGAGACTCCGGATTGATGGCGAATGTCTTCGTCATTCACATATATGTTGACAAAGCTTCGCAACGCGTCTTGATCAGTGTAGAGATGGCGCCGCAGCTCGGCGAATTGAGAAGTGAGATTGTCCAGCGCTTCGCCAGCCGTTGCTGCCTCGACATCGATGCGCGTTTGGCCGCCGGCAAATTGTCGGAGGGCTGTCGGAATTGCGATTGTTATTGCCATGATACTTTCTCCGCGATTTAGCATTCGAGGTCAGCTTCTTGCTGCAGACTCGATGCGAATTAGTTCCTCTGTGAATCTGGTTCGGTCTGGTTCCATTTCCCAGGATCGGAAATCTTTCTTAACTCCATCGTGAACGGCGACAACTATGTATGAGTACAGCGGCCAGGCATGCTCGAGATCGTACTGGGAGGGGACCGCTGGATGATCGGGATGCGAGTGGTAGAAACCAATCACGTCGAGTTCCCTGGCTGCTGCATACTTTTCACCACGCAGCAGCTCATCCGGCCGGATCAAAAACCGGTTGCGTTTGGCAGTCTCCTCACGGGCGTTTGAAATGGGGTGCGTTTCCACCACTACCTTGTTTCCCTGCTCCGCGAAACGGCCAAGCAGCAACCCACAACATTCGTATGGATAATCGCGTTCGCCATGCGCGGCAATTTCATTCTGGTGTTCTGACTTGAGTTGCAGCATGGTTCTATTCACCGTAGCGCTCGCCACCATCGCAAAGAATGGTCACCACCACTGATTGCGCAGGCAGCGTTCGCGCGAGCCGCAAAGCTGCAAACACATTCGCTCCCGAGCTCGGACCGACTAGCAGCCCTTCCTCGCGAGCGAGACGCTTGACCATCGCCACTGCGTCTTCTGTAGCGACTTCCACTTGCGCATCTGCCAACGTCTGGTCATAAATTCCCGGCACCATCGCGCTCGGCATGTGTTTCATTCCTTCCAAACCATGCATTGGAGAATCAGGCTGCATTGAAATGGATTGAATACCCGGATTGAGCTCTCGAAGCCGGCGTGTAACCCCAACAAACGTACCTGACGTGCCCAGGCCTGCAATGAAATGGGTAATCCGGCCGCGAGTTTGCGACCAGATCTCAGGAGCCGTGCCTTCGTAATGCGAGCGCCAGTTGTGTTCATTGTTGTACTGGTCCGGATAGAAATACTTGTACGGATTCGACTCGAACAATTCACGGGCCTTCAGCTGCGCTCCGTCCGTAGACTGAAGAGGATCGGTCTCAATTATTTCAACGCCATAACTTCGAAGGATTCTTTTTCGTTGCGCACTGGCATTTCGTGGGAGGCAAATGGTAACGGGATAGCCGCGAGCCGCGCCGATCATCGCGTAGGCAATTCCAGTGTTCCCACTACTCGCGTCGATGATCGTCATGCCGGATTGCAATTGTCCACGCTCTTCACCGGCTCGAATCATTGCCAGGGCCGGACGATCTTTTACAGAGCCTCCGGGATTGAGATGTTCAGCTTTCGCGTAAACTTCAACATCCGTGGGTAAGTCATCGACAACTCGCTGCAATCGAATCAACGGTGTATTGCCAATACTACCATCAATCGATCTGGTTGACTCTCGCTGCTCGGAAGGCGCAGGTAATTCAAGAACCGGTGCTGCCATATACCTTAACCTCGTCAAATAAAAAACCGGCCGCGAACCTTGATATGGTCGCGACCGGCTTTTGAAAACTTGCTCGCCTGGCTACTAAGTCACATGCTCATCACGCCTGCGGCAGCTTTCCCGATCGCGGCCTAGACAACAGGCGCAACAGGAGCAATAACAGCAGCAGCAATATGCGTGGTTCATGGACATCTGTTACCTGAACTGGACTATAGAAGTCTCCGCGGCTAAGTGTCAAGCTACATAAAACCGATCATCGCCTTTTAGAAATCAAACTTGACTGCCAGCTGGACTTGCCTCGGGGTAATGATTGATCGAGGCAATCCAAACGCTACACCAGGTGCGGCCGGAGTCAGCGTCAGACTAGTTGTCCCGGAAAAAGCGGTGTAGCGGTTAACGTTCACGAACGAGAAATAGCCTCCACCCGGCGCTAACCCAATATTCGCCCGGTTCCAAAGATTGAAGGCCTCCGCAATCAGCTTCAATCTCATGGTCTCACCCAGACGTATTGTTCGCGTGATGCGCGTGTCGGTTTGATAAGTCGAAGGCGAGTGGAAACTATTGCGCGCCAGTCCAGGAACCCGATCATCTCGAGAGTTACCATCACGATTAATGTCCGCACCAATCTGAGCTGAATAGGCAAACCCGGACTGAATCTGTGTGATGCTCGATAGTGTGTAGTCATTGAAGAGAATACGCGCGAGTTTGTTTTGCGACTTGATGCGCCCTACTTCAAAAACTGAACTCAAGACCAACCGGTGGCGCTGATCCGCATCCGAATTCCCCCACTCATCCCGAAGATCGTAAGGGTTTTGCGCCACTTTGGAATCGTCACCACCCCCCGGCACCACCGAAGTCTGATCAGGCTTATCATCCTGTGCCTTCGAGAAAGTGTAAGAAATCATGAATTGAGAACCACTGCCTTCAAAGAACGGGATCAAATGAGTTGGTGAGAATCGCCGCCTCGCCATCAGGGCAAGTCCGTTGTATTTGGAGTTAGCCGAGCTCTCAAACAGGTTGATGCGGCCAAATCTCGTAAACGGTCTAAACGGAAGATTCGAAGTGGATGTTAATCCAGGAAAGCGCTGAACTGTAAAAGTCTGGACGCCATCGGTCGCTGGAGTCGGCACTGGCGGCAAAAGGTTAATGTCGCGAGTACGAGACAGGTGCACACCGTGGAAGTAGAGATAGGTTGCCGACACGGTGATGTTGTGGATTATTTCGCGCTCGACACCCAGGCGCCCTTGTTGCACGTAGGGCTGCTGGTAATTTTGAGCGAAGAGGAAAATATTGGGGATGCTCGCTCCGCCCGTGGGCGCCGTGGTTAGGATTGCCGGATAAGTCGGGCAGACAATCGGCGTATTCGTCAGACACGAAGTCGTGAAACCAAGAATATTGATTCCGTTGTTCGAGTGCGCCGTACCCAACATGATCGCAGTAGTGCGACCGTAAAAGATTCCATACCCGCCGCGAATCACAGTTCTTTCGTTCGGTGAATAACTGAAGCCCGCGCGTGGACCAAAGTTATTGCGATCAGCCGGCTCGTTGCTTGTGTCCAGGTTCGCGGCTACTAACTGCGCGTCTGTGTTATGCACCGGTGGGCGAGCCATGAATTGACGGTCATAACGAATACCCAAATTCAAAGTCAGCCTGGGCGTAACGCGAATGTCATCCTGAAAGAAGACGGCAAAGTCCCGACTGTTAGGTTTAGTAGTGGCTCCTGTTGTTCCCGGACCCGCAAAGTTTTGCGCGAACGTGGTCGGCCTATTCATCTGAAAGGCGATGTAACCGTTCGCGGCCACTCCGGTAATCGGACTAAATGTATATTGGCCGTTGAAAAATCCCGGGAAGAAATTAAAGATGTGATCCGTGTTGACGTCGATTCCCGCCTTGAAGGTGTGATTGCCCGAGTTGAAAGAAACGTTATCGATCAACTGCCACCGTTTGATGGTGGTCTCGCGCGGGCTGAAGTTGTTGCGGCCAATCAACAGGAAGCCTGAGCCCGTGTTGATTTGAGCTTCGGGATCAGAACTGTTCGCCAGACCGGGTTCGCGATCTTTAGCCACCTGAAAACGAAACTCATTGGTTACTTTCGGACTGAGAGTGGAGATTAGAGTCCCTGAGAAAGTCGTGGTCTTCGCAACGCTGTCGCCTGAATGTTCGAGCGTGCCGAGAGTGCCAGTGAACTCGTTATTCTTGCCCGTGAAACTCTGATGATTCAGCCTCAGTGACAGTTGATTCTTGTGATTAAGTGAGATGTCACTCTTCACCATGAAGACATCCTGATCACGATTAATCTGATAAGTGACCAGCTTCGGCGCCAACAAACTTTGAACAGCGGCCGATTGGTTAAGGAACCCGGCGGGATCGAGGAAGTTTGGCAACTTCTGACGCTGACCATCATAGGTAAAGAAAAAGAACGCCTTATTCTGTTTGATGGGACCGCCGA
>Ga0157380_10000541_pt1 | contig 23268 bp, 17 predicted proteins | sample S35metaG_FD_119757 | JGI IMG/M metagenome (GOLD analysis project Ga0157380, IMG submission 119757) | Switchgrass rhizosphere microbial communities from Kellogg Biological Station, Michigan, USA - S3-5 metaG | ecosystem: Host-associated > Plants > Roots > Rhizosphere > Soil | place: USA...
CGCAAGGCCAAGCTCACCGCCATGACCAGTATAATTGACCAAAAGCGCCCCTTTTTCAACCCGCCTGTTGATTAGGTCCTTTACGGTGGGAAAACGTTGACCGCCAGGGGTGGCAACCTGCGGATAGGCATCAAAATAAATCTTGTCAATGTTAAAATCATTGTAGGTGGTATCCATGTAAGTTGCCAGTTTGTCGGCATCGTCCAGGTGAATAGAATTATCTTCATCGTCACCAATGAAACACAGTGTATTTCTCCAGTCCCCCATGGGGTTGCATAATCCCGAAACGCAGCTTCCCTGTTCATCAATGTTACCCGGGACGGTATTATACCGGAAGACCTTATCAATCATCGCCATCGCTTCGGTTTTACTTTTAACCGGAAAGCGGCCGATGCCTGCATCCAGGAATTCAACGTTGGATGGACCGAATATTCCCTCATTGTCATCCAGCAAACCGAAATAATCGTCCGATACATACGACCCTACGGGATCAGTTGAATTATCTGTCTCAAATGTCGGGATGAAGTTCGTATTGCCTTCATAGGTGCCTTTATTGTTGTATGACCCATCGCCAAAGAGGAGTACATATCTTGGCTGGTCAGTGCTGTTGGTTGCACGGTCATAAAACATCTTGATAAAATCACGGATTCCGCAGATATCAGTTACTCCGGAAGAGTATTCATTATAAATCTGGTTTGTTGTTGCTACCTGAACACGAAGGTTGTCATGCGTACGGTGGAATTCGGCCAGCAAATTCGATTCAGCCAGAAAATCGGGATGAGCAACAATGATCATATCTGTTTCACTCATCGCATGCAGATTTTGATTAAATACGATTTCAGCGCCCGCCGGAGTCAGCAGGGAAGATCCATTGAATGCAATAAACTGTCTTAAAGAATCACTATGAATAGCAAAGCTTAATACATTGCCATTCACATTGTACTGTTGGTTCTTTGCATCAGTTGGATCAGTTACATCCCATATCAACGTGGTATTGTTTCCATTAAGGACGTTGAACTGAGCTATTTTACCAGCTCCCACTGATTTTATATCCCTGAATTGCAACTGGCTGCCATTAAATACCAGGTTTCTCCTTGCATTGACTTCAAGATAATTCAGCCAGCCAACAGAGGATGACTGAGGCTGATTATAAACAACATTGAGTGATATGTTTCCGCTGACGGCATTAAAAGAGGCAACCCCTAAACCCAGTGCAGCATAAGCGCTGGTAAGCCCGGTTGAAACGGGGCCAATGCTGGCAGTGGTTAATGGGATACCGTTGTACCTTATGGTAAAGCTGCTGGAAACAAACGAACGTGCAGCAAATCTTCCGTACACATGCACAGGAGCAGACAGATCCAGGTTTGGAAAAACAAAATCCGGAAAATCCTGGGACAATAACACATCAAATGATTCTCCATAAAATTCATTTCCTGATTTGATAAAATTGATGAGATCCTTCTCATGATAAATATAATCATCAAAAGAGGTAACATAATCAGTGGCCGGCTGGCTTTCGGAAGGCAATTGCGAAGGTGATTTGTTTATGCCTAGATCAGATGTGATGAAATAGTAATTTTCTTCAGCAAACAGGTGCACCTGATGATGGTAATGCTGATCGGAACCATAAGTCCAGCGGTGCGGTCCCTGACCATAGAACAGGATATAATCATTGTCATCAAACAAACCATTGTTGTTTTCATCGTAGGTCAATACTGCATTTTCAGCCAGGTCATCCTTACGGGGAATTGAATTAAGCCTGGGGACCATTCCGCCTCCATTGCCAAAAACCCTTATATTTCTGGGACTGATTCCGGCTGTATTGATTCCAATGGAATTCAGATAGTCTTTACTGAGTTTATAGATGCCATCGGTTACCACTTTTACTTTCACCCAGTTGCCTGCTGCAAGTACTGATTTGGGACTGTAATTCCTTCCTGCAGATGTTCTTTTATTCCCTTCATAAGTCGGATTGTAGCTTAGCTCAAACGACACAAGCTTTTCAAACTGACCTGTCATTGGATTTTTCCGGATTGGAATAAAAGAAACTGTAGCTACAGGTAATTTATTCGCATAACCGGTATGCGTCCTTAAGTCAATGTTGTTTGAAATTTTAGACGGGTTTTGAATGTAAGAAATATCGGTTAAAGGTTGAAAAACGAGGTTGGTCAGGCTGAATACGGCATCGGTTGCATTTGGAGGTAAATCATATACAGCAGACCAGGAGGGCAGGCGGTCATCCGCAGTGTTATATTTTGCGCCACGGAATGAAAGGTATTTCAGATATTCATCATCAGTGATCTTAACTGTGCGCGGGTTTTCCCATACAATTACAGTCTGCAAAACAGGCTTGCGTTGTGCATGCAGGGTCGTAATGAAAGTCGCAGAAATGAGTAAGGGGAAAATAAATTTTTTGCTCATTATGAATAGATTACAGAAATAAAAGCCACACGGAGATACCGTAAAAGCGGTCAGGCGAAGGTAATGTTTAAATATATTTTGTTTTGTTATTGGTAATTAAAAAATCTATATTTGTGGTTGTAATAACATGCCAAGATGTGTCCTGGTTTTTCAGGCGGTTAAAAAACGATAACATAATTTGATTATTGCTTTTATAATAATTTTGAAACCTTCTTATTCTTCTCCGTACAAGGCATATTATCATTTAACTCACAAACCATGTTCAAAAGATTACTGCTTTTAAGTTTTACATTGGCTGTATTGAAGGCCGATGCACAGGATCCTGAATTTACTCAGTTCTACGCAGCACCGATTTATCTGAACCCTGCTTTTGCAGGTTCTGCCAGGTGCCCGCGCGTAGCGCTAAACTACCGGAATCAATGGCCTGCATTGGCGAAAACATATATTACCTATGCTGCTTCCTACGACCAGCACATTGATGCTTTGTCGGGCGGATTAGGAGTGATTGTACTGAATGACGTTGCCGGTGAAGGAACCATATCCACCCTGTCTGTTGGCGGTATCTATTCCTACCAGCTCAATCTGAGCCGGACTTTTTCAATAAAAGTGGGTCTTCAGGCAACATACATGCAGAAAAAGGTTGACTGGGACAAGCTGACCTTCGGCGATATGATTGATCCGCGTTATGGCTTTGTTTACCAGACCCAGGAGGTAAGGCCAAATGAAACAAAGTCTTTTGCTGATTTCTCCACAGGTATTTTACTCTTCAGCTCCAAGTTTTATGGCGGCGTGGCAGTAAATCACCTGACGCAGCCTGATGAGGCGTTTATTGTAGAAGGAGGCAGCAAGCTTCCAATGAAAATAACAGGTCACATAGGTGCCATGCTACCCGTTGGCGGAAGCACCGGTTACCGGTACAAGCAGGACAGGGATGATGGAACTTTCATTTCTCCGAATGCTTTATATGTACAACAGGGCAGTTTCAACCAGATCAACCTGGGTATCTATGTTTTACACAGCCCGATTGTTGGGGGGCTCTGGTACAGGGGAAATTTCGGAGGCTATACGGCCGATGGAGGAAATTCTTTCATCTCCAGTGATGCATTTATAGCTTTGATAGGTATTCAGCGGGGTATTTTCAAGTTCGGATACAGCTATGACATTACCATTTCAAAACTTAGCAATGCAACCGCCGGATCACATGAATTGTCGCTTGGATTACAGTTTGGCTGCAAGCCTAAAAAGAAAAGATTCAGAACAATAAGTTGTCCGAGTTTTTAGTTTAATTTCGCACCGAAATAAACCAACCATACCACATATTAAAATCAAATGAAAAAACTGAATCTGTTAATACATGGACCCACACTGCTGGTCTCAGGGTTGCTGCTTTTTAGCACCTCCTGCCAAGAACAGAAATCAAGTGTTACCGGCTGGAACTACAACGATCCCAAGAACGGCGGGTTTGAAGTCGTAGATGTGGATGAGCAGGAAACAGGCCCCGGTTTGGTCCTAATTGAAGGCGGTACCTTTACCATGGGCCGTACTGAGCAGGATATACAGATGGATTGGGATAATATTCCAAGAAGGGCTACAGTATCATCCTTTTATATGGATGAAACGGAAGTGGCCAATGTGCATTACCTGGAATACCTGTACTGGCTCGACCGCGTGTTCGGTCAGGACTATCCGGAAGTGTATAAAAAATCGCTTCCTGATACACTGGTGTGGAGGGATCGTCTTGCATTTCACGAACCATATGTTGAATTATACCTCAGGCACCCTGCTTACAAATGGTACCCTGTAGTTGGCGTAAACTGGCTTAAAGCAACTGATTTCTGTAAGTGGAGGACCGACAGGGTTAATGAGGCCATCCTCATCCGTGAAGGAGTGTTGCGTGTGAACCCTGACCAGGTGAATGAAGATAACTTTAATACAGATGCTTACCTCGCCGGACAATATGAAGGACTTGTAAAGGACCTTCCGGAAGATCTGAATCCAAAAGGATCAGGTACCAGAAAGGTAAGGATGGAAGACGGTATATTGTTACCCAGATATGAATTGCCTACTGAAGCACAGTGGGAATATGCAGCGCTTGGTTTGATTGGCAATACAGTTTTTGAAAGGGTTACCGACAGAAAGCTTTATCCCTGGAATGGCCACATCGTACGTAATGGTGACGAAAAATTTAAAGGCGACATGCTTGCGAACTTTAAGAGAGGCCGGGGTGATAACATGGGGGTTGCAGGCAAGCTGAATGACAATGCAGATATCACCGCTCCTGTACTTTCATACTGGCCTAATGATTACGGTCTCTATAACATGGGAGGCAATGTGGCTGAGTGGGTAAAAGACGTATACCGTCCGCTTTCGCATGAAGATAAATCAGATTTCAACTCCTTCAGGGGAAATGACTATCTGACTCAGAAAACCGATGAAGAAGGAGTTATGGAAGACAAGGACAGCCTGGGCAGAATAGTTTATGTTGAGGTGGATGAAAAGCAAACACAGGGCAGGAGAAATTATTCCAAGGCTGATAATAAAAATTACGTCGATGGTGATGAACCTGAATACGTAATTTACAACTATGGTCTTACCACCCTTGTTAATGATTCAGCCCGCGTGTATAAAGGCGGTTCATGGAAAGACAGGGCATACTGGATGTCACCCGGTGCACGGAGATACCTTGATGAAAACCAAAGTACAGATTATATTGGTTTCAGATGCTCGATGGTCAGGGTAGGAAGTCCGGTTGGATTGGGGAAGAAATCAAGGCAATAACAAACAGCGTTAATAAAATAATGAATGCCCCGGGAATTTAACCCGGGGCATTTTTATTTTTGCGTAATGGAAACAACAGCCCGGCTATACAGCATCTTTAAAGAACATCCGCAGGTTTTTACGGATACCAGAAAAATCATTCCCGGAGGGGTATTTTTTGCTTTGAAAGGGGAGCATTTCAACGGGAATGCCTTTGCGGCTACAGCCATTCAGCAGGGTGCTGCCTGTGCAGTTATTGATGAAGCTGCTTTTAAAAAAGACGACCGGTTCCTGCTGGTGCCTGATGTGCTGACAGCCCTACAGGATCTTGCCCGGCATCACAGGCAGCAGCTTCACATTCCGTTTATTGCCATCACGGGCAGTAATGGAAAAACAACCAGCAAGGAGCTGATCAGCGTTGTCCTGGCTTCCAGGTATAAAGTCAGTCATACCCTGGGAAACTTAAATAATCATATAGGAGTACCGTTAACATTGCTGTCAGTATCAGCTGCCGATGAAATGGCTGTGATCGAAATGGGGGCAAATCACCAGCAGGAAATTGCCCTGCTATGCTCCATAGCCGAGCCGGATTACGGACTGATCACCAACATAGGCAAAGCACACCTGGAAGGATTTGGAGGACTTGAAGGAGTAAAAAAAGGAAAAGGTGAGTTATTTGATTTTTTGAAGAGCAGGGACCATGTCATTTTTGTGAATCCCGATCAGACTGCCCTGATTGAATTGCTTGACAACTATGAACATTTTAAGTCTTACGGAAGGGATCATGGATATGATATTTCAGGAACTGCTGAAGATAATAATGGTTTGCTGACAGTAAAATGGAAAAAGAAACATGACGATGCGGTTCATACCATTAAAACAGCACTCACCGGTGACTACAACCTGGCCAACGTACTTGCCGCCGCCTGTGTGGGTATACATTTCGGCGTTTCGCCTGAACTGATTTGCAGGGCTGTTGAATCATACATACCGGGAAATCAGCGGTCACAGGTGTTGCGCAGGGGCACTAATACGATCATCCTCGATGCTTATAATGCAAATCCGACCAGCATGGAAGCGGCCCTGCGTAATTTCAATGCTCACTATAAGGGAGAAAAGATGGTGGTGATTGGGGATATGCTTGAACTTGGAGATGAAAGCGACCGTGAACATGCGGCAATTGCTGCGCTGATTGATCAGATGAATTTCAGGGAGGTAGTCCTGGTTGGAAATAATTTCGGTGCAAGTGCGGCGAAACTCAGATGTCACTATTTTAAAAATGCCGATGAGGCGACGGACTGGATGAGCAGGGAAAAAATTTCGAATATGTCAGTCCTGATCAAAGGTTCAAGAGGTCTGAAAATGGAAAAAACGCTGGAGGCTCTGTAAACGGCTGAAGCCGGGTTTTTCTTCCGGAACTTTCCGGCAACTGATTTTTTAGCGATATTTACCCGGCTATTAACAACCACATTGTGACGACAACTATTAACTGGATTGAGCTTGTTTTTTTTCTTGCCCCGCTTGTCATGGTCTGCGGAGGATTTTACCTCATGATTAAATCCATGCTGGAACGTGATTACCGGATCCGGCTGCTGGAAGTCAAGTTCGGCATGCAGCGTGATATCATTCCGCTCCGGTTCCAGGCATATGAAAGGATTGCGCTTTTCCTGGAACGTATTTCACCCAATAACCTGCTTTACCGCATCATGAGCAGTGAAATGACTGTAAGAACTTTCCAGGCTGCTTTGCTGGATGCGATCCGTACTGAATTTGAACACAACGTAACCCAGCAGGTATACATTTCTCCTCAAACCTGGAGCGTTATCAAAAACGCCAAGGAAGATATCATCCGTATCATCAATACATCAGCCAATGAGCTGAAGGGTGATCTGCCTGCGCTGGAGCTGAGTAAAAAGATCTTCAGTAAAATAATGGAAGATGAAGAATTGCCTGCACAGAAAGCGCTTAACTACCTGAAATCGGAAGTTTCTCAGCTTTTTTGATTTTCATTATAAAATACAATACAATAACTGAACGATGTCTGCCACAGAAACCAACCGCCATTTTCAAACAGACTCTGATATTGAAATAAAAAAAGTTTATACCGCCCATGATACCACAAAGGAGTTGCCCGGAAAATTTCCTTTTACAAGGGGTGTGCAGGATGATATGTACAGGAGCAAGCTGTGGACCATGCGGCAGTATGCGGGTTTTTCAACGGCCGAAGCTTCAAACGAACGCTACCATTACCTGCTGAAGAACGGCACAACGGGACTTTCCGTTGCTTTCGACCTGCCGACGCAAATCGGCTATGATTCCGATCATGAGCTTGCGGATGGAGAAGTAGGCAAGGCAGGCGTGGCCATCGATTCGCTGCGCGACATAGAGATATTATTTAACGGCATCGAGCTGGAAAAAATCACCACTTCCATGACGATCAATGCTACTGCATCCATATTACTTGCCATGTATATTGCCCTGGCAAAAAAGCAGGGAGCTGATCTGAAGAAAATTTCAGGTACGGTACAGAATGACATCCTGAAAGAATATGCAGCGCGCGGAACCTATATTTATCCGCCAAAAGCCTCCATGCGCATTATTACAGATATTTTCGAATACTGCAGCAAGGAAGTTCCCAAATGGAATACTATTTCCGTTTCGGGTTATCACATCAGGGAAGCTGGTGCAAGTGCGGTACAGGAGCTTGCCTTTACGCTTGCCGACGGGAAGGAATACCTGAAAGCAGCCATCGACAAGGGCCTGGACATAAATGTTTTTGCCAAACGAATTTCTTTTTTCTTTAATGCGCATAACAACCTTTTTGAAGAAGTGGCAAAGTTCCGTGCAGCCAGAAGGATGTGGGCTTCCATCACCAGAGACCTTGGTGCTACGGATCCACGGGCGCAAATGCTCCGGTTTCATACCCAGACAGGCGGATCCACGCTGACTGCACAGCAGCCGCAAAACAACATTATGCGTGTAACGCTCCAGGCGTTGTCAGCCGTGCTTGGAGGAACACAGTCGTTGCATACCAATGGTTTTGATGAGGCCCTATCGCTACCTACTGAAGAGGCGGCAAGAATTGCATTAAGGACACAGCAGGTCATTGCACATGAAAGCGGTGTTGCAGAAACAGTTGACCCGCTTGGCGGATCTTTCTTTGTTGAAACCCTGACTGATGAAGTGGAACGCAAAGCCTGGGAATACATTAACCGTATTGATGAAATGGGGGGAGCAGTAAGTGCCATTGAAGCCGGATTCATACAGCGCGAGATAGCAGATTCGGCATTCCGTTATCAGCAGGATATCCAGACAGGGGAGAAGATCCTTGTTGGCGTGAATAAATATCTTGTCACGGAAGAACCGCATGAGAATGTTTTTTCAGTGGATGATTCGATCAGGAAAGTGCAGATGGATAAAATTAAACAGGTGAAAAGTTCCAGGAACCAGGAAAAAGTGAGTCAGCACCTTACGGCACTTGATGCAGCTGCAAAAAATAACACGAACCTGATGCCACACATCCTGGCCGCTTCAGAAGATTATGCAACACTGGGTGAAATTGCCGATACATTGAGAAATGTATTCGGTGAGTATTGAAAAAACAGAAATCGTACTAATTTTTTTAAGCCCTCGGATGAAAATCCATGATTGCCTGGCGCAGGTAGTCGCGATCAAGGTGTGTGTAAATCTCCGTGGTAGTGATGCTTTCATGTCCCAGCATTTCCTGTACGGCACGAAGATCAGCACCACCTTCAATCAGATGCGTTGCAAAGGAATGACGGAAAGAGTGCGGTGAAATGTGCTTTTTCAATCCGGTTTTAATTGCCAGGTCTTTGATAAAGGTAAAGACCATGACCCTTGAAAGCCTTGCGCCACGCCGGTTTAAAAAAAGATAGTCTTCCTGTCCTTTCCGGATCGTGAGGTGATTGCGATAACCGTTGATATAATTCCTGATCTGCTTCACAGCCTTGCTGCCAATGGGGACCAGCCTCTCCTTATTTCCTTTACCGGTGACTTTGAGAAAACCTATTTCAATAAAAAGATTTGACAGGCGAAGGTTAACAAGTTCCGAAACGCGCAGACCAGAACTGTAAAGAGTCTCAATCATGGCTTTGTTTCTCTCACCTTCGGGTTTGCTCAGGTCAATGCCGTCGAGGAGCATGTCGATGTCTGCAATGCTTAACACTTCAGGCAGCTTCCTGCCAATCTTCGGACCTTCAATAAGCTGTGTGGGGTCATGGGTAACAATATTTTCCAGCAGGAGGTATTTGTAAAACCCTTTTATTCCGCTCAGGATGCGGGCCTGTGATCTTGCATGCATGCCCAGCGCTCCGATCCATGAAATGAAATCAAGCAAATGCTCGTGGGTGATTTTTTCAGGTCCGCCATTCATTTGCTTGTACTCCAGGTAATGCGCAAGCTGTTCAACATCATGGCTGTAGGCCATGCGTGTGTTTTCCGAAAGTGATCGCTCAAGCCTCAGATAAGCGGAGAAACCTTTAATATATACTTCCCAATTCATTTCGTATTGGTGATGACGTTACAAAGTTACCACATTAAAAACAGCTGACCGGTTGAATAAATCCTAGGTTATGCACGTGGAATGAGTTAAATTTGTTAATATTAATCCGGATTTTAAATGCAACGTGAAACAGGCTTATTCCGGCCTATTCCTTTATACCGGGAATTATTTTATCAAGTTTAAAATAGCAGTATGAATATTCAGATTATAAACGGACCGAACCTGAATTTACTCGGAAAAAGGGAGACAGGGATTTATGGCAAGACCGATTTTCTTGACTACTTCGAGTATCTTCAGAAAACATATCCGATGCTCAACCTTCATTATTACCACAGTAACCTGGAAGGCGATCTGATCAACATCCTGCATGAAACGGGTTTCAGCATGGACGGGATCATTATGAATGCCGGCGCTTATTCACATACTTCCATTGCCATTGCAGATGCAGTGGCAGCAATTAAAACACCCGTGGTGGAAGTTCACATTTCCAATTTGTATGCACGGGAAGAATTCAGGCATTACTCCCTCATCTCCAAAAATGCCAGGGGAATTATTACTGGCATGGGACTACATGGCTATGAGCTTGCCATCGTCTACATCACCACGCTGTTGAACAGGTTCTCGGAATAATTATTTAATCAGGAAGCGAAAAAGCTTAATTAAGCATCACCGGCATCACCAGCATAAGCACATCTTCAGCCGGGCTTTTTTCACTTTTTGAAGGACTTAAAATTCCTGCACGGTTAGGCAAAGACATTTCCAGGTTTACCTCATCGGTATTGAGGTTGGTCAGCATATCGGTAATGAAGCGTGCGTTGAAAGCAATTTCCATATCCTGTCCTTCATAGCTGCAGGGCAGACTTTCATTTGCTTCATTTGAAAAATCGAGGTCTTCAGCTGATATCTGGATGCTGCTGCCTGAAATTTTAAACTTAACCTGGTGCGTTGTCTTATTGGAAAAAATAGAAACACGCCTGATGGAATTTAAAAACAGGTCGCGGCTGATGCTAAGTTTATTTGGATTATCTACAGGGATCACCGCTTCGTAATTCGGATACCTGCCATCGATAAGGCGGCAGATCAGGTTATAGCTGTCGAACGTAAAAAATGCATTCGATTCATTGTAATCAATCCTGACCTTGGAATCTTGTGAAGAGAGAATGCTCCTGAGGAGGTTTAATGGTTTTTTTGGCAGGATAAAGGAAGTGGATACCGCTGATTTGGTATCGTTCCTTCTGTACCGCACCAGCCTGTGTGCATCTGTTGCAACAAAAGTAATGTTGTCGGAACCCAGCTGGCAATAAACACCTGACATGACCGGCCTGAGCTCATCGGCACCTGTGGCGAAGAGTGTTTTATTAATGGCCTCCAGCAATACCGGTGATGGTATGTCCATGCTGGTTGTTTTTTCGATCTGCGGAATTTTGGGAAACTCATCGCCATCAAGTCCTGAAAGCCTGTATTTACCCGACTCTGAACTTATTTCAATTCCAAAATTTTTATCGTGAATGGTGAACGTCAGCGGTTGCTCGGCAAAAGTTTTCAGGGTGTCGAGGAGGATCTTTGCAGGCACAGCTACCTTGCCGGATTCTTTGCCTTCAACTGCAATTCGGGTGGTCATGGTAGTTTCCAGGTCGGAAGCCGAAATGGTGAGTTCACCTTTATTCAAAACAAATAAGAAGTTCTCGAGTATGGGTAGCGTGGCATTGGAGCTGAGGACACCGCCAAGTACCTGGAGATTTTTTAACAGATGCGTGCTTGAAACAATAAATTTCATGTGATTGTTATTTGATTTTACCGGGGCTTTATTTTTTTCTTTACTGATTAGCGCTGTTCCTGCAGAAAGGGGAAGCAGTTTCACCCGCCAAAGATAATTTTAATAATGAAATTTGCACCGGTTGTTTGTAACTCATCTTTTCTCCTGCACTTGTGCTGATTTCAGCTCATCGAGGGTTTTCATCAGCTTGTCGAAGCTGTAATACTGCACCACGATCAGCGCCGTGTCCTGGTTGAGTCTGGCAATCATCCTGTCCGGGTCGAATGGCAGCAGCTTTCCGGCCTGATCGTAATGGCCGCCCAGGTTTGGATCAGCAGGTTTGAGGTAAAGGTCGAGGTTGGTCTTTTTATCCCTGCTATCAGTCCCCTGGATGGACATCAGCTCGCCGGCTGCAAATACCGAATCAAGCTGGTGCCTGGTCAGGCCGCTTAGCATTTTTTCATAATTGATAAACTGGTATGAAGCGAGATAGGCCTGTATGGCAGAAGAATCTTTAAATTGCTGTGGTTTCCCTTCCGGAAATGACAGCAGCGCATACTGGTCACCGGTCATTTTCCTGAGCTCAAATGATTGCTGCGGCTGCTTCCCGTTCCTGACGATCAGCGATTTGATGTCACCACGTCCGTAAGCAAATATCGATTTGATCTTCCAGTCACCTGTACCAACCATGAAGCGGGGGGTAAGATAACCATCGAAGCCGGGAATATGCATGATGAAGGGAACAGTTGAGTTTTGCAGGTACATGTATGTTCCAAGCTGATCCTGCGTTGGTCCTCCTACATAAATGGTCTTGAATAATTTTCCATGCTGGTATATTTCCGCTTTAACAGCCTCCGCCGCCAGATTTTTGATAATGTTCTTTTGTGCTGCTTTTCCAACAGGACTTCTCACCTCCATGTTCTTTACCGTAGCCAGCAGCAGGTTGATGCCATCCTGCCTTGCCCTTGATTCGCCGTTCAGCGTCCATTCAGCCGGTGATTTTCGCTCCAGCAATACCTGGTTACCACGCTTGTCGGCAAGGAATATCTTATCCACGGCAGCGGTATCTTCCACGGTAAAATCACGCAGCTCCTGCCTGATGGTGCCCTCTTTCCTGGAAAAAATAAAATATGCTGCAACAATGGAAAGGAAAGTAAAAATAAGAATGGCATTCCTGTTTTTTTTCATGAATATGGGATATAAGTTTATCTGGCAAAAGTTTGCCTTCGTTTCCAGGTTTTGAAAATTCCAAAGAGCAGGATGCACAAGATCGGCCCGAGGGTATTGATCCACTGGATGGCCATCCTGTTTTCGGCTATGATGGTGTTGTCAAGCATCCTGAGCTTGATTTCCTTGGATCTTACAGTGATCAGACCTGAATCATCACACAGGTAATCCATGCAGTTTAAAAGGAAATTCTTATTGCCGAACATTTCGCCTGTGAATTTATCATACCCCAGCGGATAAACACTGCCATTGGACTTTTTGACGTCATTTCTGATGAGATCTCCGTCAGCAATAACAATCATCTTATTTGGGATGCTGCGTGTCCTGGGTTCTTTTTGATCCTCATTCAGCTTCACAACCCTGTTTTCAAAGTTTGATGGGAAAACACCTTCGAGGAGCAGTGCAATTGTCTTATAGGATTGCCTAAACTGGGCCGGGTCAGGCTTGTCGCGCATAATGGCCAGGTTGACCCGTACCGGTGCATTCACCACCTTCGTATACCGTGAAGTGCTGAGCAGCACCGTCTTCCTGATATCGCGTGTGCCAACAGTATCTATCGTGCCGGCAAACTCACAACGTATAGCATTGAGGTTATTAACAATGGGATGCCTGCCATAAGGCGTAATCAGCGGAAAGAAATACCAAGGCATCAGCGCCTGCTGTGGCTGGTTTCCGACATATCCCTTGATCACCGGAATGGGCGCTGCCTGCAGGTCTTCCACCAGGTCATAATTCAGCCTCGCACCATAACGGAACAGCATGTCATCCAGGTTGAGCGAACGGCCCATGGCAAAGGTTTCACCGGTTCCTTTCAGGCTGTCCATTTCCACATCCATCTGGTCGATGAGCCAAAGCACCTTTCCTCCTCTCATAATGAATTGATCAATGATGAATTTATCTTTTTCATCAAATGCACTGTCGGGCTTGGCGATGATGATTGCCCGGTAAATTTCAAGCGCTTTAATATTCTGGTTGATGGTAACCTCTTCAACACCATATGCCCCGGTAAGGGAACGCCGCATGTCAACAGTGGAGATCTTATCCAGTTCTCCGTGACCCTGGATAAATCCCACCTGGATGGGTATGTTTTGCGTTATTTTTCTGATGGTGCTTCCAATTTCATATTCCAGTCCTTCAATGGAGCTGTTGAGCATTTGTTCAGGGGATTTACCCATCTGATCTTTCAGCAGCTGTAAAGGTGCCTGGTTTGCTGCAAAGGAAAAAATAGCGCCCGGAAAAATAATTTTCTGTGATGATCCTTCTTTTTCTTTTTGTTCCAGGTTGGTTGGCTGGAGACCCTGACCGGCAAGCTGGTTATATACGCGATTCCGCTCTTTCTCATCAGGGCTTTCCGAGGGGTCAATAAACTCATATTCGAGGTTGCCATTGGCATACACACGCATTTCGTCAAGCATTTCACGTGTTGCATTCCGGAGTCTTTTAAAACCCGGCGGAAATTCTCCTTCAAGATAAACTTTAACATAAACCACATCCTTCAGATTTTTCAGCAGGCCGATGGTTGCGGGGGATAACGTGTATCTTTTTTCAGAAGTAAGGTCAAACCGTGTAAATAAAAAAGAAGAGATGACATTCAGCAGCACCAGGATGGCCAGCGTGAGCAGGAGCCTGGTGATGTTCTGGGTTTTTATGCTTCTTTTTTTCAATGCGGTGTTTATTTAATTACCATTTCCTGCTTTCAAGAACTGTACGGGTAAGTAGGACAAACAATGAAATGATGCTCAGGAAATAAATGACGTCTCTTGAATCAATTACACCGCGGCTCATCGAAGCATAGTGTGCGCTGATTCCAAGCTGGTAAATCACGTTATTAACAATGCCCAGCGATGCGAAACTGCTCAGTGATTCAAATCCTGCATAAAAGAAAAAGCATAAAAACAGCGCTATGATAAATGCCACTACCTGATTATCGAAAAGGGAAGAAGCAAAAACACCAATGGAAACAAAGCCGGCTCCCAGAAAGACAAGACCTGCATAGGATCCCCAGATGGCTCCGGTATCCACATTTCCTCTTGGTGCAGCTGCAAAATAAACTGTGGAAAAATAAAACAGGGTTGGCAGGAGTGAGATAACCACCAGGAGCACTCCGGCAAAATATTTTGCAAGCACGATTTGCAGCTCCGACAATGGCCTGGTTAGCAGCAGTTCGATGGTGCCGCTTTTCTTTTCTTCAGCAAACAGGCGCATGGTGATGGCCGGAATCAGGAACATATACACCCATGGAGTGATGATAAACAGGCTGTCAATATTCGCATAGCCGCTGTCGAGAATGCCCAGCCCGCTGTCACTGAATACCCACATCAACAGGCTGATGGTGAGCAGGAAAACGGTGATCACCAGGTAACCGATAATGGAGCTGAAAAAGCTATTGACTTCTTTCTTGAGCAGGGTCAGCATTTTTATTTCTTAATTTCTTTGCGGAAGGGCTGCCAAAAGTAAAAAAAAATCAGGCGTTTATCCTGAAGGTTATCTGGTGTCGGTTATATTTATTTCTTCCAGGCTCCAGGCTTCTGCTTTTTTATCAAACAGCAACTTTGCTTTACTCCAGACGCCATTGAACAATTCCGAGCGACGATAATCTTCCAGGTCTTTTTCCGATTGCCAAAGGCTGTAGGTAAAAGCAATCCCATCGTCACCGATGTCTTTAAGCAGCTTCACATCCAGGCAGCCTTTGAAATTCCTGATTGCCGGTGATACCTGACCGAAGAGCGACATGAACGCCGTCCTTTTACCCGGTAAAAGCGATATTTTAACGATCCTGACGATCATGAAATTCAAGTCTGATGATGTCCCCTGTTTTAATGCCGATCAGCTGGGCTGCACTGCCATTGTTGATGGCGATTTCAAGCATGTCGCATGAATTGATCATGGATAGCGCTTCCCCGTCTTCCACTTCGCTGTAATGCAGATAGAGCTTTTCCTGCGCAAGGGTATAACGTTTCAGCAGGATGCTGAATGGCCTGTCGCGGCTGACTTTCTTAAAAGCTACAGCATCCAGGTTCAGCACTGCATTTCCATAATGATCAATATATATGACTGTTGCCCTTACAAAGTCGCCGTCAATAACAGCACGCGGGAAAATGCGCTCTTCAAAAGCGGGAATTTTTTCACCAACCTGGTACAGGTCACCGCCGTTGGCCAGATAGGCAGCAGTCCTTGCCAGGATATGGCTGGTATTGGATTTCCTCAATTGAACCGGAGCCTTTATCCGGGCAATATCAAGCGGCATTTCGCTGAAAACCATGGAGAAAATACCGCAATCGGCGGCGATGTAATGCTGCTTTAGATGCCGGATGATAAGCAGGGGAGGGAGCTCTACCTGGCTGTTTTCAACGCCGATAATATGTACCGTGCCGTCAGGAAAGTGCCTGGAGCCATTCTTAAAGATATAAGCAGCCTGGACGATGTCATGCACCGGTACATCATGGCTGATATCAATGATCTGGGCATCCCTGCAATCCCTTAAAATGATTCCTTTAAGCGCCCCGACATACGGATCTTTATATCCCCAATCGGTAGTAAGGGTGATGAAAGGCATGGAGGTGCAGAGCGGATTTGTGAGCCCGCAAAATTAAGAATTATTGTATTGTGCAGGCGTGAGGAAAAAAGAGAAACTTACAGTGCTGCGACACAAATTATCCCCCAAAAACTTTTTTAAGCAGGTCTGTTACCTGGGCTGCAGGGTCTTTCCTGATCTTCGCCTCCTGCTGGGCAACAAGGTAAAAGAGGCCGTCGAGGGCTTTGCCTGTTGTGTAATCAATCAGGTTTGGATTGACCTTTTTTACCAGCGGTAATTTGTTATATACGTCTGCAAGCACCTTCCAGTAGTGGGCCACATTCATTTTATTGAGTGATTTTGAAATCACAGGGGTGAATTTGCCCTTAAGCGGATCAGTTGTTTTTGATTTTAAATAGTCTGTTGCTGCATGTTCGGTGCCACGTAAGATGCTGAGTCCGTCGTTGATGGTCATTTTTTTTACTGCATCGGTAAAGATCGGAGTCGCTTCCTTTGCAGCATCTTCGGCAGCCCTGTTGAGGCTGGTAATAAAATCATCCACCTGCTTTCCCATACCCATGTTGCGCAGGGTGGTTTCCACATCTTTCACGTCTTTGGGAAAGGGAATTTTGATGGCCGGGTTTTTCAGGTAGCCGTCCATCTTTGAAGCCATTTTTCCGGCCTGACTGCTTCCTATGGTAAGCGCTTCTTTTAAGCCGCCGATTATTTCTTCATTGCTGAGGTTTGATCCTTTTGTGTTCAATGCTGCCGCTCCCTGATTGAGCAGGTCATTAACATTTTGTGCGGAAGCATGGCTACCGACAAGCATGGCGATAAGCACGATTAGTTGTTTCATTTGGCTATAGAATTATTTAACTGATCTGTTTTAAATCTGATTTTCAATTTTACTCATTCGTAACGAAGTGATTCAATCGGGTCCAGTTTTGCTGCTTTGGCTGCAGGATAGAATCCGGAAAGAACTCCGACGCCAAAACAAAGTACCAGCCCCGACAGGATCCATTTCCAGGGTATGATAAAACCACTGCTCATCAGCAGGGAAAGAAGGTTTCCGATCCCGACTCCAAGGATGATGCCCAGGATGCCGCCTATCTGGCAGATGACGATGGCTTCGGTCAGAAACTGCCTCCTGATGGTTGCTGCATTGGCACCAATGGCTTTCCTGATTCCGATTTCACGGGTCCGTTCCGTTACTGATACCAGCATGATGTTCATCAAACCGATGGATGCACCGAATAGCGTGATCAGGCCGATAATGGTAGCTGCAATAGTTACATACTGTAATTGTTCGATGAGCAGGTTTGCCAGGCTGTCACTTTGGGTAATTTCAAATGAATCGCCTTCGCCGGCAGCATCTTTGCGGATAGTTCTGAGCAACCCTGTCGCTTCGCCGATTGCGGTCTGCAGCTGGGTTACATTACCTACCTGTACCGTAATGGCGTATGAATCGCTTTCACCGAGATAACTTTTCTGTTTTGCATTAATGATCGGAATAAGTGCCACTTTATCACCGCCGAATCCCATGCTGGAGCCTTTTTCTTTCAGCACACCGATAACCCTGTATTTGCTGTCGCCGATGCTGATGATTTTCTCAATGGGATTTTCGTCAACAAAAAGCGTTCCTGCAATATCGCTTCCGAGAATGACAACATTGTTGCCCATTTCAAGGTCGACCGGAGAAAAGTTTCTTCCTGCATGCAGGGCAAATCCTGATGTGGCCAGGTAATTTTCATCCGTGCCGGTGACCAGAATGTTGGGGTTTGATTTTACTGATTTGTATTTGAGCGTACCGATGGGGGTGGCAATAGCGGCAACGGAAACAAGGGCGTCGAAACGGAAATTCTTTTTAAATGTTTGGGCTTCCTGCCAGCTTATCTGTTTAAACCGTTTGGCTTTCTTTCCTTTTTTTCCGATCCTGATACCCATGCCGGAATTTCGTATAGTAAAGCTGTTGGCACCCATGCTTGAAAAGTTCGAGCTGATGGAACCTTTGATGGCATCAATGGCAGTAAGGATTCCAACCAGGGCCATGATGCCAATGGCAATGATGAGCGCAGTAAGTACTGTCCGCAATAGCTGACCGCGAATACTCTGCAATGCAATTTTAATATTTTCAACCAGGTCCAAATGATAAAAGCTAAAAACGTAAAGATATAAACTTAAGCCGGATCAGTTTATTTTTCGTCTCATTTGACAGGATCATTTATACGGCATTGATCCGCTTCAGGAGATAGTTCATCCCGACAAATTCAGCACATGTTTTTATTGCCCCGATAGTGACACCGAGGACACCATGTAAATTGAGGTTCTGTCCGGTCAGGAACAGGTTGGGGATTTTTGTACGCGGAGAAATAAATGTCCTCATCGGCTCATTGTAATCTTTCAAAACACCATACAGGGAGCCGTCACTGTTACCTATGTAATCCCTGAAGGACAGTGGAGTGGAAGAATTCATCGATTTGATCTGGCTTCTGATTCCGGGAAATTTCTTCTCCACTTCATTGATCAGCTTATCCGACAACACTAATTTAAATTCTTCATAGTCATCACCCCGGGGCTGCTGATGCCGCGGGATCATATTGGTGGAGTGCTGCCATTTTTCCATCCAGTCGAATTTCATATAGGCCATGATCGACATGCAGTCGGCATATACAAGGTTTTTGGTGCTTGCCGGTGTAAACAGGGCATAGCTTTCGGGCCATTGTTCAAAAGGCGTTTCAATGGTGTCCCACACATCCTCTTTCTTATAATGATAGTGGTTGTAATTAAGATAGGGAAAAGTATCTTTCTTTAATACCAGGTTTAGAATAAAAATGGCGGTGGTATTTTCAAGGCTGCTCATCCTGTTCCTGTATGCTTTTTTTAATTTTTCAGGAGAGATAAGTCTCATGGTTTGTGTCGGATGTGCGTTCGAAATAAACTGCTTTGCATAAAACCGTTCTCCTGAAGCGGTTTCAACATGTGTGAGATCATGATTGTCAAAACCAAACTTTATCACTTCCTGGTAATTTAAAACAGTACCGCCAAGCTGCTGTATTCCCTGAACGAGGTATTTGGCAATTTGTGAACCTCCGTCGACCAGCTTCCAGGAACTTTCAATATAAGAATTCAGCACAAGTGCATGTACATACAGCGGCGTTTTATCGGCCACGCCGGCATATAAAAGATTGTTGCCTGCAAGCACATTCCTCAGCCTGGTGTTTGAAGTAAGTGATTCAATGAAGTGCTTTGCACCTACGCTCAGGTTTTTTGAAAAGAATGCAGTTTCATCGCCTTCCTTTAAATGATACAATGGAAAATGGCTGACAAGGTCCTGTATGCCGTGACAGTATTTTTCAATGGCTTCTTTTTCACCGGGAAAATAACTGATCAGCGTTTCGCGGAAACGGTCATAGCCCTGTGCGTATTTATACTCTATAGGGTCGCCGTCGAATGAAATTTTATCGAATGCATCTTCATCAAGCTTTTTCATTTTCAGCTTGTCTATAATGCCGAGGTATTTGAAAAACTGGTGAAGGTTCTGTCCTTCTGAAAGCCCGCCGATGTAATGAATTCCGGTATCAAAGATGCACTTGTCCCTGACATAGATCTGAAGGTTGCCCCCGAACTGCCTGTTCTTTTCAAGTATGCATACATTATATCCTTCTTTGCTGAGGATATAACCGCACTCCAGTCCTCCCAGTCCGCTTCCTACAATGAGCACATCAAACTCCTTCATCCCTGTATATCTTTAGGCTCGGGTTTTTTACTATCACAAAAATAATATTTGATGTGAAGCGTGTATTGTCAATTATTTCAAAGCTTACATCAAAACCTTCAATATAAGAAATCAGGTCGTTTACGGTAAGGTAAAAAAGCTTGTTATAACCTGTTTTGTTAAACCCGATTCCTGTGGAAAAGAATTCACTCAGCCTGGTTCCCCTGTGTCGTTTTTGCAAATCGGCGTTCCCGTCACGAATCACAATGGTGCCACCGTCAGTCAGGCCCTGAATGCATTTGTGGATAAGCGCGCGCTGATCAGCAGGTGGAAAGTAATGGAGCACATCGCTCAGCACATAAGCATCATGCGTTCCTAATTCCGCTTCAAGTACATTGCCGCTTCTGAAAGTGAAACGGTCCGTTTTCGCAACGCAGTGCTTTGCCACTTCAATCTTTTCTTCATCATAGTCCATGCCTGTGACGGTTCTTTCTTCTGAAAGAAATCCCAGCATATAGCTCATAAATCCATATCCGCATCCGATGTCCATGATCCTGCCGCTGCGTGGAAGGAGGTCATGGAAGAGCCGGTAGTTATCCTCCAGCATGAGCTTGATCCGCAGGTACCATTCGAGCACAGGACCTTTATAAATATAATTTTTTACCAGCTGGTCCCTGAAATACGCTGGTGTTTCTCTTTCCAGCCTAAGGGCGGCATATTCCGACTTAAAATACCTGCTGATCTGCCTGGTCCGTTCTGTATAACCCGATCCGAAACGTATATCACCAGGTGTTATACGCGGGAGATACTTCATCGTCAGCCGTCCGTTCTTGAGCATCATATCATCACCCTTTGCCATGGCACCGCCTGTTCCGTGCAATAAAATAGGCAGAATGTCAATCTGCAGCTGATCGGCAATGTAAAATGCGCCTTTGTGAAACCGGCCCATTTTACTGGTCTTTGAACGGGTGCCTTCGGGGAAAACGACAATGGAATATCCGTTCTTCACTTTTTCGCGCAGGGAATCAATGCTGTTTTCAAACCCTTTTGAAACGGGATAGAAATCAGCAAATTTAACTACACGTCCGAAGAACGGTGAATTGTAAACCCAGTCGTTGGTAAGCAGGATCATTTTGGGATTGATCATGGTCAGCAGCAGGATGTCGAGGAAGCTCTGGTGATTAGCAATAACAACAGCCGGTTTTTTAAAGTTTTCCTTATCAGGATTGATGATCTTCTTTTTCACATTTGCCATGATGTAGATCAGCGAACCGGTGAAAGCCGCAAGAATAAAATGAAAAACGTATTTTTTATTTTTCATCGGAAACGGCAGCCAGGGGAAGATAAGTCCAAGAATTGTCAGCAATATGCAGCCTGCAAAAAAGTATAAGAAGGCGAAAACAGACAGGAAGAAAGTCAGGAAAGTCCATGGTATCAGTCCTTTTTTCTTCCTGTTCAAAATCAGCGGCCTGAAAAAGAACGGTTCAACCACATACGACATCAGCACCACACATACCATTCCGATCACCGACAGGACAGCGATGGAGCGTAGAGCAGGATGACCTGCAAGGAGCAGCGCAGAAACGCCAATGATGGTTGTAGTTGCAGACAGGAAAATGGACTTCTTGTAAGATGGCAGCACATGTTTCCCGTATTTATACTCATGCAGCAACCCGCTCATGACAAATATGCTGTAATCGATGCCAAGCCCGCAAATGAAGGTAGAGATGATGATGTTGATGATATTGAATTTGATGCCTGCAAGCACCATGATGCCAAGGATCCAGACCCAGGCAAGTATCATGGGCAGAAAGGCAATCAGGCCGAGTTCCCACCGGCCGTACGACAGGATCAGGATGATCAGCACCAGGAAGAAAGACAGGTTGGCAAGGAGTGCAAAATCATCTTTCAGGACGTTCACAAAACGATTGGTGAGGTATTGCCTGTCGAGGATCAGCAAATCCTCTTTGCCATCGAAGATACCGTACAACAAAGGTTTTACCTCATCAGCCACCTTAAGCAGCGTAACCACATTAACCTGATCGCCGGATGCTGATATATAATCGTGGAGCAGGACATCCTTGATTTTACCGGGAGATGCAGCATTGATTGGTCTGAAATTCCTGTCAAGCAGGTCAAAGAATCCGGAGAAAGCTTCCGGTCTGAATTTGTATTTGCTTCCGCTTCTGGCCATGGCATTCATTAAGGAATCCTTTTTTTCCTGTGTCCAGAACTGATTCCAGGAGCTGATGCGGGCACGCTGCATGGAGTCAGAAAGCAGGAGTGTACTGACCGTTGAGTATTTTTTGACCACCCCGGACTGGTGAAGGCTGTCAATCAGCGGCAACAGCTTTTCACCTGAAGCAAGCGCTTCATCAAGTGTATTTCCTGTTGAAATGAGGAAGATCGATTTTTGCGAAATGTTGGTGATGCGGTTCAGCTCTGCTTCCGATTGTTCCAGTTTTTTACTCATGAAATTCATTTTCATGATGTCGCTTTCAAAGGAAACCCTGTCAAGGATGAATGCACTGTATACCGAAAACAGTATTATAACGATCAGAACTATACGATTTTTGTCAAGCGGGTAAGAAAAAATCCTGTCAAACCTGCTTTTCTCCGGTGGCAGATTGGTGTTAATGCCGGCCCATTTCCGTGATCCGATCAGCTGGGGGAGGATGGTAAGTGCGGCAAGCGCTGCGTTCACAACGCTGATGGCGGCAAACAGACCCAGATCCTGCAGGGCTTCGCTTTTCACAAACAGCAGGCAGAGAAAATCAGCTGCTGTAATGAAGCAGCTCATTAGCAGGGGTGCAGCCAGCTCCCTGATCACCGCTTTGGGTGAGCCTGCATGCCGGAGGTGGCTTAGTACATGAAGTGAATAATCGATGGTGATGCCAAGCAATATGCTGCCGATGCCAATTGCAATCACTGACACGTTCGTTTTCAGCAGCGACAGCGCAGCAAGTGAAATCAGCCCCCCGAATATAAGCGGTATGAAAATGATAAAGACCACACTGATTCTCCGGAAATAAATTCCCAGGTAAAGCATGAGCATCACCATGGAAATGGTAACGGTCAGCCTGATGTCATCCTTGATCCTGGTGGCATTTGCTACAGCTACGGCCACTGTCCCGAAATAGCCTGCTTTAATCCTGTTGTCAAATGAATTGCTGATCCGGCTGATGCTTTCATCCACAGCATCGATGAGCTGTGTATTCTGCGAGGTTTCCCTGGAGGATGCAGCTGGAGTAATAAAAAAGAGCAGGTTCTTTTTATCCCTGGTAAAAATGTAGCCATTAAACAGCTCAAAGTGTTCGTCAAACTGAAACGATACAAGTTTCTTCAGAACGAGCGGA
>Ga0157380_10000544_pt1 | contig 23197 bp, 19 predicted proteins | sample S35metaG_FD_119757 | JGI IMG/M metagenome (GOLD analysis project Ga0157380, IMG submission 119757) | Switchgrass rhizosphere microbial communities from Kellogg Biological Station, Michigan, USA - S3-5 metaG | ecosystem: Host-associated > Plants > Roots > Rhizosphere > Soil | place: USA...
ATGTGAGCCCGACCCCGACTCAGGTAGACATTAATGCCAAACTTCAATACCAGGACCTGGTATGGATAGGAGGCAGTTATCGAACAGGGGAAGGATTTGCAGGTATGCTGGGGATCAATATATCCAACACGATTAATGTAGGATATTCCTACGATTATACCACTTCTTCCTTAAATACGGTTAGTAAGGGAACGCACGAATTACTCATCGGTTTCCTATTGGGAAATAAATATGCGGATTGGTGCCCGAAGAATGTATGGTGATAAGAAAGCTGCGAGCTGTGAGCCATGAGCTGCGAGCAGCAACGACAAGTTAATTGAAAATAGATTTCAAGTTATGCAAAATGGAAAAGAAGCATCTCGTTGTAATTGAGACTGCTATGTATTTGCTCGATTCCTCGGCAAAATCAAGTTTGAATTATGGCAGTAGATAAAATACTATTTGAATATAATTTGGTAATTGTAAATTGTACAATACTACTGTATAAATCCTTTGAGTGATTAAACATTCAGAGACTTATTGCTCGTAGCTCGTAGCTATCGGCTCGAAGCTTCTTCTAAATAACTACAATCTTCTTCACCTTCTTAACTGTTTCCGCTTTTTTACGATCGTCTTCGCATTTACGGAGTTCCGCATTTTGCATTAAGCGATCAGTTACGATAACCTGTGTTCTTTGTTGATTGTTTTGCTGCTGCTGTATTCTTTCTTTCTGATATTTGTTCAATCGTTCCAGATATGCTTTTTTGATCCTCAATTCCTGTTCTTCCTGTTTAACACCTGAATTCAATTCCTCATCAATTTTCTTCCAATTAACTTCTGTAAGCGCTTTTTTCAGCTCCAATTGAAGTTGATCGATACTGATGTTTTTTTCTCCCAACTCTTTCTTCAGTTTTTCCCAATTAATTTCTTCAAGAGCTTTCAATGATTTTTCGAGATCTTCCTTTGCTTTTAATTCAACAGGTGTTGGAATAGATTTTTTAGGAAAACTGGTGTCTTCAATGATACGATAAGAAAAACTGCTTGAAGGAATATAGGGTTGAACCTCGTAATAATATCCTTCATTTGCGACAGGCGCCGCCGAGTTAATACTTTCCTGTATTGAGAAATCTCTGGGTTGTTCAACGGTAGTAGCAAAACCAAATACGTTAGTAGGTGTTGCTGTTGTTACCGGATCAGCCAATTCAAATCCGGTTAGTTGGATTAATTCCGATGCATTCTCTTCCCCGTCTTCTGTTGTAGTTGCATGTTTATGCTGTTTGCCCGAATTTGTATTTAGCAGATTGACGGCGTATAAAGCAGTTGCTGGTTTTAAAGTGGCCGGTTCATTTTCTAAGGTTGTGAAAAATATTGGAATATTTTCTTTAGATGGGAGGGGAGTGGCTATTCTGTTGGCAAAGGCATCCGGTAGTTGCTGATGAATTACTTTGCCTGGATTATACCAACCCGTGAAAGCGATCAGGAAAGCGGATAATAAAAAAGCGAGCATACGATAATTGGCTGAAGATCCATTGTTCTTACCATGAAGAATCCGCTGAACCCTGTTCAGTAATAACTTTTTATTATTTCCAGTGGCAGAAATAGCGAGTAATGGCGTAGCCTCCAGGCGGTATTGTTCCAATACCAGTAAGGCATGCGCATAATCCGTTGCGGGATAACGAAACTGAAGGACAAGGTCGTCACAACTATTCTCTCTTTCCTTCATTAATATTCCTGTCAATAACCGGGAGAAAGGATTAAAAAATAGAAGGATATCCAAACAAGCGATTAAAAGATTTACCAGGTAGTCATTCTGCTTAATATGATTCAATTCGTGCAGAATGATAGCTTCGGTTTGCTTTATGCTAAGATGACTGATAGCGGCAACTGGTAACAGTATCACCGGTTTCCAGAAACCAACGGTGAGAGGTGTATTAATGAGCTCAGATAAACCAATGCGTATTTTCTTGCTGATCACAAATCGCTGTGACATTTGCTCAAGAAATAATCTCAGTTCGGGATTTACTTTTTGCAGTCCGCTGTTAATGAGTTGGCGCGAAAAATAATATTGACGGAAAAAGCGGATAAAAAGCAACGCAATCGCCAGCAGATAAAAAATGGAAAGAACGGGCAAGGCCGGATCCAGGAATGAAGCGGCTTGTGATAATAAAGAAGAATCGGAAGTAGAAAAACTGTTTACCTGATGATAAACTATTGTTGGCTCTGTAAACTGGTAAAACTCCTTGATCAATGTAAATACAAAAGAAAAAGTACCAATTGATACAAGTATTAAAGCAAGATTATATCGCTGCCGCGATTGAAATCTTTTTCCATCGGCAGTCAATAATGTATAAAGTAACCATAAAACGCCCATTTGCCAGAGGCTGTGCAGCAACGCCCATCCTAATGCTTTAAGAAAGACGGATTGCGCCAATAGATTCATAAGCTACTGTTTTTTCAGGTTCTCAATCATTTTCCGGATCTCCTCTAATTCTTCCGGTGTTGCCTTGTGATTGCCCAGTGCCTGCATTACCAGTTGGGTAGGTGATCCGCCAAAAAGCGTATCGATCATTTTACCCAACAAGTGCTTCTGCGTTTTTTCGCGGCTCGTAGCAGCCTGGTAAAAATGCGTTTTCAATGTTGAGTCTCTTTTTACCAAACCCTTTTCAAACATGATCTGCATCAGCTTAAGGGTAGTGGTATAACCAGCTTCTTTGGTTTTTGCCAATTCCTCATGTACGTCCCTTACACTGGCTACTCTTTTTTCCCATAAAACCTGGAGTATCTCTAACTCACTTTCTGTGGGTTTTATATACTTTGTTCCCATGCAAATAAAAGTTTGGCCCCAATTTACGACAAATTTCGTAATGAAACGTTAAAGGAAGTTAATTAAGGTTATGCTGGGGAAAAAAGGGAATAAATAGGTGGAAAACAGGGAGGATGAAAGGGCTTAAGAAATGAAGAATGTAAAATATAGAATGTAAAATGTAGAACGGAAGCACCTTTTACATTTTAGATTTTACATTCTACATTTTACATTTAAAAAGAAAAACCCCGATGTGGAAACATCCGGGTTTTTGGTATTTGGTATGATATAGTGCCTGTGTTGAGCGGTGAAGATAACAGGTTTCATGCAGCTTTCCAATCCTGTCGGTACATGTTTCAATAACTTAAATCAATTAATTATTAAAAATCAATTATACTGCACCAACCATTCTTTACTTCTCCTATTATTAATCCTCTAATACGTTTCTTCACCATCATTCATTAACATCATTCGCATCAGTCAAAACAAGATCTGCTTTTTGAGGTTTAGACAGGGAAGCTTGTATTTCTGATTTCGTTGGCTGTTTAAAATTTGTTTGCATTGTTTTATTCTTATGTATCTGCGCCAGGGTTGGAGCAATTACCAGAGAAACGATGCTCATTAATTTAATCAGGATATTCATGGATGGGCCTGAAGTATCTTTAAATGGATCGCCTACAGTATCTCCCGTTACAGAAGCTTTGTGGGGTTCTGATTTTTTATAATACATCTGGCCATTGATTTCAACTCCTTTTTCAAAACTTTTCTTAGCATTATCCCAGGCGCCGCCCGCATTGTTCTGGAACATTCCCATCAATACTCCACAAACAGTTGCACCGGCAAGAAAACCACCTAATGCTTCTGCTCCAAGTCCGGGTGTAAAGCCTATGATGAGGGGAGAAATAATTGCGATTGCACCAGGCAGCATCATTTTTTTGATGGATGCTTGTGTTGAAATCGCCACGCATTTATCATATTCCGGTTTTCCTGTTCCTTCCATGATTCCTGGAATATCTCTGAATTGACGTCGTACTTCTTCTACCATCGCCATTGCAGCTTCACCTACTGCACGTATCGCAAGAGAAGAAAAGATGAAAGGAATCATTCCTCCTACAAATAAACAAGCAAGTACATTCGCTTTATAGATATCAATACCGGTAATTTCAGCTACTCCTACAAATGCAGCAAAAAGAGCAAGCGCTGTTAACGCGGCAGATGCAATCGCGAAACCTTTACCACTTGCAGCTGTAGTATTACCTACTGCATCCAATACGTCTGTTTTTTCACGAACGTCGGGAGGAAGCTCACTCATTTCCGCAATACCACCTGCGTTATCAGCGATCGGACCAAAAGCATCGATTGCTAACTGCATCGCAGTTGTTGCCATCATACCCGCAGCTGCAATAGCAACTCCATATAAACCGGCACATTCATAAGAACCCCATATACCACCTGCTAAAACTAGGATTGGTAAAAAGGTAGATTCCATTCCAATTGCCAATCCACCAATTACGTTAGTGGCATGACCAGTCGAAGATTGACGAATTATACTTAATACCGGACGTTTTCCCATCGCGGTATAAAATTCTGTGATAATACTCATCAACGCACCTACTGTTAATCCAACCGCGATGGCACCCATGACGCCCCACTTAGTGAAGACAACACCGCGGAGAACCATATTTTCCGGAAGTAACCAATAAACCAGGCCCGCTGCAGCAATTGCTGTAAGGACGATGGAACCCCAGTTACCCATATTCAAAGCTTTCTGAACACTATTGGTATTGATACCCGCAGTATCACTGATACGAACAAAAAGAGTTCCAGCTATCGAGAAAAGAATACCAATGCCAGCAATAAGCATAGGTAAAACGACGGGAGAAAAACCATTTAATGTATCCGGATCAATTACTTCTGTTTGCTGTCCCAATACAATCGTAGCAAGAACAGTTGCAACATAAGATCCGAAAAGGTCGGCACCCATACCTGCAACATCACCTACATTATCACCCACGTTATCGGCAATAGTAGCCGGGTTACGTGGATCATCCTCGGGTATACCTGCTTCCACTTTACCTACCAGGTCGGCACCTACGTCCGCCGCTTTTGTATAGATACCACCGCCAACGCGGGCGAATAAGGCGATCGATTCAGCACCCAAAGAAAAACCGGTCAAAACTTCAACTGTTCTGATCATTTCTTCCGAGTTAATTGCTGCAGTTGGAGCGAAAATCTGTTTCAAAACAATATATAATCCACCCAGACCAAGTACGGCCAGACCAGCTACGCCAACACCCATTACGGATCCACCAGTAAAAGATACATTGAGTGCTTTACTCAGGCTGGTACGAGCCGCTTGCGCGGTGCGTACATTGGCCTTGGTGGCAGCTTTCATGCCTATAAAACCCGCGAGGGCACTTAATACGGCTCCAATTATAAACGCAACTGCTATTAACCAGTGCGATTTGGGATTTGCCTGTGCCATAAAGGCCAGCAGGATCGCTACTATTACTACAAAATAGCCCAATACCTTCCATTCTGCTTTCAGGAATGCCATGGCGCCTTCTGCAATATAATTACTGATTTCTTTCATCCTGTCTGTACCAGCATCTTGCTTTCCAACCCAATTGAATTTAACCAGGGTGTACAGCAAACCAATAATACCCATTGCAGGAACTAAATAGATCAAATTTTCCATAAGCGTTTAATTCTTATTTACTTATTCTAAGGTTGATTTGAAGGACGGCAAAAATAGGGCAAAATGCCTATACATCACAGTATTGAGGGATATTTTTGGCGTAAGTCCGTAGATCGGAGTCTGGAAGCAGTCAGGAGTTCTGAGTCGGGAGTAAGGAGTCAATACAACCTATAGCATAATTGATATAGCTCAATAATAATATCAATCGCTTTTCAATAGTAGAATAAGCGAACAGCTGATACCGAAAAGCGAACAGCCTTCTTAACCTTTCTTCGTTGTATCTTTCTGCTTCTTCTTAAATAGGTCCTTAATCAAGCCTTTCCCTGTTTCTTCAAGTTTCTTTTTTGTGTTGGTTGTATCTTTTCCGGCGGCGGTTGTATCTTTTGAGCCTAATATTTTTTTCCTTAATTCATCTTCTGCTGCTTTAGCTACCTGTTTTTTTGCCGATTCAACGCTATCCTTAACGGCTTTGGTTACGGCCATTTTAGTACTATCCGCTTTTGCTTTGGCAATTTCAATAACCTGTTTTTTCAAATCCTCGGCCAGGTTACTGCCTGCTTGTTTAAGATCGGTTTTAACCTGGGGATTTTTAATGGAGCCACCTATCTTTACTTGTATGGGCACAATATCACCTACTTTAACGGGAATCCCTTTGCTATTAACTTGTATGATAAGATTGTTTACATAAGCATTTCCGCTTTCGCCCATTAGCGAACGCGGAACTTTCATATTAATGGTATAATCGAGCGATTGATCAAATCCATGAAACCCGCCAATTTCCATATCAATCCCTTTCACTTTTGTTTTGAATGGCTTTACCAGCACTTTTCCATCTGCAAAATCTATGTAATTCTTAACGTCTTTGATTGATATTTTGTCGAATTCTTTAATGCTCAATAGTTGTCCTATTTGTTCAAGTGGTTTGAATTTACTGAGAAAGCCCTGGATCAATAATAAATTACCATTCCCGGTCAGTGAGTTAAGATCTGGCATCATGTTCTCTCCCAATTTTCCTTTCATGGTCAATTGTGAATTCAGTTTACCCGCAATGAACTGTCCGATCGGCATCAGTTTCTGTACAGTGTTGAACGCGAAAAATGTTTTCTCCACATCAAGATCTTTAACATCGTAGGTCAATGTGATAGCTGGTTGTTTTTTGCTTTCTGCAGTCGAATAAGAACCATTAATGATCATCGTTCCATCGAGGGCATTTCCTTTTACGTTTTTGAGCTGTACGGTTTCATCTTCTATCTGGAGTGTACCCGAAAGATTCTTAATATCCAGTTTATCATAGTGTACTTCTCCGGCATTAGCATTTATTACAAAGTCGATATTATCGGGTACAACAAAAGGTTGTGAGGCAGCTGTTGTTGTGGGAGTGCTAGCGTCTGTGGAAACACCCATCCAATTGTTCAGATTGATCTTATCGGCATTAATATTTATTGTACCATCCAGCGCGTCGTTTTTAAGAACATATGCGAGCAGGTTATTGATCTGACCGTCGGCTTTGAAATTCGTTTTTAAGTATCGACCACTTATATTGCTTAATAAAACATTGCGGGGGTTAAAGGAAGATTGCAGGTTGTCTAATTGGATACCATCCGGATAATCTTTCGATGAGTAAAAGAAATTGTTGAGATCGATGGTGCCACCTGCATTGAACAGAACATATTGCTGGGTTTGTATGGCGTTCACACTACCAGCTACATTTACATCCGCATTCAGTAATCCTGCGAGCTTAGTGCCTGCTTCCAGTTTTACCAATTGAGCAACTTTGGAAAGATCGAGCTTGCCTTTAGCAGCAGCGTCAATGAACAAATCACTCACCGGGTTCTTTACCAGCAAACGGAAATCGAAGGGGTCATTATCAATTTCAATATGTCCTTTAGGTATGTTGACTACCGTATGGTCAGTAATACCATCTGGATTATCCACTTTTAACTCAAGGTTTATATTTTTAACGGGTTTGGGAAGATCCGGATACTGGAAAAAACCATTTTTGACATCGAGGTTAATATTATAAGCCGGGATCTGATTATTACTATAAGTCCCTTTTACAAAACCATTGAAAACAACATCTCCGCTTGTTTGAATGTCTTTGAAGTCTTTAGAATAGATAACCGGTATCAGCGAAAGTATATTCTTAAAATTGGTTTTTGGCGCATTGAATTTAATATCCATCCTGTACACACTGTCGTTTGCCATTTGAAAAAATCCATCGGCACTTAACTTCAAATCGTTCAGGTTGATTTTATCTGTTTTAAAAGTATATGTATTGGTTTTATTATCAACTTTGATATCCAAATCTATTCCTGTTTGTGTATTGGCGAAGTAGGGAATACCGCCGTATATAAAACTAAGTTCATCCACTTTTGTTTTGGTTGTGAGAGTAAACAGATCCGAACTGAAATCGCCACTGCCCTCATGATTTAAATTCATTAACTCAGCGCTCATATCGCTGCTCTTGTCGTCGTATTTTATATAACCGTTGTTGATGGAATATTTTTGCAATTGCATCTGGAATGGTTTTTCCTTTGTAGCAACCTCAGTGGCAGTAGTATCTGCTTTTGCAATGTCCCAATTGGCCTTGCCTTCTTTGGTTACCAATGCGTGAATACGAGGTTCGTTTATGGCTACCGAATAAATAGTCATGTTTTCCCCTTTTATCACACTCATAATATTTACTGCAGCGTCTATTCTCTTGGCGGCAATAAGGGTATCTTCTGCAAATTCGTTAATACCGATAACCTGGAGTTCATCGAGTGCCACAGCTACTTTTGGGAAATGTCGGAAAAAGGAAATATCTACATCTTTGAAATCAACTTTTGCATTGAGGCTTTTATTGATTTCTTTTTTTGCAAAGGCGACAATTTGGGATTTGAAGAGATAAGGGGCAGCAAATAAAAATCCGATCAACAGAAAAAGAATAAGAGCGGTAATTTTAAGTACTTTTTTGAGCTTTTTCATAGTTAGTGGTTAAGTGGTTATGCTTATCAGAAAGCTCGATTTGCGTATTTTCATACTCTATTTTGCAAATATGACGCCAGAACGAACCGAAAAGCTGATAACCGTCCTACATAAACGACAGAACGATATTACTGTTGTGTTGGAAAATGTATTCGATCCACATAATATTTCCGCCGTCATGCGCACCTGCGACGCGGTAGGGGTACAGGAAATATATGTACTCAATACCAAGATTGCCCGGCATAAGAAATGGGGAGCGAAAAGCTCTTCCAGCGCTGCCAAATGGCTCACCGTTCATCAGTTTGAGGATGCCCAAACTTGTTTTAATGAACTGCGGAAAAAGTATTCGACTATCTTAACCACGCATCTAGGCAGTGATGCCGTAGACCTGTACGAGATAGATATGACCCGGCCCATTGCCTTAGTGTTTGGTAATGAGCATTCGGGAGTGAGCGATGATATAAGAGCGATGGCGGATGGTAATTTTATTATCCCACAGGCGGGAATCATTCGTTCCTTAAACATTTCTGTAGCTTGTGCGGTAACTTTATATGAAGCATACAGGCAAAAGCAAGCTGCAGGCCATTATAAAGAATGTAAGCTAAAAGAACCGCAGTTGGGGACGTTGTTGAAGGAGTGGGGGTTTTATGAGTAGTCGGGAGTCGCAGTAAGGTTGCCAACCCTTCAACGGGTTGATATAAATTCATCAGGCATTTCCAGGGTTGGCAACCTTCTGCGCATACGCAAAAAAACATCAATCATGAACAAATTTCTCATAATCATTATTTCGTTTTTTATTGTCAGTTCTTCTTTTGCTCAATCAGTAAAAAAAGTAAAGATTGAAGAATTAGAAACCTATATTAAAAACAGCGATCATCCGCTGGTGGTTAGTTTTTGGGCAACCTGGTGCAGTCCTTGTTTACATGAGATTCCCTGGATACAGGAAGCCGTTTCAAAAAAGCAGGATAAAAAAGTTGAGTTCGTATTAGTGAATCTCGATTATAAAGATGCATATCCGAAGAAGATTGTGGAAATGATCAAGGAGAAGAATCTCAACGCTACTCATTATTGGCTGGATGAAACCAATGCAGATCTTTTTTGTCCTAAAATAGATATAAAGTGGGAGGGAGGAATACCTGCCACTTTATTAATCAATAATAAAACGGGATATCGTAAGTTTTTCCAACGTCAATTAACGGATCGGCAAGCGGAGCAGGAGGTAGGTTACCTGGTAGCGGAAGGCAGTGTAAAATGAAATGTAAAATTTAAAATATAGAATGTAAAATGTAAAAGTTGTTCCTATTCTTCCTTTCGTTAAACAATTACGCTTTCCCCCTTTTACATTCTATATTTTACATTTTATATTTTACGTTTAATATTCAGCCTGCGTTATCAAATGATGTTTCATCGCATAAATAACCACACCTGCGGTATTTTTTACATTCATCTTTTCAAGAATCCTCGTTCGGTATCCTTCCACGGTTCTTTTACTCAGAAATAATTTATCGGCTATCTGTTGAGCGGTATCCTGCTGGCAGATATATCGGATGATTTCTTTTTCGCGATCGTTAAATTCAACGGGTTTAGATTTCTTTGAATCAGAGAACCTGCTTTTTACAATCATGCTTGCTAAACGTGCAGTGGTGAGCCGGCAGTAATAGGTATTGTTTTCATAAACAGTTGCGAGCGCCTCCAGTATCTCCTGCTTATCCGCGTTTTTGAGCAGGTATCCTTTGGCCCCTGCTTCCAGCATATCCACTACCAGGTTCTCTTCATCGAACATGGAAAGCGCGATGATTTTTGCGTCGGGGATTTTTTGTATGATGTAACGGGATGCTTCCACTCCATCCATAAGCGGCATTTTAATATCAGTAAGTATGATATCCGGATGTAGAGTGAGTACCATGTCAACCAATTGACGACCATTTTCGGCCTGCCCAATGAGTTGGATGTTTTTTTGTTTGGAGAGCATTAATGCCAGTCCATCTCTGAAAATCTCGTGATCATCTGCAATCACTACGCGGATCGTAGCACTCATAATAACTGTTGGTTTACAAAGGAATTTTAATAAAGTAACTCGTGCCACTACCGGCTCCCGATTGAATATTGAGATATCCTTTCAAAATATCCACCCTGCTCTCAATACTTTTCAATCCAAAGCCTTCAATGTTCTTTTTGGATTTTTCCACATCAAATCCTTTTCCATCATCCTTTGTCAAAATTAATACTTCTCCGTTCTCTGTACCAAAACCTAATTGTAGGTTTTTTGCGCCCGCGTGTTTTATGGTATTATGAATAATTTCCTGGATGATCCGGAATACGTGAATCTCTTTTTCCGGAACCAGCGAGATATCGTTCTTCAGGTAGAGGTTGATGTTGGTACTGTGGCGGTTCTTGATATTGGAAATAAATTCCCGCATAGCTTCTGTAAGCCCTTTCCGCTGAAGGGTATTGGGGAGAAGATTGTAAGAGATTTCCCGCATGGAGCCAATAATCTCGTCGAGATGCTTTCCCGCATTATTGATTACCCGCTGATCTTCGTCATTAGCTACGTCAATGCTGTTGATCTGAAGTTTTACGGACGACAACAGGGGCCCGATACTGTCGTGAAGATCGGTAGCAATGCGCTTGCGTTCATTTTCCTGGATGATGATTTCCGCGTGTATCCGTTCTTTTTGCAGGTTTATATACCGGCGGTGATACAGGAGAATGGTAATAATGAAATATACCAAAACAACCCCGATAAGAATTGCTATGATAAGGATAGCACTGAAAAAATTATTTTCATTGGCCTCCATAATCAGAGTTATTATTGAGTGTTGTTTTCACAATGGACGGTTAGTTTTTTTGAACAGTATCCGGAAAAAGATTTTTCCTTGAAATTTTTTCAGGAATAAAACACATGGCGATTCCGTACAGCAAATTAGTAAATGCGTTGATATACACCATTATCTCAAACACTTTCGTCATCAGGTTCTTGTCCGTTTTGCTGATTCCTTTCGCCTGTAATGTGTAAACAAAAATATTGTAGATAAAGTAGATAACCAGCGCAACACAAATAATAAACATGGAATTCCGGTTAAGCGGTGACCGGTTTTGGTTAACAATGATGTGATTGATCGTTTGTACACTGAGCAATACAAGTATAAAAGGCTTCGCAATAAGGAAGACTGGGTTAAACTCGTAAATACTTGAAATAACCAGGTTTTCGACGAACCACAAGCCAATTAATAAGATGAGTACAAGAATAAATCCCCATTTAAACCGGCTGAAGACCCTCCAATAATAAAATTGAGTTGTCAGTATTATCGCTTCGAAAAGATTAAAGAGTTGCCAGTCGAGGTTGCGAGCGTTAAATGATTTCAATGCAAACTTAACCAGCAACTCATTGAGTAACGAAATAATAATATAGATCAGGAACGGAGAATAGGATCTTTCCATTTTCCGGTAACGGATTATTCCCACAATAGCAGGGAAGGCGACAGTTAAACTGAAAAGAAAGAGGGTGTCTGACGACATGAAACCGGATTTACTTATTTACCAATTTGACAAGGTGGACATACCTGGCCGTTTTCAACTACTTCTCCGTCGCCCTGAGCATAAGCTGAAGAAATGCCTGGTATATTCAACGCGGTTTTATTGCCAAGTAATGGCCCGATAATGTCCTTTCCGTCTTTATCTACCGGTACCAGAACGATGCGCATCAAACCTTTTTCATCTGTACCAAGATATACCCGGATTCCAGCCGCTAAACCACTGGGACCTTCCGCATTTAATAACAAGCCAATGGCATCCCTGTTAAAGGTTTCGGCATTGGGTAAATTGAATTTGCGGTTCAGGAATGTGGAATCGGTAAGTAACCTGGCTAATTGGTTTCTGGCCGAAACAAAACTATCCTGGTAAGCGATACCCTGTCTTACTGGTATCACCTGTTCCCTTGCTTTAGCTTCGTCAACCGGAATTTTATTTCCCTGACGGCAACCAATCACAAATAAGGTAGCCAATAATAAACTGAGGAAGGATAAGTTGCGGGAAGAAGTGGCAATAGATTCGACAGTCGTTTTGATTGTAGATTTCATAATGAGAGGTTTTATGGTTTTTTCAGTTATAAAAATAAGTAGATCCATATAATCAATAAGAAGTAATAATGCCTGAAATGGAACCGTATTTATACGCAGGGGAATGAAAGGGAAATGAAAAATGAAAAATGAAAAAGTAGGTCCGGATTGCGACCTACTTTTTCATTTTTCATTCTTTATTTTTCATTCTTTATTTCAGATGCGTTTAATACTGCATCCTACACTGCGGCTCTTATTCACACTTACAGGTTTACCACTCAGGGTTTCATTAATAGCTTCCTTTAAATGAACGCGGCTTACAGCACCGGGGTCCTGGGGGTTGTCGTCAATAGCGCCATGATAAACAAGTTTACCATTTTTATCGAATAAGAAACATTCCGGGGTTCTGTTTGCACCAAACGCATCAGCCATTTCATTGTTTTTATCAACTGCATAATACCAGTTATATCCTTGCTCTTTCGCGTACGATTTCATCGCATCAAAAGAATCATCATCACCACGGCTGGCTTCGTTGGAATTGAGGATTATCACTCCTAACCCTTTTTCTTTCGCGTAGCCGCAAATCTCTTTTGTGCGACTTTGATTGCGGACCACCACCGGGCATGTATTGCAACTAAACATAACCAGTAAGCCCGAATTAGTTTTTGCAGTATTAAAACTTACTTCTTTTCCGGAAATATCCTTCATCTTAATATCTGCCTTGGGAAGCGATGATCCGATTTCCAGTGGATCATCGTTTACTGTAAACGCGAAGGCAGGAATCAGTAACAGACTCAGAAATATCTTTTTCATAGTAAGTATAATTTAGATGTACAAAATTTACAAAAAAGTACGAAACCAGGCAGTTAAGTTTATGCGGGTGGGGGTTAATCCAGATAACCGGTCGAAATTAATTGTCGGGTAAGCTGGCAACAGGTAACGCTTGTTCTTTCTCAAGCCGCTCTCTTTCCTCAGCCATCGCTTTTAGTGAATGAATACTGGCATTCAATTCATACCCAATCAATAGTACCAGCGAATTGATGTAAATAAGAATCATCAGTACAATTACTGTACCGATAGAACCATATAAAGCATTGTAGCGGCCAAAATTATTTACGAAGATGGAAAAACCAATGGTGGCTAATACGCTAAGAACGGCGCCAAGTATAGAACCCGGAGATATCAATCGCCATCGTTTAATAACAGCCGGCGCATATTTGTAAATAAATGCAAACGTAAAAAATATGAGTCCTAACATAAATAGCCAACGGAAGGTGCTGAAAAAACTAACCAGTATATTATGTTTTAATCCGAGTTTGGATATAACCGTTCCCTGCATGATGAGTAGAATAAGGCAACCCATCAGTAGTCCCATTATCAGGAAGGTTAATTTGATAGCCATCCATCTTGATTGTAATCCTGTTCTCTTCGAAAAGCCAATGGAGCTTTTGTTGAAAGAACGCATCAATCCCATCATTCCGTTGGAAGCGAAAAAAATGAGTAACAGAAAACCAAAAGAGAGCAGACCGATCCTGGAACTGCCGAAAAAGCCATCTACGAATTTTATAAGATTCCCATTGTGTTCAGTTGCTGGAATGATATCATTAATAACATCATGCAATTGCTTTTGTATGGTTTTGGTTGGTACAAATGGGAGGTTGGGAATAAGAGTGAATAAAAATAAACAGGTGGGAGGGATGGCCATAATGAAGTTATAGGCGATGGCGGCTGCTCTTTCATTTAATCCTTCTTTTTTTACTTCCGCCCAAAAGAATGAACTAACATCATAAAGTGGAACGCCTTCAAATCCCGGCAAAATGATTTTTTTACTTTTTTCCGTCAGGAATTGAATGACTGGCAAATTGGTTATGAAGCGTTCGATCTTTGTCATGGTTTCGAACCGAGATCTTCTTTCGCGGCTTTTATTTGTTGTTGTTTATCCTGCGCTTGCTGAAACTCTTTCGCATAAATTAAATGTTGCTCATAAGTTTCACTAAAAACATGGCGACCGGAAAAATCACTCTTTGCAACAAAATAAAGGTATTTGGTGGAAGGTGAATGTAATACCGCGTTTAAAGTTTCTAAAGAAGGGGTACAGATGGGGCCAGGGGGCAAACCTTTATTGCGATAAGTATTGTAAGGCGATTCAATCGCAAGGTGTTTTTCATAAATACGTTTTAGGGTGAATTCACGCAATGCAAATTTCACCGTTGGATCTGCTTGTAAACGCATGCCCTGGTGAAAACGGTTGAGATAAACACTGGCCATGGTGTCTTTTTCACTGGTAGCTCTTGTTTCTTCTTCCACAATGGAGGCGAGTATATAAGCAGTAACCGGGTTGAGCCCTCGTTGTGTCGCTAGCTCTTTTCTTTCTTCGGTCCAGTACACGTTCTTTTCCGCGAATAATTTTTTAAACAGCAGCGTAGGTGTGGAGTTCCAGAAAAATTCGTACGTGTTGGGGAAAATTCCTGTGATGGCTGTATTGGTATCAAGGGAGTATTGCTGTAAAGAATCATTGCTATTGAGAAACCGGATCACCGACAACGAATCACACTCAAAGCGCTTACCAATAAAAGCGGCCAGGTCCTCCTTAGTACGCAGTTTGGTGATTACCAGGTTTACGGGAGTTTGTCTCCCGTTACGCAGTAAACGAACAATATCAAAAAGGCTCATGCCTTTTTTTATTTCATAACGTCCCGCTTTCAGTTTTTCCTGAAGGCTCATTCGTTTGCCTAAAAAATTAAAGGCCCCGGGACTCTTAATAAAATTACTATCCTTTAAGGTTTTTATCAGATCGGCATAAGTTGTTTGACCAGTTCGAATGTAAAGCCATTTCGATTTTTCACTGAAATCGGTATTTGAAGTAAAAAATTGCCAACCGGAATAGGCAATGAGAAGCACCAAAAGGATTAGAACAGTGGTTATGATTTTTCGTAGCATATCAGAGGTATTCTATCGTAAAATAAATAAAAAACCCTGCCTTTACCAGCAGGGTCAATTATTTTATATGGAATGTTTTATTTCTGTGCTGGTGGAACGCCAGGGTTTGTTACCGGAGCAGGTTGGCTGTTTGTAGGACGAGCGTTTCCTCCCGGGGTTGAAACCGAAGTTGATTTTGGCATGAAAAACGCGGAAGTAAGGCATAACATCGCAATAACAAATGCCAGCACCCAGGTTCCTTTTTCAAGTACATCTGTTGTTTGTTTAACACCCATAAACTGGGTATTGAATCCGGCAATGTTTCCGGCTAATCCGCCCCCCTTGGGGTTTTGAACCAATATAAAAAAAGCGATACCTACACAGGCAACAATCACAAGGATCAGGAAAAAAATCATCATAACACTAAGCGTTTAATTGTTCTATTTTGGCTGCAAAATAATGGCTTTTAGAGGGATTGAGCAAACTTAATTTATGATAGATCGCTATGGCCCTGGCAATCTTGCCTTGTTTTATCCAAACCTCGGCCATTGCTTCCGTTTCTACCTCGCTGGTTTCTACCGATTCTTCCGCGTCTTTTTGTATAGTGGCATCATTGGCAGTGTTTTCTGATAGATCTTCGGCTTTAACCGGCCCTATCCGCTTCATACTCCTTAGCCAGTCCGTGAAGCTCTTTAATTGTCGTCCGAATTTATCGTTTGCCAGGTCCTCTAACCTTAATTTGATCCCCTGGGAGGCGAAATAATCTATGGTATGATAGGGTTCAAAAACAGGTGCCTCCTCGATCTGAATTTTTTCGCCACTCGTGTTTTTTGCTGATTCCACTTCATGGTTTGTTCCATTATTTGTATGATCCGGTATTTCCTCAACCTTTTTTTCTTCATTTACCGTAACATCTTCCGTTAATTCGGAGACAGTAGCTGTAACCGGAGTGGGTTCAGGTAAATTTTCTTCAATTGTTTCAGGAGGATTACTGACTAATTCCTGCTCAACTTTATTTTCAATTGGTGACTCCTCAATAACAGGTTCGGCTGAAATTATTTCTGGTTGTGTGGAAGAATGAGGTTCCTGGGTGATGGTTTCATTATTTTCTACTGAGAAGGTATCCTCATACATAAAACAATGCAGCCACAACGGATTATTAACATACAAAGAAGCAATAGCGGCTTCCTGTTTGTAATCGGAACCCAGGTCTTTCTTTTTTTTCGCGAGTAATAAATGACCAACCGAAGAATAGGGGAACAGCTTCACGTATTCCTGCAATTGATTTTCACTTACTTCCTGCAGGCTGTTTCTTTGAAACAGGCTCTTTACAATGGTATTTACGGATGTTTGCATGCAACAACTTACCAGTTCGAAAATACTTTGTTGAAAATTTCATCTACCATATTCTGTATGATGGTAGGAGTCAACTCTGTCTGAGCCTGATCGAGACTCTTGCTAGCTGAGAAATCGAAGTTACGGGAAACAGGAGTTTCGAAATTCTTTTTCTCATTGAACTTGTTTTTAAAAATAACATTCACTGTAACAATCAATCGGTTGGTGGAAGCCTCTTGATTAGAAATACCGGATGTGGTTACATCATAACCGGTGATTTCACATTCAATATAATAATCTGCACCGGCATCTTCCTTCATCAGGGTGAGCCTTGTTTGATTATTAATTTTCTCGCGTAGCTTATTGGTAAGTTGGGGACTTAATTGCGGATTTACAAAACGCGCCTTATTCTCGATATATTTTACATAAGCGGTTTTTACTTCAGGTGGGATACTGACGTCTTTGAACTTGTAAGACACTTTACAAGCTGTACAGGAAATCAGGAAAATATAGAATGTAAAATGTAAAATATAAAATGTAAAAGGGATTCGGGTTTGGAATTCCTGAGTAATGGCGGTGTTATTTGAATTCTTATTTTTCATATTTGCTGAACTACTTTTAAATGTAAAAATGCAAAATATAAAATGTAAAATGTAAGAGGCGCTTCAGTTTGATATCCCTGCCTGTTTTTTAGAAGATGTTTACTTTTACATTTTAAATTTTACATTCTATATTTTACATTTTCACTCTTTAATATCATACTCTTTCAACTTCCTATACAAAGTCCGCTCGCTGATTCCCAGATCCGCTGCCGCGTCTTTTCTTTTTCCTTTGTGTTTTTTCAATGCTTTTATGATCAGTTCCTTTTCAACGTCCATAATGTTCAAAGATTCTTCTACTTCCTCATGATGATGAATATCGTCGTGCGTATGTGGAATCACTACGGATTGGGAAGCAGAGGAGGCCGGTTGCATCACTGTCGTTTGATACATTTCGGGAGCATTCTTGAAATCTTTTAATTCATTAATGAAGGAAGGATTTTGTGAGGCAATGGTTGGATTTTGCAGAATTTCTACAAACATCTTCTTCAACTCGGTAACATCCTTCTTCATATCAAAAAAGAGTTTGTATAATATCTCTCTTTCATTCGCGAATTCGTGTCCGTTGACGCTATGTCCAGTATTGCTTGCAAGTATGGGCAACCTGTTGTTGCTGGTTTCGGGTAAAAAACGACGGAGATCCTGTAAACTAATTTGTTTATCCTGTGAAAGAACTGAAATCTGTTCTGCAATATTCTTCAATTCGCGAACATTACCGGGCCAGGGGTAATTTATTAACAGATTTTTCGCCTCCTCATCCAATTGAATTGGGGTGGATTTATATTTTTCCGAAAAGTCCACAGCGAATCTTCTGAATAAAAGTGGAATATCTTCCGGCCGGTCCCTGAGCGATGGAACACGGATCGGTACTGTACTCAAACGATAATAAAGATCTTCCCGAAATTTTCCCTGGTGTGTACGTTCCAACAAATCACGGTTGGTGGCCGCAATAACACGTACATCGGTTTTCTGAACTTTAGATGAACCTACCCGGATGAACTCACCCGCTTCCAAGACTCTTAATAAACGAGCTTGTGTGCCCAACGGTAATTCTCCGATCTCATCTAAAAAAATAGTTCCTCCGTTAACAGTTTCGAAATAACCTTTACGGGAATCTACCGCTCCGGTAAATGATCCTTTTTCGTGACCAAATAATTCGGAATCGATCGTGCCTTCGGGAATCGCTCCACAATTCACCGCAATAAAAGGATTGTGTTTGCGCGCAGATAAAGAGTGTATGATCTGAGAGAAAGCTTCTTTACCAACACCGCTTTCACCATTGATCAACACAGTAAGATCCGTATTGGCCACCTGAACCGCCACCTCCAACGCGTAGTTTAATGCGGGGGAGTTTCCAATAATACTAAAACGATTTTTTATACTTTGAATGTCCATTAGTTTCGTTCGATTTTAGAATCACTAATTCGTGAAACGTGAAAGGACAAAGGTGAAAGGGAGTTCCCGACATTGGAAGAGTCTTTCACTTTTCACCTTTCACTTTTCACGTCTTCATATAATTTCTCCCAGCAATGTTCCTTTGGTACAATGATTCACCTGCACAATAACATAATCTCCTTTTTTATACTCCTTCTCATTTTTAGGAAATACAATTACTTTGTTCTGCGAATTTCTTCCCATCCAATGCTGGTCACTTTTTTTGCTATCCCCTTCAATCAACACCTTGTAAGTTTTCCCTATATCCATTTTATTGCTATCTAATGATAGATAGTATTGTTTGTCCACTATTTCCTGCAATCTTCTTTTTTTCACATCCTCCGGAATATCATCTTTATATCTTTTTTGTGCCAATGTACCTGGACGCTCGCTATAAAAAAACATATAGGAATAATCATACTTGCTATAGTCCATAATCGCGAGAGTGTCCTGGTGATCTTCTTCTGTTTCTGTACAAAAACCTGCGATGATATCGGAACTGATTCCACAATCGGGCATCACTTCACGGATGCGTTTTACTTTGGCCATATACCATTCACGGGTATAAGTACGGTTCATCAATTGCAATACTCTTGTTGAACCACTTTGTACAGGTAAATGAATATACTTGCAGATGTTTTCATAAGCGGCCATCGTATGTAATACTTCGTCGGTGATATCTTTCGGATGTGAAGTGGAGAAACGAATCCGGAGCAACGGAGAAATAAGCGCCACTTTTTCCAATAGCTTCGCGAAGGTTACTGTTTCATCTTTTTGTTCATCTACATAATAATAACTATCCACGTTCTGACCGAGTAAGGTCACTTCGCGGTAACCCTTTTCAAACAGGTCAGTACATTCTCTAATAATAGACGCTGCATCCCGACTTCTTTCTCTTCCTCTTGTAAAAGGAACCACACAAAAACTGCACATATTATTACAACCGCGCATGATGCTTACGAATGCGATCACTCCATTGCTGTTTAAACGCACCGGCGAAATATCCGCATAAGTTTCATCGCGACTTAGCAATACATTGACTGCTTTTTGCCCTGTTCCCGCTTCTTCAATCAGTGCCGGAAGTGTACGATATGCATCAGGACCCACAACCAGGTCTACCAACTTTTCTTCTTCCAGTAATTTCGATTTTAGTCGTTCGGCCATACAACCTAATACTCCCACCAACATACCGGGGCGGTTATCTTTCGCCTTTTTAAATTCTGTAAGCCGCTGCCGAACAGTTAGCTCGGCTTTTTCGCGAATTGAACAAGTATTCAATAATATAAGATCGGCTTCTTCTACGATGCGAGTAGCTCCAAATCCATGTTGATTCAGTATAGAAGCAACGATCTCACTGTCGCTGAAATTCATCGCGCAGCCATAGCTTTCGATATAGAATTTTTTTTGATAGCTATTCGGATCGAGTGCAAAAGGAGCAAAAGCTTCACCCTGCCTTTCTTCATCATGTACTTTATTCGTAACCAGTTCCAGCATCTCTAGATAAAATTAGGAGGACAAAAATAGTGAAAAATGATGATGTGGTGACAGGATGGCAGAAAACGTGAGTCGTGAGACGTGAATCGTGAGAGAAATCGTGAGACGTGAGGCGTGAGTCGGGAGAGAAATCGTAAGACGTGAGGCGTGAATCGTGAGTAGCGGAGGACGGTCTCAAAGTAATAGTGGTTTACTATTAATCGGGGAGCCACTCACGACTCACGCCTCACGTCTCACGATTCTCATCCTTCCGTTCGGAGAATATTATTGCCGTTTGGTCAATTAATGGCTGATTAACGTTCCGATGAATTTAATTTTGCATGATGCACATGAAGCCAATCTTGGTTATAGGTTGTTTATTATTGATGGCTCTGATTTCCAATGGGCAACAGTCGAAAACTTCTGAAACGGGGATTGTCGCCGGCAACCTGCTCGACGAGAAAAAAGGGGCGATTAGCGGAGCAAGCGTAGAGTTAATTTCATTGTCCGATTCTCTCTTTAAAAAAGGGACACTTTCTGATAAGGATGGTGGCTTTACCATCAATTCCATTCCATTCGGTCGATACAAGATTCGAATCAGCTCGGTTGGTTATAAAACCCTCGTGATCGATAGCATCTCAATCCGCAGCGAACGCTTCGATTTTAATTTTAATGATCTTACACTTAAAAGCGCGAGTGATCAATTACAGGAGGTAGTGGTGTTTGCAGAGAAGCCTTTGATTCAAAGTAAGGAAGGAAATATAACTTTCAATGCGGCCGAGTCGCCGCTTAGCGCTGGTTCCAATGCCAGTGATCTTTTGAAGAACGTGCCACTGGTAGCGTCTGATCCCGATGGTAAAATCACTGTTCGCGGGAAAGAACCTAAAATTTTAATTGACGATAAACCGGTTGAGTTAAATGCACAGCAATTGCAGGATTTCCTTGAATCGATGCCGGGCAGTATGATAGAACGAATAGAAGTAATGACCAATCTCCCTCCTCAATATGCAAATGAACCTGGAGGTGTAATTAATATTGTAACCCGTAAAGGCAAAGTTGGAAAAACCGGAAGACTCAGTACTTATGCAGGTACAAGAGGAGAAGTAGGAGCCAATGGAAATTTCAGTTATCGTAAAAAAGGGTTGTCGATAAGTATGAATGCTGGCCTGGGGTTTAACCAGTATGAAGGTCATAGTTACTCCAAAAGGGAGAATATCTATCCTGATTCAATTAATCATTTCAACACACAGAGCAGGTACAACAATAAGAATGCAAGACCCAATGCCCGATTAAGTGTAGACTACGATATTGATGCACGTAATTCATTCAATGGAGTATTGCAATACAACCAGAATGATTTTAAGAATCATAGTATCACTGAATATACCAATCTCAATAAGTCCAATGAAATTTACCGGCTGAGCAATCGTGATATCCGAAGCGAAGGACAGAATCTGAATCCCTCCTTGAATTTCACATATACTCATAAAGGCAAGAAGCCTGGAGAAACCATCCGGATTTTTGGAAACGGTTATTATTCATATAACCAGAATGACCGTTATTTTTTCCAGAAATTCTATAACCCGGATTATACCCCGAATGGAATTGATTCGACCCAACAACAATTTACTGATAGTCGCAACCATGGATATAATATGAGGTTCGCCTATGATAAAATGCTCGATAATAAAAAAACGTTTATATCAACTGGCGCCTATTATAACCTAAGCAGCAGTGGTGTTGAATTAGTTTCCGAGTATTTGAAGAAACCGGATAGTATTTATGTAAAAAGTGAATTGCTGAGTAATGATTTCCGATTCCGCATGATCATTTCTAACCTGAGGGCATCTGTTAAGCAAATCTTTGGAAAGGACGCGAGTATCTTAATTGGAATAAATGCTGAACAAACCAATATTCATTTCGATCTCTACCAATTAAAACAGGAGGTCACCAACGATTATTGGACATTTCTACCTTTTGCTAATTTCAATAAGCAGTGGGAAGATGTGCTGAATCTGACTTTTTCTTATCGCAGAACGATTCGCCGGCCGGGAATAGGAGAACTCAATCCGAGTATAGATTATTCGGATCCTTATAATCTTCGTTTCGGGAACCCCACATTAAAACCTTCTACCGCGCATAATTTCGATTTGTTGTTGGGGCGTAATCACGATAAGTATTACCTCAATGTTGGATTGGGTTATAATATCGTGCAGGATGTATTTGCCCAGATACGAACTCTGCAGCCGGATGGAAAAACTTTTATTACCTGGAAGAATATCGACGACCGTCAGGAATACGAACTGAGTACCTGGGATGGTTATACTTTTAGCAAGAAGTTGCGTGTGAATTTCAGTGCCAGCTATACCTACAATCGCTACAGCGATTTCGATAAGAAAACTTATAATTACCGGGATGGGGGTTCGATTAATTCAAACCTGAATGGTAACTATGCACCGAAGGATGTATGGAACTTCAACGCGGGATTAACCTTTAACCGCTTTGCTAATCCGCAAGGATACGTTCGGTGGAACACCAGTATGAATCTCGGACTGCAACGAAAATTTTTCCATAAGCGCTTTATCATAACTGCCAATATAATCGATCCTATTCAGCAACAGGAGAACCGCACTTATACATATGGTACTAACTTTAATCACGAATCATATAGCTTCACGCAAACCCGTAATTACCGGTTAACACTAACCTGGAATTTTATACCGGTTCCTAAAAAGCCTACTGCGAAAGAATTGGAAGAGAAAGAGAAGCTGAAGAAGTTAATTCCGAAGAAATAAATGTAAAATCTAAAATGTAAAATATCGAATGTAAAAAGTGTGTCTGAAGAATTATCTAAATCGAATGTTCCATTTGTTCCAATTTTACATTTTACATTCTATATTTTAGATTTTACATTTAGTTTCAATCTTCCCGC